>Ga0210248_101740_pt1 | contig 15423 bp, 15 predicted proteins | sample ChrtobMetP3_32mM_FD_155493 | JGI IMG/M metagenome (GOLD analysis project Ga0210248, IMG submission 155493) | Chrysochromulina tobin associated microbial communities from unialgal haptophyte culture, Seattle, Washington, United States - P3_32mM | ecosystem: Host-associated > Algae > Haptophytes >...
TACCGCTCTGTCTTTGAATGTCTGTCCGTATCGAGCCAAGTTTGTCCTTCATCGCCGCCCCCGGGGTTGATCTATGGAGGCGACAACTATTCTGACGCGGGGGGAATCCTCGAAGGTGCCGGCAATTGCGAACTCCCGGATAAATGCGGCACGGGCTTGCGCATAGGTTTGCCGGATTTGATCCCTCGCGCTGGCACGCTCAGGGGACTGGAATGGATAGACCAGCTGGGTTGTGTAATCCATGGGAAATGCCCGATCTGACAAGCCCACATCCGAGGCGCCCAAGGGTTCGCGCGGAACCTTGAACGTGCCAAAGAGGTGATCCCAGACCATCCAGAATTCGCCGAAATTGACTTGCGCATCCTCGTACTCGCGCTTGTGATGCCAGCGATGGACCTCAGCGGCACCCACCAGATATCGCAGCAAGCCCACGCGGTAGTCCAGATTCGAGTGCTGAAATGCCAGGTGTACGGCCAGAACGCCCAGCCACGCACCTACCGCCACTGCCGGCGCACCAAGCAGAACAACCGCCAAAAGCCCGGGTGCTGCCATCATCCCGGCATGCAAGGGATGGCGCCGCTCACCGTTCAGCCAGTAAAGCCGCTCCGAACTGTGGTGAATGGCGTGAAAGCGCCAGAGCCAGGGCGATCGGTGGCTGATCCAATGAACAGAGTACAGGCTTAGGTCAAGCACCAACCCCACCACCAGCGCCTGGCCGATGAGAGGCCATTGGTCTGGCCAGATGCCCCCGGTGCGCCACTGCACTGGCAGCATGGAGATGACGCCATGCACCCCCAACAAAGTTGCCAGATTCACGGCCAGATGCGTAGCGTCGCATGCCGTGTCGCGGTGATTCTGCAACCACTCACGATGAAACGGCAGGCGCCGCTCCAGCAATGCCACCACGACAAGCGCCGCTGCCACGGTTAATGGCACGGTCGGAAAGTAAGGCAGGCCACTGCCGACGCCAAGCAGCATCACATAGGCGGCAGCGCCAAGGATGGCTGGATAGCTGCCGTACCGGATAAGGCGCTCAACAAAGGAGTCGGTGTTTTTCATCATGGCTCATGTCCAGAAAAGAAGGAAAATTAATTGGAAACCATAAAGTGACTTTAGAGTCAAGCCATTGATGCAACGGGATTTTTTGTCGCCTTGACTCTCTACCAGCTATAAGGATTCAAATGCCTGGGGTGACTCCTACGCATGAACTGGCTGAAGGGCCGAAAGGATCGAGATGAGTGACGGATGTGCTGGCGAAAATGCTCAAGCCCTGGATGCGCGCAATGCGCAGGACAGAAAGATTTTGATGGCGGTCCTGATGATCAATCTCGCGCAGTGTGCAGCGGGCGCGGGGATTGGCATCTGGGCCTCCTCCACTGCATTAATCGGTGCGGCACTGGACAATCTTGCGGACGCGTCGGTGTATGCGGTCAGTCTCTACGCTGTGGGGCGGGCCGTAGCGGTAAAGATTCGTGCCGCGAAGTTGTCGGGCTTTCTGTTGATCGGCCTGGCTGTCATGCTATTGGTCGAGGTAGTGCGGCGGTTCCGTGGAGGCGAGGAGCCTGTCGGTACTGCCATGATGGCCATGGCCGCGGTCAATGCGGCACTAAATTTGGTCTGCTTGAAACTGCTCAACAAGCATCGCGGCAATGACGTTAACTTCAAAGCGTCCGCGATTTTCACGAACAACGACTCGATTGTTAACGCTTCGATCGTGCTTTCGGGGGCGTTGGTCATGTGGCTGGGGTCCAACATCCCTGATTTGATTCTTGGCATCGGTGTTGCGCTGATTGCGGCGAGCGGCGGCCGGGAAATCCTGCAAGGAGCGGCCAAGGCTGAGTAAGCGAGGCCACAATCTACAGCCATTGCGGAAGTCAATGAGCCAGCTTTTCCAGTATCTTGAGGCTGCAGAGAACGCCAACACGCGCCGAAGCTATGCTTCGGCCATTCGCCATTTTGAGATTGAGTGGAAAGGCCTGCTGCCTTCAACGCCTGACGCTATTTCCCGCTACCTGGCCGCCTATGCGGCCACGCTGGCCATCAACACGCTGCGCCAACGGCTGGCGGCGCTGTCGCGGTGGCACACCGATCAAGGCTTTCCCGATCCCACCAGATCGGCCCTCGTGCGCCAGGTCCTCAAAGGCATTCGCTCGATTCACGCCGTGCCAGAAACACGCGCGCGCCCGCTGGAACTGTCGGTGCTCCAGCAGATCGATCAGTGGCTCGCTGCAGCCATTTGCAACGCCCAGCGCTCCGGCGACCGGTTGGCCTTGCTGCGCCACACGCGCAACCGCAGTCTGATGCTGCTGGGGTTCTGGCGCGGATTCCGCTCCGACGAACTGGTCAACCTGCGCGTTGAGAACACCGAGGTCACCCCCGGCCAGGGTATGGCCTGCTACCTGGGCCGCAGCAAAGGCGACCGGCAGTTGCAGGGCCGCGTTTTCAGATGCCCGGCCCTTTCCCGCCTGTGCCCAGTGGCGGCCTTCAATGCCTGGGTTGACCTGACCGGCTTGACCGAGGGCCCGGTGTTCCGCAAGATCGACCGCTGGGGCCATGTCGCCGACGGAAGCCTGCATGCCAACAGCCTGATCCCCTTGCTGCGCAGCCTGTTCGCCGAAGCCGGCGTTGAGTCGCCCGAGGAATACAGCAGCCATTCCATGCGCCGCGGCTTTGCCGGCTGGGCCCGCGCAAGTGGCTGGGACATCAAGGAGCTGATGGAGTACGTCGGGTGGAAGGATGTCAAATCAGCCATGCGCTACCTCGATGCGTCGGATTCCAGCCTGCAAGCCCGCTTCGAGCAAGGCCTCACAGCCCTGGCGCCGGCAACTCCGCAGCCACCGCCGCCGTTGTTGCTGCTGACCGAGCAAACCGAGGCTCCCCACCTGCCGGCCGCAGGAACGACACCTGTGGCGGTCCTGCGTGTCACGATGGTGATGACCCGCTTCAGCAAGCAGTCGCGCGGCTTGGCCCTCGGCCACCGGCTGATCGAGCAAACCTGCTTCGAGCGCTTTGCCATGCAGCGCCTGAACGCGAAGGGCACACTCTACGAGTTGGCGATTCCCTACCTGTCCCGCGACTTGCTGGACGAGGTGATCGCCACGCTGCTGGATGACATGTACCGCATCGCCGAGGACAATCAGTGTTTGCTGGAAACCTCGTTTCATGAACCCGCCACCGATTCACACTGGGATTGAGGCGATGGGCAGACAGGCCGCCTGGTGGGGTAGTCCCCGCAAATGACCACGCTCCATGAGACGGCCTATCCCAGCCTGAAACCCGATCCAACACCCCGTGAGTTGGCGGAGCTGTACACGCCGACCGAGGATGAACAACGCCTGGCTGCCGGCATCGGCAAGCGCGCCTTGCCACGCATGGCGGCGCTGATCCACCTGAAGGTCTTCCAGCGTCTGGGCCATTTCATCCCCTTGGCCGAGGTGCCCCCGGCGATCCGAGAGCACATTGCGCAGCAGGCGAGCCTGGTCCGGCCACCCTTGGCGGCGGACCTCAAGTGCTTCGAGGCCTCGGGCTCGCGCACGGCGCTTTTCGCCGCTTTGCGCCGGCACCTGAATGTCAAACCCTTGAACCCGGCGGGCCACGCCTGGCTGGAGGTCGTGGCCGACACGGCGGCCGAGACCAAACACGCGGTGGCCGACATCATCAACGTGAAGCTGGAGGAGCACCGCGAGCCGCCGGACGTTTAGCTGAACTTATTCAAACCGGATAACTATCAGGTTTGACTAATTTGGATCGTTCGCCGACCGCACACCAGCGGCGGCCAAGTGCGGTCGATGTGGGTTGCCCCCCCTTTGCAGCACTTGAACGTCAATGGAACGCTCAACGAGTTGGCGATTCCCAATCTGTCCCGCGACTTGCTGGACGAGGTGATCGCCACGCTGCTGATGGCATGTGTGGCACGGGTTTACCCTCATGTCCTAACCGGATCATTTGCACCGAATCTGAGATTCCTCCGACGCGGGGGGGGTTGGGCATTTTTTCCCAAGCGCACCAACCAGTGATTCGGCATCGCCCATTGCAATAAAAACCAGACCAGTATTCATCGCAAAGAACCGGGCAGCCGTTTGAGTTCGAACGATGAGTGTTTTGGACTCAAGCGAATCGCGAACGATCGGGGCGGCAAGTCGAATTGCCGCAACTGCGAATGCTATGACCTCCTCGGAAGTCTCCGCACCGAGCATGAATGAGTCGGCCGGTCCGCAAAACTTAGCTATCAACTCATCCGCCTCGTTCTGCCGACCGGCGATGACAAGCTTCTCGTTGAGGGCGGGTTTGAACTGTGTACTGAATTCCTCCCAGTACTCATCGGTGCTCAAGGCGCCTTCTTGGGGGGCCGTACGGAGGACATTCCGGGCGTATCGAGCAGCAATCGCAGGGTGGTCTTTCAGCCAATGAACGAGTTGAACGCCGTCGAGGTATTTGACGTCCTTCCATTTGCCCTCCTGACGACGATCGTTTTCCCACTCTGGGATTTTCTTTTTTGACGTGTCCCAAGAACCAAGATTGACAAGAACTAAGGTGTTCTCAGCCATCTCGGCTTCGGGGGTCTGCCCAGTCCGCTTCTCATAGTCGGCAGTCGCCTTTGCTGCGCCGGGACCTGTACCGAACTCCCATTTAGACTTGCCAGCTGGGACGTAGCTTCTGGCGTCAGTCGTTTCTAGGTCCCCGTCCCAGCCTCGCAACTGGCCGACCTCGCCGCTCGGAAAACGGAATCGGGTCGCGTCGTCAATCGTCGTACGGATCAGATCTGCCAACATGGCCATCAGCATGTCGCGTGCGTTCATTCGGGTAGCCCAAACTTCCAGGGTGGAGTTGACCCCCCCGATGGCCACCCCAAACTGCCCCACTTGTGGCCGGTCAAACTGCTCCAGGCAGGACAGGGTGGATTATGACTATTCCGGGCTGACGGCGATGCGCGCGGCGGCCTCCTTGAGGCGGTAGCTCTTGCCCTCGAACTCCAGCATCGCGCAGCGGTGCATGAGCCGGTCCAGGATGGTGCTGGCCATGGTGGCGTCGCCCAGGTATTTGCCCCAGTCCTGCACCACCCGGTTGGACGTGATGAGAACGGCGCGGCGCAGCTTGTAGCGCTGGTGCACGATGGCCTGCAGCACCTCGGCGGCATGCTCGCTGATGCGCCTGGCCAGGAACAGGTCATCGAGGACGAGCAGGTCCGGCTCGACCCAGTCCTTGAGCAGCGCGCTGCGCTCTGCCGTACTGGCCAACGCGTAACGGGCGAACTCGGTGTCGGCTTCCAGGTAACGCACGTCATAGCCCTGCAGCGTGGCCTGGTAGGCCACGGCCTTGGCCACATGGCTCTTGCCGGTGCCGGGCTTGCCAATGATCAAGGCATTGGCACCCTCGCCGATGAACTTCAGGGTGTGCAGCTCGAAGCAGGCGCTGCGCGGCAGCTTCGGATTGAAACGCCAGTCAAAATCGGCCAGGCTGACCTTCTCATCCAGCCCGGATCGCTTGAAGCGGCGCTCGGTCAGGCGCGAGCGCCGGCGGTCCAGCTCGTCCTGGAGCATGGCGGCGAAGGTCTCCAGAAACGGCTCCTGGGCGGCCTGGGCCTGCATCACACGGGTGGGCAGCGTCTCGGCAATGCCCGAGAGGCGCAGCTCGCGCAGCGCGCGTTCGATCTCGATCATGTTCATGGCTGAACTCCGGGTGCGGTGTTGGTGGCGGCGGTGGCGGCGGTGGCGGCGGCGTGCGCGAAGAGATCGCCGTACTCATCGGCGTCGCGGATGAGCTCATGATGCTGGGTCAGCGTGTGGGAGCCATTTGCCGGCGCACCGCTTGACGCGGTCTCGATGGCTGCCATCGCCTGGGCAAAGATGGCTTCAGTCAGAGCCAGAACGCGCTTGTAGCTGTAGATCCCGTGCTCCAGGGCCTGTGCGCAGGCGGCATCGACGCAGTGCGCCGGGTAGCGCCGGGCCAGACCGACGATGCCCCAGAGCTTGCGCTGGCCCACCCGGCCCTCGATGGCAAAGAGCAACTCGCACAGCCGGCTGGCGTGTTCCCCGATCTCGCCGGCCTGACGCAGGATCAGGCGGGTCTCCCGAGAAGGATTGAACACCCGCTCGTCCATGGGCAGCACCACCGTGCCAGGGCGCTGGGCCTTGGCGTGGGTGCGCAGCAAGGCGCCTGAGGCCAGATTCCGGATCTCGATGCGCTGGGCGTAGATGCGCACCAGCACCTTGGAGCCGATGCCCGCCGGTCGCGCGGCGTAGCTGCTGTGATCCACCCGCACGCAGCTGTCGTCGCAGACGGTTCGCTCAGCCTCGTCGAAATACTGCATGCCCAGCAGCGGCAAGGGTTTGAGGTGAGACCGCTCTTGCTCAAACATGGCCTGTACCTGACGCCTCTCGGTGCCGTGGATGCGCTTGGCCGCCCAGTTCTTCTCCCAGTGCGCCAGGAACTCGTTCTGGGCCTCGATGGACTCAAAGCGCCGGCCCTTCAAGGCCGTGGCCTGGGTGTGGCCGATGGCGTGCTCCACCGCGCCCTTGCGGTTGGGGTCTCGCACCCGCGCCGGGTCGGCCACCACGCCGTAGTGAGTCAGGGTGGCGGCGTAGATCCGGTTGAGCTCGGGCTCGTACAGGTCGGGCTTGATGACGCCTTCCTTCAAATTGTCCAGCACCACGTATTGCGGGCAGCCACCGAAGTAGCGAAAGGCCCTCTCATGCAGCTCGGCCCATATCTGGTGACTGGACTTCCACACCACGAACCGGAAACTGGCACGGGAGTACCGCAAGGTGGCCACGAACAAGCGGGGTTTGCGGTACCGCTCGCTGCCGGGCACGCGTGTGGGCGCGCCCTCGCCGTAGTCCACCTGCATCTCCTCGCCGGGCAGGAAGGACAGGCGATCGAACTGCTCCGGCTCCTTGTGGCGCAGCTTTGCGCAGAAGCGTTTGACCGAGTTGTACTGGCCAGCAAAGCCGTGCTGGTCGACCAGGTCCTGGTAGATGGCCGTGGCGTTGCGCTTCAGACGCAATTGAGTTTCGATGAACCCGCGCCAGGGTTCGCACAGGGAGGTGGCCACCGGCCCAGGAGCCGGTGGCCAGGGTGGGGGAGTTTGCTCTGCCGAGCCGGTGGCCACCCCGGGGGAATTTGACTGCAGTTGCTCCAGCCAGCGCTGGCGGTAGCTCCTGATCGTCTTGCGGTCAATGCCCGTGATGCGGGCGATCTCGCGTTGCGGTGTGTTGCGCTCCAGCAGTGTCTCTATGGTGGCGCGTTGGTTGGACTTCAAGACATTCACTCCTTGGCCTTCCCTCGGGGAAGACCGGATCCATGTCCTGCCAACAGGTGCCGACGGCGCCGGCGTTGAAACCCTATCCCCGATCAGTTCAGGTGGGGGAGTTTGAGGTGGCCATAAGTGGGGGAGTTTGGGTGGCCATCAGGGTCGTTGACCAGCGGTACGCCTTTTCCTGCTTCGTTTTCTTGCTGTTCCGGCAACCCTTTGTATGCGGTGAGCATGACCTGGTCTTAGCAACCAAATTACGGGTTTTCCCTATGTATGCATCATTTATATATGTCGCATACTACACATACATTTTATGTAAATGCATGCAATCATGTAGACATTCAGGAGATGACCATGGAACTTGTTCACAGCCCAATGGGGCTACGCCAGCGTAAATACCGGGAAATCTACCGCTCGCGCCTGAGCGGCTTCTACAACGGCTATTACCACGCCTTCCTGATTCTCGGGGTGGGTCTGTACGAGATCTATTTTGCGACGCGTCACATCAGCAATGTGTTGTGGTGGGAATGGCTTTTTGTGCCAGCGGTGTTTTTATTTGCCCAGTGGGTGGAGTACCTGTTTCATCGCTTCTTAGCACATCGGCCTTCGAAATCCCCGTTCTGGCGCCTGACCTATGTGCGTCACACCCTGATGCATCACCAGTTCTTTACGGCGGAGGAGCCACGATTCGCCAGCCATAAGGACTGGCGTGTCACGATATTTCCGCCGTTCACCCTCGTGTTTTTCACGCTGACCACAATACCATTTGCCTTTCTGGCTGGGATAATCATTTCTGTGAATGTTGGCTGGCTCATCCTTGCAACCGCCATTGGAAGCTATGTGTTCTATGAGCTACTGCATTTCCTGTGCCATGTGGACGATAATTGGTTTCTGCGCCACTGCCCCATCGTGAACACCGCTAGGCGGCATCACACCGCACACCACGATTCTTCCGTGATGATGGAATACAACATGAGCATTGTATTTCCGTTTTGGGACTGGGTCTACGGCACTTCCGACCTGGATCGTGGCCTGTTCGGACATTTGTTTAATGGTTACAGCACCAAGTATGTGAAGAAGGACCTTCGCAAAACCCGCAAGACGCCGGTCGAAACACCGATCGACACCAAGCCTGATTTCCGGTGAGGCGTCAATGTTTAACAAACTCTGAGAATTCTAGGAGATGAGCGATGCCTGTGGACAAGAAAGTTATGTTCTCCGTGCTGCTTTTATGCGCAGGAGTACTGGGCTATTGGATCGAAGTAGCGATGGGTATGGAGCGCAACATTCCCTATCTCATTGTATTGGTTGTATTTCTGATGCTCGGCCTTTGGTCCATGTCGGCGGTGCAGAAAAAAGACGAGGGTAACAAATGATCAAAATCGCACAGGAGCAGCCATCTGCGGGTATCTACAGCGGAGAGCGCACCATCGACGGTCTGGTGGTCATGTACAAAGGGGCTCCTCTGACGAAGCTGCTCGCGCTCGACGAGACGTCGAACGATGACTTCGAATGGGGCTATGAAGGTGACTCGCCGGCAAGACTGGCCCATGCTCTGCTGTTGCATCGTACTGGCGACCCCGCGGTGGCTGATGCCTTTTCCATTCGTCTGATGGTGCAGTTTGTCGCAAAATTAGACAACGAATGGGAGGTGCGGGAAGGCCAATTGGATCGTCTGATTGAAGAGATCCAGCAATCCACACCGGCATTGTCCTGACGTTCGTGGAAGCGAGGAAACGATATGTTGTCACCGAATGCCGTTGGCTCGATCGATGCCATCGAGTACCTGTCTGGCGCGAGCACCGAAGTTCGGTCTGAGGGTTCAGGTCCACCACTGATCCTGCTGCATGGTTTGCAGAGCGATCTGACTATCTGGGATGGTGTTTGCGAGCATCTTCGCAGTGTGGAGCGCATTCGGCTGAATTTTCCTGGCAGAGGAAAATCTGCCAGAGGGAGCGACACATGGCATTCGTTGGAGTATTTCTATTCAATAGGAAGGTTTGCTGAGCTGCTTCATTCGTTGGTGCAAAAGCTGGATCGTCGTGTATCCATTGCTGGTTGGAGCATGGGGGCAATGGTCGCACTGGAGTATGTCAAACGTTACGGCACCGATGACATCCGATCGCTGGTGCTGTGCTCCGGATTGTCGAAAGTGGCGGGGGTGGCAAACATATTTCAGTCCATGAATGATGAAGGGCTCCTGATGGAAATATCCGAACGCTCCGAGAAGGCGGGATTGAAGGGGTCGACGGATCCCTTGGCTGTGCTCAATTGCTGGAAATCCATGCTGCATTTCGATTGCAGGGAGGTACTTTATAAAATTGATATCCCGACATTGATCGTGCATGGTATCGAGGATCTGGATTGCCCGTTTTCGGATGCCATGCTGGTTTCCCAGCGAATTCCGTGTTCGGAACTTGTTGCGCTGGATGGATGCGGCCATCTGATCCTGTCTGAAAGGCCCGGGGCAGTGGGTTTAGCTATTTCAGAAGGTATGAAAAGGTTAGGCTGAATGGCCAGGGATTTGTCGGGTTGGTTTCATCAGGGTAATGTGTCATTGGTCGGATTTTTATTGCTTTTTTTGAAATGAAGGAGACAGCTGTGCGGCTTGAAGGCAAAGTGGCTTTGGTAACGGGTGGTGCAGGTGGCATTGGTGCTGCCATCTGCAAGTTGTTCACGCAAGAAGGGGCTACCGTATACATCTGCGATCTGCATGTGCAGGATGGCGAGACGTTGGCTCAGAAGTACATCGTGGAAGACAAGAAGGTGTATTTCCTACCTCTGGACGTGGCGGATGCACATGCATGGCAGTCGGTACTGGCTCGCGTCGAGGCGTCGGAGGGCCGCCTGGACGTGCTGGTCAACAACGCCGGCATCAGCGGATCGGTGCCCGACCGGATGGACCTGGGCTATTTCGACAAGCAATGGGAGATCAACGCACGCGGGACTTTCCTGGGGATGAAGCTGGCCCGCGATCTGCTGGCCAAGAGTGGGCGGGGGTCGATCGTCAACATGTCATCCGTGCTGGGGTTGATCGCCCATGAAATCACGCACATGGGCTACAACGCCTCCAAGGGCGCTGTGCGCCTCATGTCCAAGGCAGCGGCGGTGCAGTTCGCCGATCAGGGCATCCGCGTCAACTCCGTTCACCCTGGTTGGATGTCCGCCATGCGCACATCGGTCAGCAGCGCGGATCCCGAACAGCGCAAGAAGCTCAACGCCGAAGTGCCTCTCAAGCGCTCCGGCACGGCAGAGGAAGCCGCCCAGGCTGTGCTGTTTCTCGCCTCCGACGATTCATCGTATGTGACAGGTTCCGAACTTGTCGTTGATGGCGGCTTGTCCGCCCGATAGCCGCCAGCAAGTGCCCGAAGGCATCGACGGGCTTGCATCGGTGCCAACCTAAAAAGCCGGGAAAAAGATGCCCCCCGCTGGCGTGTGGCGGTGGGCGAACTTGCCTGAACTCTACAGAAGGAGACAAGACATGACTCGACGCAGACAGCTATTGAAAGCGGGCGCTTTGGGCGCTACCGCATCGTTCACTACGGGCGCTTACGCCCAGACGCAGCCGTCGGTTCGATGGCGGATGGCCGCGCTCTATCCCCGAAGTCTCGATACCTGCTACGGTTCCACCGAACAGATGTGCAAGCGCGTGGCCGAACTCACCAACGGCAAGTTCACTATCACCCTTCACCCTCCGGGTGACCTGGTGCCACCGCTGCAAGTACTGGACGCGGTGAGTGCCGGCACGGTTGAGGCCGGGCAGGTGACCGGCACGTTCTACTTTGGCAAGAACCCGGCGTTGATGTTCGAGTCCGGTCTGCCGTTCGGCATGAACGCACGGCAACAGAATGCTTGGCTGTATGAGGCCGGTGGGCTCAAAGAGGTGCAGAAGGTGTTCGCCGGATTCAATTGCCACTCGGTGCCCTGCGGCAACTTTGGCACCCAGATGGGGGGGTGGTTCCGCAAAGAAATCAACAGCCTTAAGGATCTCTCCGGGTTGAAGATGCGGATTGGCGGATTCGGCGGACAGGTGATCAGCCGTCTAGGCGTCGTGCCTCAGATGATCCCGGGCGGAGACCTCTATGCTGCGCTCGAGAAAGGCGTAATCGACGCGGCCGAGTTCGTCGGTCCCTATGACGATGAAAAGCTTGGACTTGCCAAGGTGACGCAGTATTACTACTCGCCCGGTTGGTGGGAGGGTGGCAGCGCGCAAGTCTCGGCAATCGCGAATCAGAAAGCTTGGGCGGCATTGCCGAAGGACTATCAGGCCGCGTTCGAGGTGGCGGCGTTCGAATCCAACATGCGCATGCTGGCGATCTACGACTCCAAGAATCCGGACGCCATTCAGCGGATTCTGTCGTCGGGCGTCAAGTTGCGGTGGTTTCCCAAGGAAATTCTGGACGTCGCTTACGACACGACGATCAGCATGCTGGAGGAAATTTCATCCAAGGACGCGGACTTCAAGGCGATTTACCAGCACTACCGGAATTTCCTGAACAAGCAGTCTTCCTGGTACCGGGTGGCAGACCATTTCCTCGACAGCTATTCGCTGTCGAGGCGTGGACGCTGAGGCAGAAAGAAGCCTCTGATTCAGGGGCATCAGGCCAGCGGGCATCTGTATGGGTGCCTACTGGCATCACTTGAAGGCACGTTATGTTGAAGATTACTCATGGCATCGACCGGCTGAGCGAATGGGTTGGTATCACGGTAAGGTGGTTTTTTGTGGTCGCGGTGGTGATCAGTGCTGGAAATGCCATCAGTCGTCGCGTGTTCGACATCAGCTCGAATGCCTTCTTGGAACTGCAGTGGTACCTGTTCGCTGCGGGAGTGCTGCTGGGCGCTGCCTATGTGCTGCTCAAGGACGGCCACGTGCGCGTTGATTTCGTTTCCACGAAGCTGAGCGCACGAACCAACGCAACTGTGGATGCGGTGGCCCTGTCGCTGTTTGCTATCCCGTTTTGCCTAATGCTGATCTGGTATTCCTGGCCGATGTTCGAGATCGCCTGGCGAACTGGGGAGATGAGCTCGAACGCGGGGGGGCTGACCCGCTGGCCTGTGCTTCTGTGCTTACCGGTAGGGTTTGCATTGCTGCTGCTGCAGGTGTGTGCGGAAATTGCCAAAAGAATGCTCGTGGTCCTCGGCAAAGAAGGGGGGGGGGGCGTGGTGGGCCGGGTCGAGGATCGCAGCGGCTCCAAGGGGGGTGCTGATGCTTGAAGGGTTTCTGGTGGCGAATTTCGTCCCACTCATGTTTGTCGGGCTTCTGGTGTTCTTGTTGAGCGGCATTCCCGTTGCCTTTGCCTTGATTGGAACAGGACTGACGTTCGGGGTACTCGGCATGGAACTGGGGCTTTTCAGCCCGAGCCTCTTCAGTGCCCTTTCGTACCGGATTTATGGAATCGTACAAAATGAAACCTTGCTGGCGGTCCCCTTTTTTACCTTGATGGGGCTACTGCTGGAACGTTCGCGAATGGCGGAAGACCTGCTCGAGGTGGTCGGCCACGTATTCGGCCCGATCCGCGGTGGCTTTGCGGTGGCTGTCGTGCTCGTCGGCGCCATGCTGGCTGCAACCACCGGAGTGATTGCAGCGGCGGTGATTTCGATGGGGCTGATATCCCTGCCCATCATGCTACGTTACGGGTACAACCGGCCCATCGCAGCGGGCGTGATCGCCGCGTCCGGCACGCTGGCGCAGATCGTACCGCCGTCGCTGGTGCTGATCGTTCTCGCTGATCAACTGGGCCGATCGGTGGGGGACATGTATGCTGGTGCCATGTTGCCATCGGTAATCCTGATCGGGTTGTTCTTGGTATTCATCGCATTCGTCGCTGTGATTCGGCCTCACTGGGTGCCGGCAATGCCCGTGTCCGCTCGCATCCACCGCGAGCCCTCGGGCTCCAGCGGCCATGCTTCGCTGCTCGTTCTGCTGATCTTGGCGCTTTTGGTCGGATTGGGCTGGGCACATTTCCATGACCGGATCGTCGAGCGCCTGATCGGGCGGGAGGGGATTGCGGCAACCGATGAGGTTGTCATCATCAGCTTGATGGTAGCCACGGTATTCGCTTACCTGCTGGCCTGCGTCGACCTGTGGCTCAGACTGAACTGGCTTTCTCGTCTGGCAAAGCAGGTGACGTTCGTGATGATACCGCCGATCGTTCTCATCTTTCTCGTGCTCGGAACGATTTTCCTAGGCATTGCCACGCCCACCGAGGGCGGGGCAATGGGAGCGGTGGGTGCATTCGTGATGGGAGTTGCCAGAAGGCGGTTCAACCTCCCGCTGTTGACGCAGGCTGTGGATTCGACTGCCAGGCTAACGGTCTTCGTGCTGTTCATTCTGATTGGTGCTACGGTGTTTTCTTTCGCGTTCAATGCGGCGGATGGGCATGAGTGGGTAGAAGCCCTTTTCAAACAGTTGCCGGGTGGACAGACGGGCTTTTTGATTGCTGTTTGCGCATTGGTGTTTGTGTTGGGCATGTTTATCGATGCGTTTGAAATCGCATTCATTGTGATTCCGATTCTCACTCCGGTGGCGGTCAGTATGGAAGTCGACCTGCTCTGGTTTGGCGTCATCATTGGCATGATCTTGCAGACGTCGTTCATGACGCCACCGTTCGGTCTGGCGCTTTCCTATCTGCGCAGCGTGGTACCCAAAACAGATGGTGTCGACCGAAAGAGCGGGCTGGATGTGAAGGGTGTGAGTACCGCGCAGATCTATGCGGGGTGTATTCCATTCATTGCGCTGCAGATTTTGGCGACAGCGTTCGTCATCTACGATCCGTCGTTCGTTCTCGGTCCGGTCAACAGCGGAAAGGCTGCGCCGGTTGCCGTAGATGCGGATGCCCTGATGCCCCCTTCGATGGATACACTGATGCCGCCCATGTCTGACTTGAGCAACTGATCGTCCTGGAGCGAAGCAGGGTGCGGGTGGCATTTGCCGTGCTTGCTGCTCGGCATAGAATGGCCCGGATGCTTGATTTCCAGAACCTGCATAACAATGTCTGAAGACATCATGGGGAAAAAAACCGGTTTGGCATTTGGTGCGGGGAAGGCTGGGTACCTGCCGCTTCGGAAGAGTCTCGCCGAGCGTGCGTACGATATTCTGGAAGAGGCCATCATCACGCTTGGCTTGGCGCCGGGCAGCATTGTTTCCGAGCAGGAACTGAGCGAGTTGACCGGCATCGGGCGCACGCCCACGCGCGAGGCGATTCAGCGGCTTTCCAGGGATCGTTTGATTCAGGTGCTGCCCAAGCGGGGTCTGATGGTTTCGCCACTGGATCTGGTGGGCCAGCTGAACCTGCTTGAGCTAAGGAGAGAGGTCGAGGGTCTTGTTTGTCGTTCCGCCGCCCGGCGCGCAACGCTTGATCAGCGAGTGCGGTTTTCTTCCATAGCTGTCGATTTTCGCTCATGTATCGTAAGCAACGACCAGATCAATTTTGCCCGCTTGGACAAGGAGTTCGGTGAACTTTGCCTAGAGGCTGCGCAGAACGAATATGCCGAGGCCGCGATGCGACCGATTCTGGGTTTGGCGCGGCGCTCCTGGCACTATCACCAAAGGCGCGGAGCCTCGATGTCAGAAATGGCGTTGCTGCACGCCGTGCTGGCGGATCGCATAGTCAGCGGTGACGAAGATCTGGCGGATGCCGCATTGACTAATTTGCTCGATTACGTCGAGCGATATGCGAAGTCCACACATTGAATGTCCCATTGTCGCGCAAGCGGCCGATAGCGCAGAACGACGCCCAGCAGGAGCCCACATAGTGCCTGTCATGGTAGTTCTTGAAGACTCAAGGCGAGCCAGCACACACGCTGGTGTGATCAAAAGATAATCTGCAGCTATGCCGCCTTCCGTATCCCCCTGGCGCCTTTCTGTCGCGCCCATGATGGACTGGACCGACCGCCATTGCCGCTACTTCCATCGGCTGCTCACGAAGCAAACACTGCTCTACACCGAGATGGTGACCACAGGGGCGCTGATGCACGGCAGCGTGCAGCGGCACTTGCGCTTCAACAGCGAAGAACATCCAGTGGCCCTGCAGCTTGGCGGGAGCGGCGCGTGTCAAGGTAGTTGTCGCCTGATTTATGCAGCCAAGGGCTGTTTAAGGTCTGCTTTCATGTGGTCCGCGACGACCGAGTCGCGTTCGGGGTTGAGGGTAACTGCGCCGATAGGCGACCAG
>Ga0210248_101746_pt1 | contig 15383 bp, 11 predicted proteins | sample ChrtobMetP3_32mM_FD_155493 | JGI IMG/M metagenome (GOLD analysis project Ga0210248, IMG submission 155493) | Chrysochromulina tobin associated microbial communities from unialgal haptophyte culture, Seattle, Washington, United States - P3_32mM | ecosystem: Host-associated > Algae > Haptophytes >...
CAGAGGACTCGTCACTCTCCAATGAGGATCTGGTGTGCGCCAATGCACAGAGGCGAAGTGCGCCCGAGGCGCGCGACGAGCGCGCCGCGATGCGCGAAATGCACCCGAACAAGATGAACTTTTCCAGTCTGAGCTCGAGGCGGCTCTCGGCTCGGGGACCTTTTTAGCGGAATAGGGTGGAGAAAGTGTGTCAGATTCTGTACAAGTTTCTCTCGTTTCTTTCCTTTAAGCGCATAGGTGTGCGAACGTTCACGACAGAACACCTCGACTCCGGTCCGCTCGGGGCCGCCGGTTGCAAGCCGCCGGCGACGGCAGGGCGGCGAAAACGATACATGTGGCGTTCCCAAAATGATAGGGCGACATCGTAGGGCTGCGGCGGCGTCCGTCCCGGCTGATGGGCGCTGTGCGCACGGCGTGTCCAGCACCGCGCAGCAGCCGAATGACCTCCGCTCATAGGGCGTCGTGGCGCGTCTGCGCCGAGGCAGCCGTCTTGAGTAGGTGGAGCTGCGCGGCGCTCATGCGCCAGTAGAGGGTGCCGACACCGCCCCCACCGCTTGCGACGGCTCCTGCATTTGGCGGCGGTGCTGCTGCCGCCGAAGAGGGAGACACACGCTCGTCCCGCTCGTCTGTCACCATGAGCGACCGCTGCTCTTGACGCGCGTCGTCCAGCGGCACGGCACGTAGCCAGCACGCGACGTCGTCGCGCGGCCAGCCGAGAGCGAACGGCAACGCTCGCACTGTCGTCGCGGGCCGTGCTGCACGGCTTGTCTCCGCCGGTCCATCCTGCGCCATCTCCGTCTCCGTCTCGGCAGCAGCGACTGGAAGTGAGGGCGAGGGTTCTGCCTCCTCCGTTGGGGGGGGCGGCCCACGGCCTCTGGCGGCTGCGGATCCACCAGACGATGAGCCGCCAAGGGGCAGGGCACTACCCTCCGCGCGGCGCACTCATGCCGGGGCTTCGCCTCTGCGAAATCGTGTGCGCCGGCGTCGCTCCGCGCGCGCTCCTCGCTTCGCACTGCCCCGCGACTTCGCAGCGCAGTGCGCGCAATGCGCGCCGTTTTGTGCGCAGTGCGCCGCGCGCGCGCGCGCTGTTTTGTGCGCACAGAGCGCACAGACCCCCGTTTTCGCACTCCGAAAATCGCACTGCGAACCCCGTTTTCGCACTGCCCCCGCGCAGTGCGAGGGCTCACATCGCACTGCCCCCGAGCAGTGCGATCGCAGAGCCCGCGCAGTGCGAACCGACCGGGGCGCACTGGGCCGGAACGCCATCGCACTGCGCCAGAGCAGTGCGAAATTTTCCCGCGCAGTGCGATCGCGTTGGGATGGTGTGTTACGTTGGGTTGGTGTGTGGGACCTTCCTATGCTTTCTCGACGGCGTTGTCGTTTCATCGGGAGGAACAACGGGCTTCCCTTGGACTGCCCGACGCAAGCGCCAGGATGCCACCCACGCATCGCTCGGCGCCTCAAATTGGCGGGCGCGCTGCCCATGAGGCTGATCCACGAACTGAAGGTCTCGACTTCAAGGCCTTCTGCGCGATGGTGCGAGAGAGCGAGCACGGTGAGCACGATGAATTGGATCTCCGCAAACGCTTCAAGGTGCTGGATGTAAACGGGACAGGCCGTGTCATGAAGCACGAGTACCTGCGCGCCGCTTTGCGGGACGAGCTCGCTCTTAACCACGCCCGTGTCGCACTCATCCTCGAGCAGTGGGACGATGATGGAGACGGCGAGGTGGATCTGAAAGAGTTCCGGCGCGCGGTGCGCTCGCTCGGCTTTGGCGAGCTGCAGGATACGGTCATCGACGCGATCTTCCTCGAATTTGACGAGGACAAGAGCGGCTCCATTTCGCGCCTCGAGATCGACCGGCGGCTCAAAAAGTATGCTAAGCTGATACCGGAGCAGCAGTTTGCGCTGCGTAAGTTGGCCGGCGGCCGGCACGGTGCAGCGCTCTCGACGACGGTCAAGCTCGATCGCTCGAGCGGCCGGCCGGTGAGCGAGCTGATTCGCGACGCGCTCGCGGCCAACGCCGTGCGCGTCATCGACCTCTTCCGCGACTGGGATGAGAATGGTGACGGGCTCATCTCTCAGAAGGAGTTTTACCAGGCGATGGCGCCGCTTGGACTCGACGTGTCGCGTGAAGAGGCGCTCGAGCTCTTCGATCAGTTCGACCCGGACGGGAGCGGCACGATCGAGTACAAAGAGCTCAACATGATGCTGCGCCGGCAGGTCGATGTGCGCGAGGTGCAGCGTCGACGCGCCATGAGTGCCGCAGAGCTCGCGATAGCAGCCACGTGCCCGATGAGTAAGTCACTCAAGCTTACCCTGGCTGCCATGAGTGCTCTTGAGACCTCCGGCTCGATGCCGGCCGGCGCCGCGCAGCAGCTGCGGCGCCTGTTGAAGCTCCGGGAGGCGGGCGATCCGCGGCTGCGCCGATCCGCCACGTGGGGTGACGCACCGCCACCAGTGACCAAAGCTCACCCAAGCGCCTACACCGGCAAGAGCGTGGGCGGCACATGTGGACTGCCGAGATCGAATGTGGTCAAGGGGGTAGTGCGGCCGGCGCCGCGGCTTGCCTTTGCCACGACCAAGCCGCAGCTGCTCGACGATCTAGCGTCGCTCTGGCTGTGCTCTCGGCCGAACGTAGCGCATTCCTTTGCCTCGACTGCACCGCATACAGTCAACCTACTGCCACCGCGTACCGCGCAGGAGCTCCTGCCGCATCGGCACGCTCCTACTTGCGCGGCCACAAGCCAGACGCTCGCGCGCCTGCGCGCCGTGCAAGGCACGCTCGCGCCGCCAGAGCCCGCCACCCTCGAGATCGCCCTCGAGATCGAAGCTTGGGCGGACAGGGGGGCCGAAGAGCGCTTTGCTGTTAAGGCCGCCTCCGTCGCCGTCGCCGCGCCCGAGCCGGCGGCCGACTCTTCACATGCGGCACCCGGGCCAGGCGGACGGCCCCGTAGTGCTCCACTGACACGACCCGTCGCTAATCGACCCACTCGTCCATCGAGCGGCTCGACTAGTCGTCGGCCCGTCAGCATACTGTCGCAGCTCACGCCGACCGATCAGCTCTCTACTGCGGCCGCCTACCGTGCTACGGGCTCTATCAATCGGCCCGCTAGCATACTGTCTCAGCTCACGCCGCGATAGAGCAGCACGCACAGGTTGCCCCGTCCCAGACAATCATGCCTCCAGATCAGCCCGGGAGCCATGAGCCCGTGACCCGTGTTTGGCTTTTGTCATCATACAACCGCCCTTGTTCCGAGGATTCGATTCAGGCCGTTTCGTTCTCGCTCCGGGCGGTCGTTTTTGCGGATCTTGACGTAGCGTGAGAAGTTTGATTCGGTGTCGTAAAGCCGTAAGACGTTAAAGTCGTTACTTCTCCTCTCACGTCTACTCTTGCGCCCCCGGCCCGCGCGTCATGCCCCACCGGGGCACCGGTCGTCCGCATCGCGACTTCTCCGATCTGTCCCTACGACCGGACTGACGGTCAAGTCGGAGTGATGGACGATGTCGCCTCGTAAAATCTTAGCGCAAAACCGCGACCGTTATGAATAAACGCGAATTAGCGGGGCCTGAGTCTAAACGTCGGAGTGCGTGGCCGCTGCTTCCGTGGCGTGCCGCGGCCCGGCGCCGCAGTCTGCGACCCATGGCGGCACGGCAGGCTTGAGGCTAGACGGGTAAGTGAACATCGCCTAGTACCGACGCGAGTACCACCGTACAGGCAGCGGGTTTTCAGCGTACACGTGGCGAGGGCCAGGGCGGGTCACCCCCAGGCATACTAAGCGTGTACGGTGATCATCGTCTAGCCACGGAAGCAGCGGCCACGCACTCCGACGCGAGCCGGACTGCCCGCTCATCATTCCTCTCGGTCTCGTGTAGGCTGTCGTGGCTCGAGGCGGGGTGGGGCGCGCCCGCGGCGGGCCGGAGGCGGAGCCCGGGGCGCGGGGCGCCGCTCCATGCGCCGCTCGTACAGGCGTAGCGCTAGCGGGCGCGTAGGCGCCGCGTTGCATGCGCGATGCGGAGCAGTGTCGGTCAGGGTCACGGGTCGCGGGTAGTCGAGCTTTATGTGTCACCCGTCCCCGGGACTCGAGCGCTCGCACAAGTCGCGCCGGCCCTTAGCCGGCCCGGACAGCCGTCCATTTACCGCATACGCATCGCCCAAGGCCCATCCTTTTCCATCCTTCGACCTTCCCCTTCGCTCCTGTGGTCCCGATGCCACTCCTCTCCCCCCTCGACTGACTGAAACCGATACGACCCTTAAGCGACTGTGTCATGCGCTGTACAATCCCGACAGATCGGCGCTTTTTTCAGAGGCGGCCGCCTGCCGCCGTACTTTTGCCGCCATGAGCCGATCACCCTGCGTGGGGCCCTCACCGCCCGTGGACCAGTAGCTGAGCCCGAAGGCTTCCGTCGCCAATGGCCGCTGGCCCGCGTAGCCCACCGCCGATTTGGCGGCCTTCTGAGAAATTTGCTTTCCGCGCGTGTCAGGCGGCTCGCACAGCAAGTGGGTCAGCTTGCTCTTTTCATGCCCTCTCTGCGCCGCAGAGTGTATGCGACCCGCATGGCTCGATGCGTAGTGCAACTCTTTCCCTGGGACAAAACCCGAGTACCCCGGGAGCACACCACCGACTTCTTGACGGTACTGCGCTGCCTCCATTGGCATCGTTGCTGGAGGCTCGGGCTGCACCACCCTCCAGTCGTTGTGGCTAAATGACGGATTGGGTGGAGGTGGCGGATCCGTGCTCTGATGGCGTAGAGCGCCGACAGCCTCAGGGATCGGTTCGGGATCGTAGGACATCGGCACGTGCCCACTGTAGCTCAAAGCGATGCCGCCCGCTCCGAAATCTTTCAGGTCGCGCCCTTTGGGCGGGCGTTTCGGAGGTGGCCGGTAGCCAGGTGGGTCGCTTGTCGATGGGATCAAGTGGGAAGGGATTGGAATGATGTTGGCCATCCAATCCGTTGGCTGCTTTGAAGCCCATGAGCTGCCCCGCGTTGGTGCTGGTGGTGCGATCCCGTCGACGCCTCCTTGATGGCTCGAGCCGAACTGTTGCCTCGCAGCTGGGATGTGGCCAGAGTAGCCGTATTTTACGCCGCCAATGGCGAGCTTAAATTGGTCAGTGACCGTGGGCGCGTCTTGCTGAATATGTTCGCCATTGCCGCCACGCACGAAAGCCACCCACGACGTCGTGGGCTTGTTGCAGAGCTGCTGTCCTTGACCGGGCACCTGATCGGGAGACATCTTGAAGGGCACGCCACCAACACTCGGTTTGCTCACCACTTCTCGTGAGCCGGGGCGGTGCCCGCCATATCCAGGCATGACACCACCGACTCGCTGCACGAAACCCTCGTGCTTTATCCGAGCAGAGTCTGCCATCGATGGCCACTCGGGGTTTCTCTCGAGGCTCATCTCAAGGGGCATGGCGAAGTGTGGGCTTCAGTCCATAGTTTTCGCGTCCTTTGTGAGTGTGGTTTCGCGTGGGGAGAACTTCCATTCCTACCGGTACCGGTAACGGCCGCCGTGCGCGCATGATGTATGGGCGCTGCGATGGCAAACTTTGCGTACAACGTATCCCGCGAACCGCCGCACAGGCGCTGCGCTGCTACCGGTCCTCCGCTGCTCCGCATCTCAAGCTCAGGTGACGTTCTTAGAAGACGTCGCCCCGGAGGTCTCACGGATTTTGCGCTCCCACCTCACAACTGAAACGAATCCCCCCACCTGGAGATTGCGAGCACGAAAGACGGTCTGCCCCACATGCGATCCTCGATAAAGGGTCTGGGCGCAGGCGAAAAGGAAGACAAAATCGCAGCAGAAAGCTCATCGTCGTCGAGCCTGCAGACCACGGCAATCGTGCTTGCTTGGTTTGCCCTAAATATCGCCATCAACAATCTCAATAAGTGGATATTTGCACACTATGCATTCCGCTACAGCGCACTGCTCACGGCACTTCACATGATCGCGTGCTACGTCCTAAGTGCGGTGACGCTGCGGTTACGGCCGGAGCCGACTCGGTTGCCTCTTAGCCAGCGCGCGAGGAATGCCATCTCGCAGCTCTCCCTCGTATTCGTCGTCAGTGTGTGCTGCGGCAATGCCGCTCTGCAGTACATTCACATCTCCTTTTCGCAGGCCATCGGCGCGACTGCGCCGCTGTGGACGGTGGTGCTCTCAGTAGCGTTGTTACGCAAATCGTACGCGCTACGCGTCTGGGCCTCGTTGGCCCTGATTTGCCTGGGCATGGTGCTGACCATCCGAGGAGAGATGAATTTCAATTGGCTTGGCTTTGGGCTAGTACTCACAGCGACGCTGACCAGGGCGCTCAAATCGATCATGCAGGGGCTGCTGCTCTCATCGCCCGAAGAGCGGCTCGACCCCATCGAGCTGCTCTACCACATGGCGCCGCGCTCGGCAGCTTGCCTGGGACTTTGGGTCCTATTGAGAGAGCGCGACTTCATGGCCGACGCAGTGCTCCTCGACGCAGGGCTCTGGGTGTGCCTCCTTGCGTCATCACTCGTGTCCTTCTTCTTGAATGTGACCCAGTTCCTCGTCACCACAGCCACCTCGGCCGTCACGCTCCAGGTGCTCGGGAACATCAAGGTCGTCCTCCTCATCGTCGTCTCGACTGCCATCTTTGGCAACGAAGTCTCGCTCCAGGCGGCGTGCGGCTGCGCCGCCTGCTTGGCCGGCGCTGTACTGTACCACTCGGCGCTACACAGCACCAAGCGTTGAGCGGCTCGCGCCGAGATGACGAGGCGCTATGCATATGAAACAAGGCCATGTAGAGTCTTGAGGACGAGCGCACGCCCTGCCGATCGGATGCCCCAACCGATCCGAGTCCTCTCCCGGTTGCTGAGCCTCCAGCGCTGAGAGCACAACCCCCATGGGCATGTCACGCGAGCGATGGTATTTCTATTTCCTATTAGGCTACACCAAGCTGATTTGAATCTTGGGAGAAGCAAGCGTCATCGCTTATAGCACCAATACCACTACTACACTATCGTGCGCGGTGGACAGGCGCGCGCGCCGGGGGCGGCGGCCGCGGCGCGCGGGCGCGGTGTGACCGTGAGGCCCGACCGGTCGGATGACGGATGTGCCGTGCAGCAGCAGCAGTTTGCCAGTAGGGTCTAGCGTAGGGTGCATGTCGCACGGCCGGGCAAGCCGATGTGCGGCGGCCGATCATAAGGTAAAACGCGCTATGCGGCGTTCGCCCTCGCGTAGCCCGATCCTGCCGTGCGGAGGTGCGGTCCCACTACGCTACGGTACTGCGACGCAACGGAGTAGATCGGATGAAGGCCCACAGAGGACGAACGTCATTCCAGACGCCCCATGGGGTCGGGTAACCGGGCGAGGAGGCACCCCAGCGATTCCCTGGATGTGGCGCGGAGGGCCGCCATACAACTATGCTGTGCACGTGAACTCTCCCGACGCGACCAGCCCGCCTCTCACACGACCTTCCTTGTTCAAGCTTCAAGGCGCAAAGTTGTCCTCGTCGATGCCCACCGTCTTCTTCTCCAAGGTCGCGTAGACGGCCTTCGATCCCGAGCTAGCCGGCGCTGCCGCTGCCGAGCCGGGCACTCCTCGTGTGCCCGTGCTGGGGCCACTCCACCCGCTTCCCGAGATGGAGCTCTCACCGCTGAACGCTGGGCCGTTCGGAGTGTCGGCCAAGCATCGCGGCGAGGTCCAATGGCATAGGATGCGCCCGTGCTCGTGCGCGGGGCAGAGTGAGTGTTGGAACCCGTCCCAAACAGGTTCGGGCCTCTGAGGCAGCAGCGTCGCCACGGAGCCGTTGGTGCGGCACAGGCGTTGATCGCCCTGACGAGGGAGCCAAACGTCGACCATGGCACGGAGCGGCAGCGCGCGCACGCCCGCGGCGGCGCCCAGCGCGTGATGCACATGCGCGGTCCAGTAAAAGTGCATCCAAGGCAACCGGATGCGAACATTGTGCAGCATGTCACGGTAGAGTTTGAGATGGCGTGGGAACGTGCCGAACGTGTGAGCGATGGCTGACGGGCCGACGAAGAGCCAATCGCTCACCTGCCATCGAGGGCCATCAGAGGTCATCAGAGGCCATCAGTCGCGCCGAAGACGAAGTGGCCAATCGCTCACCCAATAATTATACTGAGCCTCGGCCGGCAAGTCCTTGCCACTGCCGATCATGCCCAGGAACTGGCGCACGCGACACGTGTCTGAGAGCGACCCTTTGTCTGAGTGGCACTCGGAGCGAAGCCTTTGATAGGCTGCGCTCGCCCAGCCCATTTCTGTCACACGAGGGCTGCCGACCGAGCCGAGAGGGGCGGCCATCAGTCGCAATCAGTCGCAATCAGTCGCAATCAGTCGCTGTCAGTGGCCATCAGTGGGCGGCCTCGAAGGGTACGTACCTATCTATCGAGCCGGCGGGGTCAAAGTCGCAGCACTGCGCGGTGAACCAGAGCTGCGCGCGGGGCAGCGCTGCCCAGCGCAGTGGTGCCGAGAAGTGCAGATCGTGGCGCCAGCAGGCGATCAGGTCGAAAGGGGCCCCGCGATCCCGTTCCGCACGACGGACGGCACGTAGCGCGCGTGCAATGGACATGGAGGCGCTCTCGACGGCGTCGTTGGTCTCGAGAGGCTCATGCTGGCTCCACTGCGGCCGGTAGAGCGTGTCGATTGTGGGGCCGAGGCTCGGGTTCCACGAGTGGATGAACAAGGCCATTGTGGCCGCGGGGTTCGCATCGAGCACATGCCGTTGCACCGTGGCGTGCGCGAGGTACACCACCCCCGCCTCCGCCTTCGCATCACTCGTGAACCACGAGGGATGATGCAGCGTGCCAATCTTGCCATACAGAACCAGCGCCACGGAGGCACGCGCAGTCGGCTGCACCCAGGGCCACTTGCCCTTGTTCGGATGCAGCTTACCGAGCGCCTCTCGTGTCGCCACCAGGCTACTCCGGTTGACGAACGGCTTCCACTCTCGCGGCAGCTGCTGTTGCGCGTCCGCTGGCTGCACGGTCATGGAGCGAAAGTCGCTGAAGCGCTTGGTGCTTCGTAGGTCGCAAGATGCGTACCAAGAGCAGTCTTTATACTCGCGGCTGATCGAGATGTACTTGCAACGTGAGCATGCCTGGCAGCGCTGAGTGCATTCGGCCGTCGCCATCTGCCAGGTGCGGACGTGCGCAGCGTTGAGCTTGAGCATACCGAAGTCGCCGATGGCACAGTCGCCGCTCTGCCCGTCTGTTGTCTCGCCGCAATGACCATCCACGAACGTGCCCGTCCGCATGACTGTTGACCCAGGTGTGTATGTCCGTATGTACGCCGGTCCGGTGTCTTGGGTGTCGAATACTAAACATTGGCTGTGAATGTGAATGTGTGTATGTGTGACTTCTAACAAGTGGGAGTCAGTTTTGTTGACGACAGAGAACTGACGACGCTGTGCCGGCGCGCCCGCATTTTAAAACCGACGGCTGCACGTCATCACGATCACAAAGACGTGTCACCCAGTGACACCGCGCCCCCAGAACAGCGGCCGCGCGCGCCGCATCGGCGACGAAGCTCGAGGTTAAACCTCAATGGACGTCGACCGCACCGTCGTCGTCACTTCCGCCACCCGCCATCTGCGCCAGCAATGCAGCCACATCAGCGTCGTCGTCCTCCTCCTCGTCCTCGGCCGCGGCCGCCTTGCCCTTGCCCTTCTTGCCCTTCTTGCCCCCGCCGCCCCCCTTCTTGCCTGCGCCCGCCGCCACCTCGCCCTTGTACCCATTCTTTCGCACATGGTTCAGCAGGTCCTTGACCAACGTGGGCGCATCGTCCTCAACGAATCGTCGGATGCGCGGGTCGGCGAGCGGGTTCTCCTTGAGCTTCACGTACTGCAGCTTCTTGACGGTGAGGTTGCCAAGCTCGATGGGCACCTGCCATCAGGGGTAGTCGAGGACCATGAGTGGCAATCGCTGACCATCAGTGGTAATCAGTGGTAATCAGTGGTGATCAGTGGTGATCAGTGGTAATCAGTGGTAATCAGTGGTAATCAGTGGTAATCAGGGGGAGAAGGTGAAGGGCCCGCCGACGCACCTGCTCGATGCAGTTTGCGGTGAAGTCGAGCGTGACGAGCTGTTGCAGCGCGCCCATGCCCGGAGGCAGCAAGACGATGCGGTTGCTTGGCGCCTCGAGTTTCTGCAAGTGCTCAAGCTTCTCCCAATTCAGCGTCAGCTCCGTCAGGAGGTTATAGCCCACGTTAACGGCCACGAGGCCCTCGAGCGCCGAGATGGGCGCGATCGATGTGAGCTTGTTGCGAGAGACGTCGAGCACCTGCAGCGCCGCAAGCTGAGAGAGCGTCTGTGGCAGCGTGACGAGCTCGTTGGCTGCTGCCTCAAGGTTCTTCAGCTTGACGAGACTGCCAACCTCGTCGGGGAGTGCGGCGAGCGCATTGCCCGATACGATGAGCGTGACGAGGTCGACCAGACGGCTCAGCTGGGGCGGCAGCGACGTGAGCGCGCGTTCCGCCAGCTCGAGCCGAAGCTCGAAAAGGCACACGCACTGCCACACTGCTGGGTCCACGGGACCGGTGCTCAGCTTCAGCGCCGGCTTGTTCTTGATCGTCAGTGCGCGCTTCTTCTCCTTGAGAACGGGCTCAATTTCCTCCCATACTGGCTTGGACGCAGACGCGAGCGCCTTGTCGAGCGCCTCGGCAGCCTCCACCTTGGCACGGTGCACCTCCTCCTGCGCCGCAGCCGCCTTCTCGGCGCTTGCCGACCTCTGCGCCGCAAGAAACTTGCGCTTGCGCAGCGCCTCCTCGTCCTCGTCCTCGTCGTCCTCCTCCTCTTTCCAGCCCTTGGGATCCGCGAGGAAGGCCGCGATTTGCGTGTGCTTGCGCGCGATGGCGATCTCCTTGGCCGTCTTGCCCTCCTTATCCTTCTTGTCGAGCTTGCACTTTCCTTCGTTCACGAGAAGGCGCACGCACTCAAATTTGCCATTGTCTGCCGCCAGCATGAGCGGTGTGCGGTCATCCTCGTCGGGCACCTCGATGTCATTTGCATCGCCGGCCTTGCGCACAAACTCGAGCAGGATCTCCATCGAATTGTGAAAGCCAGCAGCAGCGGCGATCTGAATCCCAGTCAAGCCATCCTCGTCCTCCGTTCGCACCGTAACACCACCGTGCCGCAGACACCAACGGAGGGTGTCCATAGACCGCGCGAGGCCATTCTCTTGTATGGCCTTGAAGTACTGATCGTGAGGGCTGCCGCCGCCTCCCTTTTTCTTCGGCGCGGGCATTTGTGCCCCTAGGCCTCGTCGCACGCACGTGCTCCTGTGTTGGGTGGAGCACGTGCTCGTTTTTGTGTCACGCAAGTTGAGACCTTCGACTCTGTGAACAGGCATGGAAGTACAAATTTGCCCTTCCGAAATTCAACGACACTTGCATGCAAAGAAATCAAAAATAAATCACATTTAAAACGCCCAATTGCAAACTTCTTTTTGGCGGAGCCATGCCCGAACCTCGGCGCCCGACCGTATGGACGCCGCGGCAGAGACACAAATACTTCCCCAGCAAGTTGGGTTGGATGTTGCCCCCGTCCAAGCCGTACGTTGTTCCGCCGCCGCCGTCAACCACTCTGAAAAGCTCGAGGATCGACTTTTTCGTTAGTGCCGATGATGCGCCGGCGCAGGCGAATGCAGCAGAGCTCAAATCTCTCGCCGACGGCTGGCTTACCACTGCAAAGACGCTCAAAGCCCAGATCCCGGGTTCTCAAGAGTCACTCCCCGCTTCCGGAAAGATCAAGTCGTCACCTCAGGCTGCGGCAGCTGCGGCAGCTGCGGCAGCTGCGGCAGCCGCAGCTGCGACTGCAGCTCTTCCGACATTCCACGATTCGAGCGCGTTTGCTCGCGAGCGCGCCGAGATATCGAGGCTCGAGAGGAACGCGGCAAGGGCATTCAAGGCGATCGAGAGTCTCGAGCACGCGAAGAACGCGACGGAGAAGCTCGTCGCATTCAAGGCGAGCGCGGCCAAGAACACAGGCGCCAAGCTCGGCAACCTACTCTTGATGCGGCAGGTCAAGATCGGCAACATCGTTGGCACGTGGTCGCACTCTCGCGACCTCTTGCACCGCGGAGAAGTGTCCAAAGCGGAGTTTCGGCACGAGGTGCTGCACCTCGGTCTGCAGGCCACGGGTGAGGAAGTGGACGAGCTCTTCGACTCGATAGATCGCGACGGATCGGGCTGGCTCGATGTGGAGGAGGCCAAGGTAGCCCTCCGGGTGCTCTACAAGACGGCCGTCGATACCGCCCGTACGCTGATGGAGATGGAGCGTAGGGTGCACACGCTACAGCACCGCGCCACACGGAGCATCACGAAAGCAATCAACCCGCCGCCCCTGCAGGCTCGTGGCCTCGCCAGCGAAAGTGGGGACTCGGCTGATGAAGGCGACAGCCCGCCTTCTCGAGCTCCGCTCAAGCCGCCGTCAGCCAAGATGATGGAGCGGCTCATGCCCAAAGAGCGGAGCGCGCGCGACATCGAGCGAGCTGCCGAAGAGAAGGCGACCATGGCGCTCAAACGGATGGGGCAGCTGCTCCTTGCCAAAGGCTTCGCCACGTGGCTGGCGGCCGCGCAGGAGCGTGCGTGGAAGATGCAGCAGCTCCAGCGCGGCTTGCGTCGGCTCCTCCACAAGGAGCTTGTGCGCGGCTGGAACGGGTGGGATGAATGGTATGTCGAGCGCTGCAGGTTGCTCGGCCTGCTGCTGAGCGCCGCGGCCCGGCTCGCCAAGCGTAACCTCCTCCGTGGCTGGGAGGCCTGGGGAGATTGGCTCGAGATGCAGGCGGAGAACCGCCGTCGCATGGAGCGCTGCCAAAAAATCCTAGGCCAGATTCGGAACCCTGAGCTCACGCGTGGTCTCGATCGCTGGCGACGAAACTGGGAGGACTTGAGCCCGAGGGCGAGGCCCGGCCCACTCGCCCTCCTATGCCGCGCTTGTGCCAAGTGCACTAGACGTCGCAGGTGCCTGTAGGCAAAGGAAGGACGAAGCATAAGCAAAGACGGTCATGGCCGGCTTACATGTGCGGCCGGCTTTCACCGCCGGAATGTAATTGGTCGCTTCCGGCCGCCGCGGTGTCGAAGCAGCGTCGACCGCCCACCGACAAAGGGAGTCCTCGAGAGACCGTGCATGATCAGGTCCGTATCATGTGCCGCTGCGCCACAGTCGATCGATGCAGTGGGACTCGGCTGGCTACGATTCCTGTTGCGTGGAGCCCTCCGTTTGGTCGTCTTTTCCGTCTGTCCTTTCGAAGAGTGTCGTGTTGTCTGATTCTCCATTTGAACTTCGAGACGCTCATCATGGCGTCTTTCAGGTTGTCGCGTCTGTCGTGTTAACGTTCACACCATACAAGTAGATGTCTGCCAGCTTCTTGGCGAGCGCTGAGGCGCGCTCCAGCGACACCGTTCGCTGTCTTTATAGCACGGCTTCATCCACTGCCACACAGCAGCAAGCTGCCCTGATAAACTGTGTCATGCTGGTCACATGGCCTCGAAGATGCGACATGATTCAGGAGGCAATCGCCTCTTTTGTTTGCCAGGACTATCCTCACCGCATTTTGACAGTTGTGAACGATGGGACACCGTGCAAACTCATGGGCGAATTCGCAGCCGGCGGTTCGCTTCGTGGGTCGGTGGTGCAGGTTGCGCCTGGCTCCTCGATCGGAGAGAAGCGCAATCTCGGCGCGAGGGCAGTGCCCGAAGCTAGCTACGTAGCCAGCTTCGACGACGATGACTTTTCGTTGCCCGGCCGGTTGAGTGCTCACTTGGCAGCCATCGGTACGAATGTGTGGCTCTCGGCGTCGCGCAAATATATTTCAGTCACCACGCTGCAGAACATCATCGGCTTCGAGATGGGCCGCTGCTACGGCGCCGGCATGATCTCAACACGCATTACCGCCGAGCTGCCGTGGCCGCCGCTCTCGTACTGCGAGGACCACAAATTATACGAAGCCGCCAAGGCCCATCCTCAGTTTGGCACTCAGCTCGTAGAGGACGACGCGCTGATGTACGTCCATCGACGACATGAGACGAACGCGTCCGCAGCTCATCGCCAGTCCCTCTGGCAAGGCGTGCTGCCCTTGATGATTGCCGGTGCCGATGCCGTGGCAGCGCCGATGCGGGTGGCCAGCCTGCTTGCCGCGGTGGCACGCGAACCCTACCTGATCTCTGAGTAAGTAAGTAAGTAAAACACGCCTAACGGCAGCGCACACCGGTGGCGAGGCGTGGCCGCGGGGACCCTGCCGCCTCCCACAGGCCGCGACGGCAAACAGTGTTACAAAGCCTATATGAGGTAATTACCAGAGTAGTGAGAAGGTCCCCCTAGGTCAAAAAAGTGCGCCCCACAGTGTTCAAAGCCTATGAGGTAATTACCGAAGTAGTGAGAAGGTTCCCCTAGGTCAAAAAGTGCGCCCCATAGTGTTCAAACTTCGAAACGGCCTATGCAATCGGGGTAGGCACCACTATAATTGGGACTATTCGCGGACTGACGGGGGGCGCGACGCGTTCCCTCGTGGGGCAACTTGATTACGAACTAGGCGGCAGCGGGATTGGGGTTATTTTCTATACAAGAAAAGGGAGATTTCTATACAAGATATCATTATATATCATTATATATCTTGATTGTATCATTGTGTATCACGTGTATCATCATCTTGTATCTCATATATCATGTCCCTCGTCGACACATGATATATCGCTTGTATCATCTTTTTTCCTTCGTCATGATATCTTGTATAGAAATCTCCCTTTTCTTGTATAGAAAATAACCCCAATCCCAGGCGGCAGCACGGCGGTCTTATAATCCACATAATCTAAGGGTACCAATCAGCAGATCTCGGAACGTAGGCCCCAGATCCGCAATTCATGATCCCAATGTAATCCGCTCAGGATTATCAATCGTGTTATCAATACGAAGCCCGCAAAAGGAAAAGCGAAAGAATTGCTAGAGGAAGAGGCAGCAAAGGCGGCGGCCACCAACCGCTGGAAGCATTGGGCCAAGCACAGTGATGAGCAGCATTAGACCAGTAATTAACTGCAAACAGTGTAATGCCCGCCTTGCATGCCGCCTTGCTTGTGAGCCTCGACTGACTCTTTGCCGCCGAGCGTGAATGCCCATGTGAGGCAGGGGCGAAGCCCCCGGCCACTAGGGAACCACCCGCCCTGAAAGGGGATCACGGGCCCTCGTCTCCGGGTAGGTCAATCCCGAGTGGACCCGAGGTGGTACAATCTCCCCCTATTATCTTGACTCCCCCTCAGCTAGGGTGGCCAACCGCGTCGTGTTGGGCACGTTTTCACAGCTTCGGTGACTGTGAAAGCTGCGGAATTCCAGTGCCGGCATGAGTCTTGCCATTAAGAGATTCCAAGGATGTTAAGTATGCTACCAGCATCATTTTTCTC
>Ga0210248_101748_pt1 | contig 15377 bp, 8 predicted proteins | sample ChrtobMetP3_32mM_FD_155493 | JGI IMG/M metagenome (GOLD analysis project Ga0210248, IMG submission 155493) | Chrysochromulina tobin associated microbial communities from unialgal haptophyte culture, Seattle, Washington, United States - P3_32mM | ecosystem: Host-associated > Algae > Haptophytes >...
GCGGCGGTGGACTGGGCGGCGGCGACGGCGACGGCGACGGCGGCGAGGGTGGAGGTGGTGAGGGCGGCGGCGGCGAGGGCGGCGGCGGCGGGAGCGGCGGCTGTGCGAGGGCGGCGGCGACGACGGCGCGGCATCGACGACGGCGGCGGCCTGGGCGGCGGCGAGGGTGGCGGTGCCGACGGTGTTGGCGAGGACGGCGGTGGACTGGGCGGCGGCGAGGGCGGCGGCGGCGGCGGCGCACACTTACCGGTGTGTTTTTACCGGTAACGCATGGTAACGGTAAAAAGACACGTGGTACGCCAGTTACCGGTTTTGACACGGCCGCGGCTTCGGTCGTCGCGCTGACGTGCGGGCTGTGCGTTGGTGGGTTTGGATGGTTGTGACTTGTGAGGTTCGTGTGTCCTTGACCTTGTGCGCCCGTGTGTCATAGCCGTGTGTGCTGTGTGCGTCCCGTGTGTATGTCCCGGCTTACCGGTTTATAGAGGTTCTGTACCGGTTCGAAGACACCGGGAACCCGTTAAAAGGCAGCAAGACACCCACTGGGGGAGCCGGGACCACACACGGTTCACACAAGCACCGGCCCGGCGGTCACGGAAACGCGTCAAGTTAGCTCAAGACCAGCTACGGACCGGTCCGCGACTCACGGGTGGTCGGGCGCACGCCGCGCGCACAGGCCAGCCCTCCGCCATTGATACCTCTCGGCCCACACGGCGGCCGACTCAAGAGAGGCCGCCGGCACACATTGTGCACAATCACTAGCTCACGAGAGCTCCTCGTCCTCTCCTTCGACGCCCTCGTCTGCGCCGGCGTCCTCCTCCGCCGCGCCGTCCGGATGGCCCAGCACGGCGCCCAGGCGGAAGCGGATGGCCTGGCGCTCGGCCCCTTTGACCATGGGCGCGAGCGAGCCCGACGGCGCAAGGAGAGCGGCCACGCTCACCGGCGGTTGGCCAGGCGGGGTGCAGACGAGCACAACGCAACCAGCACGGCACCGAGCCTTGAGTGCCGTAAAAAGGGGCAAGAGGTCCGCGTCTGCACACATCTGGACCACTGAGAGGTGCCGGCCCACCGTCGGCGCCGTGTTGGGCGGTACCCCTGCCGCCGAGGGCGACGGCGCAGAGACGGGCGCCGCGGCGGGCACTGCGGGCGCGTCGACGCCATTATTGGTGCCCTTGGCGTTCGTTGGGACGCACTCAAGCAGGCGACAGAGGGCGCGCGCACTACACGTGACTCTTTGCTCCCTCATGTACGGTTCCACCAGATCAATCCCGTCCTGGCACACCCTGTGTGAGCACGAGCACCCCTTGGCCTCGTCACGTTCGAAGAGGCGCGCACCCGTCTGCACGACGCGCAGCACGCCCGCGGCGTCCGCTCGGAGAAGTGCGAGACACTCGGGTGCGAGCAATAAGAGCGAGCGCGCGGTCGGCGAGCGCACGACGAGTCGGTGGCAAGGGAAGGTATGGCCGAGCCCGTAGGCCCGCATGACCTCCCCGAGCAGCACCGCCGACGGCACGAACAAGGGAGTGTAGATGGCGCGAGCAGCAGCGCGCGCCGCCGCCTCAACGGTCGCGCCGCCGTGGGCGTGCAGCACGCCCTCGTGTGCCGCACATTCGCGCACCCGATCGGCGTCCTCGCACTCGTCGCCCTCGCGCGCACTACCGGATGCTGCCCAAGGGTCCGCCTCGCGGCGCCGCCACGAAGAAGCTACGGGCGGGGCGTCAGCAGCGTCTGCAGCGTCTGCAGCGTCTGCGTCGGCGGCGAGGACGGGCGGGCTCTCAACAGGGGCATTGGTCGAGAGAGCCTCGGGCAGCACCGCGCTGCCCTCGACGACACACACCTCCGGCTCGTCGTCAGGAAGGGCGCCCGCCATCGGCGCGTGCTCGCCCTTTTTGTGGAAGACCGCCACGAAGAAGCCGCCATAGTCCTGGTCTTGAGGCGCAAGCCTGACACAGCGTTCGAGGCGGAGGGACGCCATATCCACCTCGGGTGGCACGAAGAGACTCTCCAGCTTCGATGGCGTCTTCTTGGGGAAGCGTGCTTCGATGGAGGCGTAGTCGGCGTGCCACTGGCCCCGATGCCACACGCGCCAGCTCTGGAGCCCAGGACGGCGCGCAAGCCCAGGAAGCGCCGCGCTCAGATCGACGAGCTCTAGGCATTCGGGCCCAAAGGTGAGCAGCAGCCGCGTGACCACGGCCTCATTCTCGATCGGGTTGAGAGAGCACGTGGAATAGACCAGCCGGCCGCCCACCTTGAGCAGCCGAACGCTCTTGCACGCAATCTGGAACTGGAGCGAGTGTAGCATGTTGCCCCCCGCGGCCGCCCAGCGTTTCCAGATGAGGGGATTCTTGCGAAGCGTGCCGTCACCCGAGCACGGGACGTCGCAGAGGATGCGATCGAAGCGCCACGGCGCTGGCGCGCAGCCCTCGCCGCCCTCGCCGCCCTCGCCGCCCTCGCCGCCACGGCCGCCAGCGCGCACCATCAACTCGGGGAAGAGGCGCGCGTCGTGGTTCGTCACCATCAGGCTCGGAGAGTGTAGACGGGACGCTCGGGACGCGAGCAGGTGGCACCGTTTGAGGTCTGCATCGTTCGCGATCAGCAAGCCGCGTACCAAATTAGCAGGCGCCGTACCGAGCACCGTGCCGTCGACATCCGCGCCGGCGCCGTCAGCCAGCGCAGTGACATCCGCCTCCTCCCTAGCTGGCGTTGTGCCGGCTGAGGCGGCAACGCCAGCGACACCGGTGGGCGAGGCAGCGGCGGTGCGGGGCTCAGCGAGCAGTTCAAGAATCTGCTGCGCCTTGGACCCAGGGCTCGCGCATGCGTCGAGGACAGTGTGGCCCGGTTGCACGTCCAGCACAAGTGCCGGCACCATCGAGACCGCCTCCTGCCGATGAACGTGGCCGAGCATGTTCTCTCGCAGCAGCCAGCCGTGAAAATCCTTCACAGCCTCCGAGCGGCCCGCGGCGCCCGGCGCGTCGGCACCCTCCCAGTCCTTGCCGCGCAGCGCCATCCGCGACAGGTCAATCTGCCAGGCGAGCCGGTCGGGATACCAGGGCAGCGCGTGCGGCGCCGCCGCGTCCATCTGGGGCAGCAGCGCAGTCTCCATTCGCGCCCGCAGCGCCTTGGCGCTCTCGCCGTTCCCGCTGAAGCGGAACGTGACCGGAAGCGGCGACCGGAGGCTCGCCTCCATGGAAGCCCACTCGTCGTCGGACAGCTGCAGCTGGCTCTTATAGTAAGTGACAAATGCTGGGTTTTCGAACTTACGCAGCTCGGCCTGACCGATCATCGACTTCTCGGCGGTCTTCTTGGCCTTCTTGGCCTCCCGCTCGCCGCCCTTGCCTTGCTTGGCTTTCTTGGCCGGTGGAAGTGCATCGTTGGTTGGCATTATAGTGCAGTCAGAGTGGCGCTCGTGGAAGAGAGTGGGCTCCGTCGCCGTCCACACGCGACGACGTCCGTGAAGTTTGACAAGTCAAGTCAAGTCAGGTAAGCGCGGGCTCTGCCATCTCCAACGACTCCCGTCCTCCCCAGCTGGTTTCCGTACAATTGTATGATGGTTGTCTGTTGAGCCGAGCGTTACACAATATAAGTACTTTTGTTGAATTATTGGACAGATCTACAGAATTCTGAATTGTCAGTTGTCGCACGTGCAGCGCACGTGTACAGCCACAGTTCTGCACGGCATAATTTGGACACATACGCACCTACTGTATATGTGATTAATTGAAAGCAACCGACCGCGGACAGACTGAGTGACAGAGATCAGCGCCGTCTGAGGTGCTGACACAGACCGAGAGAGTCGAGTCCCAGGCCGCTGCTGCTGCCACGTGCCACCTGTGGGTCACCACCTTATTGGCTCGTCCTTGTTATCCCATCGCGAAACGTCGTTGTCTGGGAGGATCTCTGTCGATATTCCCGAGATGTACTGTCCGCAGAGCGGGCACTCGAACACAAAGTCGGAACACGGCCTGCAGAGCACGGCATGCCCGCAGGGCCGCAGCGCGACACACTCGCCGACTTTGTTGCATGCGCGGCATCGGTTGTCGCTGTGCACATCCGACGCACGAAGAACGCGCTGGTGAATGAGAGGGTGGGAGCTGCCACGGCAGGGCAGGTGCAGATTGGGGTGTGAAAGCCGCAATGCCGCAGACCTCGGCTGGAAGACGGCAGCGGGTAGCGCAGAGAGCCGCACAAAGTCGCGCGCTGGCGTGCCAATTGATGCGATATCCGACGACTGCTGTCGATGCCGTACGTTCGAAGACGACGGGGTGTTCGAGAGCAGCGGCTCCTGCTCGCTCTCGCCATCCTCGCCACGGCGACGTCGAAGTGTTCGCCACTGCACGATGCAGATGCAGCAGCAGCACGCGCCGAGCAGCAGCATGGCCAGCAGCACCGCGCTCTGCTGGCCAATGGGCGCTACTTTTGCATTTGCTTGCGACGCGGCCAGCAGAACGCCCATCGGCACGCCGGACTTCGACGCCATTGACAAACAAGCCCGTTACAACGCGCCTAATCCTTGAACCGCGGGCTCGCGACAGCGCTCTTTCCGGTAAGCATCGTGACAAAAATGTTTCTCGCGCGCTTTAGCGCTCTTGCTGATCGGACTCGAGCGCCGCGCGCCGACTTGCCCTCACCCACGCGGGGACGCGTATGCTCCACGCCCTCGGGTCTCGCGAGGTCGGCGGGCGGCGCCCGCGGCCGGTCGAGATGCCCCGGCGCTACACGCTGCTGCATCCCACGCCCGTGATCACGCAAAGCGTCCCCATCATGGCAGCACGCATCACCGCGCTCCCGCACCGGGACGAACACATGTTCTACACGTCCGATGGCTCAGGGAGGGTCAAGTTCGGGCGCGCCGGGGCGGACGGCATGAACTCATGCAACATCACTACCCTTCAGCTCCACCGCAACGCCATCTTCGACGTGCTCGTGCCCTCCTACGACGGCGATCCAACCTCGCGCATCGTGACCGCAGCTGCTGATGGAACATGTGGCATCTTTGAGCTGCAGGGCGGCGTGCGCCGCGTGGCCACGCTGCGCGGCCATACCCTGTCCGTGAAGAAGATCGCGCAGCGCCCTGGCTCCCTCACCTACTTTGCCACCGCTGGCCGCGACGGCCGGGTGCTGCAGTGGGACGTGCGCGCGCCCAAGGCAGTCTCGCAGTCAGAGCCAGAGGGGGCGGCAGTGGCGGCGACGCCATCCTTTCTCGTCGCGTCCGCGTCGCTCGAGGACGCGCACGCGGCTGCGCCGTCGCTCTTAGGCGCTCGCTCCCGCCTTCCTCCCAAGCGGAGCCGCAGCGGTGCCCCTGTGGCCGCGCCTGCGCCTGCGGTCACGAGTGTCGAGTTCTGCACCGAGCACCTTCTGGCGAGCGCGGGCGCGGACGGAACCGTGCGGCTCTGGGACGCACGCTGCGGTGTGGGCGCCGTGCGGCTGCGCGCGGGCACCAAAGTCACCGCCGGCGCGGCGGCCCACCCGCTGCACACGCTGCTGCGGCCTTCGGCTCGGGGATCGTACCGTGGAGTTTCCACGCTCTCGGCAAGCGGTAACGGCACGCGGCTACTCGTGGCCTCGGTGGACTCGGTGCTGTCGGTGTATACACTGGCCAACTGCGCGGCGCCGCCTGTGCAGCTGTGCGGCCACCTCGCTCGCAGCTTCTACGCGCGCGGCGCGTGCCTGAGCCCCGATGGTACTACTGCAGCCGCGGGAGGCGAGGATGGACATCTCTACCTGTGGGATGTGGCGACGCCGAGCCAGCCGCCGCTCGTGCTGCGCTCGAGCGCGGTGCGGCCGGGCGAGTCATCGGGCGCGGACGCGGGCACGGACGCGGGCGGGTGGCACAGAGCGAATGGAAGCGCGGCCGAACGGCTGGACGCCTCCTTGGAGGTCTTGGAGCCGATGGGCGCAGGCACCGAGGAGATCTGCTGCCTTGACTGGGCGCGCCGCTCCTGCACGGGCGACTGGCTGGTGAGCGGCAGCGACGATGGCGTGGTCCGCGTTTGGTCGGTGCAGCCCGAGCGAGGCCTCGCACCGACGGCCGAGCCTGCAAGGCCGTGCGTGCCAACGCCGCCTATGTCGTTGCCGTGCATGCCAATGCCGACGCCGCTGCCGATGCTCTCGACGCCCCTGCTCTCGACGCCCGTGCCGACGCTCCGCGCAGAGCCCGCCGTCGCGGCCTTCCCCACGTCCGTCGCTCCGGCAGCCGCTCCGGCGGCCGCCGCGGCAATGGCCACCGCCGCTGCTGCATCCTTCGCCGCGTCCTCTTCCGCCGCGCCCTTCTCCACAGCCTCCGCTGCCTCGTCCGCCGCCGCTTCGTCCGGCACGGCCGCCGCGCCGCGCCATCTACTCACCTCCTTCTTCCTGCCCTCTTCGCGCCGCGCGACCACGCCGCCGCGCCCTCTGGCACCTAACCCGAGGCGCTCCAAGGCCAGCGCGCGCCTCGCCGAGCTCGAGGAGCTGCTTTCTCACGACGCGTGGGACCCGGTGCCTGGCCGAGAGGCTCTCTGGAATGAGGCGGCGTGGCTGCTGCGCGAGTACCCGCAGCTGCGCACGTGCCTCACGCTGCCCGCCGACGCCGCGCCTGAACTGCCGCCCGAGCTCGACCCAGCGAGACCTTTGCCCAAGACGGCGCGGCACGCCCCACACCGCACCGGAGCGAACGCCTCGGGTGTGAATATGAACGCCTCGGGCGCCTCCTCCTCCGACGCGAGGGTGCGCCGGCCGCTGCCGCGCTGACGCATCGCACCCCAGCGCCCATCGGCCCTTTCGTCCACCAGACCACCACACGCTGCATGCTCACCTTATGCTCACCTTAGATTACCGTGGCCGCGCTGCTCCGCGTCCGCGTCCGAGCCGCGGCCCGCGAGCGCCGATGAATCGCCGTGGTGCGTGGATGCATCGCGGCCGTACACCGCATCCCCGAGTTGGTGTCGCAGCGAGGCGGCTCGCCCATTCTTCCATGTTCCTCACTTCCGCGGTTTACGCCGGTTTCGTCGGGTTTCGGGCGTCGCATGGTAGTTGGCCGAACTAGATTCCCAGGTGTGAATGAAACAATGTCGTTCTGGGATACGCACGACGCTCTTCCGCGGCGCAGCACGACGGCCCTTGGCGGTTCGTTTGGTGGTTCCGCAAACGTCCGATCCGGCGCATGCAGCCCTGCATGGCGCCGAGCGGCGCTGCTTGGTAGCTTGGTAGGTCTTGCTGTGGGAATCATGGTGCACAGCAACCGCTTCGGTGCCGTAGTCATTCGTCACGCAGCGAGCTCCTCCAAGATGGCTTCTCTAGCTTCTCTGGTCGAGCTATCGTCCAACGTGGCTTCTATGGCCGATCTATTGTCAGCCCACTCGTCTCTGCCAGTGCCAACGAAGACGCCATCGCCTACGCGCTCGCCCTCGCCACCTTCTCTTCGACCTATGCCGGTGGTTGTTGGAAGGCCTGCAATCGTCGCCGTGTGCGTGGGCGGTTGGCTGGAGTTAGCAACGCCGCGCCGCGGCCAGAGCCTGCGGGACCACATCCTCAATGTCATGCCGTCCGATGTGTTCGTGGCTGGCACGATCCGTGGCAACGTGACAGAGTCGCGCGTCGACGCGGCATTGGACGGGATCTCAGCTCTCGCTCCCTTTGCGTCAGCGTCGGTGATCCGTATGCCAAGGCCCAGTGAGCTACGGTCCGAGCTGAAAAGGTCGGGCCACTGGGAAGGCTTCAAACTCCAGGCGAGCAAGGGTGGCTCGGGCCGGTTCAATTGGGCCGACCCTAGTTTTGACGACCCCCGGAATTGGGTTCCAATCATGATGAGCCCTGCGCTGGGCAACCCAAACGGCAACACGCTGCAGGAGTTCCACTACCAGAGCCGGTGCATCGAGATGATCAATGCGCACGAGGCAAGCGGCGGCCCGCGCCGGCCAGCGCGCACGCCGTATGAGCGTGTCATGTTCACACGTCTTGAGTTCGAGTGGCTCGCTTCACACCCCCCTCTGCACCTGCTCGATCCAAAGTACCTCTGGGTACCCACTGGCGAAGACAACACCGGCGTGAACGATCGGCACTGGCTCGCGAGTCGGCGCGACGCGGAGGGCGTCTTCCGGCGATGGGACGCGCTCGTAGAGGGCAAGTTTCACGGCATCTTCTTCGCCACCTCGCAGGTGCGACCGCGGTGATTGCATGCTGTTTGCCTCTTGATTGCCACTGAAGACCGCTGATTGCCCTCGCAGGTGCGACCGGTCTTCGTGTCGTCGGAGACCTTCAACAAGCTCCATCTGCAATACCGCAAGGTGGGCGTGGCTCGCTTCCCCAACGTCGCGGCACTCACCTGTTGCGAGAGCTCATATGCCGAGGGGACTGGGGCGGCGGCGCGCCGCGGCATGAAATGCTTTGCCAAGGCGTGCTTTCGCGCCAGGTGCCCGAGTGGGGCCCAGCTCCCGACGCCGAGATGCGCCCACAACGGCGCCACCGACGGCCCGAACCATCTGGCCTTCAAGTACGTCGATGAGGGCCACTCGGCTCTGTTGCATGGGACGGCGCTCGCACTGCCCGGAGCCACCTGGGAGGTGGCGGACGATGCGACGCCGGGGCGTCTGCACATCCGCGTACCCGGGGCTGCGGTGGCTGCCGCCGCCGGGCGAGCCGCCAGCCACGGCGGCGGCGGCAGCACCAGCGGCGGCGGCGGCGGCGGTAGAGGCGGCATCGTCACCAGCGGAAGCGATGGCTCTGGCTTGCTTTATACGTGCAAGACGTGTGAGGGAGGGCCGGACGTACCAGATCCCGTCTCGATCAACGTGACCTCGTGTCTCTTCCGGAGGCATCCGTACGCTCACCCCACCCTCGAAGCAGCCCGCAAGGTGCACCCGTGCCGCTACTTCGACATGGCGGTGCTCGCAACGGTCTGCGCGCAGCTCGGAACCAAGGAGGTGCGAACAGGCAACTTGGGCTGGTTTTGCAACGACGCCGAGATGCTGGCCACGGCACTATGATATCCACCACACCATAACCACACCAGCGCGTGGAGACTGCAGACCGGGCCGCCCCGCGCCCGTGGCCGTGCGGTACGGGGGAAAACCGCGCGCCGTACCGCCCGCTGATCGTAGTCGGTACGCGCCGTCGGCGTATTATATTCCAGTCTCGATCCCGGTCAGCGGTCTGCAGGTGCAGCGTAGTGTACTATAGATCAAGTATAAACTACGTGGAACACACTTAGTACACACTTAGCAGACACTTAGTTATTGCTTTTTGTTATAGCTTATTGCGGATACAATCTGAGTAGTTTAGGACCGCATCGTCAACCACGCTCAACCGCCGCGGGATTCCCCGGCGCTCCAGCACCGTGTGCGTTGGCCGTTGCCGCCGTGGCTGCGATTCCGATTTACGATGATCCAGGACGGCCAAGGCCGAGTCGCGAATCCATGCGCCCATGTGCGCATGCATCTGCTCGGCGAATAAAGCCTCGGGCAGCTGCGGCTCCGAGAAGAGCGCCACCTGCTCGCTGATATCGAAGCCGCGCACGCGCACTGGCACGTGCGGCGCGGCACGGCGCTCAGGCAGCCGGGCAGACCAGAATGGCGTACCCGTGGCTTCGAGTCGGTCGTCCTCGCCGTACTGCGGCCCAGTGAAGTCGAGGACGAGTTCGCGCCCCGCGGCCGTGCGGCACCACACTAGCTGGTGCAGCGCGCCGCCGTGCGCTGCCTCGCGCGGACCCTCGGCAAAGCGCACGCGCTGCCGCAACCGGAGCGGCTGCGCGGGGAAAGGAGGGGCGACGACGCCAGGGTTGCTGTCGGCGGCGTGAGCGTCCTTGCCATCGTTGTCATCGGCCACGGCGGTCTCGACGGTGCAGCCCGCACGTGGCACCATGACATGGCGTACAAAGGGCGCGATCCGGAGCGCATTGACCATGCCAAAGGCGACGATCGGGCTGCCGTCGTCGTCGTCGAGCACGGCGAGCCCGTGTATCCCGACGAGGCTCCTCAGCGTGAGCAGCGCGCCCGTATGCAGAGCCTCGCACGAGTCGGTCGAGACGATCTTCCAGTAGAGGAGCTCTGAGGTGGCCGCATCGGCGGGCGCACCGTCCGGGTGCGGCGCCAGGAGCTCGTTGGGCAGCACGGGCGCGTTCGAGGTCTCCACGAAGACGAGCGCGGCCTGTGCATGCGGTACGAGCGCAGGCAGCTGCGGCGCGTCGAGCGCCGAAGCGCTCACGGGCGCGAGGCCGCCGCCGAGTGCGGCCGGCGCGGGCACGACGCGCGCGAACAAGGTCATGGGCAGCCGGTCGCGCGGCGGCTTGTGCTGCAGGTCAAGCGCCCACTGATCGCCAAGTCGCGTCGCGCCCGCGCCAGCGGCGACGAGGCTCGCAAAGTGTGAGATGGAGAGCGAGATCGTGCGCAGCGAGGCGAGCAGCGGTGGCGGCGTTGCGGCGCGGCGGCACGCGTGCCAGGACGAGCGATGGCTCGAGCGGCGCGAGACGAGTACGGAAGCCATCCTGACGGCGTGTGAACAGAAGGAAGAAGAGTTCAGTCTCGGCGACTGGAACCCTACCATTTCGAGTGTAGCGGGACGCATGTAACGTGAACGAGCTGGCCGTGAATCCTTTTTTCCAAAGCCTTACCGGCAAAGCTGTTGTTTCTCGTCAGTGCGGCCGCTTCTTGCTGGATCGCTGCGGTTGGCGATGGCGACCGAGTCGATCTACAACCTGATCCCGCAGCCCGTGCCGCCGCCTGTCAAGGAGGCGCTCTACCGGAGCAAGCACCCTGGCGACAAGCCTACCACCTTTTCGACCTTTGGCCTGACGGGCACGTCGAAGCCGGGTTATGTCAACGTCGCTGGCGCGGAGGAGGCGACCAAGGGCGGGCAGCACGAGTACAAGAAACCGTTCGCGACGATGGGTAAGGACGGCAACGCGGTGCCGCCGACGGAGGTTCTGAAGAAGAAGACGGGCGGCGGTGGTGGCGCGTATGCAGCAGCGATGGGCTTGAGCGACCAGAGTAAGTGCTGCCTGATGCCATTCTGCGCGCGCGAGTGCCTGCGTCGCGCCGCGCCGCGCTGGCGTCGCCGCGGCCAGAGCTGCCGCTGGACGCACGCGCTCGGCGTCGATCTGAGCTGCGGCGCGCACGCCGCTGCCAGACCTCGTTGGAGCTACAGCGGTTGGCAACGTCGCGAGCTGCTGCTTCTCCTGCTGGCCTCGAGCAAGCTCGCCGCCGCCGTGTTGCTCATTCCGCCGACTGGCCGCTCACCGCCCGCGCGTGCGCCACTCCCTTCGCCTGTGCCCGCAGCCGGCGCGTTCCTGTACTCGGATCGCCTGAAGCCGGCGCTGCCGTCGAAGGAGGAGCTGAAGCAGGTGCTTAAGGCGAGCGTGGCGGTCAAAAAGGCGGAGCCCAAGAACTTTGTGACGTCGAACGCTGTGGAGAATATCCTGGCGGTGCCGAAGCGCGAGCCCGAACCGATCAACTGGTTCCAGAAGCCGCACTTTGGCACCACGCCGCCCTACTTGGTGAAGATCAAGCAGGAGATTGCCGACGAGTACGAGTACATTCGGTCGATGCAGCAGCAGGACGACTCCGGCGTGCCGCCCGGCATGAAGCAGCTGCCCGAGGAGGAGCGCCAGGCGCTCGTGGATGCGCTCAAGTCCAAGTGGCAGGACGTCAACAAGGCTTACCAGGGGTCATGTGTCCTCTCGCTCAAGTCGCTCGACACCATCGGCAAAGTCAAGAGGAAGGAGATGTATGAGGCCCAGCTCGCGCAGATTGAGAAGGACATCGAGAAGCTGTCCAGGAAAGTGATCCTCGTCGCGGATGATTAAATGAGGAGGCGGCGCGCCGTCTAGTGACGGCGGCGGCGGCGGCGGCGATCGGCAGGGAATTTACAATTCAGGGAGGCCTCGGCCCTGCCTTCCTGGCCACCACAGTGATGAGGCGCCACTGGAGCACCACCGGCGCGGCGGCGGCGGTACCTACTCGCCGCCGGAACCCATTCCGCCACCGCTGGAGTCGCCCGCGAGCGGATGGCGAGGGCGACGTTGCCGTCGCTCTGAGCCTTTCCAGATGGTTGATGCGCGCGCTTGCGCGTCTGGGCCGTGGTCTCCAGCCAGGGCGCTTGGCGGCATGCCGCGAACGTTGTGTTCAGACTTGGTGTATTATCGAGAACCTGAAAGTCTTGCGGTGTGTGTCATGTGTGTTTGTGAGTTCGACGCTGGGATTGCGCGCGTGTGTGCGTGGTGCTCATTTGTGGTGCTGGTCTATAGTTAAAGTTATCTGTTATGACTTATGTCTCGATTTGTCCAGCCGCACTGATTCAAGGTAGCCGACGTAGCGTTTCGAAGCGTATTGGAGTCGAGTTTGATTAAGAGTTTGAACCATGAAGATGAACGCCCGGCCCGGGACCCGCGCGCGTTGACCGATGTCCGCGTGCGCGGTGCGGCGACGTGTCGCGCGCGCCGCCAAACTCCAAAGCGGGAATAGCCGGGCGCGGGTAAGGCGCGGGCCCTAACCGAGAAACCGACGGGGCGACGCCCCCGGCGGGCCCGCTGAGCGAACCTGCCCAGCGACCCGATCGTCGGACGTCGCGAATCGGGCGCGGCGCGGCACTAAATCAAACTTTGGCGAGCCAACCTGCAACCAGACGGACCGCGCTGGTGCGCTAGGGCTGAGCCTGAGGGGCCGGTTCGCTCGGGACGGGTTTCACGTGCGAACCTTCCGCAAATTCAAATAGAAATACTTATCAGATATCACGATTTCACGTCACGGGTCGCTTGATCATGATGATGATCATCCGATCCGATGGTATGGTTTTGGCCTTTAAAGCGGGTCTAAGAAAGTACTGATCAACACAACGCGCAGGAAGGAAGGACCGCTTCCGTATGATCTCATTCGATTCCCACAGGTCCATGAGGCACATGCACGATGAGAGATGACACTTGACACAGCAGAGACATCAGTTAAGCAACAGTGAACAGAAAGCGACAGAATAGCAAGAAAGCGACCTGCACCACCGGCACTGTCCGAGCCATCAAAGATCAATCACCAATCATCACTACCGCGACTCATCACTGCCACAAACCAAAGCAAAGTTCGCGATTGATGTAACGGACGCACCGATCATTAATGACTGCTCCGGCTTTGGTTGAGTGACAACAGCACATGGTAGAGAAGCACGTTTAGCAGGCTGAGCGGCCCGTTTGCATTCGCACAAAAATGAAGGCAATCGTTCGCCCACGGTCTGTGTGCATCCACACGTCGGTAGAGCGGAGCTGCATCGAGAAGCGCCACGCCAGTGCGTGCCGCGTGTGCGCGAGCCATTTGGTCCATGAATGGAAAATGGATGAACTGTGCCTTGGTATACGGGCGTAACGGCTCCACGAAATCCGGAAAGAAGCGAGCTATCGAAACGTTGTTGCCAAGGTCAAAGTTGACGCCGGGCTCAGGATTCGTGTCGAGAATCGTGCTGCCGCATCCGCCGGGATTTGAAGTCATCCACACGGCCCGTCCTGGCAGCTGCTCCGAAACGGTGTCGAAGATGTTCTGGAGGGTCGCGTTATAGTGTGTGGCATTGAAGTGATGATGCCTTGGTACAAATTTGGTGGCACCGCCCATATTCTCGAACTGGTGGGCGTACGTTGACAACACGACCAGATCCGGCTTGAATTTGTGCATCCCCCACGACAAGCTACGACCCCGCTCAAAGTAACGAGGTGTTATTTGTCGGCTGAGCAACTCGGACTTCGAGAAGACGACCTGTTTGCTGCACAAATCACTCCCGTGCAATGCGCTCATGAGACTCATAGCGAACAGTTGCATCGTGGAGTCGCCGACGAGCAGCATGGTGCGATTCTGAAGCGCGTCACAAAAGTGGCGTGCCGACCAATCGTGTAAACGACAGGAACGTGGAGTCCACACGGTATCATTGAAATGATCTGGTGCGCAGCAATAAGGAAAGCTCAATGGTTTGTTCGTCGATATGTTGCGACACTTCCGCATCAACGATAGCCAGTTGCCTTGAAGGCCTCGGTATACTGAATCGTCGTGACCACAGCAATCCCATGAATGTTGCCAAGCAGTGGGACGCACGGTCCACGAGCCATCCGTATGCTCGCCAGGCCGGCACTCTGCTCGGCGGTGCAGATCGGCGGTGCTGTTGTGCGTCGACGCCGACTGCATCCCCGAATCGAGGTCGTGGAGTGGCAGTGGTGCGGGGGCGTCAGACGAGCTCCGCCAGACGAGAGACGTCGAATTTTGGGGGAGGAAGCAAGGCGACTTTTCGATACTCGTAGAGATATTTTGCGCGCGCAGCGCGCAACAAAATTGCGCCGCGCAGCGGCGCCAAGCGGCGCCGCAGGCGCCGCCTGGCGGCGCGCAGCGCCGCCGTAGGCGGCAAGCTCAGACGCGTCGATTAAGGCCCCCCCTGAGCCCGTTATTTTACACTACTTTTCACTTTCCCCGTAGTTAACGCCCAATACGGCGCATTTTCCAGCCTCTGTGGAGCCCTGTGCGCTGCTAGTGGCTGTGGGATGGTCGTTGCCACTCATCCTGCATCTTATTCCATCGGCACTGACGTGAACGCGTAAGTTGAGCGCCTCATTGAGCGCCTGCGCCCTGCGTAAACAGGGGACGCTGTGAACAGAGGTGTGAAGAACAAAAAGTGTTAGGATCGGCCGAAGCTGGTTAGGGCTCATCAGCCCCATCACTAGCGATATGGGAACAAGCTTCTGTCGCTCACCAAGCCCTCATTTCGATCCCCCCACTCTCAAAACGTTGCAAGGCCCAAGGCGCGTACAGGCGGTAGCGGGTAGGGCCGGGGCGAGGCTACAGGGGGAAAAAGGGCCGAGGCCGCGCTCTGGGAGCACCCATGGGTCCGTGAAATATGCAAAACTGACATGTTTAACCAACTGTGCTCGGCAAGTGCGTCCCCCTTCGGGATCTTTGATCACCGTCACCGCACGCTTAACAGATAACACCGCACGTCGACGTCCCGAGGTCCTGTCCCAAGCTCAAGGCTGAGTATATGTATACTCTATGATGATGATCTATGATTTATCTGAACTTTATACTTCCACCGTGTATCGCCTATGTACGAATTTACATGCTAACCACTGCGTCCTGTACGCAATAATCTCCTCGACGTAAGTTCATCACCATCAGCCGCGTATCCGCCAGGGCAACGGCAGCCGTCAGGTCGCCCGCCACGACGCCCCACGCCGCCACTGCAACCACCGCAGAATGATCCGCCTGCGGCGGGCTCCGGCGGCGGGCTGTCTTCGGCAGCGCCTGCGGCGGGCACCTCCGGCGGGCAAGCCTGCACCTCCGGCGGCACCTGCGGCGGGTGGTCTTGGACGGTGCCTGCGGGTGGCGGTCTCCGGCGGCGCCTGCGGCGGGCCGTCTCCGGCAGCGCCTGCGGCGGGCCGGCGAGCCTAC
>Ga0210248_101762_pt1 | contig 15237 bp, 7 predicted proteins | sample ChrtobMetP3_32mM_FD_155493 | JGI IMG/M metagenome (GOLD analysis project Ga0210248, IMG submission 155493) | Chrysochromulina tobin associated microbial communities from unialgal haptophyte culture, Seattle, Washington, United States - P3_32mM | ecosystem: Host-associated > Algae > Haptophytes >...
GTATTCGCACCTACCCGCGTATACGCACCCCTGCTTGCGTATACGCACCCCCCGCGTATACGCACCCCTGCCTGCGTATACGCACCTACCCGCGTATACGCACCCTGAGGTGCGTATACGCACGTACCTGTGTATACGCACCCACACCCGCGTACAAGCAAGTGTGCGTGAACGCGGCGTCGGGTGCGTATACGCACCTACCTGCGTATACGCACCCGACGCTGCGTTTACGCAGGGACGCGACGAACGTCATGACTGAGGCGGTCGGGTCGAGTGGTGGGCGGCACGGTACCGTACAGTAATCAGTATGCCGCGTGCGGACTGCGGTTTCGAAACATCTCAAAGACTGCAAACTGCAAACACACGACAGTATTTTGGACGATGGACGTGTGCACTTACTTAAGCATACAATGCAGCAGCCAGCACGGCCGCCAGCGTGGTCACAGCACCCGGCGGGGCAGGGCCGACATGAGCGCGGACCGGCGGCGGACGAGAACCACACGCAACCTCGGAACATCCGACAAGCACGACCGCGAACTCAGAGAGGTGCCGAGTACCCGCACACGTTCTCAAACGGTTACTTCTCCTACAGAGACGGACGTGAGCGCCATGGTGTGCACAGGGGCGCATGGCGTGAGCGCCATGTTGAGGGCCACGAGCATGCACGACGACCCAATCAGACAGCGACTCCATGCGCTCCAGCCTTCGAGATGGCGCCTCATCATTAGCCTCCATAACCTCATCATTAGCATCATTAGCCTTCGAGGTCGTGCCGGGCCGATAGTGAGCCTCCCTCGCCGCCACCGCTGGCGCCACCGCCGCCACCGGCGCCACTGGCCGATGAGGGGCGGGGCGGCGCCGTCGCAGGCGCATTCGCCGATCGCCGTCCGGTCGCCGATGAGGGTCGGGCCGGCGGCTGCGGCGAGGCGGGTTGCGTGGCTGTGGGCGGCACGTACGCCGACGGCGGGAGCATCAGCGACGGAGCCTGTGGTTTGCTCGTTGGTGCGTGTGACTGCTGTACGGGCGGTGTACGTAGGGCGCTGCCCTGGGCGCTGCCTTGGGCGCTGCCCTGGGCGCTGCCGCCCCCTGGCACCTTGGGTACATTGGTCGAAGGATGCATATTGGGCGAGTCTGGCGACGAGGTTGGCGACGAGGTTGCGCCGACGATGGCAGAGGCCGGTACCTGTGCGCACGAGCTGTCGTCCTTAGCGGCCGCTCCAGTGACAAAGTCCGCAGTGACAAAGGAGGTGGCTGTGGCGACCACAGCCGCTGTCACCTCCCTGGCCGCCACCTCGGTTGCATCGATGCCCTCGGTTGACACGCGTTCGTCGCAAGCTGCATTCGGCAGGCCATCGGTGCCCAACTCGGCGCCCACGCTGGTGCCTAAGCTGGTGCTGGCGGAGGTGCGGGCGGGGGTGCTGATGGAGGCGGAGGTGGAAGCGGATGTGGAGGCGGAGGCGGAGGCGGAGGTGGAGGCGCTGGTGCCCACCCCAACGCTGTTGCTGCTCTCCGTGACGTTCGCAGTGCCGACGCCGCTGTCGACGGTGCCGACGCCCTCGGTCTGTGCGCCCGTCTGCGTCGTGTGTGGCACGCCCGTCTGCGTCGCCGCCTGCGCCTGCATCGCACGCGGCCGCTCCAGTTTCGGGGCGGGGGCGCCGCCACCGAGCAGCGCGCCCGCGACGGCGGCGCCCGGCTTGGGGCCATCGGCAGCGCCGCCGCCGGCCCGATCGAGCTCGGGGCCGGAGCGCATGAGTGGCGGCTCTGTTTGTGTGGAAGAGGTACGCCCGGCGAGGGCGAAGAGCGCGTCGAGCAGCTTGCCCTCGTATTGCTCCCACGGGCCCACGTCCGGGTTGTTGGGGTGCATCGCATCGTGGGCCTTGCGGAACATTGTACAGAGGCGCGAGATCTGATAGCAGGATTGCATGATGTTCTCGCTGGGCTGGAGGAGCTGCCCGTTCTCGGCGATCACGGGCGGCGAGAGCGGATCGTCGACGTGCGTGAGCTGCCCCTCGAACTTTTGGATGAAGGCGGGAAGGAAGGTCATGAGAAGAGTGCCGCAGTCGGTCGTGTCGCAGATGCCGCGCAGGTACGCCTCCGTCCAAAACATGTGCAGCAGCACCACGATGCAGTACGAGCTGATGCCGCCCGTGTACGGGTCGTTGAGCGAGAGCGAGCGCAAGAATGTCTTGAGGACGAGTACGAGCGGCTTGATCTGCGGCGCCTGCTGGCAGAAGCCGAGCACGAGGTCGCGCGCGCGCAGTCCGGTGTGAATGGTCGTGGAGGCGATGGTGATGTCGACGGGCACGCCGGAGATGGACTGCAGCTTGAGCACGGGGATGCGCGCCGAGACGACGAGATGGTGCTTCCGCACCCAAGGAACGGGCAGGTTGGTCAGGTCCTCGCTGAGTGCCTTGAGAGCCTGGCCGATGGCGCCCGGGGGGCACGAGATGTCGAGGAGCACCACGTCCATATCGGAGGACGAGAGGGCGAGCCCCGTCGAGCGCGAGCCGTAGAGCTGCGCGGTGGCACGCGGTGGCACTCAGCGGCACTCAGCGGCACTCAGCGGCACTCAGTGGCACTCAGTGGCACTCAGCGGCACTGAATGGCGATCAGAGGCACTCAGTGGCACTCAGCGGCAATCAACGACTCTCAGTGGCAATCAAGGGCAATCAACGACTCTCAGTGGCACTCAGTGGCAATCAATGGCACTCAGTGGCAATCAGTGGCAATCAGTGGCAATCAGTGGCACTCAGTGGCAATCAGCGACTCTCACCTGCGCCGAGGCGCCCACCCATCGTGCCGACACCACTGCACGCAACGAGTCGAGTATGGTCTCCACCTGATGAGGGAGACAATCAGCGATGCAATCAGCGATGCAATCAGCGATGCAATCACTCGAGTATGGTCTCCACCTCTTGCTCCATGGGCTCCTGCTCGGACGCGATGCTGTGCGCATACTCCATGATCTCCAAGTGGAGCTTCGTCGGCTCGGCAAAAGGGGAGTACGCACGCCCGACGCCGGCGCCGGCTGCGCCGCCCATGGAGTCGGAGGCACCGAGCGTACCACACGAGGAGCCGCACGAGGAACCGCACGAGGAACCGCAGCTCGCCCCCATTGGATGCACCATGCAGCAGCGCGGCGGCATGCCTGCGATCATGTGCCCGCCGCCGCCGCCCCCGGGATGTGGTACGCCCGCGACAGCGCCCTCGCGCTGTGCCACTGGCGAGCCGCCCGCGCCTGCCTGGCGCTGCATGCCGTAGGCCTGGCCGAGAACGGCTGCGGTCTGCATGCCTGGCCCCTGCATGCCTGGCCCCTGCATGCCTGGCTGCATGCCTGGCTGCGGCCCCTGCATGCCTGGCTGCATCCTCGGGCCGCCAAACCCGAGCACGGGCATCAGATGGGCGGCCGGCGCGCGCTCAGGCATGCCATCAGGCATGCCGTCGGGCATCAGGTGGCCGGCCGGCGTGTGCGCGAGCCCTATACGCTCGAGGCGCGTCAGCAGGCGCTGTGGCCCCGTGTGCTTATCCTGCCCGTGCTTCCCCTCTTGGCCCGTGTTCTCCGCCCAAGTGCCGAAGCGCGAGGCAGCGCGCACGAGGTCCGCCGCCCCGTCATCAGTGCCCATCTCGGCGCCGTCCAGACCGTACTTCATCTCGACATCGAGCTCGGCCGCGAAGGCCGCCTCCGCGCCCACGACGGCGCTCATCGGGTGCCCGGGCGCGAGGAGAGCGCCGTACGTCGCTGCCGTCATCGGCGACTGGTAGATTAGCTGCTGCGGCAGCGGTGGCGGCATCGACTGCTGCTGCAGCTGATGCTGCTGCTGCAGCTGCTGCTGCTGCAGCTGCTGCTGCAGCTGATGATGATGATGATGCGCCTGCTGCTGCTGCTGTTGATGGTGATGCGCCTGCTGCGCCTGCTGCTGCTGCTGCTGCTGCTGCTGCTGCTGCGCCTGCTGCTGCTGCGCCTGCTGCTGCTGGGCCTTGTTCTTCTTCTTCTTCGACGTCGTCGGCTGCAGGACGGGCTGTGAAGGCACATCCTCAGCGCCCAGAACGGCGCCCGTCCCGCCGACGGCCGAGGCACCGAGAGCTGCGACCCATTGCTGCTGGTTGAGCACGGCCGCATAGCCCCCAGCGGCGATCGCGTACGGCGCCTGCTGCGCCTGCTGCGCCTGCTGCGGTGTGGGCCCCGGGCCCCTCGGCTGCGGCATGGAGAAGGGCTGCTGCCCAGCGCGCCCGCCATTGGGCATCAGCGGCTGGTAGCCTCCGGGGCCGCCGCCGATGATGTAGCCGCCCGCGACGGCGCGCCCTTGCGCATGCACCGGTACCGGTAACGACGGCGCGTGCTGTGAATGGGCGTGCTGTGAATGGGCGCCAATGCCCTCGTGGCTCGCCCGAGCGCTCCTCATCTGCACGTGAGCCGCGGGCAGCTGGGACGCGCTCGAATGGGCGCCGTTCGGAGCGCTCGACGCGGCGCCTCGCATCTGCAGCTGGGACGCGCTCGAGTGGGCGCCGTTCTGAGCGCTCGACGCGGCGCCTGGCCTGCCCACTGGGGTCACGCCGCCCGGCGCCGAGGAAGGGCGGGGCGGCGCCGCGTTGGGCACGCCGCTGCCACCAGCGGCTTGAGAGTATGAGAAGACGCCCGCACCCCCGCTGCCCTCGCCCCCACCCCCGCTGCCCTCGCCGTCGCCGCCGTCGCCGCCGTCGCCGCCCGAGGCCCCGCCGCCACCTTTACCCCCAGAGCCGCCACCACCTTTGCTCCCAGTGCCGCCGCCGCTCGCGGCCGCCGACGCCTCCGCCGCCGACGCGGGTGCGGGCACTGGCTTCAGTGGCGACGGCTGGAGCGACGCGGGGCGAGGTCCGGCGCCCCATGCGGCGGGCTTGGGCTTGGGCGCCGTCGCGGGCGCACCGGCGGCGGCGGCAGGTGCAGGCTCGCAAGCGCTTGGGGCAGCTGCGGCGGCGGCGGCAGGCGTCGTCGCGGGCGCGGCCGAGGGAGCGGAAGCGGCGGCGATGGCCTTCATGCCGCCCCGCCCGCCGCCCGCCGCGCCCTCGCCCGCGGCACCGCTGCCCACCGCGCCATCGCCCGCCGCGCCGCCGCCCGCCGTGCCGCTGCCGTCGGCGCGCTTGGCGGCGTCGGGCGGCGTCGCGAGCGTCTGTGTGCAGCCCTCGGCCTTCTCATGCAGCGCCGTCTCGGGCACCTCGCGCGGGGTCGGGCTGCCAGGCGGCGTCGTTTGGGTCGACCCGTCCATGCTCGGCGAGGTGCCCGAGACGGCGCTTGGCGAGGTGCCCGAGACGGCGCTCGGTGCGGTGCCCGAGACGGCGCTCGGCGCGGTGCCCGATGCGGCGCTCGGCGAGGACGGCTGTGCACTGGGTTCGATAGCCGCCGCCGCCGCCGCCGCCGCCGCCGCCGCCGCGCACGATGCGTTTGCGGTCGCCGTGTCGTCGTCGGCGCCGCCGTTTGCAGCGGCGCCGTCGGCCGCAGCGCCGCTGGCAACAGCCGCTTCCGAGTCGACGCTCGCGTCGTACTGGGCGTCGACGCTCGCGGCGGGGCCGCTGCCGAAGAGCGGGGCGGCGCGCGCCGCACGGCTGGAGAGCTCTGCCTCGGCCGACGCCGAGGCGCGAGCGATGATGCGCCGTCGCATCGCGTCGACGGCGTCTTGATCCGCGGCGGCCACTGTCATCGGATCGAGGGGCAGACTGCCAGTACTGGCCGTGGGCGCGCCGTGGTGAGCACTTGCATGCAGGCTGCCAGCGTTGGCCGTTGGCGAGGGCGCGGCGACGGCCGTCTTGGCGTCGTACAGGGCGTCGACCTTGTACGCCGCAGACACGAGGATGGCTGAGCCCGCCGCTGCGCCGCTGCTGCCCGCTGCTGCCATGTCGCTCGGCGAGGCCGTCATCGAAGAGGCGCTCGAGGAGGCCGAGGCAGTGGCGGAGGAGGAGGAGGCCGAGGGGGTGGCACCCGCCGACGGACCGCCGCCCACCTCTTTGTGGACGGCGCCGGCGCCGCCGCCGCCGCCGGCGCCGTCGCCGCCGCCGCCGCTGCCGTCGCCGCCGCCACCACCGGCAGAGGCGGCGGTGTCGATGGATGAGACGCTGCAGCGATCCTCGGCACTGGCTGCACTGGCCTCACTCGCGCCGTCTTGGGCGCCGTCCACCTCCGCCTCCTTGGGTGCTGTCGTGCCGGGCGTCGTGCCGGGCGGCGCCACACCTTGCTCGCTAGCCGCCCGGCACGACGCCGACCGGACCGTCCCCGCCGCTGCATCCGCCGCCGCCGCACCAGCTGCCGCCGCCGCCGTCCACAACAAGCCACCCTCTTTGCTCGTGCTAGTCGTACTGGGACTCGAGAGCAGCGTGTACCTTGGCAGTCCAATTAGGGAGGCAATTAGGGAGGCAATTAAGGACAATCAGTAGCAATCAGTGGCAATCAGAAGCAATCAGTGGCCCTCACCCTTTGGACTCGATTAGCTTTCGGGAGTCCATCGGAGTCGCCGCTTGCGACTCCACCGACGAGCCCGGGGCGCCCGAGACGGCGCCCGACGAGCCCATCGACTTTTTGAATCGATCCGCCCACGAACCCGCTGCCGCCGGCGCCGTGTTGGGCGCAACGGCGCCGCCAGGACCGCCCGCGCCGGGTTGAGCGCCACCGCTGCCGCCGCCGCCGCCGCTGCTGCTGCTGCTGCTGCTGCCACACACGGACGCCGACGCCAAGGGCATGCTGCATGCGCCAGACGGATCAGAAGCAGCCGCGCTCCCGGCGCTGCCGCTCGTCGCTCGTCGGTGGCCGTCCAGGAGTGACACCCCCCGGCCGTCGCCGCCTCCCGAGGGCGTCGTCTCGGGCGCCGCCTGCGCGCCCAGTCCGGGCCACAGCTTCTTCGGCAGCGGCGTCGCGAGGGCACTCGGCTCGGTCAGTGGCGATGCGGCGCCCGAGACGGCGCCCCACGCTCGCCGCGCCGCGTTGGGCGCTGCCGTCTCGCCTGCCGCACTGCTCGACGACGTCGAGGTCGAGGTGGCGGACGCGGTCCTTTCGGCGGGACCGCCGTCCACCTCCGTCGCCTTGGGCGGCGCCGTACGCGGAGGCGCGACACCTGGCGCCAAGGCCGAGCCCATCGCCGCCGTGCGTGCGCTGGCGCTATTCGCCGGTAGCCGGTGGCCCGCACCGCCGCTGCCGCTGCCGCTGCTGCTGCCGCCGCCGCTGCCGCCGCTGCCGCCGCTGCCGCTGCTGCTGCCGCCGCTGCTTGGCGTCGCGTCGGAGTTGTGCCCCGCGCCCTTGACGAAACTCCCTTGACGAGACTCGTCGGAGTTGTGCCCCGCGCCGCCGCGCGGCTTCGGTTTGCCTTTGCGGCCCACGACGACATTCCATGCGGCGTCCGTCGACGGTGCGCCGTGGTGAGCACTTGCATGCACGACGACATTCCAAGCGGCGTCAGTCGAGGGGGCCGCCCCCTTGACGAAACTTGCCGCCGCCGCTGGCAGCGGGGCTGGCGCCGTTGGTGCGAGGGCGGCGGGCGCTGTGGTGAGCACTGGCATGCAGCGGCTACATGCTGGAGCCGTTGGTGCGAGGGCGGCGGGCGCTGTGGCTGACGCGACGCCGCCACCGCATCCGCTGCTGCTGCCTGCGCTGCTCGGAACGGCGCCTGCGACTGCGCCGCTGCCGCCGCTGCTGCTTCGATCCGTTCGGCTTGCTGCCGCCGCTGCCGCCGCTGCCGCCGCTGCCGCCGCTGCCGCCGCTGCCGCCGCTGCCGCCGCTGCCGCCGCTGCCGACTCGGCGCTCGCGGCCGACTCGGCGCTCGCGGCCGTCGTGAGCGCCGCCGCCGCGGCCGCGGAGGGCGCACTGGAAGTGGTGGGTGTACTTGAGCGTCCGAACGGCGGGGAGCGCGCAAGGCGCACGCTGGCGTGCGGCGTCGAGTTCAATTGCAGGTCGACCATATTTGGCAAGTCGACCGAGTTGGTCGGCAGCGCCGGCACAGCTGGCACGCCGGTCCGCGCGGCTCCTCCGCCTGTGCTGTCGCCAATGTCGCCAACGCCGCCGCTGCCATCGCCGTCGCAACCTGCTCCATGCCGGTAGGCCGTGACAGCCGGCGTGCCGTTTTCAGAGCCTGGAGAGCAGACTGAGAGGCGGAGCGTGACGGTCGCACCATCAGCGCTCGCCGTGCACGTACTGGCTGCCGCCGCGACCGCCGCGGCTGGCTTGGTGCCCAACACGGCGCCTTCGGAGGGCTCCTGCAGCGCCACTGGCGGGGCTGCCGAAACCGACGAAACCGCCGAAACCGTCGGCGCGGCCGGCGCCGACGAAACCGACGAAACCGTCGAAGGTGCTGCTCTGGACGACGACGACGACGACGCGCTCGTCGGCGCCGCTGCTGCTGCTGCTGAGAAGGAAGCTGCCGAGGGCCCATCCGTGCTCGGCTCGGCCGCGGCCGCTCGCGCGGACGCCGGCGCCAACGCGGCAGCACAGGGCGCCGCGGCGCTCCCGACGACGCTCTGCGGCAGCGCCTCGGCCTCGGCGTCGTGTTGGGCGTCGCTACCGCCCATGCCGCTCGCACCCTCGCCGCTGCTGCCTCCGCCACTGCCTCCGCCACCTCCGCCTCCGTCTCGGCCGCCGTCCACGTCGGTAGCCTCCGCGCTGGATTGGGTTGTGTCGCCACCGCCACCGCTGCCGCCGCTGCCGCTGCCGCTGCTGCTGCTCCTGCTGCTGCTGCTGCTGGCGCCGCCGCTCGCAGCCGCTGCTGCGGCGGACGTGCCCGCGGCCACGCCACTAGACTTGTCCTTGGCGGCAGCCTTGGTGGTCTTGGTGGTCTGCTTCTTGCTCTGTTTGCCGCCCGCCTTGGCGCTACTCGCGGGCTGCTTCGCCTTCGGGTCCTTCTCTTCCATGAGCATGAGCTCAAGCGCCGCCTGGTTCGCGCGCTCGTTGGCTGACTTGACCGCCTGCTCTTCTGCCGCGCGCCGCTTGATCTCGTCCTCCGTCGCGCCGATGTCGGCCAGCCTGGCCGGCTGCTGCTGCTGCTGCTGCTTTGGCTTGCGGGCGCCTGCGCGCGGGCGAGAGAGGCGAAGCGCATTCACGGTCAGCGCCACGCCAAGTGGACAGGGTGCTCGGCTGCTCGTCGAAGGCTTCGTGCGGCGGCCGGCCGACGCCGCGGCACGCAGCACGTGGCGAGCAGCGCGTGGCGAGCAGCACGGACCCGACGACCCCTTGCTCAGCTGCGCCGCTCCACCGGCGCTGCCATCGGTGCCAGCACAACCTCCGGTGGGCTTGGAGGTTGGAGGGAAGGCTGGGTAGCCACCAAAGAGGAAGGTGGTCGCGACGCCGCGGCCGAGGCCGTCGTGGAAGTGGCCCGGGAGCTCAGCGTAGCCGCTGCCACCTTGTCGCTGCGCGGCCGGCTTCGAGCTGCCGCCACCATCCGCGGGCTGCTCGCTGCCGCTCATGAGCACCTGCGTGCGGTCAGCGCAGGAGCCGATTGTTGAGAGCGGCGCGCGAGCGCGCGCGCGAGCATGCGGGCACCAGAGGCCATGCTGAGCTCAGGCAGCAGTGGGCATGTGCGCGGTTGGCACAGGAGCAGATTTCTCACCTCGACAAGCCCACCGGCGAGACACAGGGCTCGCCGCTTCTCTCCTGGGCGAGGGCAAAAGCAATCGGCAATCGTCTGTGGAACTTCGAGACGAAGCAATCCGGCTCTTCGGCGAGCGCATAAACTCTCGGAGGGTGGGAAGGACTGGCACAGAGGGTGTTCCAGGAGGCTCCTTTGGCTCCTTTTAATTGTCTATTTCCCCTCCAGAATATACATGTAGTTCGTCCCGGCTCCCCCCCCACCCCGGAAGGTGTCTTCAAAGCGGAAGGCCGAGGGATGGCCGGGGCGAGCGTCCGTGTGACGGACCAGTGCCATTTCTAGTTTTCCGTTTTAATGAACCGTGTTGACAAATCCGCAAGCAAGCTAATTAGTCGAAACAACACAAGTACCTAAACAAGCGCAATCGAATACCCCTATGTAGCCCCTGGGGCTCGGAGCGTGAGGACCCGGAGTGCCGGAGAACCTGAGGAAGAGCGAGAGCTAGAGCGCGATCGTCGACTGAGTGTTTGAGAAAGCGAGAACTTATTCGACCACACGAAGACACAACTCTCGATACTCTCCCCCGTATGACGTTACACATGAGATGACATTAACGATATGATTGCATGCTTGTTCAGTACATGCACAGTTCCTCTCAGCTGTTCAGAGTATGCCCATTACTGCTGCTGTCCGTCAGAACCGCGGCAGGCTGGGCCGGGGCGTCGAGCGGGGGCTTGTCTGAGCGCGAGCGGGTGAGGTGGCGCAAGCCGAAGCCCCCTCGCGACACCACGGTGAGGAGCGTGTGCCGAGCAAACCTTTCGGCATCTACTACGATTCCCACCTTCTGAGTCGAGCGGATGGCCGCTCTTCTCTCTGATCAGACCACCGCTTCAGTGGGCCTATGACTTCGCGGGGGGCTCGAAGCCAGCTTATCCACCCGGGCCTGCGTTCCTTCGAGGAGCGTGGCAGGTCGCGAGCTATTCCCCTGTTGGTGTGGTCTGAGGGGCGCCGATCAGTGCACCGCGTCGACGACTGCTACGGGTGGCCCATAGGCGCGCGTCACAGTCGGGCGGCATTCATCACGTTGGGAAGCGTGAGGTCAGCATGCCCGGTGAGCGTTAGCGGTCTGGGCATACATTCCATCCTCTCCGCCCACCCTTTCCTACGCCGTTCTCCTCGCGTGTGGTCGGTACCTCCCGCGGATACACGATACAGTACTGCTGCCCGCGCGCTGGTGGGAAAAAGCTATGCCCCTTCCACCCCTCCGCACCCCGCGCAGGTCAGGGGACGCCGCAGCAGGAAACCGTCGAGGGGCTCCGCTTTGCTGTAGTCGAGCAGCTCCTGCCAGGGGCAGGCAGGGAGGGGAGGGAGGGGAGGGGATTGAGCCTGATGCCTGGTTGAGCTTCGGCCGAGGTGCTCGTGGTCGAAAGGCCTGCGCGCAGTTGAGTACCTGGCTCACGCTCCCCGAAGGGCAGTACCGGACCCTCATGCCTCGCGGGCCAAGCCCGGTCGTGCTGCATCTTGCCGCTGCTTGTGAGACTTCTCGCCCTTCGCCCTCTTCTTCGACCTCTTCTTCTTGATGCCGCCTGCGAGACCGCCGCCCTCTCTCTCTCAAGCCATGCTGAGCTCAGGCAGCAGTGGGCATGTGCGCGGTTGGCACAGGAGCAGATTTCTCACCTCGACAAGCCCACCGGCGAGACACAGGGCTCGCCGCTTCTCTCCTGGGCGAGGGCAAAAGCAATCGGCAATCGTCTGTGGAACTTCGAGACGAAGCAATCCGGCTCTTCGGCGAGCGCATAAACTCTCGGAGGGTGGGAAGGACAGGCACAGAGGGTGTTCCAGGAGGCTCCTTTGGCTCCTTTTAATTGTCTATTTCCCCTCCAGAATATACATGTAGTTCGTTAGTTCGTCCCGGCTCCCCCCCCACCCCGGAAGGTGTCTTCAAAGCGGAAGGCCGAGGGATGGCCGGGGCGAGCGTCCGTGTGACGGACCAGTGCCATTTCTACTAGTTTTCGTTTTCCGTTTTAATGAACCGTGTTGATTGACAAATCCGTTCCGTGGGCACATTCGCGTACATGTAGTCAAGTGAAGTCTATACATAAACAACAGACAACCATACGGACTTGACTTGACTTGACTTGACTTACATGTAGATTGCTTTCCTAATTGCCACTTCGCAAGAACCAATCTCCGACGAACGATGACAATGTCCCGGCTGCAATCGGCCCCGACGGCTCTGCTGCTTCCGCTGCTGCTCGTGCTGCTCGTGGACGTGGGCGCGGCGCTCTCGACCGCCACCGCGCTGCGCAACGACCTCATGGTGCGCGCGGCACGCGGTGAGGCCACCGAGAAGACGCCCGTGTGGCTCTTCCGTCAGGCGGGCCGCCATCTGCCCGAGTACAACGAGTACAAGAGGAGTACGGGCAAAAGCTTCCTCGAGCTGCTGCGGAGCCCGACGGACGTCGCCGAGTGCACCATGCAGCCCGTGCGCCGCTACAACGTTGACGCCGCCATCCTCTTCTCTGACATCCTCGTCGTCGCCGAGGCCATGGGCATCAACGTCGAGATGCCCGGCGGCAAGGGCATCCTCGTGACGAACCCGATGAGCTCGCCCGCGGACTTGGCGCGCCTGACCCTGCCCGCCGACGCGGCCGCCGCCAAGGCGCTCGTCGAAGCCGAGCTCGCGCACGTGCTCGCAGCGGTACGGCTGATTCTGGAGAGTCTCGATGGCAAGGTGCCTCTCATTGGCTTCTCAGCCGCGCCCTGGACGCTCTTCTACTACATGGTGGGCGGCTCGTCCAAAAAGGGGCAGGCGAACGGCGAGCGTTGGCTCACCGAGCACCCGGGCGAGTCGGCCAAGGTGCTCGATGCCCTCGAGCGCATCGTGGTGGAGTATCTCTCCCTGCAGGCGGCGAACGGCGCTCATATGCTGCAGCTCTTCGAGGCGATGGGCGAGTTCATCACGCCCCCTGCCTTCGAGCAGCACGCGCTGCCGCACATGCGCTCCATCGCCGCGCAGCTCAAGGCGCGCCACCCGAACGTGCCGCTCATGGTCTTCCCCAGAGGCGCCGCGTACGCGCTGCCCGCATTAGGCAAGTGCGGCTTCGACGTGCTCACGCTCGACAGCACCGCGGACTGGGCGACGGTGCGCTCGAGCCTGCCACCCGTGTGCCTGCAGGGCGCCTTCGACCCGAAGCTCCTCGTCGACGGCTCTGAGGCCGAGGTGCGCGCAGCCACCAAGGCGATGCTGGATGCCCTCGGAGGCCAAAAGCTGATTGCCAACCTCATGGAGGGCCTCTCCGGCAAAGAGAAGCCCGAGCTCGTGAGCGCCTTTGTGGACGCCGTGCATGCGTACGAGCAGTGAGCGCCGTGCCGAGCGCCTTTGTGGACGCCGTGCATGCGTACGAGCAGTGAGCGCCGTGCCGAGCGCCTTTGTGGACGCCGTGCATGCGTACGAGCAGTGAGCGCCGTGCCGAGCGCCTTTGTGGACGCCGTGCATGCGTACGAGCAGTGAGCGCCGTGCCGAGCATGGTGCGCTCAGAGCAACGAGCGCCGTGCCGAGCGCCATGAGCGCCGTGCCGAGCGCAGAGGGTGGCCCGCGCGAACGCGTCGCGTTGGGCACTCTCGACTTCACCGTGGCGGCAACGCGTCGCGTTGGGCACTCTCGACTTCACCGTGGCGGTTACATCTCTCGACGGGGCCCAAGGCGAGCGGGTGCATGCACCGTGGCGGTTACGTCTCTCGACGGGGCCCAAGGCGAGCGGGTGTATGAGTATGAGTCGTAGCGATGTCGACACGAGGGTCGAGGCCTTGTCACGCGTCTCGCCGGGCTTCCCGCCGCGCGCGATCACCTGCGCCGGGGCGTCGACCGTAGTTCCTCTCGTCCATAGTCCACTCGTGTCGCCCCTGTCCGATACTCCGATTCCCCATCCTGTCCCGTCCCCGCCGCCCGCCCCCGGTCGGGTCCGGGTAGCGCTCGGTCCGGTCAGCGCCTGCGGCGGCCCTCCGAGGGGACCTGCATTCAGTGGCCCGACATGCACGACTGGTGCGTATAGGGAGAGGGCCATATCGAAAAAACACATTGCCCACTTCTTGGGGCACCATTCCCGATTCCGCGTTCCCCGAAATCATGCCCGAAACTCAAACTGTGGAGACTGGAGTGCGACGAACCCTTGCGCCCCCCGCGTTGTGTCTCCACGGGACCTGTGGGTGTGCGTCTTGCCGAGATGGCAATTAAACGTTAACGGGCTCCAAAACTTACCTTAAATAATCACCCACAAAACTTTTTTCGATTTGGGCATGAACCCGAGCGAAAACGAAGGGGTACAGAGAGCATTCGCCTAAGGGGTACTAAATGGTGGCCGGCTTCCTTGGGCCGCTCCTGCTCAGCCAGACATTGCCGCCTGTCGGCACGTGGTGCTCGAATGCTCTAAACAGCGGCGCGTTCTACTCGAACGGCGCACCCGTGCCTTGCAGCTACTTCACGACGTCGCCCACGATGTGCGCTTCCTTTAACATCTCGCGAACCAATTGCCCAGTCGCATGCGGCACATGCCCGCCCCCTTCGCCCGCCCCTCCGGGCTTCGTCGTTCGTTGCTCGAACTTGTGCTCGCTCCTCCCTCTCGCGGGCTCCGACGGCTCGTGCTCCGACGGTGGCCCGGGCGCCGAGTTTACTCAGTGCAATCTTGGTGACGATTGCGCAGACTGCGGTCCTCGGTACGTCGTGACTCCGCCGCCCCTTCCCCCCGGGGGACCGCCCCCTTCTCAGCCCCCAAAGTCGCCGCCGCGCGCACCGCCGCCCCCGGCGGCACCTCCGGCGCCGCCAATGCAGCCGCAGCTGGACCAGGGCGAGTGCGCCATCATCTACGTCAAGCACGACGACCCCGATGACTTCGCGCTCGTGCTCTTCGATCACCTGTTCCCTGGCGACAAGATCTTCGTGACCGACGCCTCGTTCTTGACTGGCTGCTCCGACACATGCTTCTATTCCTCCGATGGCGACTGCCAGGACGGCGGCCCCGGCTCCGAGTTTTTCTATTGCACACGCGGTACCGATTGCACGGATTGTGGCCCTCGCCCCCCGGCGTTCAGCACTGGCGAGACCCACCTGACGTACACGGCCCCCACGTTCAAGCCAGCCGGCAGCGTCCTCATTCTCGCTGAGTTCACGGGCCCTTCCCTATTCCTGTCTTCCTATGATGACCTCATCGTCTACCGTGGCACGCAGGCCAACCCACAAATGCTGTGCGGCTTCTGCAACCGCGCTTCGCCCGCGACTGTTGCAGGCTACGACTGTGGGTTCTCAAACATCCCGGGCTACGCCACCCAGCCCCGTGCCGTCTGGAATCAGTTCCACAACTTCACCAACCCCGTGAACGAGCCGGGCTATTTCGATCAGTGGATTTACGACACGCGCCCCGCCGTGCTCACCAGCACTGGTGGCCTTGGAGCCGCCGCCCCCACGCAAGGCTCCCGTGAGTCGCTGCTGGCGGCCTTGGGGCAGCGCAGCAACTGGTTTGCGAGCAACACGCTCTGGATCCCCATGAACGAGGTCGTCCCCGCGGCTGGATACCGCATCACCAACCTCCCCCCGTCGCGGCCGCCCCCGAGCCCGAGGACCCCCCAGCCCAAGATGCCGCCGTCGCCGCCCGCTCCCCCTAGGCCGCCCCCGAGACCACCGGCGGCGCCGCCTCCGCCG
>Ga0210248_101763_pt1 | contig 15233 bp, 16 predicted proteins | sample ChrtobMetP3_32mM_FD_155493 | JGI IMG/M metagenome (GOLD analysis project Ga0210248, IMG submission 155493) | Chrysochromulina tobin associated microbial communities from unialgal haptophyte culture, Seattle, Washington, United States - P3_32mM | ecosystem: Host-associated > Algae > Haptophytes >...
GATGCACTCAGCATGCAATGAGGGAGGCACTCACCTGCGTCCGGTCGATGTAGGATTTGGGCGGGAGGCACTCAGCATGCAATGAGGGAGGCACTCACCTGCGTCCGGTCGATGTAAGTTTTGGGCAGGTGGCCCCGGAAGAAGAGCCACGTGGTACGTGGGTACTCGGGAATCTGTGGCGCGACAAGCCACTGGGGAAAGGAGACGACGTAGGGCACGGGCACGTCCATGGGTGCGTCGCCGCAGAGGTCGTTGTCCACCACCATGCGCACCATGTGCCGCGTCTGCGGAGCACATGTGCCCGGGTGCGTGTGTGGCACGATGTAGCGCGGCTCGTGCTGGCGTGCATGGCTGAGCTTGCTGATGGCTTTGAGTGCCCGGTCGCGCAGGTGCGGCGCGAAGATGTGCATGTATGAGAAGTAGGTGGCCACGAAGGCCTGCGCACGGAGCGGCGGATGGAAACACGTCCGTGAGCACAAGGCGAGACGTGCGCGCGCGTTGTCGCCGCTTCTTGCGTGAGAGTGTGATGATGAGCGAAACCCATCTCTTTCGTCGTCGCACGCACCAGGCTGGTATTGGTGGCCTTTGCGGCCGGCAGCGAGGCAAGGCGCCGGTGGACCCACCACTCTGAGCCGTACTGGAAGTGGCGGCTCGCACGCTCCACGTTGTTCTCGGCCCACTTGACCTTGCCACCACGCTTGATGATGCCGACGTTGAAGGCAGGATCGGGGTCGATCACGGAGATGCTGCATGTGGCCGGGTGTTGCGGTGCCGCGTGCGCGGAGCCGCTTGCATAAAGCTCGGCGACGGCGGAGGCGTACTTCGTGTTCGAGAGGATGCTCGTGACGAGCAGCGAAAACGCCCTCAGCATAAGTTTCCGAAGTCGGGGGCGCTCACGACGGCGTTCCATGGGTCTCACAAAAAGGGCCCAACAGGACCGTACATGTAGAGAGAGGTCTAGACTGTGAACGGGGTACACTGATGGCCACACTGCACTCAGGCATATTGAGGGAGCTCCGTAATGCTCCCGTCCTCTCTGTTCAGTCATCATTATCGAATCCCGTCTCGGAGGCTGCCAACATTCACTTGTAGACCACATCGAGGCACAGCTTCGCGGTCATGACGGAGCTCTGCGGGTTTTGTCCGGTAACAAGCCGCCCGTCGACCACGGCATTCTCTGACCAAGCACCGGAGGCGACGTACACGGCGCCTTGCTCCTTGAGCTTGTCTTCGAGGCTGAACGGGACCTTCTCCGTGAGCTGCACCTGGCCCTCCTCCACATTGCTGAACGCAGCCACCTTTTTGCCAGCGACGAGGGGCTTCCCGCCGTCGGTAGCTTTGACGAGACCCATCGGCCCGTGGCACACGGCGCCAACCACCTTGCCCGAGGCGTAGCAATCGGTCACGAGCTTCGCGGCGCCGTCGGGAAAGTCGACGCACGTGCCATGGCCGCCCGCGAGGAAGAGAATGTCGACCGAGCTCGCGGCAATGCTCGCCAGCGGCGTCGACGTCTCAAGCTTGGCAACGTCACCACTCTCCTCAAAGCGCTTGTCGTTGGCCGTCTTGAACGCCTCGGACAGGCTGCCAGCGTCGATCGGGATCTTGCCTCCGGCGATAGAAGCAATCGTCACGTCGCAACCAGCGTCGGCGAAGACGTAGTACGGCCCGGTGATCTCCTCCGACCACGCTCCAGTCGTGTGGTCACCCATCGCGCTTGCTGACGTCGCGAGGATCACAACCTTCTTCTTGTCGAGGAGCATGCCGAGAGCCTTGATCGGGTTGGCGGGCTTGTCCTTGAGCACCTTCAGGAGCGCCTGCCGGATGGCTTCCTCTACACCGTGCGACTCAAGATATGCGCGTCCTGACTCGGCCGCCATCCTCGTGGCTCGGTGCTCGCGCGGGGGCGCTTTGGGGGCGGAGTGCGAGTCCTGCAGCAGAGGCAGGAGGACAGCAGAGCACACGTCGCGTGTGAATTATAAACATTGGCTGTGAACTGTGCATGTGATCTGGTTATCGTGTATACAGCACAAAGCTCAAAGGGCAGCACAGCCAACATGAACCTCTATGTTAAAGCTATATTCTATACTCACGGTGTAACGAACTTACGGTGGTCCGCGTCCGGTACCGAGATTAAACCGAGATCAGAACACCATCACCAATCGAACATCAACATGTCGCACCGCAGTGCGCGGCACTGCGGATACATGTAGCTGAGGTCGGCTCCTGTCAGAAGACGCCAAGGGGGCCGTCGACATGCGAGGGGATCTTGGCGAACGAGATGCGATCGGCCCGCTCGTACAGGCATGCGAGCGCTCCGTCGGCAGTGCGCCCCAGGCACGAATACGCACTCGGACCCTCCTCGAGGCAGTACCTGATGAAGGAGGTCATCAGGTGTCATCAGGCGTCATCAGGCACTCGGACCCTCCTCGAGGCAGTACCTGATGAAGGAGGTCATCAGGTGTCATCAGGCGTCCTCAGGCGTCCTCAGGTGTCCTCAGGCGTCCTCAGCAGTCATCAGGCGTCATCAGTCGCACTCATCAGCGTACGATCGACTCCACGTCATCGTCATCAGGCGTCATCAGGCGTCATCAGGCGTCATCAGGCGTCATCAGGCGTCATCAGGCGTCATCAGGCGTCATCAGGCGTCATCAGGCATCATCAGGCGTCATCAGTCATCAGCGTACGATCGACTCCACGTCATCCCGCCGTCGTCGGAGCGCCTGATCGTGAGCATCTCGCGGCGGTCGGACGACGGGTTGCAAAAGAAGAGAATGCCCGGCCCTGCCCTCCCCTCGGGGGGCGGCACACAGAGCATCGAGCCCTGACACCCCTGCGGCCTCGGCTCAATGAGCTCGCGGTCGTACCTGTGGGGAGGCGGTGTGTCGCGCCGTGGTGAGCGCTTGCATGCGAGCGCGCGGGCTCCGGCTCGAATTGAGCGCCGTGGTGAGCACGTGGCCGTACCGGTGCTTTTGCCAGCTCGCGCCATCGTCGCTTGAGAGTTGGACTGCTCGCAGGAAGCGGCCGGACCAGTCGCGCGCGTTCAACAGGACGCGCCGATCTCCGAGCTGCGAGATCGTGCACTCGTTCGTGTGCTTCGCCGCCACGCCGCCGATGTGCCACGTGGCCCCATGGTCGTCCGAGTAGATGACGTGGGCCACCATACGCGAGCGCTGCGTGCTTGCCAAATAGGGGCAGTTCGGCTCGTAGACATCTTCGGCGTGATTGCTCGGGATGAGCAGCCGGCCAGATGTGAGCTGGATGCCCGCGCCCGGCCCGGTCGCGTACCAGGTCCAGCCCGGCAGCTTGACAGACGCGGTGATCTCCGCAGGGACGGTCCAATGAAGTCCTTCATCAGAGGACGAGGCGATCCACACACGGTCAGTTGCCATCGATTAGGCAATCAACTAACCAACAGTTAGAAATCGTGTAGCCATCAGTGGTAATCAGCAATCACCTTCATCAGCGGAGGATGTGATCCACACTCGGCGCGTGTCACGCCCCTCGCGCGCGTGGATCATCCACTCGGCGTCGGCCGCGTGGTTCGTGCAGAAGAGGAGCCAGATCAGTTTCGTCGTCCTGATGAGGGAGGCAATCAGACCAACGATCAGTTTCGTCGTCCTGATGAGGGAGGCCATCGGAGGCAATCAGACCAACGATCAGTTTCGTCGTCCTACTAGGATGAGGCGTCGGGTGAGGCATAAATGATCTCAGGCTGAGGTCAGGGTAAGGGATGATGTGGAGGGCGAGGGCGCGGCCCTGACTTGTCATACACAGCCGTTGGGTTGCCCACTGTGAACTTGGCGGCACCGCCCACCATGGCGCCCTCGACGCACACCCGCGCAAGTCCCCACGTACGCCCCGCGTCTGTCGAACGGCGCATGACGATGTTGATCACGCCGTGGTCGACGAGTTGTGGGCGCGCCTCGGCGAAGCTCAGCACGACGCCACTCGGCAGGGGGAGCAGCGACGGTATGCGGAAGACGTTCACACGGAGCATGCCCGGTGTGAACATGTCGACGATGGTGATCGAGGGCGGTGCGGAGGCCGCGGCGGCGGCTCGTTCGGCGACAGCGGCCCCGCTCTCGCGCTTCCCAAGGGAAGGCCGCTTCTTGGGTGAACCAAGGCCTTCCACTGACTCTTCCTCGGCCTCATCGAGCGACGGTGACGGATCGGGTGCCGCCCGCACGGTCGCCGTGCCGGTCGAGGTGGACGAGGCGGAGGCCGCCCCACCGCTCTCGCGGCGCGAGCGTTTCGATGGAGAGAGCGACTCGCGGCGCGGCGCCTCGCTCGCCGAACCAGCTTTGCGATCAGTGTCCCCCCCGGCAAACTCTTCGGGTGGAGGCAGCGACACAGTGGGCGCGACGTAGCTCGAGCTCGAGAGCGACGATGAGCGGCGCAGCATCACGTGCTGGCCCGAGGGGGCGCCCATGGGCCCTGATGGCACTCTGGGAGACTCGAGCGACGCGCCCGCCATCGCCGTCGCCGCGCCGAACGTCGGCGAGTCGAGCGTCGTCGTCGGAGGTTTACCCACACTCATGACCTGCACTTCCAATTGCAGATACGGCTGCGGTCTGCCGCTGCGACGCACCGACTGCTGGATGTAGGCAGCACGCGACGAGGGTTTGGATGGCTCCATCACCGACTTTTGAAAAAGCAGGGGTGCCTCGGCAAGAGGCAGCGAGCGCTCGGAATCACCTCTCCGCTTTCTTCAAATGACGTCTCGGTCTTGCGGAATTTCTTACGATGACGTGTATTCTCGTCACAGGACAGCGGGACGCGGACGGGAACCTCAAGACGCCGTGCGTCGCCGTACGATACCAATTTTACTTGGGCGGCGTCAGAGGTGTGGCGGCCACCACCTCGCCGGGCATCCCTGCCGCCGGCGTCTCCTCGATACCGCACTCGTTCGTGCCGCGGGCGATCTTGATGAAACCTCGATCTCCCCAGAGCGGCGACCACGAGTTCATCGCAGTCCAGTAGGGTCTCCCGTCCTCAACCCCCCAGCCGACGAGCTTGACCGCGTGGCCTCCGAGAGGCCCTTGAGCTTGCTTCGAGCGACGGTACACGCCGCCCTTGTACTGCGCACGACAACCCGAGCATGCCGACACAGTCGGGGAGGCGATCCCGGGTTTCGGGAAGCAATGCTAAGCACTCCGAGGAGATACGAGGCCATCAGAGGTCATAGCGGTCATCAGAGATCAGAGGTCATCAGAGGCACTCAGAGGCACTGTGACCCATGCATGCATGCATGCCGCCGGAGGTGCAACCGACGCTCATCACCTGTGCAATCAGGGGCAATCAGTGGCAATCAGTGGCAATCAGTGGCAATCAGTGGCAATCAGGGGCAATCAGGGGCAATCAGTGGCAATCAGGGGCAATCAGGGGCAATCAGGGGCAACCGACGCTCATCACCTGTGCAAAGTCGGAGTAGACGTAGAAAGCCACGACGATCGGTCCATTGACTAGGAGCTCTCTCTGCATGCCCTCCGCATCCTCCGGCCGAGCGACGGCGTACGCACCTGATGAGGGAGGTCATCAGAGGTCATCAGAGGTCATCATTCTCCGGCCGAGCGACGGCGTACGCACCTGATGAGGGAGGTCATCAGAGGTGATCAGAGGTGATCAGAGGTCATCAGAGCGAAAATCAGGGACATTTCAGGGACATTTCAGGGACAATCAGCGGCAATTTGGGCGGAGATCACAGGGGCGATTCAGGGCGATCAGGGGCAATGAGCCGCAGTCCAGGAGCGTGCAGTGATGGAGGGTGCGTGTCCAGGAGGGTGATCAGTCCAGGAGCGTGCAGCGGAGATCAGTGAGGCGTACGCACTTGCGGCTCGGTACAGCATCGAGGGCGCGCCGGTAGAGCAGGTCGAGCACTCTGGCCCCGCCGACACCCCGGGTGGGGGGGGGGCGGGGGGCGGGGGCGAGCGGGGGGGGCGGGGCGGCGGCGAGGTGGAAGGCGACGGCGGCGGCGACGACGACGGCCAGCCGTCATCGTCATGGTGGTGGTGGTGGTGATGGTGGTCGTCGTCGTTGTCATCGTCCTCCTCCTCCTCTGGCGGCGGCGGCGGAGAGAGAGAGAAATCGTCGACGTGCGCGTGGCCCTTAGAGCAATTGGGTAGGCTTGGGTTGGCGCAGTGTTGGTAAGGGACGCAAACCTCCTCCTGCGCGCGGAGAGCGGCCATCAGGTGGCCATCAGGTGGCCATCAGGTGGCCATCAGGTGGCCAACAGGTATCAGGTGGCCATCAGGGGCCATCAGGTGGCCATCAGTTGACACTCAATGGCACTCAATGGCACTCAATTGCAATCACCTGCGCCCCGCGCGCCATCAGGAAGCGCCACGCATTGTCGACGAAACCACCATGGCAGCCGTTGTCGTGCGCATCGCAATTGACCAGCGACTGCGGGCTGAGATGCTTCGCAATCGCTCCCTTTGAATGGATGCAGTGCCGGTCGGCGAGCACCTCGACGGCCCCAAACGCCCAGCAGCTGCCGCAATCTCCTTGATTGCGCACCGCCCCGATGATCGCTGCACACTCGGGCCACTCCTCGCGCGCGTCAAAGCTCTCCGGCAGTGGCGCAGGTCCCTCGCCGCCCAACACGGCGCCTTCTGCGCCCAGTACGGCGTCAAAGCTCTCCGGCAGTGGCGCAGGTCCCTCGTCGCCCAACACGGCGCCTTTTACGCCCAGTACGGCGCCTTTGGGGCGCTGGAGGCTGTGGGCGTGCGGTGAGGGCGGCAGCCCGCGAAGCGAGGCAGCGCCGCGGCCGAGGCCCAACGTGCCGAGAACCTGATGAGGGACGCAATCAGTGGCAATCAATGGTCATCAATGGCAATCAGGGCGGCCGAGGCCCAACGTGCCGAGAACCTGATGAGCGACGCAATCTGTGGCCATCAATGGCAATCAGGGCGACATGGAGAACCTGATTAGGGATGCACTCAAGAGGTCCTCAGAGGTTTTCAGAGGCTACAGAGGCCATCGAAGGCAATCAAAGGCCATCAGAGGCCATCAGAAGCCCTATGAGGCGCAATCAGAGGTCATCAGAAGCCCTAAGAGGCGCACCCGCCGCAGCGCCAGGAGGGACGCCCCGGGCATGTACTCTGACGTGCCAGCCCACCAACCAAGATCTGGCTGCGCATTGAGCGCCGCAATCAGCGCCGGATCATTGACGAACCCGAGCACAAGTCGGCGTGGCGGAGCAAGCCAGCTGCTAAAGGGCACCAGCTCCGCCGCGGCCCCACCCGCCGCCGCCGCCGCGCCGGCCGCATGCCGACGTTTCGTCGGCTTGAGGCCTTTGCCTTCCACATTAGGATCGAATCCATCGCCTTCCACAGAAAGTTCGAGGAACCAGGCGGCGAGAGGATCCAAATTAGGATCGATTCCATCCCCTTCCAAATTAGGATCGATGAACCAGGCGGCGAGAGGATCGGTGGCAGGGGGGGCGGGGCGCTTTGAGGCCGCTGTGGCTCGGGCGGACGGCATGGCCGCAGCGCGTCCCGCAGCGCGTTGCGACCGGTCCCGATTTTGGAAGGTGTGACCGTTGCCTAATTTGGAAGCGCGTTCCCTTCGCTTCCGGTCTCGAGCAGGACGGCCGAGGTCAGGCCCTGATTTGGAAGGTCCCGTTTGCATGCCGAGGTCAGGCCCTGATTTGGAAACGGGACCTTCCAAATCAGCAGGCCTGCGGTCTCTGGTGGTGACGTTGCCGCGTGCGCTCTTGTCCGTGCCACCACCCTCACCCTCGCCCTCACCCTCGCCCTCGTCGATGTCGCCTGACGCCACGTCGCCGCCGCCATAGGAAGCCCCATACGAGTTCGTGCCCCCCTTGACGCCGTCGCCATAGGACGCTCCGTATGACGAGTCATATGAGTCGTATGAGTAGTCGTCGTCGTCCGAGGGCAGCGGCGGCGCAGTTGTGCGACCGTCGTAGCAGTGGAGCCTGATGAGGAAGGCCATCGGAGGCAATCAGACACCATCAGAGGCCATCAGAGGCCATCGGAGGCACTCAATGTCACTCAATGTCACTCAGACGCCATCAGTCGCAATCACCGATCTGGCGGCTTGAGCTTCTTGAGGACCTCATCATCGGGTGCGAGCGCGGTGAAGTTGGTCGTGGTGACTGTGCGCAGCCGGCGAGGCCGAAACATCGCCGCCGCCGCGCACGCCTCTTCGTCGTCGGCACAATGGAGCGTAGTAGTGAGCTCTGATCTGAGGAACGCGAGGCGCGCGCGCCCGCCGCATCCCGCGCCCGCCTCGTCCTTATTAGGCAACTCGCCCTTGCTCAGATCCAGATCGAGATCCAGATCGAAGGTCACTCGCGCCTTGATGGCGGCTGTGTACTGCAGGCCATCCTCTGACACGTTGAGCAAGGTGACGGGCGGCGAATAGATCCAACGCTGCTGGCTCGCGCCGCCGCCTCGTGGTGCTGCCCACGAGGCCACGAGCTCCGCGTTTGCATACTCGGGGCTCGGGCGCGAGAAGCTCGAGTCCAGCGGCATCTGTTTCATGAGTGCGCGCACCGAGCAGCCATCATTCCGATGGTGCGGCGTGGAGGCGAGGAACTCGTCGCAGATGAGCTCGTCGAAGAAGCCGCAAGTTTGGATGGTGGCGCACGTGTCGCCGTCGGCCGTCGAAAACGACGCGAACTCCTTCTCGAACTGATGGTTCTCCTCGAGGATGCCGACGACGTCATCCTTGCGGGACACGTGCGTCACGTACTCAGAGGTGTCGTCGCCAGTGACCTCATCGGCGCTCGCGTCCGCGCTTTCGCGCGCGCTTGGTCCGAGGAGGATGACGCGGCGCCTCACGCGCGCGGAGAACTCGTAGCAAAGCAGCGGCGGCCCGTCTGGCTTTCCGGTGGCCGCTAGCGTGGGCATGGCCGAGGCGGGAATGGCCGAGGCGGGCAGCCGATTGGCGGTGAGCGCGAGGAACGCGAGGCCGCAGAAGGCGGTCAGTGCGGCTGCAGCAGTGGATGGGAGTGCGAGCCAGGTGCGCTGCGGCGGCGCCGATGGTTCCTCGTGCAGCAAGTAGACCGTCGCTCCTCCCGCCTCGTCGTCCATGTTCGCGTCGATCGGCGTTGCGTCGGGGAGATGATTCCTGTGATTGCGTTCCATGGGGGGTCTCGAGAGGTCTCGATCTTTCTGAATTTCAGGTCCCGGCTCCCCCAGGTGGAGCCAGGACACACACGGGACAGACACAGTCGGATCACACAGACGAACCTCACAACCAAAGTACCAAACCGACTGGGACTCACCGATAAAGTGTGGGTTCCGGTATGCAAACTCGGTGATATAATTAGATATTATTGACAATGTGGGTATAATATGGGTGAATTATATGGATGCATCCGCCTTCGCCACCTGGTTTCGAATCCAGTGTGGGCGACTGGGCGCCAGGCCTCGATAGGATACCCTGATGAGGCATTCTTTCACCCACACTATCCCCAGCCACCTGCTTCAAATCCAGTGTGTCTTTGAACCAGTGTACATGTATAATGTAGGGGCATGCTGTCGTGTCGGACGGATTGACACACCGACTCCATTACGACTCCATCGGCCTCTCAAAAGACATCAACTCACATCATGAACCTCATGGACTGTACTGCGCTGTCGCGCTCACCGAACTGCAAGGTAGACCAGAGGGCATACCGTTTCCCGATCCACTGCGCGACGGTCCTCGATGCTGCATGCCCGCCGGGTTTGCAGCACACCAGGAAGGCCGTAGTGGCATCGCCAGCAAGCTCTGAGCGAGGAGGGTGAAAGCTGTCTACCTTGAACGAGAGGGCAGACTCAAGTTCCTGACAAGAACCCCAGATGCGCCCATGGGCGCACCCCTCCACGACACAGCCTGCGGCCGCACACTCCATGGCTATAAGAGCTTGCACGGCGCTCATCACGGCGCTGGTTCCATGCGTTGGTTGGCGCTCAACCTCAGGCCGCGAGCAGCGTGGGCAGCGGCAAAAGAAGAGCTTCTCGGTGAGCAAGATCCGACGGCGCTCCGTGCGGCTCGTGCACCAGAGCTTGGTAATGTAAGAGATGGTCATCTCTTCCCCACATCGAATGGCTCGGCTCGCGTAGTAGCGCATCTCGCCGTCCACGGCAGTCGAGTGACCGCAGCTCGGGTCGCAGGAGTGATTGGCCATGGCGGCTTGAGGGAACAGCGCAATTCGCTCCTCAGACGCATGCGCATTGCAGTCGGCCGTCAGTAGAAGCGTCTCGATCAGCTCAACGATGCGCAAGCCTTGGTAGTCCTCCGCCATAGATTGCGCATTCAGTCTCCTTTCACTTGCTCGTTCTGTGCGCGCCGCAAGGATCGCTGCACGGATTTCGTCATCCTCGATGAGACTCAGATCCGCGTCCAGCGCAGGCTGCGCCATGCCCAGCACAGCTGCTTGAATGGCGGCGGAAGCTCCCAAGAAGCTCGATACGAGCTCATCTGCTCGTTCTCGAGGCCAGGTGAGACATGGCCGCTCTCGCAACACCAACTCTCCGGGAGCGAAATCTCGCGCAGCAATCATCACACGCCCAAGGCCCGGGCGCTCTTCGATGCGAACACTCGCAGCTGCGTCGAGGAAGGTGGCACTCTCCTCGTCCATGCGGGTGGTAGTCGTGGACTCCACGGATCGGTCAGGCAGGACCGGCATGTTTCCACTATTCTCCGAAACCTTCCAGCCAATTCTCCATTTGAGCTGGTCAAACTAAGGTCAAACCAGGCTACACCAGTCGTTCACTGCATATAATTGCTTCGAAAGGGGTGGTCGCCCCAAAGCCTCTCACCAAAATAGAACGATTGACGTAACCCATCGCCGACGGCAGTCCGACTGCCGACAACGAATGTGGAAATCTAACCTCATCTTTCTCCCGCGAGGCGCGGCGCTACATGGGAGCCCAGAATTCACGCGAGGCGCTAGCCGCCTCATCCCCGGAGCTTGCGCGCTTCCTCGCGAGCCTTGATGCTACCGCCCCGGCCGAGGACTCGCACGACGTCTCTGAGCTCGCGTCCGTCTCACCCGAGGTGCGCACTGCCGCGGTCGACGTGCTGCTCGAGCGGGTCCGTGCGAAAGGCGACCAGTGGGCTGTCATGGCGCTCGCCAACCTTGGGGCCGTCGAGGCCCTCCCGGTCCTGCGCATGCTCTCGATCGGCCAGGGATCACTCGCCGTGGTCGCGCGCCAGGCCCTCGTGAAGCTCGGGCCGCTGGCCCGGCACGACGGCGGGCTGGCTGATGTGGATTTCATCGTGGATGACGAGGCCGTCGACGGGCTGATCGGAGACAGCGCGAAAGGCACGATTGGTGAGCGCTTCGCCTCCTTCGTAGCCCTGACCAACGTCGAGGACCACGCCGCGTTGCATGCGATCTTGGCGGCCCTCGACGATCCGGACGACCTCGTACGGTACCAAGCCTTCGACTCCCTCATCGAACGCCTGAAGCTCAAGCACCTCGTGATGACGCCTGATGGCTCCCGCCAGAACTTCAGTGCGCCGCTCGAGATCGGGCGGCTGATGATACTCGATAACGCGTCCCCAGCCCTCCGGGCGCTCGGCACGGCGCGGCTTCGGGCGGCCTTCGGCGGCCTCGCTGTGGGAATGAGCCCGGCCGCCCTTGGGCTTGTCTATGAAGGCGACCCCGACGATGCCGTGGGTAAGGAGGTCGGTCGTGCCCTCCGGACGCCGGGCGCCGCCTTCCCGATCGACGCCGTCAAGGCCGCGTCGGCGCACGATCGTGCGAGCGCCGAGACGTTCTGGGCCGTCGCTCTGCTCCGGTCGGACACACGGGCGGCGGAGGCGCTCGCGGAGGTCGGTGCCACGTGGACCCTGCCAGTGCTGCAAGAGGCGTTGGCGAGGGCCGCCCCCGCGTTCACCGAGCCCGTGCTCCGCGCGGCGCTCGCGAACGGAGGCGACCCTTCCTTTGCAGCGCACGTCGCTCGCGCTATCGAGCACCTCAATGGTCACACAGGCGCCGAGGCGATCAAACGCGCCGTACCGGGCGCGCAATCGCAACGGACATCCGCACGCGCGCGGTAATGGCGTCCACGTGCGTCGTAACGGTCGTCCCAGGACGCGTCGTACCGGGCGTCTGCACGCGTGCCGTAGTGGAGGCGGCCTTTTCCCCGCATACCGTCCTCGGCACGTCGGAGGCTCGCGCACACGTGACACGGCTCCGGTGTGGCACCCTTCAGAGCATCGGAATGTGGACTCAAACAGAACGAGATCTGCGAGCTCGGAATGATTGTGGACACGTCACAGGAAAACTCATAGGACCCATGGAGGGTGAGCGACTGATTTACAACGAATTGCATCAGGGTTTGTTACAGGGTACGAGGCTCATTAGAAAGAAACCAAACCGCCCGAGCAGCCAATGGTTGCAGGCTTGCGAAATTGCAGGATACGAAACGGGCAGACTGACTGATATGCTGTGAATACAGTCAATGCCGAGAGCCACGAAGGAGCCAGCTGAGAAATTCGGCATCGCGCTCGTGGCCTGGGTAGTTGGATGCGCGGCGCTCGCCTACGAGGCGAAATCCTTTAGGAGCGTCGTCGCCACGCGCGCGCTCGCCTTGGCGCTCGCCGTCCTCGGCACCGCCGCGCTCTTCCTCTCGAAAGCGCTCCGCGAGGTGCGCGCGGAGGCGCAGGCGGCAAGTGCGCGGCGCAACGAGATTGCGCTCGAGCTGATGGCCACTCGGAACAGGTTCATGCATACCGCGGAGAGCGTGCGCGTCGGCCGCGCGATCAAGGTCCGCAAGTCGGACGTGTTCGTCGTCACATACCCCAAGTGCGGCACGACGTGGATGACGCAGATCTGCCAAATGCTGCGGTCGCGCGGCTCGATGGACTTTGGCGAGATTACGGAGGTGTGCCCCTGGGACATCCTGGCCCACGATTGCGGCCAGAACCTCGACGACGACCAGCTCGCGTCGCCGCGCGTCTTCAAGTCGCACGAGAGCCACGCCGACATCGCCAAGGGCGGCAAGTACATTTACGTGGCCCGTGACCCTCTCGACGCGTTCTTCTCGTTCTACAAGTTCTTGCCCGCGTACACGGGGTTGCAGCCCAACGATATCGACGAGCGCGCCTTCTCGGACGCCATCTTCGCGGGCGCCTCGCACTCGGGCCAAATTTGGAATCATCTACTCGGCTGGTGGGACCATCGGCACGATCCGAACGTGCTCTTCATCTTCTTTGAGGACCTCGCTGAGAATCTGCGCGAGCAGGTGCGCTGATGGCCGCTGAGGGCCGCTGAGGGCCGCTGAGGGCCATGCCATGAGTGCCACCGAATCCCATATGAACCCACGCATGCATGCTTATGGTTGGGTGAACAGGTGGTGCGCGTGGCCACCTTTATGGGCCTCGACCCGAACGACGAGCCGCTCATCAAGCTCGTCCTCGAGCGCGCGAGCTTCGACTTCATGTCCAGTGAGATGCACTGGAGCTCATCACCTCTGATTACCTCTGATGACCTTTGATTACCTCTGATGTCCTCGAGCGCGCGAGCTTCGACTTCATGTCCAGTGAGATGCACTGGAGCTCATCACCTCTGATTACCTCTGATGACCTCTGATGACCTCTGATGACCTCGAGCGCGCGAGCTTCGACTTCATGTCCAGTGAGATGCACTGGAGCTCATCACGCGTGGACGAGCCCTGCCTTGCATGCAAATGCTCACTACAGCGCGCCATGCGTGCATGCGTTCCTTACGGCGTGCCCCGTTGTCCCGCGTTCACGTTCACAGGTGAGCAGCAAGCGCATCACTTCGACGACCACTTCGTGCGCAGCAAGATCTTGCCTAAGATGGGTCTGGCGCCCAACACGCCGCTACTCGTGAGCAAGGTACGCCGGGACGGCGGCACCGTCGGCTCACGGCGCAAGCTACCGGAGGACGTAGCGCTGAAGCTGAAGGCCAAGTGGGCGACCATCGTGCAGCCTCGGACTGGATGCGCCGACTACGCTGCACTACGCGAGAGCCTCCGCCTCGGGCAGTGAGACAACTGGTATAGTACGCTGCACTGCGGTCCGCGGACATCGGTGCGTCACCGCCGCAAGCGCAACGGCAGCGCGAGGTCGGATGCCATTCAGACCAACCCAATCGCCGAGTCGCCCTCGCCTCTTTGAGCTCGTACATGATCGCGCATGTGACGGCTATAGACTCTTTAAGCGCTCGACCGGTCCTGCGCTCCGTATTTTTCGTTATCTGAAAACGTCGCAACGGCGCACGAAGATCGAAGTCGTCGGTACGCGCAGCCACACCCCGCCAGGGACCTCGGAGCGCGTCCCCTCCTGCACGCCTTCGACATTGCTTCTCTCGCGGCTACCCACAACCCAAGCTTCGCGAAGGTAGCTTCGCGTTCCCGAAAGCCTCAGACGTGCTGGAGCTGAGCCTCTGATGGCCTATTTTGACTGCCTATGGCCCTATTATGATTGCCTATGATGACATACGCTTCGCGCGAGCCTCGCACGTGCTCACAAGGCCCGCGATCGACTCGGCCCCGAGATTCTCGAGATCGGACGCAATCAGCCTGATGAAAGGCCGCCTCCACCCCTTCAAGCTGAGCGTGAGCTGGTAGTCCACGGTGGTCCTCGGCAGTCCGTCGGCACCGATGCCAGCGTCGGTGAGCGTGATGACGTCGCGCGCCTTGGCCATCTCGCTCTCGCCTATCAGCGTGATCCGGGACACCGCTCCGTCCGTGCCCGAGTCGCTCTCTGCTTGCTGAAGCTCGTAGTGCATCTTGGACGCGCTCCCCTTGAACAAGGTGATGAGCTCGAACACGTCGCCCTTCGTTGGGTTCCGAGGATCACCCGAGAGCCGCTTCGCCTCACGCGTGTTCGGATCCCATTCGGCGTTCGTGGTAAAATCGGCGAGGTATGCAAACAACTGCTTGCGGGAGCCGATGACTGTGACATTCAGCTTCACTGTATAGTAAACCAGCCGGCCAGCACAGCAAACAGCGAGGAAGCAGAGGAGCATGGGGCTTTGGTTAGCCACGGCAATGCCAGCCACGGCAACGATCAGGCCGAACGCGAGCCAGGACATGTGCCGCAACCTCAGCGCTTCGCCGCTTTCCTTAGAAAGGGGCCTTGATTGAGAAAAGTTTGGGTTTATGTGCAGGGTTTATGCTGCTGCTGCTGTGAAACACACACGCGCACAACCTCCGGACCCCCAAGCACGAGGGCCTCTATCGCTATGGACGGAGGTGTGGCCGACACAACCTGCTATTACACAGGCCGTTAATCGGCGGCATGGG
>Ga0210248_101765_pt1 | contig 15201 bp, 15 predicted proteins | sample ChrtobMetP3_32mM_FD_155493 | JGI IMG/M metagenome (GOLD analysis project Ga0210248, IMG submission 155493) | Chrysochromulina tobin associated microbial communities from unialgal haptophyte culture, Seattle, Washington, United States - P3_32mM | ecosystem: Host-associated > Algae > Haptophytes >...
CGCAAAAATACAATAAGCGTAACCAACGTGCTAATCGCGATATGTTAGATCACGGTACTTTGTATGTGGCTAAATTTAATGCGGATGGTTCTGGTGTATGGCTGCCATTGGTGTGGGGTAAAAACGGGCTTACACCAGCAAATGGCTTTGCCAATCAAGGTGATGTGGTCATTAAAGCGCGCCAAGCAGCCGATCGCTTGGGTGCTACGATGATGGATAGACCTGAGTGGGCGGCAGTACATCCAACCACAGGAGAAGTGTATTTAACACTCACCAACAACAGCCGTCGTGGCAATACGCCTGTGTCTGCAAATAAGGCAGATGGCACTACGCCTGCGGGTAGCACAAATCCAGTGGTGGATGCAGCTAACCCAAGACCAGACAATGACTATGGTCATATCATTCGTTGGCGTGAAGATGGTGACAGCGTGAAAGCCTTGAGCTTTGTGTGGGACGTTTTTGTGCAATGTGGTGATAAGAACACAACTAAAGTGTTGGGTGCCAGCTATACACAGGCTGAGTTCGGTGGTCAGGCATTAGGTTACAAAGGTAACATTAATGGCGACGACTACGGCGCACCAGACGGTTTATGGTTTGATGAAGACGGCAGATTGTGGATTCAAACAGACCAAACGGGCGATGCGCAAGGTGACTGGGTGAACATCGGTGGTAATGTGATGATGTGTGCAGATCCAGAAACAGGCGAAACGCGCCGCTTTTTAACCGCACCTCCTAATGCAGAAGTCACAGGGGTGATCAATACACCTGACGGTAAATCCATGTTCGTCGGTATTCAACATCCAGGTGAAGATTGGTCTACCAGCTTTACCGAGAACTCAACTTGGCCAGACAATGGTGCAAATGGGCCGACTACCAATAGTCGTCGCGGCGTATCTAAACCGCGCTCTAGCGTGATTGTGATTACTAAAGATGATGGTGGTGTGATTGGTACTTAAATCTAAGTAATATTCAGTACAGAAAAAGCGGCGTAATCACGCCGCTTTTTCATTTATCGCAACTGCTGCACAAAAACGGTGCAACAATGCAATACAACAGCACGCCTTACATCCATGACGAAATTAACTACACACCAAGCATTCCATTCATCAACAAAAATACAACAAAATTACGAGCAGTACCGCGAATTTGTTGTCTTGATTACAACAAATTCTCCTTAACTGATAGATAAACTATCAATTTACCATCATCTAACCTGTTGTTTCTAATGTACTAATTGGACTTAACCTGATTGACATGTGGTTGTAAACAACCAAATTAAATGTATTTATCAACGATGTTCTTAAATTTGATTGACCCCCTTTTCTATTAATCTTTAGATGCGATTGGCCGATATCTAGTGATAGGGTTGTGTTAATGCTCTATGTCATTTTTTGCTTGGAACAGGAATTGCTTGGTATCTGTTAAAACGCTTTTATTCACAGTTTAGTTTTTGCGAGGTTTTATACATGTTGTTGTAGATTGGAGATTAATCATGGCAAGGTTTTATTCTACGTTTATATATTCGGCAATGTTATGTTTAGGTGTGAGTGCCAATGCATTTGCTGAACCATCACAAGAGTTGATGCACCACCTGAACGCGCAAGTGCTCAGAGTGCAAGTCGGTCTAGCTAACGGAGGATACGGACTGGGGTCTGGGGTCGTCGTCGCTAAAGACCAAATTGTGACCAATTGCCATGTAGTTGCCAACGCATCCAGCATCAGTGTGGTCAGCAACGGTTCCTCCTTTAATGTCACTGCCATCAAACCAGATTGGCGCCATGATATTTGCATATTAAAAGCAGAAGGTTTGGATGCACCTATTGCCAAAATTGGTTCTAGCGAAGCACTCAAATATGAACAGCCAGTCTTTACCATTGGTTACCCTAGTTTTTTACCTGTACCTACCAGCACCTTTGGTGTCGTCAAAGGGCTTTATCCGATGGATGACAGCGTGATTGTACGTGCAACCAGCTCTTTTAAAATGGGGGCTAGTGGCGGTGGCGTATTCGATGGCGATGGTAATTTAGTGGGTGTGATTACTCTGAAAAGTCCAGGCCGCAACGGTTACTATTACAACATGCCAGTGGAGTGGGTGAAGGCCGCATTGACATTGCCAGAGCAAGCCATTACAGCTAAAAGTGAACAGCCATTTTGGGCATCAGCACCAGAACAGTGGCCATATTTCATGAAAATTGTGCATCCCTATTTAACCGAGGATTGGAAAGCGCTAGAAGCGATTGCTAGTGAGTGGGCTGCCAAAGAACCCAACACGACCGAGGCTTGGTTTTATTTGGCCGCAGCAGAATATGCGGGTAAAAATTTCCAAAAAGCGGAAGAGCATTTATATCGCGTGGTCGCCATGAATGATCAACACAGCCAGGCGATTTACTATTTAGGTTTGATTGCTGAAGAAAGCGGTAAACATCATGAGGCGATGATGAATGTGGCATTGCTGAACAAGTTAGATGCAGAAACTGCTACACAACTAAAAGTAGCGATGGGGCTCACGCCAGCCGATATTAAATAGCTATACTACCCACAAGAAAATAGCGCTTATGGCGCTATTTTTTTTGCAATTTTTTCAGACAATCCTTGGCAAACTGTCGCTAATACGTCTTCGCCTTCTGCTTGATCAGTCAGCACACGCATGGTTGCTTCAAAGCCAGATACTACGTAGTCGTCATAGTCTTTCGCAACGAAAGGTAATTGATGCTGTTTTGCAGTGTCTAGCGCTGCTTTTTTTTGGTTAAAAATCAATTGGTTTAACTGCGCTTTATCAATTTGACACACATTTGCCGTGGCAATCAGCGCCCCATCTGCATAAGCATTGTTCACCAACACTTCAGCCGTGACCTGTGTTTGTGCCAGCAGCGATATATTTGCGAAATATAAGCACATAAAAACGCATAAGCAATGCGGTAAATGTCGCAATAAATGCTGCTGGTGTTTGGTATGTTGCGCGTGCATTAGATAAGTGTAAAATTTTAATGAAATGCTATTTAATCACTATAAGCTAGGTACAATCAAATGTGTTAAATCGCACTCGCAACAAGATATCGTGAACAATGCATGGTTCACACTAGCTTAGATGAAAAGCTGCAGAATGTTAGTGAGTAAACTTTCGCATGCTAATATATTATTATGGGCTATTAGTGCATCATGTGCTTATGGTAATCAATCAAATGAATAACAATAAACTAGTGTTGCTATCACGTTTTGCTGCGCAAGCAAGGCGTTTTATAGGCGTGGTCAATGTCACACGCATGTCTACAGATCAGCCTTATGCTATGCATATTATTTTGAGTGCTTATGCTTGCAAAGATACTGAGCTCAAAGTGTTGGCCAAAAACACGAGCAAAACCCTAGCGATTAATCATCAGTTGCTCAACGCTATTGAGCATTTTTTGAATGAATACATGCACACGCAAGACTTGGCAAGGGCTGAACACTATCTGCATCACTTTGCCCAATTCATTTACAACATATCTATCGATGGCATCGCCTATCGTCGAGCTGTCAGCCAGTTTTTAGCGCAATTGCTAGAGGACGAGCGTGCCTTTTGCACGCAGCTCATCCGCGCGTTTTATCCGTATTGGATGGCAGAGTTATCGACCTACCAAAGCAAGGACGAACTGTTGGCATTTGGCAACATGCTGAAGAACCGTAACCTAGCCCCAAAATCGTTACTAGACTTATGGGAAAGAGCGGAGTCTGAATTATTGTCAGATGCAGAACTCACTTTATTGAGTCATTTTACTAATGATATGTTGGAACAAGCAATTGCGGAGGATGCAGTGGATTCAAGGCGTAAGATGGCCACTATTTTGACGGTAGAGCTGCGTAACCAACAAGCAAAAACGCATTTTGATTATCGGTTGACGGTAGAAAAAATTCAATCGCTGATCAATAAGCACGATTTAAAAGCATTTTTTGTGCAAGTGTCGCGAGATTTTTATTACTTTTGGAACGCAAACGCGGACGCGAATCAGCGCTCAGAGTACTCCATTTAAGTGCGGGCAACTTAGCTATACCACTTCGTAGTCTAGCTCTTCCACATGGTAATAGTGTTCTTCATCCCATACCGTAAAATCTTGCGCGCTGTACATGGCCTCTTGTAAATCAAAGAATTCGCCATAGGTTTGGTTTTCTTCGTTTAACACTTGATAAATTGTCATCGCACACCTCGCTTTGTGATTTGTGTTGCCTTAATTATTACATCGGCTCAGTGCATACATTCTTTAGATAAAACCTAGGTTTGCATGTCAATTTTTATCATTGCAACCTATCCTGTAGTGATTGCCGTAAAGTAGTCGAACACCACAGCGAATGCTGAATGTATGGGCAATGTTAAATCACGCCTAAGCAACAAAATTGTAATTTGTTGGTCGTAACCTGTTCAATCGATTGAAAGATGACAAATGACGAAATTACTCACCATTGCATGCATAGGCGCTTGGAGTCTGCAAGTTTCCGCAGCGCCACTGCCAGAACCTACAGACGAGTTTCTGTATCGACTCAAAGAATCATTAGTGAAAGTCAATACCACCACAAAATCAGGTGGGCATGGATTTGGTACAGCAGTTGCCATAGACAAAGAACATGCGGTGACCAATTGCCATGTGCTTGGCAATTCAAACGGTATAAGTATTAGCAAATGGGGTACGGAATACCCTGTAGATTCATTTCAAGCGGATTGGAAACATGACTTGTGCATTTTAAAAGTCGCTTATGCCGATTTAAAACCAGTTGAGCTGGGTGATTCATCGCAACTAAACTATGAACAATCACTTATTTCTATCTCTATGCCCACGGACTCGCCCGCTCCATATGTGGCCATCAGTGCCATCAAAGCGCTTTACCCTATGGATGATGAGCTAGTGATACGGAGTCAAGCTGCCTTTTCGATTGGTGCCAGCGGTAGTCCAGTATTTGATTACGAGGGACGGCTAGTAGGTATTAGTACCTTTAAAAGCCCAGGTAAAAATGCTTACTATTACAATGTGCCAGTAAATTGGATTAAGAAAATGCTGAATTCACCAGAAATTGCATTGAATACTCCTCATGAATCACCATTTTGGGATGCGCCAGAAGACAAACGGCCATTTTTTATGCAAATCGTGCTTCCGTTTCAAAATAATCGCTGGCAAGATGTACAACACATTGCCGAACGCTGGGTTGCCAACGAACCAAGCAGTGCAGAGGCTTGGTACTATCAGGGTGAAGCGAGCAAAGCACTAGGAGATGCGAGCACAGCGATTGGTCATTTTCAAAAGGCGCTCAGCTTGCATCCAAACCATCCAAGCACTTTGCAATCCATGGCACAATTGTTAGACCAGCAAGGCAAAGCAAGTGAAGCGGATAGCATTCGCCTGACCTTGAAAGAAATCAATCCAGACTTGCTGGAAGATTTGGATATTAAAATTGATTAAACACTTGTTGGCTGCTACGTAATGAAAGGCTACGCTTGAAAAGCTATATCGGGTACGGGGTAGCATTTGCCATCATCCTTGGTGGTGCTTATGTTTACATGGATGGGACTGAAGTGGCTGGGCCACGCCAGCTGACTGCATTGGAGCGTGTAGGAGACGAGTGCGGACTGATTGCAGAAAAAGCTGCCTCAGCGCTTCCAGAGGCGCTGCCATTTCAAAAGTTAGAGAAAGCAGCACGGCAATCACGCGTACTACAAACCTGCATGAACGATCGTGGCTATAGGGAAAACCCAGCTTGGGTCGCCTATGCCGAGCCCGTAGCCAAAAAAACAGCGGAGCAAGCCAACATCTCGGTCAACGAGGCCTACGAAACGCTAAGAAGAAACAAAATGGTGACGTTTTATGAGCCTGATGCTAAAACGCCACTGTATTGGATAATTAGCAAACCCTAGATAAATGTGGTGATTGGTTGCTCAGTAAACTTAAGTTTAATGAATCTTACGTTAGCGCAATATGCTTATTCTTGGTGTGTGTTGTGTATCCAATCGAGTAACACAGACCACTGCTCAATATCCTGAGCCACTAGTGATGGACGCATGTCGAAGATACTGAGCCCTTGCTCTGCCGCGGCGGTGTAGACTTGGGAGTTGCGCAAATACGCCAATACTGGAAAACCAGTGTCGTCCATAAACTCTGCCAACCCGACTGCGGCATGCGTACGACTATTGACACGAGAGCCTACCAACGCCACAAAAGTTTTTTGTTTGCGTATGGCTTTTTCTTGATGCAACACATCTAAAAAATCAGCCGCTGCACCAATATCAAAGGCAGAAGGCTGAATTGGCACAATGACGATATCTGCGTCTTTGACTGCATCGGCTAGTTTTTCATCGCGCAAACCAGCAGGTGAATCCGTCACCATCCAATCATAGGTATTAGTCAGTTTCCCCGCGCTCTGTAGCGTATGAATCATAGGTGCATCCGAAGGTCTGCGCTTTAGCCATTGCGTAGCGGACTGTTGCCGATCTAAATCGGCCAACAAGACTTTGTGATTAGACGACGCTAAATAACCTGCTAGATTAGTGGCGAGTGTGGTTTTGCCACTGCCCCCCTTCGCATTTGCAACCAAAATATGTTTCATATGCTATCCCTACAAACGGTTCGTTTAGAAATCTCAATGCCATAGTGACTAAAAACGAAAAAGTGCGCTACCTTGGCGTTGCACATTTTTATGAATTTTATTTTCTTGGACCTAAGTAGTCTGATTTACCTAATACCACACCTTGATGGCGCATGATGTTGTAGGCAGTCGTCACATGAAAATAGACATTAGGCAGCACCCATTTCTGTAAGTAATCCAAACCAGTAAATTGAATGTCCACTTTGCGGATGGTAATCGTCACTTGTTTAGATTCGCTTTGTTCAAATTGCTGTGGCGTGACGCTATCTAAAAAGGCAATGGTTTTTTCAATGCGTGCTTGTAGCGCCTCAAATGTCGTTTCATTATCCTCATATACAGGGATATCGATGCCAGCTAATCTGGCAGCAGCACCTTTGCTCATGTCTGTAGCAATTTGCACTTGGCGCTTGAGTGGGTACATATCAATATACAAGCGTGATTCAATCAGCAATGCCGGGTCTACTTCTTTTGCAATTGCATACGCCTCGCCCTTTTTGAGTAGTTGCGCTAAATTGGTCAGCGTTTTTTTGAGGGGTGGGATAGTAATGTCATACATGGTGAGCATGAGGTATTCCTTTTAATTTAGATACGCGTTAGCTGAATGATACTTTCCTTATCATTTTATCGCTAAGTGATGATGCGCGTATGCCTGAATCATCCACATCTTTAGCTTGTCAAAATTGCGGTTTAATATAAGGTGGAATGCTTGAAGAAAATTAGACCAAACACCATCTATATCATTGCAAACGACGAAATGAACACAATAAACGAAACGGTGTGCCTTTGATTTCCATCTATGACCGATTAATACAACGCAGCCCTGCTACCCCCGTGACCAATGTCATCGTGGCACTGAATGTAGGGATATTTGTTGCCATGGTGCTACTGGCTGGAGCTGGTATTTGGCATTCTCCAAATGATGTGCAATTACGCTGGGGTGCCAACTTTGGTCCTGCAACGCAGGATGGCGAATGGTGGCGCTTAGGCACCGCCATGTTCTTGCATTTTGGTGCAATTCACTTAATCCTCAACTGTGTATCGCTGTGGGAGGCGGGGCAATTAGTCGAGCGTATGTATGGGCGCTGGCGGTTCATCGCCATTTATGTCATCTCAGGATTGTGTGGCAATTTACTCTCACTGGTAGTGCAAGGCAATCAAGCCGTATCAGGTGGCGCATCTGGTGCTATATTTGGTGTGTATGGCGCGGCCTTGCTGTTCTTATGGCGCGAGCGCGCTTCTATCTCTGCACGTGAGTTCAAGTGGCTGTTTGGCGGCGGCTGTGTGTTTTCTGTGGTGACAATCGTGTTAGGGTTTATCATTCCTGGCATTGATAACGCGGCCCACATCGGTGGTTTGATTACAGGTGGCTTGGTTAGCATTGTATTGTCACAATCCATTTCAGCTAGGCTTATGCCCGCCTTATACAGGGGTGTTGCAGGGTTGGTATTGGTTGTGACGTCTGCGCTGTTAATTTATCAAATTCCTGAGCCCAAATATCGCTGGAGTGACGAATTGTTGTTGCGCAGTGAAATCAACGCCTTTTTGTATGAAAACCAAGCGATTAATCGTACGTGGTTAGAAATTGCGCAGGAAAGTAAGCAAGGCAACAAAACCTTTGAAGAGCTGGCCAGCAAAATTGATTTTGCGATTAGCCGGCCGTATCAAGCGCAGTACGAGAAATTATCTAAATTGCCACAAGACCCTGCGCTACCGTCCGCGCAGCAGCTTGAAGGCTTGTTAGAGTACACGGAGATTCGCAAAAAGGAATCGGAGGCGTTGGTCAAAGGGTTGCGCCAGCAACCAAATGCACAAGTGCCCTTAAAGCCATAACTTACTCACTGCGACGATATTGAATCGCCTCTGCAATGTGACTAGCTTCTATTGCAGGCGAGTTGGCTAAATCTGCAATGGTGCGTGCTACTTTTAAAATACGATGATAAGCGCGCGCAGATAAGCCCATGCGGCTCACCGCAGTTTTCAACAACACCAAACCTGCTTCGTTTGCAGTGCAATACTTGTCAATGTCCAAGCTTCCCAAACTTGCATTCGCCATGCCTTGGCGCTGCATTTGAATCTCTCTAGCCTGTTCAACGCGTAGGCGAATTTCTGCACTGCTCTCAGCCAGCGTGGCTTGCGTCATCTCTTCTTCTTTCAACGCAGGCACTTCAATCATTAGGTCAATGCGGTCGAGTAAAGGGCCAGAAATCTTGCCACGGTACCTTGCTACTTGATCTGGCGTGCAGCGACATTTTTGGTTGAAATGGCCAAGATAGCCACATGGGCATGGGTTCATTGCAGCAATCAGCTGAAATTTTGCAGGAAAATCGGCCTGTCTGGCCGCGCGTGATATTGTGATATGGCCACTTTCCAGCGGTTCACGCAGTACCTCTAACACTTTTCGATCAAATTCTGGCAGTTCATCTAAAAACAACACGCCATGATGCGCCAAGCTGATTTCGCCAGGCCTTGGGATGCCACCACCACCCACTAAAGCTACCCCAGAAGCGGTGTGGTGAGGTGCTCGATATGGGCGTTGTTTCCATTGCGCTAGCGAGTATCGCCCATTCAATGATTGAATAGCCGCACTCTCTAGCGCTTCTTGCTCACTCATGTTTGGCAATATGCCAGCAAAACGGCTGGCAAGCATGCTTTTTCCTGTACCTGGAGGACCACTCATGAGCACGCTATGGTTACCTGCAGCTGCAATCTCTAGCGCGCGCTTTGCTCGGCTTTGCCCTTTCACTTCATTGAAGTCTGGATAGTGGGAGTCAAGTGTGGGTGTCTCCGAGACATAAGGTTGTAGCAGTGTGTGACCATTTAAATGTGCACATACTTCTAATAATGAGGAAGCGGGATAGATAACAGCATCTCTCACCAAGCTTGCTTCTTGTGCACTTAATTGGGGCAAGATAAACGCGCGTTGTTTTTTTGCACTTCGGTTCACCATATGGTAGGCCATGGCTAATGCGCCTCGTATTGGCCTGAGTTCACCTGTTAACGCCAGTTCACCCGCTATTTCATAGCTATCCAGTGCATCTTTAGCAATTTGACCAGAGGCCGCCAAAATACCCAGTGCAATGGGCAAATCGTACCGGCCGCTTTCCTTGGGTAAATCTGCGGGGGCTAAATTGACCGTAATACGTCTGGCTGGAAACTCAAATTGTGCGGTTTGAATAGCGGCTCTTACCCTATCCTTGCTTTCTTTTACCTCGGCCTCAGGCAAGCCCACAATCGTAAAGCTGGGTAGCCCGTTTGCAAGATGCACCTCTACCACTACCTCTGGGGCTTCCATGCCGTTGAGAGCACGGCTGTATAAGACTGCCAGCGTCATTGCTGACTATTTGTGACTTTTTTGCAACAAATCCTCAAGTGTTTCAAGTTTTTTTTCCAATGCATTTAGCTTCTCACGCGTATGTTTTAGTACTTCTGCCTGCACATCATACTCTTCGCGCGAAATAAGCTCCATTTTGGTGAGTGCGCCCTGAATTAGTGCGTGAATATTCTTATCTAAGTCGCCAGCCGGACTGTTTTTTATCAACTCTTTGATTTTTATAGATAAATCTTGAAAAAACACAGAATTTAACATGGTTATTTCTCCTAAGTATACGACATTTTAGCACTGTTTTAGCTAGGTACAATGTACTTTATCGCATCATATTGGTGCATCATTTCATTACAAATCAATTATTTACATAAATTTGCTAATTAATAACATAACAATATAATCATAACTACATGATTATTCATGTTTTTAATTGTTGGCATGCGTTTTGCTCAAGCGTTTATGTTGTATCTTTTTTGTTGTACCTTTTTTTTGTAACGAGGGGAATTAATAATGCGCAAATCAATTTTACTAACCGCTGTATTAGGCACATTAGCAATGACAAACATTGCATATGCGGAGGAGGCTGTTGTAGAGGCTGCACCAGCTGCTGCTCCTGCAGAGCCAGAATCTGCATGGACTGCGACTTCTAATATCGGTTTTGTATCTGATTACTACACACGTGGTATTTCACAAAACTGGCATAAACCAGCTTTACAAGGTGGTTTCGATATTGCTCACTCTAGCGGTTTTTTCGCTGGTGTATGGGGTTCTAGCGTTTCACCTAATACTTTCCCAGATGCATCTGTTGAATTAGATGCTTATGCTGGTTACGCTGGCTCTATCCCAGCAGTAGATGGTTTAGGTTATTCAGTTGGTGTGATTGGTTACTTCTATCCGGGTGGTAGCTGGAAAAAATACAACTTCCAAGGAACTGCTGACCAAACACCAGATGGTGGTCGTTGGGATACCTATGAAGCTAACGTGGGCTTATCTTACAAATGGATCAGCGCAAAAGCTTCTGTCACACTGGGTGACTGGTTTGGTGCTGAGAAAAAAACAGGTTGGGATGGAGGTACAAGTGGTACAACGTACATTGAGTTGAACGCAGCTTATCCATTACCATGGTGGGACTTAACGTTGATTGGCCACGTGGGTCATTTAAACGTTTCTGGCAAACTTGATTTAACACAAAGTAGTAGTGCTAATGATTTGAATGAAGACGATCCTGATTACACAGACTACAAAATTGGTATCAGCAAATCTTTCAAAGTGGCAGGATCAGAAGGTTGGAATGCTGGTTTATATTATGTAGGTGCTAGTGACACTGGGTATTGGAGCCAACGTGGTTTCGGTGGTGCAAGCTTTAATGGCAGCTTCGAAACTAAAGATTTGTCTGATAACCGCTGGGTAGTATCAGTAGGCCGTACATTTTAATTAGTTAAGTTTCATACCAAAATAGGTAAGCCAAACTGAGCACTTGGCTTACCTAATTAACCTACCAACAGGAGAAAAACATGAAATTTGTGTCCGCAATTATCAAGCCATTTAAGCTTGATGAAGTGCGTGAAGCCTTGTCTAACATAGGTGTACAAGGGATCACCGTTACCGAAGTCAAAGGGTTTGGTCGTCAAAAAGGCCATACTGAGCTTTATCGTGGAGCAGAATATGTAGTGGACTTTTTGCCGAAAGTAAAGCTTGAAGTCGCCATTAAAGATGACATGCTAGACCAAGTTGTTGATGCGATTGAAAAATCAGCAGCAACAGGCAAAATTGGTGATGGCAAAATTTTTGTGTTCAATTTAGAACAAGTTTATCGCATCCGTACCGGTGAAACCGGTCCAGATGCATTATAAGAGGGGCATGGACATGAAAAAATTCCTTTCAGTTTTATCGTTAGTAGCCCTGTTTGGTTTAGGCGCTACTACTTATAGTTTTGCAGAAGATTTACCGACAGAAGCAGCAGCTACGATGGAATCTGTGGCAGATACGGCAGAAGCGGTTGCTGAAGCTGTACCAGAGATTGAGGCAGCACCTGCTGCAGAAGCAGAGGCGGCACCAGCAGAAGCGGCAGCAGCACCAACACCTGTTCCAGATAAAGGTGACAGTGCTTGGATGATTGTAGCCACTATTATGGTGACATTGATGGTGATACCAGGCTTGGCGTTGTTCTACGGTGGTTTAGTGCGCCAAAAAAATATGTTGTCTGTATTGATGCAAACATTCGTGATTTTCTCATTGATGGCTGTGTTATGGACAGTATATGGTTACAGCGTAGCGTTCACTGGTGGTAGCCCATTCTTTGGTGGCTTAGGTAAAGCATTCTTAGCAGGTGTCACACCAGAATCATTAGGTGCAACATTTAGCAAGGGCGTTTACATTCCTGAGTACTTATTTGTGGCTTTCCAATTAACGTTTGCAGCGATTACACCAGCACTGATCATTGGTGCGTTTGCTGAGCGTATGAAGTTCTCTGCAGTATTAGCGTTTATGGTCATTTGGTTCACATTTGCTTACTTGCCAATGGCACACATGGTTTGGTATTGGGACGGTCCTGATGCAATTACCGATGCAGCGTCTTTAGACACTGTTGTGGCGAATGCAGGCTGGTTATGGGCTAAAGGTGCGCTTGACTTTGCAGGTGGTACGGTGGTGCACATCAATGCAGGTGTGGCTGGTTTAGTGGCTGCCTTTGTATTAGGTAAACGTATCGGTTACGGTAAAGAATCAATGACACCACACAGCTTAACGCTCACGATGGTAGGTGCTTCATTACTGTGGGTGGGTTGGTATGGTTTCAATGCTGGTTCAAACCTAGAAGCAAACGGTTATGCAGCATTGGCTTTAATCAATACAACCATTGCAACTGCAGCTGCAACACTCTCATGGATGTTTGTTGAGTGGTTTGGTAAATCAAAACCATCTATGTTAGGTGCTGCGTCTGGTGCTGTTGCAGGCTTGGTAGCAATTACGCCAGCTTGTGGTTTCGTAGGCCCAGTAGGTGCAATCATCATCGGCTTAGTCGTATCACCAATCTGCTACTTCTTTGTGACTAAAGTGAAATACATGCTTGGTTACGATGATGCATTAGATGTATTCGGTGTTCACGCGGTGGGTGGTATCGTCGGTGCATTGTTAACAGGTGTGTTTGTTAACCCAGCCTTGGGCGGTGCAGGTGTAGTTGATTATGTAGCAAATGGCGTTGCAGCTTACGACTTTGGCGCACAAATGACTGCACAAATTACTGCAGTAGTCACAGCGGTTGTAGTGTCTGCCGTGGTATCATTTATCGCACTAAAAATCGTTGATCTACTCATTGGTTTACGCGTATCTGAAGAGTCTGAGCGTGAAGGCTTAGATACAACAGAACATGGTGAACGCGCTTATCACGCATAATCAGTAAACTGAGTAATAGGTAGTAATAAAAACGGCTCTTTTTAGAGCCGTTTTTTTGTGTAACAAATTGTAAATGCAAGGAACTAAAGCATGCGAGTTTCGACATATGTCAGGCGACAAAAAAACTAGCGCTGCTCAGCGCGATAAAAAAAGTGATTATGGCTAATATTCAAATAGATAAGACACCAATACAACGCTTGCTTGAGATTATTCAACTGGAGCGACAAGATATCGCATTGCTGGTAGCGCTCACACTTGGATATGGCATATTAGGGATTGCTACCCCAGTTGCAGTGCAGGCCCTAGTCAATATTGTGACGATGGGTGGTCTGCTCAAGCCGCTGTATGTGATTTCCATCATGCTGTTCGTACTTTTGATACTATCAGGCATACTATTTTTATTTGAAGCTTATATCGTTGAGCTCATTCAGCGTCGTTTATTTGTAAGGTTTGCGTTGCAGTCAGGTACGTCTGTTCAAGGCATGCAGTTACAAACTTATGATGCTAACAATCCTGTTGAGTTGGTAAACCGATTTCTAGATGTTAAGACTGTTCAAAAATCTGCTTCTACGTTATTAACAGTTGCACTTGCCGCAGTTTTACAAGGTATTGTCGGCAGCTTTGTGCTGATGTTTTACAGTATTTATTTCATCGCAGTGGTGTTGTTAATCATCGTTGTATTATTCGTCATTGTATTTCTAATAGGCAGGATGGCATTGCCAACCGCACTTGAAGAGTCAAATGTAAAATACGAAACCATCGCATGGATTGAAACGATTGCCAGAGAGAGTTACCTATTTAGGTTTTTTAATGCTAAAAAACGGGTAGAGTTGATTACAGATCAACACGCAAGAAATTTTTTAGATAGACGAAAAGACCACTTTAGTGTGCTTTTCATGCAAAACTTGGCTGCTATTGTTTTGTATGCAGTTGCTGGGACTTTAATGCTAGTCCTTGGCGGATCTTTAGTGATACAGGGGCAAATAAACGTCGGCCAATTTGTTGCGGCAGAGCTGATTATCTTTGGTGTGTTGAGCTCTTTTGTAACGCTAACTAATAAACTTGAAGCTTACTATGATTTGTTGGTGGCATTGGATAAACTAGGGGCTATTCAAGATCTGCCGCAAGAGGCGTTAGGGACGCACTTACCAGAGAATGGTCATTATTCATTTTTGGAAGCAACAGATCTTACATTCGCCTTCTCCGAACGTGTTGTGCCGATTCAGGGTTTAAGTTTTAAATTAAAAAAAGGACAAAGTCTATCAATACTCGGCACTTCAGGTGTTGGCAAAACAACGCTTGTTGAACTGCTCACTGGATTACGTACTCCGAGCAAGGGTTATATAGCTACCGAAGGCATAGATTTCCGTCAATTAAATCTATCGGATTTCAGAGATCATATTGGTCTAGCTACGAAATTAGAGTTTATAGAGGACACAATCTTAAATAATCTGATGTTAAATCGTGACGAAGTCACCATAGATGAAGTGCATCAATTATTATCAGCTTTAAATCTAGATAAAGATGTTGCGAAATTAGATCTCGGCCTTGATACCTTGGTAACGGCTTTTGGTGCCCCATTATCAACTACACAGGGTCAAAGAATGATGCTAGTGAGGGCTCTAGTCGGCAAACCGGATTTTGTTGTGATTGATGGATTGTTAGATAATTTAAATCAAGACGAACTGACATCGGTGCTGACCTTGTTGAAACAAATGGCTTCGAGGTGGATGTTAGTCGTGACAACTAGAAGAGAAGATATTGCTAGTCAGTTTGATCAGACCATAACGCTTGGACAACGAGTCAGGGAGCAGTCATGAGCAAGCGTTTAAATTCTCTAGATATGTCACTAACGCCTTCGCAGGTGCCGAAGT
>Ga0210248_101778_pt1 | contig 15119 bp, 11 predicted proteins | sample ChrtobMetP3_32mM_FD_155493 | JGI IMG/M metagenome (GOLD analysis project Ga0210248, IMG submission 155493) | Chrysochromulina tobin associated microbial communities from unialgal haptophyte culture, Seattle, Washington, United States - P3_32mM | ecosystem: Host-associated > Algae > Haptophytes >...
TAAGTACATGCGGAGGAGAGCGGAGAAACAAGTACCTATAAAAGAGCGTCCTGCGGCGAGACCCTCAGAATGGCAGCAGCCAAAGCAAGGACCCTCATGGGACCCTCCTCCATCTCCCGAGCGAGCTGCATGACCTCCTTGTTCTCGTACCAGCCATCAGCCTGGCGTGGGCGCTTGCGGCTGTTCTGGCCATTGAAGTGGATGCGCATGTGCCTCTGGAGGGTGCCTGAGTCCGAGAAGCACTTGCCGCAGCCCTCGTGGTCGCAGGCATACGGCTTCTCGCCCGTGTGCACGCGCTTGTGCTTGGTTAGGGTGCCCGAGAACGTGAAACGCTTGCCACAGCCCTCGTGGTCACAGGCGTGCGGTCGGTCGCCCGTGTGCGTGCTCTTATGCTTCGTGAGGTTGCCCGAGTCGGAGAAGCACTTGCCGCAACCCTCGTGGTCGCAGGCATATGGCTGGTTGCCCGTGTGCGCGCGCTTGTGCTTTCTGAGGTTGTTCGAGTCCGAGAAGCGCTTGCCACAGCCCTCGTGGTCGCAGGAGTACGGCTGCTCGCCCGTGTGCGTGTGCTTATGGTCCGTGAGGTGGCCTGACTGCGTGAAGCACTTGCCACACCCCGCGTGGTCGCAGGCATATGGCCGGTCGCCCGTGTGCGTGCGCTTGTGCCTCGTGAGGGCGGCGTTGGTGGCGAAGCGCTTGCCGCAACCCTCGTGGTCGCACGTTCGTGCGGCCGTCTGCTCCTCGAGGTGCTGGCGATGAGGCATATGAAGGTTCATATTGCACTGGTCTCAAACACAAACACGTCGACTTCGGGGGTCGTACTAACGTGCAGTACTAACGAATCTTTTGTTGTTTTCTCCGACAACATTCTACGCTATATTTAGAATGCATGCTCGGCTCGTCGCCATCACTTTCACCCACGCTTCCTCACCCGCCGCGGGCACCTCCCGGGGGGGGCGAGGGGCGGTAGCATACCCCGCGGTATTTACACAAAATGTAAATTTACACAAAGGTAACCGCCTTGCCACACCGCCCGGGCGGGAAGGCGGAAGCAGTCCGGGGGGCGGCGCCTGGGCGCCCCACGCTCTCGGTCCGTCATCGATCACGAATCACACCCGTCACACAGCGTCAAGCTCATCGCCATGGCGTCGTGAGCTAACTCCAAGTCCTCCCCATCCACCGGCACGACGCGGGCACCGTCCTCGCCCTCGTCCTCGCTCTCCTCCATGGCCAGCCCCTCCTCGTCGCGCAGCGCTGCCACCTCGTGACGCCGGCGCCTCTCGGCCCACTCCGCAGCAAAGGCGAGCAGCAACGCTGTGTCGAGCGAGAAGACTTCAGCCGTTGCCGCCCACTCGACCGCCTCCGCCTCCGCCGCGGCGGCGGCAGCGGCAGCGGCGGCGCTCGCGGCGGCGCTCGCGGCGGCGCTCGCGGCGACGCCCGCGGTCACTCCGGTGCCCGCCATGGAAGCGGCGGCGCTCGCGGCGGCGCTCTCGGCGGCGTCTTCCATGGCGGCGCCGGGCGAATGGTACGCCAAGTCCTCCGCGTACACCGCCCACGGACGCACCCCCCCCCCGCCATCCCCGCCGCCGTCATCATCGTCATCAAGCGCGGCAGCTCCGAGCACCTCCCGTAGCATCGCGAGGTGAATGTCGTGCACGAGGGGCGTGTGGGTCTGAGGCGCGAGCTCGACCACCTCGAGTCGCTCGGCGTCATCGCTCCAGCGCCGCCGTTGGCGGTATGCGGCTCGGCCGCCACGGGCAGCGGCCGTGGCGGCCATCGCGGCCAGTGCGGCGGAGGCAGTCGAGGCAGGCGTGGCGGCGGAGGTAGCAGAGGTAGCCGAGGCGGGCGTGGCGGGCGTGGCAGGAGCAGGGGTGGGCATCTCGTCTGCGAGCGCGGCGGCACCGGCGGAGGTGGCGGGGGAGGTATCGGGTAAGGGGTCTGTGGCAGGGGAGGCGGTACAATGTGCCTGGCCGGTGGCGGCGGCGGCAGCAGCGCCCACCATAGCGCCATCGGTGGTGGTGTCGGCGAGTGAGGCGAGGGCAAGGGCGCGCGCACATGCTGTCGCCAGATCGGGAGATCTGCACGCCTGCCGGCGCGCCGCCGCCGTCGCCATCACGAGGGGTTGTAGCATTGCCAAATCGGGAAACGGCGCGTCGGCGGACGGTGCGGCGACTTCCCCAATCCATCGAAAGGCGCGCGCGCGCCGCCGGCCACCGCCGAGCAAAGCAGCCGCCGCGGTGGCCGCCGCATCCGCCTCGATGGCCGCGGCAGCGGCCGCCGGCGACATCTCCCCTTGCTCGGCCACGCCGCCGCCGCCGCCGACGGCGATGCCCGGTACGCCGCCTCCGCCCTGCAAGGTGGCTGCGTCCGCGCTGCGCATCGCGAGCAGCGTTGCCTGACGCAGGGCCGCCGGCTCGGCCTCCAGCTCGGGCGTCTCCCGCGCGCCTTCAAGCAGCAGCAGCGACGGGGGCGCCGTGCCCTCGAGTGGCCGACGCACAAGCGCAAGGACGAATGGTGCAGGCGGCGGCGCGCGCAGCACCGCCGCCAGCGTGGAACGTCCGTGGCGCATCGCGCGAGCGCTGGCCGCTTTGTGAGCGGGGGAGCCCGCACCATCGTCGTCGTCCTCGCAGCCGCAGCGGCGCAGCAGCGCCGCGAGCGCGAGCAGCCTGCGCATCGGTACTTGGGCGGGCGCCGCCGCCAAAATGTGAAGCAACTTGCCCGAGGGACGTGGTGCGCAACTCGCCGCTGCTAGGCATGCGAGGAGCTCCTCCGCAGCGGCGGTGGCCGCGTCCCCAAAGTTCGCCTCGGGTGCGCATGCTCCGCCCACCGCGAGCGCGAGAGCATCGAGCCCGCGACAGTTGAGCGCGTCGGCATCCGCTCCCGCACACAGCAGCAGCCGCACGCACCGCGCGCTGCCTGCGTGCGACGCGAGGTGCAGCGCACTGTCGCCCTCGGCTGTGCGTGCGCTGAGCAGGGCGGCCGGGCTGACGCGGCGCTCAGGCCCGAGCAAGAGCGCCAGCGCGGCGGCGTCGCCTCGCTGCGCCGCCAGCAGCCCCGCCGTCCAGCCGTGCGGCGTTGTGAGCCCACCGTCTGCGCCGTGCGCGAGGAGCACCCTGCAGCAACCAATGCGCGTTGGTGTGGGCGCATCCGAGAGCATCGCGAGCATGAGCGGTGTCCAGCCGGCGAGGTTGGTGGCATTGGCCATCTCTGCCGAGTGAGTGAGCAGCATGTCTAGCACGCCCGCGTGGCCGGCGTGTGCGCAGAGATGGACCGCAGAATCTCCGCGCTCCGTCCGCTCAGATTGATTAGCCGACGCGGCGAGCAAGTTGGCCGCGGTGAAAAAGTCGCCGCGGTGGGCCGCCTCGAGGAGCGGCGGCCAAGTGGAGGTCATGTGTGGCTTCCTCCGACTGACGCGCGGTCCCGAATCAAGTCAAGTCAAGACAAGTCAAGTCAAGTCCTTTGAGAGGGGAGTCAGAAGCTCAGACAGCACCACGTTACGTACATGTACCATAGTTTCAGTGTACTGATTTGTAGATGGCCGAGTTCTTGATTTGTCCGCCAGTGTGATCACAAGTTCTCCAGATCATGAACTACACCCCCCTCGCGAGACACGCGTGGCCGACAATGCCGAAGGAGCTCACCAAGGAAGCACGCGAGCGCATCGCAACACTTGTCGGCGATGTCGCATACGGCGGTACCAAGGAGGCGATACGCTTCCTCATCATATCAGCCTTTCTCGTGGTGTTGAGCAACCCTCGGCCCGGAAGCTGGGCTGAGACAATCAAGGTGGCGGGTGCCATCGTGCTGTTGTGCGCCGCCGCGTACCTCTTCACGCTGCGCGTGGCGGCGCACTTGTACGAGGTCGACGAGGAAGAGCCGCTCGAGGCGCTGCTCGCGTACTTCCAACCGCCGCCGCCGCCGCCACCGCCACCGCCGCCGCCGCTCTCGCAGCTGGTTCAGTTCTCGCAGTCTGCTGTGCACAACGTGGTCGCATATGGGCGCGCGCACCCAGTCGAGGTGCTCGGTTTGGTGGGCACGCTCTTCCTCGCAGACCTGCTCAACCTCGCCATCACCATCGACCGGCTCGACCCGCTCGTGCGCGTCGCGCGGTTCATGACGCGCCCGCTCGTGCGAGCTGCTAAGTTCGCGTGGAAGGCTGCGATGGCACAGCGTCGTCACGCCGCCGCACAGGTGGCCTCCAAGGCCGTCGGCCGACGCGCCATGCTCACAGCCGCTCCGGCCGCCTCGGGCACGCGCGTGGGCGGGGCGAGTCGCCTCTCGGCACTTGTCCACCTGTTGGGACTTGCGGGTGCACAGGCGGTGCACTCGGTGTCGTGGGTGGCGCACAGTGCACCTTGGGGCAGTGCCCCAAGCGCCGCGGCGGGCGCGCTGACCTCGGGCGCGGAGCGCGTGTTGGCAAGGTGGTCGGAGGGCGACGCGGCGTGGGAAGACGCGGCGTGGGAAGAGCTACCCGAGCGAAGTTTCCGCCCTGTGCTGCTAGAGAGATCGCTCGCAGTGCTGCCGCTGCTCACTCCGAAGGTCCCTCAACCACCCGAGCCGCCCGGCTGCGCGGCATGCCTTCGCTTGCTCGACGGGGCGGATGAGAACGTCTTCCTCACCACAGCTCACGGTCGGCTGCATGCAAGCACCCTGATGATTCTTAGCCATCTTGCATCTCCATCGGGGGCTCGGTTGGAGCTAGCGCGGGCGCGGCGCGTGCTGGACTATGGCTGTGGCTCGGGCGTGCTCGCGCTCGGCGCCCTCGCGCTCGGCCACCCCGAACTTGTGGCGCATGCTACGGACGTGAACGAGGCCGCGCTCGCCTGTGCTGCGCGCAACGGGCGGCTCAACGGCCTGACGGACGCGCGGTTGCGACTGACACTGCCTTGGGAGGTAGCACGCCGGCTCGAGGCTGACGTGGCCATGGCCAACATGCTGCCCGGGCCGCTCATCTCCGTCGAGGCGGAGCTCGCGGCACGGGTGCGCCCGGGTGCGCTTCTCTTGCTCAGCGGCTTCCGGAGCGTCGACCTGCCGACGGTGCGAGCTGCTTTCGAGGGGCATTTTGAGATGCCGGCGGTGCCCACGACGCGCCGCGACGATGGCTGGCTCATGCTCGCGTGCCGGCGCCGCGCTGGTAGCCCGATTGACGGGCGCGCCCTCTCGGATGCCGCCGTCGAGGGGTAGACGTAGAGTAGGCGCGTCGACACGTCCGATCGGAATTGGCGCCATGGTGGGCGCATGTGAGATGACACCATGGATGACACTTCGAGCGCAACTGTGGTCTGTGCGCGTCTCGTGTCGTATGTCATTGACTGGGGCATCCGATCGAACAGCAACAGGCCACAGCCACGAGGGAGAGGCACACGGGTTTCTTACGTTATAAGCTTATAACACACCCGCTACGCACGCGGCACAGACACATGGGCACAGACGAGACAGTCGAGACAGCGTGTCTTTGTGCACCCGTCGCCCGGGCGCCAGTGCACCGCGGCCGCGCGCGCGCGCGCGCGACGTGCTGTGTCACGGTATAGAGAGTGCGGCGGCTGCACTCGGCACCATGCAGTGACGCCACCGCTAACACTCAATATCGCACGCACAAATCGGCTGCAACGTGACGGCGGTCGGCGCTGTACCACAGGGCTATATGTAGCTGCTCACGCGAATGCCCAATGCGAATGCGAGTAGCCGCGTCTGTACACATCATCGACCCGCGGGGGTCATCGGGTTTGCGAGCAACGGGCGCGCCTAGCTCTGGACGCGCCTAGTGGGGGACGAGACGGTCTCGTCAGTCCATCGACATCGCCTCCGTCCTGTACCGTTCTCATCTACTTAGCTCACGGGGTCATGGTGCACTCCGTGGTGGTGCCCATGGTATTGGGCAGGTCCGAGTACGCTGCACGGTTGAAGTAGTTGTGCGGCTTGAGCATGAAGCCTCCGGTGAAGATGGAGGGCATCGGCACATCCTCCGCCTTCGGGTAGTGCAGCTTGCTCATCGAGATGTAAGCGACGATGTCCTCCGACTCGATGTTCTCGCCGTTGAGCATGGTGCCGATGTCCGAGGGCGCCTTGGTGGGCATGACGGTCACGTAGTTCTGCGAGCTCTCCTGCGGCTCCGACTCCTTGCGCTTGACCACCGCGAGATTGTACTTGGTGTAGTTGAGCGTGTGGAGCAGTGGGTGGCCCTCGGGCTGGTACGCCGGCTCGCCGGGCATCATGTCGATCTCGTAGCCGCGCTTCTCACCCCACTGATTGGTCTCAGTGGTCGAGACGATGTCGTACATATTGTAGTCCTTCTTCCAGTACTTCGACTCGGTCGTCGCGATGGTTTTGTTGGCGTACAACACGCCATTGCCGACGATCCACCCCGGCTTGGGCCGGCCGGTCGCCTCCTCATAGGTGCCCCACTTGAGCTTCATCAGCTGCAGCGCGTTGGCCGCGGGGTTGGCGCCGATGTCGATGTCGACCTTGAAGGAGCCCTGATGGAGGTGCATCGAGCCTGTGACCGAGTGGGTGAAGTGCTGGCCGAAGCGGGGCGCCTCGTCGAGCTCGTCCCAGATGCCGAGCGAGTAGCCCGAGGCTGACTTTTCGTACTTCATTTTGCCGTCGAGGAAGAAGGTTGCGTGCTGCACGTAGTCATAGTTGCCGATGGAGATGATCGAGCGCGCGACGAGCACGGTCGAGGGCAGGCCACGGTACTGGTCCATCTCGGCCGAGTAGCTCGGCGAGAAGTGGCGGAAGAGCGGCACGTTCTCGGGCGCCTCGAAGATGCAGATGCCACGGGGGAGTGGGACGATGTCACCGCCCCACTCAGGGCCCGTGAGGCCCGCGTCGATGTAGATGGCGTGCTTGGGGCAGTCAACGTCCTTGACAAGAGGCGACGTGTACGAGCCCTGCATGTAGCCACCATCGGAGTAGTGCATGTTGTGCAGCGAGCGCGCCGAGAAGTACGAGGCGCCGAAGTCGGTCGCCGTCATCTCGTACACGATGCGCTCGTTCTTGAAGCGAATGTCGAAAAAGTTGAGGCCCTTGACTGGATTGACGTCCACATGGAACTGCCAGCCCATCCACTGCACCGCCTTGCCGGCGACCGCCATGCGCTGGCCGCCCGGCGTGTAGATGAGCGAAGCGTCGCCAGGGCTCGGGCGCATCGTCGCAGCCCCCCCCGGCACCTGCGGCATCGGGACGGGCTTCATCGTGTTGAGCGTGCTCTTGTAGTACGTGGCCTCCATCGTGCATGGCGTGATCGCGCCCGAATTCCATGCCGCGAGGAGCGCCTGCGGCGACGCGTACGGGCCCTGGTTGCAGTACACCCAGTTGTAGAGCGGCCATTCCGACGGCAGCACGGTGTAGTCCATCACGTACGAAAAGTGCAGCGGGAAGGGCTTGATGACGCCGCCCGCCGAGGGAGAGTCGTGGGGGGTCACCTGGATCCAGTAGTGGCCGTTCATGACGCGGCGCATGTTGGGGCCGTTGCCGTTGATGTTGGCGGGCATGGCTGTGTGGTCGGGGTAAGTCCACTCGACGATTTGCGGCTGGAAGGCCGAGCCGGGGGTCGCGACCTGGGCCGTGAGGTTGTTGACGAGCGGTGCGATGATCTCGAGCGCTTTGTTGAGCGCCGGCTTGTAGATGAAGAACTCCTCGCCGCCATCGTACGGGCGCGCGGGCCAGGGAATCTGGTTGTCGGTCGTGAGCTCGGTCATCTGCGTCACCGTTGTCAGCGTCGAGATGGGCAGCGGGCCGACCTTCATCATGACCGAGTCGCGCGGCGTGCGCGCCCCGCGCATAAAGTGGAACTTGGCGTACCGGGCTGGGCGCGGGCCCGTGCCGGCGAGGTACGCGAGGGTCTGCGCCTTGTTCGGCGGGTCGAGCTCGAGCTTGGTGAGCCAATTCGCACGGTTCCACGTCGCAGCGGTGTACGGCATCTTGCACGGCATCCCTTCCGTGGCGTTCATGAAGAAGTAGGCGCTATACTTACACGTCAGGTCGAGGGTTGGGTGGGCGTACAGGTAGTCGAGAACCTCAACATACTCAGTGGGCGTGAGCTGGTCGAAGATCGTGAGCTTGTGCGCGTCGCCGACGAAGGCCTGCGTCCTGCGATAGGCGATTACGGGGAGCACATGGTGCATGGTCCGTGGGTATCGACGGATCCCACGGCAAGGATTTGCATCGGCGCGTGGGGGCTGAATGCGGGCGCGCGGTGGCTGTGCGCGGCGAGTGCGTACGTTGAGTTGCACTGCGTGAGCGAAGTGAAGTTAAACTCCTGGTTATCCGCCCCACAGCAGCCCTGGGCGTTGTACTCGGCTTGCACATCGGCGCAGGTCGTGCCAGTGGGGGTGCTCGAGGTCGTTGTCGTTGTCGTTGTCGTCATCGTCTCCTGGAGCTTGCGGTGGAAAGAGCCCGACATCGTGGAGATGGACTGGCCCCGGGCATCGACACCGATGCGCTGGGTCGCTTCCAAGCGGCTCGTCGCAGACACGTGACGCTGGCCCGAAACTGCCGCGAAGGTCAGCGCGATGGTCCACTTGTAAATCTGCGCAAACATCCTCACGCGCAGCACAATGCCTCGTGAGTCCGTGGAAAAAGCACGCTCTGCGGGTGCACTTGCGGCAGTGGGCGCGCGCGCGGAGCGGCAAAGCAACGTACCATTCGCCTCGGAAACAGTATCCCTCGGCAGCGGGGGGGAACATGTCGTCGGGCGCGATAAAATGGATGTGAGCGCAAGTTTCAAAAGCGAGCACCCCGCGTTGGCACGGCGTCCGCGGGGGGGACAGCCGAAGGGATGTCGCGGCGCGTCATCCTGCTGTCGGCCATGCTCACGGCGGTGTCCACATCTCGAGATCTTGTGGACAACACCTGCACACCGCACTGCAACTCATCGATTTGTTATCCGCCCCAGGGAGCGCCCACGTGTACCATCTGCCTGCCACCGTCCCCCCCGCAGTCGTGCGGGACATTGTGCTATGCGCCGCCTCCGCCCCCGACCTGCTCAATCTGCGGTTGCAGCACACTCTGCTACCCACCACCGCCACCGCCATGTAGCCTTTGTTACCCACCTGCACCTTCGTCTTGCAGCATCTGCTACCCACCAAGCGCGTTGTGTTTGATCTGCAATCCACGTCCCACGTGCGACCTCTGCAACATGCCCGCCCGACCGACGTGCGGCGCGTCGCCTCCGTCGCTGCCATCACCACAGCCACCAGCCATACCGCCGCCAGCCACGCCGCCGCCGCCGTCTCAGCGGCCGCCTCCAGTGCCTGCATGGCCACCGCTCGTCGTTCCACCCATCGCTGCTGCACCACCAGGTCAACAAGTCGAGGCGAAGCTGGAGGTGGTGATGATCGTCGCCGGCACCGTCGCCTCATTCGACGCGGAGGGCTTCAAACAAAGCTTTGCCACAGCGCTCCAGGTGGCCCTGGGAGACATCACACTCAGAGTCGAGGCCGCATCGGTGCGGGTCAATGCCAATGTGACAGTCGCCGCCGCCGGCCCCACCGCGGTCGCTACCGCCACTCAGCGCGTGATGAACTCGCTCGCCGTGCTTCGTGCCGACCCCAGTGCTGCGAGTGCCATGCTCGGTGTCACTCTCGAGTCGATGGACCCACCAGTCCTGCACCTGACCAAGTGCACTGCTCGCCCAGCCAGCCGCCCTTCTGTTGTCCCCCCTCCACTTCTTTTGTCCCCCCTCCAGTGTGACTCACATCCTGCGTGGCATTGGCGTACGTTTGCACGGCTCGCGTGCGTGTGCGCGCAGTGTTCAATCTTGGACGATGCCGCCAAGCTCGATGCCGCCAGAGGAGAACCATACGGCGCTTATCCTGATTGGAGTCCTCGTGCCTGTCGGTTTGATCCTGAGCTTCTTATTCTTGATTCGCATGCATGGACGGCAGCAGATGAAAGTGGTGAAATACGGTGCCGCTCCGCGGAGGGAAGGGAACAACGACCTCGAACTCGTGCCTGCCGGACGGACGGCGGACCATCTCGACCTCGTATCTGGCGGACGGACGGCGGACAACGATTTCATCTTCACCAAAGCTGTGCTCAAGGATACTGTTGATACCGTGCCGTCGTTTCCGCCTTCGGCACCGCCTTCGGACGCAGGCGACTACGAGAGCGTGCCGTCACCCCCTACCGCCCCCGACATCCCAGCTCCGGAAGGCATCGAGATGGCAGCGTCGAATTGGCGGCGTCGAACGGGCGGCGTTGGTGCCTATTCCAATTCCACCGCTTGAGACCTTGCTGGAGCGAGATTGACGTTCGGAGAATGCGCAAGGCCGTCATCAGGTATCCCGCTCACATTCACGTGAAGGGCGCGGGGCAAGGCAAGAGGCCTCCCGGTATAGATGGGTGTGCGGCGACGGGAGTGCGAGCATGGAGTGCGAGATGCGCACGAGACCAGAGAGTCAGAGCCCTGCCTACGCTGTATCGACGACACGATCGTGCCGTGTGCAGCCGCACATCCACATAGGGCTCAGGGCACCGCACAGGGGCGAGGGCCTTCCACCGGCACTCGACTCGTTTCGTTTGTCGTGTTCGGCGGTTACATTCTAAATCTAATTGGCATGGGCCGTAATTTGACAGCCCGGCATGTAAATAGAAAATCTGATTACTGTACGGTATCGCTTCGCTTCGAAGGCACATGTCTTTCGAGAACACCGCCTTCGCCAAGCCGCATGCGCATAATTGTCACGGCATGACAACTCAGCCTCATCCGCATGCTCAATGAGCACTCACTTCCATCTCCTGCCTCCGCGCTCCGGCCGCTGCCGCCGCCTGTATGCATGGCGGCCAAATCCCTGAATGGAGAGAAGACTGCCGTCGCCGCCGCCCTCGCCGCTGCCCTTCCAGCTGCATGCATCGAGATCGAGACCAAGAACCTTATCATGCATGCATCGAGATCGAGACCAAGAATGGAAATCATGCGTGCGCCTCTCGCTGGTCGCTCGTAGCTGCCGCGTCCGGGCACGCGCCGCCTTCTCCTCCACACGATGTGCCGTGCCGGGCGTCTCAGTGCGCGAGCAGAGGCGCCGTGCCGGGCGTCTCAGTATGCGAGCAGGGGCTCGACGAGCGACGGCTTCATCACTCGCATACGGAGGGTGGCGAGTAGCGAAAAGGCGAGCATCAGCACAAGGAGCCCGGCGAGCAGCGCGCCTGCCGCGAGCCCGATGTACACGCGCACGTCGAGCTCTGTGCATCCGACGCCAGCGTAGCCGGGCTCGCAGCTGCAGCATGGCGTCGCGAGCTCCGTGCGGCTGCCCGCGCCGCATTGAGTCCAATCAGTGGTGCACTTGCCGTGGCCTGAGCATGGGGGCGGTCGGTGCTTGGTGCCGCCGCTCGCCTTGTCGCCGCTGCTGTGGTCGCTACTGCTGCCCTCGAAGTCGTCGTTACCGCCGTCGCTGCTGCTCGCGCTCCCGCCACCGCCGCTGCCGCTGCTGCCCCAGAACCAGCTCCCGCCGCCGTCGCCCTCGCCGCCGTCCCCGAGTGCGATGCAGTGCCCAGTCAACAGATCGTCACAGCTGGCGAAGAGGGCGTCGTTGCGCTCCGTTTGGCCCGTCCAGAGCTCGCGCATGGCCCAGTAGACCTCGCGCGGTCGGAGGGAGTTGACGGCGCTCGCGCATGCGGTGGGCGTTGTGATCCCAAACCACTCCTCATTCACATAATGGTCGGGCGCCGACTCGAGCCAATAGCCGCATAGGTCGTGGGCGGTCGCGTCCCAATTGCCGCAAGTCACGTGCGCATTGGGCATGCAGCCGAGGGGAGTGAAGGCTGGATCGCGAATCGTGGGCACACATTTGGCCTGCGACTTGGCTCCCTTCCAGAACTCGTCCGTCCACGACATGAGGAAGCCTCCTAGGCACGCGCACTTGCCTCCTGGAGTTGTGTGATCGGCGCCGTCGCACTCGTCCTTGTGCGAAGCGGCCGCCACGATCTCGGCGGTGAGATTGAGGGCGTACTCGGCCTGCATGTCGCCGTCCACGTACGAGCCGTTCGCGTCCTTGTAAAGCAGCGTGTCCTCGACCGTGTTGTAGCACGGCGTCGACTCCTTCTTGCCACACTGGTCGTGGTAGGCGTCGACGCCGTACTCAGTCAGGATGACTGGCTTGTCGGTGTTGTTGCCAAAGGCCTCGAAGAAGCCGTAAAAGGAGGCGCCGCGGTAGACCTGGGCGCTCCACGCGTCGATGTCGCTCGCCAGGTGCCCAAAACGCCCAACCTTTTCGTGGATCGCATCCACGTCCGCAAAGCCCGTTGTGACGAGCACGTCCGCCGACTGCTTGGCCGCGACCGCCGCGTCGTTGATCCACGAGAAGAGACGTGAGTACACGCAGGTGGCGGCCTCGTAGCACCGGGTGCCGGGCAGGGCGGGGGCCTTGTCGTGCACCCAGCATCCGCCCAGGGTGTCGTACCGCTCGTCCCAGTGGCACTGCGGTTGGTTCGGATCCTTGCCGATCTCGGTCAGGAAGCCGTTCCACACGCCGTTGAGCTCGTTGCCAAAGGACCAGAAGAGCAGGCTCGGGTGGCTCGCGTACCTCGCTACCTCACGCCGGAAGCCGTCGACGGCCGCCTTGCGGTGTTGCCACGTCAGCACCGGCGTCTCCGCCACCTCGCCCATGAAATAGGTCGCCATCACATACAGGCCATGATCGCCGGCCGCATCCAGGAAGGCAGAGTGGTCGTTTTGGGGCTGCCAGCCGTAGATGCGCAGCACGTTGGCACCCATAGCCTTCATGAGCGGCAGGTCGCGCAGCCACACGAACGAGTACTCCGCCGTGAAGTAGTCACCATATGGTTCAAAGTAAACAGATTCATTGATCGGCGTGGGTGAGTAGCAGATGCCGCGCACGAGGAAGGGCTCGTCGTTGACAAAGAGGCGACGGCCTTGGATGCGCACGCGCCCACCCGCGATCGGATCGGCCCATTGCAACAGCACCGTGCCCGTGAGCAGCACTGCCAGCGTAGACGCTGGGCGCATTGTTCACGTGGCGCACCAGAAGAGCGATCTCGCGACCCTGTGATCTCATTGGAATGCCGAAATCGAAAGCGAAGGGCGACGTCAAAAGATTCACTAAGTAGCACGATGAGACTTTCATACTTCATCACGCGAAACTGGTGCTTCGTGCGTCTACACGCGGCTCGCGCGGGTGCTTCGCAGCGCCTCGCCGAGCATCGCGCGAAAGTCGGAGGCGCCTGTGCCAACGTTCGTGCGGCGTAGATAGCGCGAGGCCATGCCGAGGTGGAAGGCGCGCATTGCCGCGAGCGCGTTGAGCGCCTCGCCGTGCGCCCGACGCAGCGCCTCTGGTGCGTCGGGGTCCCTGGCGGCGTCGCCCACGCTGCCCCAGCGGCACACCCGCTCGTCCACGTCGGCGAGTAAGGCCGCGTGCGGTGCGGGTAGATAGCCTCGCATCTCCGCCTGGAACGCCGCCGTCTCGGCTCCATGGGCGACCCCCAAGATGCGGTCCACGAGCAGCAAGATCGCTGTCTGGCCAGCAGAAGGGCCCTTATGACGGGACACGATGTCGACCGTCACGTCGGCAAGCAGCGCCGCGCCATCCTCGCTGGGCACCTCCGCCGCTGGATGATCGTCGGCCGGCCCGACGCCCGGCAGCCGCAGCCCACTCGCCAGCTTGTCGGCGGACCAACCGCCGAGAAGAGGGCGGTACACGTCGTAGAATTCTGTTGGATCGACTAAGTCGCTCACATGCTCGAGCGTTGCGCGCACGGCCTGCAGCGCGCGTGCCAGTCTGCGAAGGCGCGAGTCGAGAGGGTGGGGGACATCCGGTGAGCGGCCGGGTCGAACGCTGGGGTGGGCACGCGAATGTTCGAGCGCAGCGGATGCCGTCACCGCCGGCAGAGCCACCATAGCCGCCAGTGCGATCGATGGCCGACGTGGTCAGGCGCCGCGAGGAGGGCGGGCAGCAGCGGCGCGAGGAGGAGCTGCACCTCGTACGGGATCGCGTGGAAGCCCACCTCCGAGCGCGTCCCCGTCATCGAGATCAGCAGCCGGAAGTTGGAGGCGCTGCGCGCCGCCCACCAGCGCTCGCGCCCGTGGTTCCACAGGTCGGTGCCCGTGGCGATGAGGACCGTGGGCACGCCCAGGCGCGCACACACGATGCGCCACGGTACCGCTAGCTGCCGAGGCAACCTCGTCGTCGGCGCCGCGCCCGACGGTGGCGCTGTACCGCCCGCAACCCGCTCCCAGGGCACCTCGCAGCCGTTGATGTAAGAGTGCGCGGCGCACGAGAGCAACACATAGGCGCGCCGAGCCTCCGCCTCGGTGAGCAGCGCGTCGGGGCGCAGCAGCGGCATCGCGTCGACGGCGGCACGCAGCGTCCCAGTCCGGTTGAGCGATGGCAGCGCCACCGCCAGAGTGTCCCACGCCTCAAAGCCGGCAGGCAGCGCCTCCGCACAGCTAGCTGGCATGAATCCAAAACGCGCGCAGAGGCCATAGCGCCGGTTGAAAGCGAGCCGCCGACGGCGCGCGAGGTAGTAATGCGCTAGCGCCGCAGCAACGGCCGTCGCGGCTGCGATCGATGCTTTGCTTACGACGACTCGCATTTCATTTACGCGTGTGAACGTTAACACGACACCGCGACAACCGTGCTACGGCGTGTGTCTTGGTTTTCGAATGAAACCCATTGGCTGTAAATTCGATGGAGAGCGCCTTGTTTGCTTTGTGTAGCGGTCGAGGCGCGCGTCGTTCTCAGAGCTGACCTTCTCGCAAACTTCAACTCTCACGACTCTGGCTGTCTCTGGTGGACCTGTGAGTGGACTTTTTGATGAGACTCCTCGTCTTATCGTCAAACCATGTCAAACCAAAAATAGGCAGATTCGCAGCCTCAGTCTCGAGAAGTCTCGAGACTCTCTTAAAGCGCGGCCAATGAGCGCGGCTACTGTGGCCGCAAATGAACCCAACCCCGCCCCATAAAAGGAGTTCTTTAGCGGTCTAGTACCTTATTCAGTTGTGGCAGCATCCTCGAGCGTTGACGGGTCTGGCTCAACGAAGGGTTTGATGCAGACCCAGCACGGGCCACAGCGCAGCCCAGCAGCTTCGTCCTGGATCTTGAGCGTGATGACAGCTGCGAGCAGGCTGGAGATGGTGCCCGCGATGAAGCACACTGCGAGCCCAC
>Ga0210248_101783_pt1 | contig 15100 bp, 9 predicted proteins | sample ChrtobMetP3_32mM_FD_155493 | JGI IMG/M metagenome (GOLD analysis project Ga0210248, IMG submission 155493) | Chrysochromulina tobin associated microbial communities from unialgal haptophyte culture, Seattle, Washington, United States - P3_32mM | ecosystem: Host-associated > Algae > Haptophytes >...
GCGCTTGTAGCGCGGGGGAGGTAGGCGGCGGGGGGGGGGCGGGGGGCGGGGGGTCGAACCAACGGCCGCGAGATGGAGGAGGGGAGGGGTCATAGGGCGCGGCAGCTGCGGCGGCCGCGGCCTCTGCGGCGGCCGCAGCGGCGGTGGTGCGCGTGGCCATCGCTTGGGCGGCGTAGGCGGCGAGGAAGAGCTCAGCGAGGGCAAGGGTGGACCATGGCGCCGTGATGGGCGCCGCGTCCCACCCCCCCCGTGAGGCTGCCGTTGGCTGGGCGCGAGGTGACGTGGCGCCCATCACGGCGCCCGAGTCGAGCAGCGGCTGCGAAGGCTCTGCGCCGTCGTCGGTGCCACGTGGCGCCCACCACGACGCACCGGCGCCATTGGTGGCGGCGCCGTCGTGGGCGGACGCGTGGCATGTTGGGCAGCCGCCGCACGAGCCTCGCACGCGCACGTAGAGCTGACGGCCGAGCTGCGCGAAGAGGAGCACCCCCACCACGACGGCGCTCAGATGGAGCAGCGCGGACCCCGCCCCAAGCCCAAGCCACAACGTCCCCTCGGCCGTGACATCGTCGACGTTACCGGCGCAGCTCGCGCCCAACTCGGCGCCCAGCTCGGCGCCAAGGATGGCCTCGTACCGGGCGGCCGCGCGCTGCACCACGAGGCCCAGCCGTGCGGCATCGGCGGCGAGCGTGGACGACGCGTTGATCAACGGCCACTGCCGCGGCGCTGAGGCGGCCGCGGCCGCGGCGCTGTCAGGGGGCGGCGACGGCGACGGTGGCGGCGGCGACGGCGGCGGCGGCGAAGACGCCGCGGCAAGGCGGCGGGCACCCGCGCCGTCGTGGGCACCCGCGCCGTCGTGGGCACCCGCGCCGTCGTGGGCCCTGAGCTCCGCCATGAGCTCCAACGAAGCTGACGAGCCCGCCACGGCCGGCGCACACACAGCCAGGCGCAGGATGAGCATCGCCATCAGCCCGCAGAGCCCGAGCGCACTGAGAACATCGGCGAGACCACTGCCTTCGCGAGGCGCCGGCGGCGATTTCGTCAGTTTGGGGGGGGACGAGAGCGGCAGGCGGCGGCGAGCGGCGGGCTTGTCGCCCGCATGGCTGGGCAGCTTCGTCAGATGGCGAGCGTACCCGCCGCCGCCGCCGCTGCTGCCGTACCCGTCGCTGCCGTACCCGCCGTAGCCCCCGCCGCTGCCGTAGCCCCCGCCGCTGCCGTAGCCCCCCCCCCGAAAGTCGGCGCGCCTCTCGTGAATCATGGGCGCGCCGGCGCCGCTGCCGGCCGCCTCGGCCTCCGACATGGCGGACGGACCACCCTCGACCGCCGCTGCGACATTCACAGTCACGTTCACAGCCCCGTTCGGGGCGGCCGTCACCGAGTGTTTCTCCCACGCGTGGCCCGCACTCTTGAGGCGCGCCGCCGCGCCGCGCTCGAAGCGCAAGCGCACCTGCTGCGGCAGACTCTCCCACAGCTCCTCGAGCCTTGCGAGCGGCGGCACCGGCTCGTTTGATTGCTCCGCCAATCGGCGGCGCTCCAGGCGGAAGTCGTCAAAGGCGGCGTCTCGCAGCGCAATCTCGGGATCGACCTCCTTGCGCGCCGGCGGCGCGGCCGGGCGCCGTTTGGCGGCGGCGGCTGAGGGGGCGGCGGCGGCGGCGGAGGGGGCGGCAGCGGCGGAGGGGGCGGAGGGGGCGGTGGGGGCGCGCGGAACGCCAGAGCGATTCGAACCGCCGCCGCCGCCGCCGCCGCCGCCGCCGCCGCCGCCGTGGCTCACACCGCGGCCGCCGCCGGAGGGGCCCACCGCCGCGTCGTCGCCGCTGTTGGGCACAGCCAGCTCCGCGGGCGCCTTTTGCCGATACGACGCCGCCGCGGCGGCCGCGGAAGCCGCGGCTCTGGCCGCGGCCGCAGCCTTGGCCGCCTCCTTCTCCTCAGCCGCGGCCTCCGCCGCCGCCGCCGCCCAATCACGCGCGAAGCTCACGACCGCACCCGGCGTGCGAGCACCGCGCGCCTCCTCGGAGCCTGCTGACAAGGGCGTCGGCAGGGGGGCGCCGCCGGCTGCTGCGTCGGTCGCGTCGTCGTCATAGCCATCGCCGTAGACGGCCAGGGAGAGACCTTCTTCGGCGGCTGAGCCGCCCGCCGGCGCCGTGCGCGCCGCCTGCTGCTGCGGCGGCGGCGGCGGCAGCTGCGGCGGCGACGGCGGTTGGTGCTGCTGCTGCTGCTGCCGCGCCTCCATCTCCTGCCGTTGGCTCGCGCGCTGCACCTGCCACTGCCGCAGCTCCTCGAGCTCACGCGAGACCGCCTCGTCGAGCATCTCCCGGTCACGCGCAGCGGCGTCGCGGAGCTCACGCAGCTCGCGCAGCTCGTCGGAGACCGTGCGGTCCGCGCGCCTCGGGTTGACGCGCTCCGCAGTCGCCACGCTCTTCAGCTGCCGGAGCTCCGCTTGTATCTGCTGCTCACGCTGCCTCTCGAACTCTGCCGCGCGCTCGCGCGCCTTTTGCGCCTCCGCTTCGTCCTCTCGCTGCAGATCGTGCCAGCGCGCGACCGCCGCGAGCTCGAGCTGCGCGAGCTCCTCGTCGTTCAGCCGGTGCCCCTTGGCGAGCCGTTCCTTGAGCACGGCGACCTGGTCGACCTCCTTCTTCTTCGGCGGCGCCTTCTTCTCAACGGGCTGCAGCCGGCGGCCCATCGAATCAACGAGCGGCGCCGAGGCCGAGGACGAGGGCCGGCTCCGCGTGGCCGACGGCGTTCGGCTGCGCGCGGGCGCGGAGTTGGGCGGGGTCGGCGCGGGTGGCATGAGCAATCGAACAAAAAGTGAATTTCGATTCCGCAAACGCCCGTGAAGGCTTTACATTTCAGTGCCAAAACCGGCTGCTCGCATTTTATGTGACGCATCAGTTGTCGTGGCATACTTTGCTCGTCTTTTGCTCCCTCCGCACGCATTTCCACAAATCGAGCTCCACATGGACGACCGGCTTCGAGCGCACCTGGCGTCGCTGCCCGCGCTGCTGAGCTCCGATTGTTCCGATCGCAACGTTTTCCAACGCGCATCGGACGTTGCCGCGCGCCTTGCGGTCGAAGCTGGCTTCCGCGAACGATTGCAAAGGGATGAGTTTGGACTGGACACCGCAACACGAGGCAGACTTACCAGAGCCGGGAAGCGTCTCGCGCGGCTCCGCATCGAGGAGCACATACGCACGGAGACGAGTCGAGACACCATCGCACGAGGTCGCGCGACGTTGGGCGCCGCACGGCTCTCATTTGAATTCACGTCTGATGACAAGAACGCCACCTTCATCCTCAAGGGTTCCTGTCGCTCGAGCCGTGCGCACGCCCCGGTGCTACTGGTGCGTGTCGATGCGAAACGCGGGCAGTGCACGGACGAGCGATCTCGCGCCGGTAGCAAAGTGCGCATCAATCTCGCCGCGCTTGAGATCCTCGAGGCCAAGATCTCATCCGGCCTGGAGCCTCTCCATTTGTGCCATCTCCTCGTCGGGTACTTGCCCGAGATGCATGATGAGGAGTGGGAAATCCACGAGCGGCTCAACGATGCAATCACTTGTCCGCCAAAGACCATCGTGGGCTCGCAGTGGTGGCGTCGGCATTGGTGGCGACGCGTCACTGGGGAGGCTCGGCGGCGCAGGCGCAGCTGACTTGCAGCTTTCACGAGCTCTGACGCCTGGTACGCGGAAAGACGATACGAGTCCACCTAAAATACAAAAGTTCGCGAGGTGCTCGCCTTTTCCAAGTGACACGTCCCTACAAGTAGAACTATGGCGTCAATGGCGACGAAAGCCGAAAAAGCCGACATGACGTACCAGCAGCGCATCTCGCTCACTGTGAACGAGCAGCTCAAACGCCACGAGGCCAACGAGCTCTTCCGCACTGGCAACATCTCAGACGCAGTCGTCGCTTACGAGGCTGCGCTCGCAGAGGCCGTCCTGGATGAGAATCGGCTACCGCTGCTCTCCAACCTCGGCCTCTGCCACCTCAAGCTCGCCGCCGCCGAGGTGGGTGCACACTTCACACGCGACGACTGCGAGATCCTCAACCAAGAGCTTGCGGCGGCCCGTACGCGCCTCCTCGAAGGCCTCTCCCTCGGCTCGGCCTGCTTCTCAGCGCCCGTGCTCGCCGCCAAGGTGGCCGGGCGTCTGCTCGAGGCATGTCACCGCGCCGGCGACACGGCCGGCGAGCGGGCGGCGGTGGCCGAGTGCCGCTTCTATGTGAGCGTGGCAATCGAGCGTGGCCTGAAACCACCGGCTGTCGAGCTGCTGCCAGACCCACCCGAGCCGGCGGCGGTTGGCGCTCTGCTCTCGGCTATCGGTCAGTGCGAGGATGCTGAGCCTGAGAGCGAGGACATGCGCGCGGTGCGCGAGGCGCTGCGGCACGCGAATGGCGAGGCGCTCGACGAGCACCGCATGAACGCCCTCTGCCTCGCCGTCCACATCTCATGCCTACGACCGGAACGGATCTCGACGAAACTCGTTCAAACGATCCTATTCACAGGCGCTCCCGTAGACGCACGGCACGAGACGGGGCGGACGGCGCTCATGCTCGCGGCGAATCAGGGGCGCCTGGACCTCTGCACACTCCTTCTCGACGCCGGCGCGCGCGCCGACGCCATCGATGCGGAGGGTCGAACGGCTTTGCATGCATGCTGCATCGACCTGGCTCTGGCCGCGGCGCGCGTCGAGGAAGGATTCAAATGTGACCCGGCGGGTGTGGCCGCGCTGCTGCTGGCCCGAGGCGCTCCGGCCGAGGCGCGTGCCGTCGACGGCAGCACCGCGCGCACGCTCTGTGAGAGTCATCGTTGCGACGCGCCTTGTGCTGAGGAGGTGCTGAAGCTGCTCCACAGTTAAAGAGATCGGATAATGAAGACGCCGCTTGTTCATGCCCGGGTTCTGTCAGGAGTGGCGATCACGCCGCGCGATCTGTGTTCCTGAGACCCTCGTGTACCAGCAGGCCAAACCTGAGGTGGTGGGACGCTGGGACCCAGGACTTGAGAAAAAGCGGTCACCTCAATCATGGACGCGGTGCTCGCTCCTCAGGCGACCATGGATGCGACCGGATGGGTGAGACCGATCGATTTCAACGTGATCAATCCCGAGCTCAGCATGCTGTGCTCGTGCGGCGCACGTCAGGCAACTTGCCATGCCTCCAGTGGCAGCAGCTGGACGACGCGTGAAGCTCGTGTGCAGCGCGGCTGGCCAGATGTTGGCCCGCCGCAAAATATCGTTCGGCTGCTCAGCATGGATACCCCGCCGCCGCGCGAGTGGGAAGCGCAGCTGTCCGTACAGCCCCGCACATCCGGCGAGCAGGCTGGGCTGTATGCTTACGCAGACGAGCGCTCGTGGGTGAAGTTGGTCATTGAGGGTCAGGCGGACGGCGGAGTCAGTCTCGTCTTTGCTTCTCAGCACGCTGCGGTGCCCTTTGTCGCGGGAAAACTGCCGCTGCCCGACTACCGCGGCAGCTGCTGGCTGCGACTGACCGCGGACGACGCCGGAGGGGTGGTGGCTAGCTATCGGCTGACAGGTGGCAGCTGGGCGATGGTGCCTCGAGGGCTTGGCTGGCTGAACGCCCACGAGAACGCTCACGAGCTCGAGCACGCTCGCGCCGAGCAGGCCGTCGCCGAGGACGCGACCAACGGCCGGCTGGTGTTGGGCGATCCTCGAGGAAGGTTGCGCGCCTTTTGTAGACTCCCTGAGACGGATTGGACCGCAGCGCTCGTGACAGAGCAGTTTGGCGTGCCCTGCCCGGTGCACTTTGCGCACCTGGCCGTCACGGGAGCGACGCCGCGACCGAGAGACTTGCGGCGGGCCAAACGGGACGCCCTCCGAAACGACTATTCGACGCTAGACGTCTGAGCCGGCCGCCGAAGGCCGCCGGTGCGCGTAAGGGTGTATCATCCCCCGCCCGGCTACCTAAGCCCCCCCCGGCGGCCTTGAGCGGCGCCGCGCGAGGCCACGCGCTCACGGCTGCCGGCCGCGCGGGGGGGGCGGCGAGCCGGTCGAACATAAGTCGACGCAGTCCGCGAGGCGTCCCGCGCGTCGCTCACAATCGAATTACGGTGCGCGAATTGGCGTCTCAATAGTCAATAGACACGTTGATGTCTAGTCGTATAACAATGAGAGACTTGAGCTCACGGCACCACGAGAGATACTGTGCGTGTTTATGTTCATATCATTCCAGATCACTCAAGCCTAGACTTGATGACTGTGGTGTCTGGTCTCTGTGGAGACCTCTAGGGGAGACTCGTCTGAGTTTGTACATGATGCACATCGAGAGTCTCACCCCGTGGCGGCGCATGAAGTTGAGGGGAGTCAACTGCCCGATACCTGATCCAAGTCGTCCATCCAGTCTGGATTGCGACTCACGAAGGCGTTCTGGCGCCGCAGCAGCGGGGGCCGCTTCTGCGCGGCCCATGACGAATGCGCATCTGAGGCAGGAGGGGCGCTCATCGCTGGCGGCCCAGGAATCGTCGCCGCCGGTTCGGGACCCCTGGCAACAGAGAGTGAACGGTACACAGGAACGTCGTCATCAATAGGGTTTTCATCTCCCAGGCTCATCCCCCGCTCGAAGTGCATTTCCTCCCCCACGTCGGCGAAGGCGTCGCTGCCCACGGCAAAGTCGCCCGCTGCCAGCAGTAGCCCGCCACGGGCCTGGTGCTGCTCAAAGGCAGCGCGCTCGCTGCGCAACCAATCCAGATGACTTTCGAGCGCTGCGCTCGATCTGGTGGTGGGATTCTCCATGCCAACCGCGTTGTCAAAGCAAGCGGGTGGGGTCTCCGACGCAAGCGCTTGCTTTCACCAATTTCCCACACGAAAACGTTGGACAATTGCTGTCTCGTTAATTATTGCGCGTGAGTTTCCGAGAACTTCCCATTTTCCCATGTTGTCCAAAAATAAAACATCATGAAAATGAATTCGTTGAATTCGTAATAAAGCATGTGGCCAGACCGCCAGGGGGCGGGAGGGGCGCGCCTCTCACCACCCGCTGCTCACGCGCTCTCCGCCGCGGCTGCGCGAGAGGTGTCTATTGAGACAAGAGCGCCAAAAGGTCGCACAGGACCAGTTCACAGGACCAGTTCACAGGACCAGTTCACAGGACCAGTTCAGGAGAGCGAACCCTCTTCAGCCCAGCGGCTTGGGGTTGGGCGAGAAGACGTGCTTGGGCGACTGAGGCCCACGCAGCTCTTTCCCCAGCTCGCGCACCTGAGGAGGGGGGAATCAAGATTGGTCATCAGCGGTCATCAGCGGTCATCCTCGGTCATCCTCGGTCATCCTCGGTCATCATCGGTCATCAGTGGCCATCAGAGGTCATCAGAGGTCATCAGAGGTCATCAGAGGTCATCAGAGGTCATCAGAGGTCATCAGAGGTCATCAGAGGTCATCACGCACATTGACGGGCTTCGGCTTCGGCCGCGCCGAGAAGGAGAGCTGGTACATGCCGATCAGGACGAGACCGAGCACGGCCGAGAGCGCGAGGATGCTCGCATCCACCGACGGCAGCGGCAGAGTAGGCAGCTCGAGCTCGAGGAATGGGAGCGCCGTCTCGGGCAGCACGTGCGCCATGGCCGCGCGGGCCGCTGTGCCGACCGACCGCCAGTCGAATCGGTCGCCGAGGGTCGTGACGTCGCTTGGCGCCGTCTCGAGCGCCGTCGCGCCGTCTCGAGCACCGGCCTCGGCGTTAGCGGCAGCGGCATGGCCGTTGGTGGCGTCGGCTCCCCTAGCGGGGACGGCGGCGGCCTCGGCGCCGGTGTACGAGGCGGCAGCGAAGGTGGCGGAGGCGCTGCGGATGACCTCCCAGCCACCAGCAGCGCCCAAGGGGTGCGCGAGGGACAGAGGAATGAACGCGTGCGCGGCGAGGCTACTGGATGCATTGGGCAATGCAGCGACTGCATCCAAAATGGCCAGCGGAGGGAGAGTTTCCATGTCCGCCTCCTCCGCCTCCTCCGCCTCCTCGGCCGCCGCGAAGTCGGTGTGGTTCGTCAAGTCGGTGTGGTTCGTCAAGTCGGTGTGGTTCGTCAAGTCGGTGTGGTTCGCCGCGCGGGCAGCGTCGTCGTCGCCGTCCTCGCCACGCATCCGCTCCCGCCACGCGCCAACGGCTGAAACGACCACGCAGCTTCGTCCGATGCGCTTGACGCGTACCTGTGGGGAGAGGGCGTCGTGGTGAGCATTTGCATGCAGTGAAACGGTCACGCAGCTTCGTCCGATGCGCTTGACGCGTACCGCTCCAGCATGCAAGCTCCCCAGCTTCAGCCAGCCGGAGGGGAGCGCCGTACCGAGCAGCGCGCGCCCGAGGCTATCGAACGCTCGGGCACAGAGGACCGTTGGCAAGTGCGCGTGGAGCATGCCATCGAATGCAATCGCGCCTGCGGCCAGACCGCCGCCGCCGCCGCCGCCGCCGCCGAGGTCGGTGCCGTCGGTGCCGTCGCTGATGGCATACGCCCAGCCAAGCTGGGCAACGGCGACGACTTCCATATGGAGACGCAGCGACTGCACGACGGGCGCCTCCTCGGGATCGCCCACGACGGCGCGCGTCGTCGCGAGCACGCACAGCGGACCGAGGCGATCGCCGCTGTGCAGGGTGGAGCCCTCGACGTGCGCGGCGCCGTCCCGAGCGTCCTCATCGGCGCCGTCCCGAGCGCCCTCGCCGGCGCCGCCGGCGCACAGGGAGAACGAGAGCGCGCGCGCCGTACCGAGCGCAGCGCTGGCGGCCGCGAGGGGAAGCGCCGTACCGGGCGGCACGAGGAGTGGCGCCGTACCGAGCGCTGCGCTTGCGATCGACGGGCTGAGAAGGGTCACGAGGGGTCGGAGCACGTTCACGCGAAGGGACGCCTCGTGCCTCGCCTCGTGCCTCGCCTCGTCGCCACTGGCCGGCCTCCGCATGTGCACACGCAGCGTGACCGTACCCTCGCTGAGCGCGACGAGGCGCACGGCGAAGGCAGAGGCAGCCATGGGCTCCACACGAAGCACGGCCGACGACGACGCGCCGTCGTGGGCGCCGTCGACGAGCGACCATTCAAACGTAGCGGTGGCGAGAAGGGCGGCGTCCGGTGGCTGCGCGACACCCGAGGCGGCATGCAGCGCGTAACACACGACCGACGCGCCCACGAGCACGCTCGTCGACGGGCACACCAGCGCCAGACTGCCCACGCGTACCCGCACCGACGCTGTGCTTGCGCACGTCGCCAGCGGGCTGCGGGGGCGCTCGCCACGGCGCGTGGACCCCGAGGCGACCCCACCGGCTGACGAAACTGACGAAACTGACGAAGCTGACGAAACTGCTGAAACTGCCGAAACTGCCGAAACTGACGAAACGTCGTCGAGGCGTCTCGCGTCGCTTGGCGGCTCTACGCGTAGGGCGAGGCGCACGAGGCCGGAGCGCACGCCTCGGAGGGAGAGCATTCGATTTGGCTGCAGGGGGGCGAGGCCGTCCGCCGCCGCGTCCGCCGCCGCCTCCGCAATCTCAATCGCAATCTGGGCGTCGGCGTCCTCGGCGGTGGGCGTCGCGCTGACATGGGCGCCCCGCCACGCCCCAACGAGCGGATGCGCTGCCGTCTCGCCCACCTGTATAGCGAGGCTGCCGCCCTCGGCATCGACGCGAAGCACGTCGCCGCAGGTGACGTGAAGTCCCACTTCGAGGGGAGGCAGTCCGACGGAATAGTTGAGCAGCAGCTTGGCCATTTGCACGTGAGGCCGGCGGCAGCGCACCTGAGGACGAGGGAAATGGCGCCGTTGTGAGCACTTGCATGCTAGGCAGCAGCTTGGCCACTTGCGCGTGACGCCGGCGGCAGCGCACCTCAAAATGAAGCCCCCAGCTCACGAGGTTGACAATCTCGCCGACGACGAGATTGTCGGCCTGGCCGGCCGCTGGTTCGAAGACGGGGTTGTGCGCGAGCGCGGCGGCACGCACGGTGGGTGGCAAGGGGAGGAGCGGCACGTACGAGAACGGCGCGTCGTCGTCGCTCACGCACAGTTGGACTTGATGCACGGGGGGCGGGGCGAAGACGTTAAGTACGCGCTCCGCGCTGGCGACGAGGGAGGGGTCGGCGGCGTCGGCGGCGCATCCAGACGCGACCCTCACACGCAAGGCGACGCGCCCGACGACAACCGCGCGCAGCCGGAGCGTCACGCACGAGGCGCCCTCGACGGCGCCCACGACGGTGCCGTTGGGGCACTGCGGCAGGCACTGCAGGTCGCCCATGGCAGCAACGGCCACCTCCCCCGCTGCCGCCGTCCCCGCCGAGCCAACGGCCGTTACCGGTACGAGCTGCTCGGAGGCAGAGGCGGAGGGGGAGGCGGAGGCGGCGGAGGCGGCGGCGGAGGGGGAGTCGGCTGCTCGGTGGAGGAGCTCGTAGCTCAAGCGCAGCGCGCCGCACGTGTCGAGGGCGAGAGGGTGGCCGTTCACACCGAGCAGCGCGACCGTCACATTGAAGTCCGCGTCCAGAACGACGTCTTCGGAGGGCACATGAATTTCGAGCCACGCCACGCGCACGACGTCGACAGTAGCACTCGTGGAGATGTATGACGCGTCCGACGACGACGACGCGTACCTTGCCTCCGGCTCGGCCGCCGTCAGCGTGAGCAGCGCAGGTCGTACCACGAGCAGCGGGGTGGCTCCCAAGGGCGCCGTGGCGAGCGTCGCCGCGTCGCCGGGGCTCACCGCCCACGCGGCCACCCCCGATCCGCCGCTGAGCTGCGGCAGTGCGAGGGCGGGCGTGCGTGCACTCGAGGACGCCTCACACGCCCACGGCACGCGTGCAGCGGCCGGCTTCAGCTCGAGAGGCTCGAGCACACGCAGCCTGAGCACTGATTCGAGTGCCCCCCATTGCGACGCCTCGCCCACCGCGTCGTGCTGGGCGTCCGACGGCGATGCCTCGATTTTCCCGCGCAGGTCCACAGAGCCCGGCGCCAGCGTGCGTAGCTCGTGGCACAGGCAGACCGGGTGCGGCGCGCGACCGCCCCTGCACGTCCCATCCTGTGCACATCGCTCTAGGGTGCACTCACTCCCGCACCGGTACGCTTCCACCTCCCGCAGCTCCACCACGGCTGACGAAGCTGACGAAGCTGACGAAGCTGACGAAGCGCCGGCGCTGTCGGCCGCCACGTCACGAGCGTTGAGCTGAGGCAGATGGTGCTTGAGCTTCCCGATGGGCGTCTTAGTGCCGTCGCTAGGCAGCAGCAACGGCACCGAATGGTTCACCGTGCCGCCGCCGCCGCCGCCGCCCAGCAAGTGCCCCCCCGCGGGCGCGTCGTGTTGGGCGCCCCCCTGCGCATCGGCCCCCACGCGCGCGCGGCTCATCAGGTGCGTGCGCAGCAGCAGCCGCGGCGCGCCTGGCCGATGCAGCAGAAGGTACGAGCCGTCGGGCGCCGCTCTGTGCGCAGGCGCTGCCTCGAGCGCGCTCAGCCCCTCGCCTAATTTGGAAGAGGCGTCGCGGATCCTAATTAGGATGTTCAGGTCCGCGCCTAATTTGGAAGAGGAGGCTTCGAGCAGCGCCATCACGACGGCGGCGGGTGGCGAGACGAGCAGGGGAATGCTGCCGTTGAAGAGCGGCTGGTACAGGCGCACACTCGCATTCCCCGACTCGAGCGCCGTCACGAGCCCTTGCGCCGTCACCTGCGCTCCCGAGAGGCGGTTACGAGTGGCGGTTAGGTGGCGGCGGTTACGGGGAGGTGGTTACGGGAAGGCGGTTACGGGGAGGCGGTTACGGGGGATTGGAAAGGGGGCGGGATGGCGAAGGCGTCGCGGAGGGGGCGAGGCGCCGTCGTGAGCCTCGGCGTGCGCACATTCACAATCAAGAGGCAATCAAGAGGCAATCAAGAGGCAATCAAGAGGCAATCAAGAGGCCATCAGTGGCCATCAAGAGGCCATGCGCACATTCGCGGTCTTCGTCGGTGACACGCTCCAATCGGGTGCCCGCCCCACGCTGTCGTGTGGCTTTTTCTGGCATGTGCCAGCGCGATCGCACGTGAGGAGCTTGAATTGCACTTGCATCGTGGGCGCGAGTGCCACGCGCCCCAGCGGCACCAGCCGCAAGTCACTCGGTTGGATCGTCAGCGTCTCCGACGTGTGGAGTCGCCCGCCACCCGACAGCGCCACCGACGCACTCACGCGCACCTCGAGCGGGTGTGCCTCTGTGTTGCTCCCCGCGACGACCGCGAGGCGGTGGTAGCGCTGCCAGTTGTCACCGGCTTTGGCGAGCGCGCCGTCCAGCTGCTGCCGCGTCTCATTCGGCGGCACCGGCTGCAGAAGGCGCTCGGGGTGGAAGTGCCACTGCACGTCGAGCGCCTCGAGTGCCGGGGGCGAGAAGACGTTGCCCAGGGATGAGCCGCCGTGAAGATAGATGGTGGGCAGAGCGTCGTAGGCCGAGAGCTGCAGCCACTGCAGCTCGTGCGCATGCAGCTCCTGGCGCACCGTCGTCACCACGCGCAGCTGGTCCAGCGGCGCCACGTTCACCTCGCAGAAGATGGTGTCGTGCTTGCCGTCGAGCGCGTTCGCGTGGATGAAGGTGAACCAACGCTGCGTCTTGCCGGGAGGCGGCGCGATCGTGCGCACGCGCGCAACTGATGCGGCGCCCTCGCAGCACGTCTTGCAGGTGAGCTCGCTGTCACCCTCGCACTTCGTGAGCTCGCCGTCACCTTCGCACTTCTGGCCGACGACCTTGGCAAGTTTTTTGTCCTCGGAGACCCACTCGATGCAACCGGTGCCGCCGCGCGCCGTAAGCTCAAATTCGATGTCGGGCTGAACGCGCAGCGTACGGTCGGATATTTCGAGCAGCGCAGCAGCCGAGGCCAAGAGCGCCGACGCGTAGGATAGAGCCATTGAGCAGCTTCTCCCGACCGACGCGACGCGCCGAGCGGCGCATTCACAGTTTCTTCACAGCCCACGGTTTTGATTAGAAACGACAACCAAGAGTCCAAGACACCGCTCAATTGAGCAAATGAAGGGTGGTTTGCCGCAGGCGCCTCCGACTAGCGGAGAGGCAGCCGAGGCTGCACACAACGAGGCAGCCGAGAGGGACAGCGGTCGACACTCAACAACAAAAAATATTTGAGTAATTGTCTCGACACGGAAGAACGGCACTCAGGGTCTCACCACGAGGGTCTCACCAGCACAGGTCACTCTTCTGGATACCATACCAGACTGGTGCGCCCGTGACGGCGCCCGGGCGCGGCCGTGGTAACGGCCGTGGCGAGAGCCGCTTTGGTCCATATGCCTCGCGCGTCTCCGTCGTTCGGTCTATATGCATCGCCCTGACGCCCTCGGCCGCCACACCCACGAATAGCTTGTGGCGCGCCTGGACGTTATTGGGGTAGGCCATCGTCAGCGACAACCCCGCCGGTCGTCGCACCGGTCGCCCACCTCTCTCGGACGGGCGCAACACTTGTTGCCAGTCGACAAAGTCGGATTGCATCGTCGTCGTCCCGCCCTTCGGGCCCCAATGACTCATCGAGGGTGGCGGCCAAGGCGGAGGTGGAGGCTCGAGGCCCCCTTGGAGGCCCCGCCATGGCGCCAACCGAGGCGCCGGGCTCTTTACCGGGCTCTGGCTCGAGAAGGTGGCCGCCACGGCGCCCGCGACGCTCGTGGATTCAGGCCGTGACGACGGAGGCAGGAGCTGCCTGAAGCGGCTCGCGCCCAGAAAGGCGTTGGGCGTGATCGCATGCTCATGATGCTCAAACTCCGGGTCGTTCTGCAGCCGTTGCAGCGCCTGCGTGTGCAGCTTCTTGCGCTCGATGGCCGTGAAGGCGCCGCCATTGGGGAAGCGGCTGTTCCGTGCGGAGACTGGGCGCTGGATCCCCGGGCTCGAGTCGTCTCCCAGTCCGGGCCGCACCCACGCACTGGGGCCAGTCGGGCGGGCAGACAAGGGTCGGCTTGGTAAAGGCCTGCCCATGCTCTCGCTGAGAATGCTCCCTTGGTACACTAGCATGCCATTTCCAGACTGACGGACGCCCTCATCCACGCGGCGGAGCTGCGAACGAAGCAGGGCATCGGCTGCGGCGAGCGAGCCCGCGTTCTTCTCTGGCGCCATTTGTCGCGACCGCAAACACACAACAATTAACACTCGCTGACGATTCCCGAACGTCATCGCAAAATTAAAACGGCGGCGATGCATGCAGAACGGCTTCTTGCTTTCCCATGCTATCCACACTGAGAGTGGGCCCAAACAGAGTGATGGAAAGTGCTACACCCAGCCCGTTGGAGCTTTGTTAGTTGGTTGCTTCAATTTACAATTAGGTTGATAGGATCGGATAAGTGACTTACATAAATTAAGTGCCATGATAAGTGCACTTTTTATTCGACGTTTGCCGGGCGGCGGGCGCGCCGGGTATAACCAATACAGTATTCGCGGCCGCATTTTCTCAACATTTGATTCTATCAGCAGCTAGGTACACTAGGTGAAACTTTAGGAAGCGTGCTCGTGCGAGCCCAGCCATCCGAGCTCAGAGAGGGGGACAGTGGGGACGAGCTCTTCGCACGTGATGGGCCGGCCGCGCTTGGCCGCGTGGTAGTGCTCGGCGCCGTAGCGCTCGCGCATCGCATACCTGATGAGCACCGACTCAGCCCAGAAGAGCCCTGGCCAGTGGTACCGCTCGGTCACCGGGGCTGGCCAGTGCTGCTGCTCGCCGAGCGCAAAGGGCGCGAACTCGAGCGCGACGGCGACGTTGCGCGGCCCGTGCGAGATGATGAGATGCCAATGACCCTCGGGGATGTAGAATGCGTCGCCCGCATGCACTTTCATGTGCATCGGCGCCGTGGCGGCAAACTCGGGATAGCGTTCGAGGTCGACGCGGTCGGCGTTGAGGGGCGAGAGGCCGAACTTGTTGTGGAAGTCGAGGTAGAGCTTGCGCGACTCGTTGGGGTGCCACCTAATTAGGCAAGAGGGGCAGGCGCATCTCAGCACCTAATTGGGCAAAGGTATGAACGGAGAGGGAAGAGAGATGGAAGGCGGCCGTTGGGCTCGAGCAGTATGCAATGAGGGAAGCAATCAGCATGCAATGAGGGAGGCAATCAGCATGGAAGGCGGCCGTTGGGCTCGAGCAGTATGCAATGAGGGAGGCAATCAGCATGCAATGAGGGAGGCAATCAGCATGGAAGGCGGCCGTTGGGC
>Ga0210248_101792_pt1 | contig 15027 bp, 6 predicted proteins | sample ChrtobMetP3_32mM_FD_155493 | JGI IMG/M metagenome (GOLD analysis project Ga0210248, IMG submission 155493) | Chrysochromulina tobin associated microbial communities from unialgal haptophyte culture, Seattle, Washington, United States - P3_32mM | ecosystem: Host-associated > Algae > Haptophytes >...
GCCCACTCAATGAACGCGCCGAATTCCGGCGAGACGCCCGTTGGCACGTCAAGCGCCATGAGCACGCAGTTGGCGAGGATCACGCCCACCACCAAGAGGTCGACCGTCGGCGAATCGAGGAGCCGCAAGCACGTGCGCCGTGGCTCCTCATCGGCGCGGAGCCCCCAGGCCAGCCTCGAGCGCGTAGCTCGGTTGTCCTCCATTTGGGGTTTTGGTGTGTGCAAACCAAACAAACAATCACATGTTTCGGAGATCTCGTTTTGTGCCGTTTACGAATCGCGCGGAGGGGGGGGCGTCCGAGCGACGCGGAGCGCGGTTCACCCGCCACAGTTGATTAGTCCATGTAGATGTATTCTTGAGGCGCGACCGCGCATGGAGTGTGTCGTGTGCCCCGGTCGTGTGGCGGATCGCGGTTCGCGGAACGCGGATGTGAGGCGGTGCGTTCGCGTGTCGTCTGAGCTGACCTTATCGGTGTCACCGACCTTCCGCGCTTGACTATGTTTCGTGTGGTAGTGGCCGATCGGTGCGCGCGCGCGCTCGCCAATACAAATGTGTTTTCTCTGCTACATTGTACATGTTTCACATGTGTGTGCAATGTACCTCGATCAATGTACGTCTCGCTCCGCGCCAAAATCCTCTTGCACGCATTCATCCGCCGGCTGACCAAAGGTCGAGAGGGGGCTCCTCTCCTGCCCCGATCTTTATAGGCGCTCTCGTGGGCGTCGCCCAGCTTTTCCCGCGGAGCGCCCGAGAAGACACAAAGTTGTCGCGTCGCCCGAGAAGACACCTCAAGGATGATCTGCCTCCGACCTAACGAAGATTCTCAGCTGCGGCTCATCGCGTTCCCGCACGCGGGAGCTTCGGCAACGGCCTACCGCGAGTGGCAGCTGCCAGCCCCGTATGAGCTCTGGGCCTTTCAGCCCGCCGGCCGTGGCCAGCGCTTCTCCGAGCCTGAGGCATCCAACTTGCGTGAGCTGGTCAATGATGCGGTGGATGCACTGCGGCCCACGCTCGACACCGGTGTGCCATTCGCCTTCTTTGCTCACTCTTTTGGCTGCATCGTCGCCGTTGAGGTCGCTCGTCGGCTCATCGACCTCTGTCTGCCAACGCCACTCACGCTGCTGCTCTCCGCGCATCCAGCTCCGGGAGTCGCCCTCGACGCTGCCCAAGCGACGCTCTCGCAAAGCCCTACTGACGCGGTGCGCGCGCGCGCGCCGCAACGCTCCCGTGGCCGCGCACCACCGTGCGTGTACGCCTGACCTCACGGCGCCCTCTCCTGTGATTGAGTGGCAGGCACTCCTCGATGGCCTGCGGCTGTGGGGATTCGCTCCCGAGACTCTCGGCACAAACGACCCAGAGCTGCTCGCGCTCACGGTGCCACCCATCCGCGCCGACCTCGCCATGCGCGAGGCCTACTGCGCCGCCGCCGCCGCCGATCAGGCCGCGGGCGCGCCATGTGCGCCGCGGCTGCCAATGCCGGTCCACGTCTTTGGAGGCTCCGAGGACCACTCGTGCCCGGTGGCGCACCTGGGCCAGTGGGCGATGCTCGCGCCCACCTCGATCCTCACGGCAGCCGATGCCGTGCCTGGGGCCTCGAGCTGTGCCACCCCACGCGGCCTCGAGGCCGAGGCCGAGGCCGACGTCCCTTTCTCATGCACGATGCTCCCCGGGGGCCATTTCTACTTCGAAAGCGAGCCTACGCGCGCCACGCTCCTGGGGCATGTGAACGCACGGCTGAGCGCGTGCGTTCGCCGGCTGCCTGCGTCGATCATGGTCGGGCCGGCGCTGCCCGCGCTGCCCAGCCTGGCCTACGTACATGAAATGGTCGAAGCGTGCGCAGCTCGGGCGCCCCATACGGTCGCAATTATCGGCACGGACGGCACGCGGCTCACTTACCAGAGGGTCGTGGCGGAGGCGACTCTACTCGGAGGATGGCTGGTAGCGGCGGGCGCGCAGCCGGGCACTGCCGTCGCACTCCTGATGGGCCACCAAGCCGAGTGCGTTGCTCGCCGCTCTCCTCCGCTCTCCTCCGCTCTCGTCGGCCACGTCATGCCCCGCGTGGCCTTGGAACCCCTGCCCCGCCCTCCTCTCCTTTCCCTCCCACCCCTCCACCCCTTGCACCCCGAACGCCCAGAGGCTCATCGAGTGCCTCGCTTGTGTTTCCGCCCGGCTCGCTTCGGCAGGTTCATCATCGCGATGCTCGGTGTCTTCATGACCGGCGGAGCATTCTTTGGACTCGAAACCCATTTCGGACCTCAAATGATGCACTCATTGCTCGGCGACGTGCGCCCCGTCGCCGCCATCACCGAACAGCGCTTCCTGGAGAAGCTGAGCAGCGCCCTGGCGTTTGTGGCGCCCGATGCGACGTCGCCCACTCCGCTGCTCCAGATGGATGAGCACGCCGACTGGCGCGCCTTGGTCGCCACCGTCGCGGCGAGCGCGCCGCCTCGTAGCGCTTGGACACGCGCGCAGCCATATGATCACGGCATCATCACGTTCACCTCGGGTACAAGTGGCAAGCCAAAGTGCCTCACGGTCCCGACGATTGCGTTCGCCGTCTCGTGCGTCGCGCGCCATGAGAGGCTCCCGTACCGCGGGCACCCGTACTCCGGCGAGGCTGGCGACGGTGTGCCGGCGGGTGAGGTGGAGGCGATGAACGTTATGTTTAACTGGGAGGCCATGCGTCCGCTGTGCTTCGGCGCGACGGCGCTCGTCATCCCGGACGACGTGATCAAGGACACGACGCGCCTTGTGGCCTTCCTAGCGCAGCATGGTACCACACGCCTGCTGACGACGCCCTCGTTGCTGGCCACCATCATCGAGACGGCGGCCGAAGGAGGCGCGAGCGCGGGCAACCTGTCCGCAGCCCTCTCGAAGATCCACATGTGGATGCTGTGCGGCGAGGTAGTGCCCGCGGCCCTTCCGCGGCGCGTCGCTCTCGCGGTGCCCCACCTCACGCTCGTGAACGACTATTCGACTTGGGAAGGCTCTGACGTGACGCTCGGCCTGCTGTCGGGCGCTCCCACCGCCGCCAAGTGCGCGCCTATCGGCACAGTCATCGCGGGCGTGCGCTGCGCGGTGTTGCACCCAACCACACTTGAGCCGATGCCTAAGGGCTTCGTTGGCGAGCTGTGGGCCGCGTCGCCGATGCTCTACACGGCATACGTCGGCGCACCCGCCCTAACGGCCGAAAAGCTCCAGCCGATGCCACCTGCGATGCGCTCGCTCTCGGGCATCGACGCGGACGAGATCTGTTGGCACCTCGCCACGGCCCACGCGCAGGCGACAGCGGAGGTGGCGGCCTCGGGACGCATCGAGCGGGTGCTGCCGGCGGCGCCCACGAGCGCAGGCGCGCCGCCATTGGATCCACTTGCATACCGTACGGGAGACCTAGCGCGCTTGCTGCCTGACGACTCCTTTATGATCCTCGGGCGCATCGGCTCGACAATCAAGATCCGTGGCTTCAAGATAGGGCTGCCATACCTCGAGGCGACCCTCGCTGCGTACCCCGGCGTGGGGCGCGTCGCGGTGGTACCGTTGCTCGACGAAGTGACCAACCAGCCCACCGCGCTCGTGGCTCACCTGCTACCCGACGCGAGCGCCGCCGAGAGCGCTGCCCGGGACGAGAAGGCTTGGCTCAACTCGGTCCGCGACATGGCCAAGAAGGAGCTCGCGGCGCACGAGCTGCCCTCTTACTGGATGCTGAGCAGGGAGCTTGGGGTGAGCGAGGGGGAGAGCCGCAAACTCGACCGCAAGAAGCTGCCTGCACCTCCCAAAGCTGCCTCCAACATTCCCAAGGCTGCCACGTGGCCGATGCTGCCACACAGCTCGCGCCTGCAGCTCACGCCCTCGCAGCACATGGAGGCGGAGATGGCGCCCATCTGGGCCGAGATGCTCTCTCTCGAGCCAGGAGCCTTCGATCCGGACGACTCCTTCTTCGACTTAGGAGGCCACTCGCTGCTGGCCTCGAAGCTCGTCGCTGCGCTCAATGGGCGGTTGGCCGACCTGCTCGGCGGCCAGAAAGTCAGCGTCATGGACCTCTTCAACAGCCCCTCGCTTCGCTCGCTCGCCACCTTCCTCGCACCCAAGGGTGAGGTGCCTGGTGTCTTGCTTCCTACGCTCGCGGCCACGGCCGCGGCCGCCGCACCAGGCGGCCGAGTCGATCTCGCTCTCATCGGGCACGCAGGCCTTTTTCCAGGCGCTGACACCGTCGAGGAGCTCTGGCAGATGCTCTGCGAGGGGCGCAATGCGCTGCGCCTGTGGACGGCGCCCGAACTGCACGCCAAAGGCGTCGCGCCCGACGTGCGGCTCCACCCCGACTTTGTGCCCGCAGCGTACCTGGTGCGTGGCGCGCAGTTCTTTGATGCGGGCTTTTGGGGCATCTCTCCCATCGAGGCGCGCATTATGGACCCACAGCACCGCAAGTTCCTGCAGGTCGCGTGGGCGGCGCTCGAAGACGCAGGCTACGCGCCGCGCGCGGGCACGCCCGCGAAGACGGCAGTCTTCGCCTCCTCGGGAATGGACGGTTACCTCGTACACCACCTCAAGGGCAAGCCGCTCAAAGACCCGCTCGACCCTGGCTCCATCTTCCTAGCCGAGGTTGGCTCGGAGAAGGACTACATTGCCACACGCGTCTCGTACGCACTCGATCTGATGGGGCCTTCGCTTGCGATCAACTCGGCGTGCTCGTCCGCACTCTCGGCCGTGGCGCAGGCGTGTGCCTCTCTCGTCTCACGCCAATCGGACATGGCCATCGCCGGCGGCTCCTCGCTCACCTTCCCGGGAAAAGGCTACCTTTTTGAGCAAGGGCTCGTCAGCTCCATCGATGGCAAGGTGCGCCCTTTTGACGCGCAGGCACATGGCACCGTGTTCGGCGACTCGGTTGGCGCGGTGATCCTCAAGCGGCTGCACGAGGCCATTGCTGACGACGACAACGTACTCGCCGTCATCCGCGGCTGCGGCGTGACGAACGACGGCGCGCGCAAGGCGGGCTACGCGGCGCCCGGCGTCGCGGGGCAGGCGGCCGCGATGGTGGCGGCGCTCGAGATGGCCGGTATTGCCTCCAACGAGGTGACGTACGTCGAGTGCCACGCGACCGGTACGCTCGTAGGCGATGGCATCGAGCTGCGCGCACTCACGGAGGCCTATGCGGCCACCGCCACCGCGAAGCTCGTGGGCCACTGTGCCATCGGCTCTATCAAGGGCAACATCGGGCACGCAAACGCGGCGGCGGGCATCACTGGCCTCATCAAGACCGCCCTGTGTCTTTCGCGGCGCACGCTCGTGCCGACGGCGCACTTCAACGCACTCAACGCCAAGGTCGACCTCGCGGGTGGTCCGTTCTTCGTCGGCTGTGCCAAGGGCCAGCCGGAGGCGTGGGCCGCGCCCGCGCATGGCGGCTCACGCCTGGCGGGTCTCTCCTCGTTCGGCATCGGCGGCTCCAACGTGCACATGGTGCTCGAGGAGCCACCGCCGCTGCCGGCCGCTCCAAACGCGGACGAGCCGCACGCGATCGCGCCGTGCGTGCGAGCGACGCACGTGATCACAATCTCGGCCAAGTCGGCGGGCTCCCTCGGGCGCCTTGCCGAGCGCCTCGCCACCTTCCTCGCCGCCGACGCCGCGGCCTCCGAGCGAGTGGTGCCTTCGCCGGGACGCGCCTCGTGTGAATTCACAGGTCGCGCCTCGTGTGAATTCACAGGTCGCGCCTCGTTGGGTCGCGTGGCACACACGCTTCACCTCGGGCGCGAGACCTTTGCCCACCGTGCCGTCGTGGTGGCCTCCACGGCCGCGCAGGCCGTGGAGCAGCTCCGCGCAGCCGCGGAGAAGGCCGCGGGGACAGGCGGCCTCGGCTCGGGACGAAAGGCACCCGCGGTGGTGCTCATCTTCCCGGGCCAGGGCTCGCAATGCCCGCGGCTTGGCCAGGGGCTGTACGAGGGCGAGCCGATCTACCGTCGCCACGTGGATCGGATGTGCTCGGCGCTCTCTCCGCTGCTCGGCTTCGATCTGCGCGCCGAGCTCTTCCCAAGCGCGGAGCAGGAGGCGGACCCGCAGTACCTCGGGCGCTTCAACACGCCCAAGGTGACGCAGCCGGCCATCTTCGTCACCGAGGTCGCGCTCGGCTATACGCTGATCGACCTCGGGCTCAAGCCCGTCGCGATGGCGGGCCACTCCATCGGCGAGTTCGCCGCCGCCACGCTCGCCGGCGTCTTCGCCGAGGGCGATGCGCTCGAGCTCATCGCGGCGCGCGCCATCCTGTCGGCGGGCGCGCCCGAGGGCAAGATGCTTGCGCTCAACGCGGACGAGGCGACCGCCCTCGCCGCATGCGCCGCCGAGGAAGGCAAGCTGTGGATCGCCGTGCGCAACGGGGTCGGCCGACAGGTGCTCGCCGGGGAGGTCGCGGCGGTCGATCGCGCCGCAGCCGCGCTCGGCGCGAAGGGGTTCACGTGCCGCGCGCTGCCTGTGAATCGCGCGTACCACACGCCTCTGATGGCGGAGGCGCAGCGCGTGCTTGGCGAGAAGCTCGCGGGCATGAAGTTGCGTCCGCCCTCGGTCCCACTCTGCTGCAATGGCACGGGCACTTGGATGACGGAGGCGACCGCAACGGACGCGTCCTATTGGGCGGCACACGTCGCCTCGTGCGTGCGCTGGGCCGACAACATGGACGCGCTCGCGACACGGGCGCCCGCGGCCGTCGTCGAGGTGGGCTCGGGCTCGTCCCTCGCGCCGCTCTTGGCCGAGTGCAGGGCGCCCGGCGCGGCCGATCTGAGCACGATCTCGACGCTTCGTCATCCCAAGGTGGCCTGGGAGAAGGGCGGGGCCGACCAGCAGTGCTTTGGCGAGGCCCTCGCGAGTCTGTGGGAGCGCGGATGCGCCCTCGACTGGCGGGCGTACCACGCCGGGGAACGGTACATCAAGCTGCAGCTACCGACGTACGCATTCGCCGAGGAGGTCTATTGGGTTGATGACGACGCCTCGATGTACGTCGCCTCGAGCGCCTCCGAGCTCGAGGCGGCCGAGGCAGAGGTGGCCCTTGAGGACGCCGAGCACGCCGCCAAGGGCGGCAAGGGCGCCGCCAAGGGCGCGGATGAGATGGAGCCGAATTTGGATGAGGTGGAGCCGAGTCTCGTGAGGCTCCACGTGGCCACGGCCGAGCGCAAGTGGGTGTCAGCCTACTGCCTTGCGTACGCGGGTGGTTCGATTGCCGCCTTCTCCGAGCTCGCGCGCGCGGCGCCCGAGTGGATGGAGGTGATCGGGGTCGAGATGCCCGGCAAAGGCGCTCGGGCTGACGTGGCGTGGCCTGGTGAGGCTCCCAACTTCGAGGCGGCCGAGGCGGGCGCGTCCACCGATCCACACGTGGGCGCTCGCGCCGAGGCAGCGATGATGGAGCGCCTCGCTGACCGACTCGCGACCGACTCTGCCGGCACGGCGCTCGTGCTCGTCGGTTGGTCCATGGGCGGGATGCTCGCCGCCGAGCTTGCGCTCGCCCTCACCGCGCGCGGCTGCCCACCGCAGATGCTCCACGTGGCGGGCCGCATGGCGCCCGGCTCCTTTATCGCGGCAGGCGACGACGTGGACAAGTACCTTCTCGCGTCCGATGAGATGAAGGCGACGGATGCGTGGAAAGAGTGGCTGCTGCCGACGCTCCTCGCTGACCTGCGCGCGGACGCGCGCGCGGAGCAGCGCGCGCGGGTGCTCTGGGTTGCGAAGAGCGCCGCCTCGGGCGCACCGCCGCTCCAGTGCATGCTGCAAGTGTGCGCGGGCACCGAGGACGCCGCCTTCCCGCCAAGTGCAGTTCAAGCGTGGCGTCCGTTCACCTCCGGCGCCTTCGAATCGCATCTGCTGTCCGGAGGGCACGACGTTCTGCAACGCTGCACCGTCGAGCTGCTCCGGCTCATCGTGGCTGCGCTGCTGCCCGCCACGCCGCTCTACAGCGTCAAGTGGGTGCCGACCGCCGGCAACGCCGGCAGCGCGCAGGCGCTCCCGCCGCTCGCTACCAAGGGGCCACTCACTTGGCGTACGCTCGGCTCCGAGCTCGACCCGGAGATCGCCCCGCAGATCGGCTCGGAGATCGCGGCGCATGCCGACGAGATGCAATCTCCGGCCATGGCGGCAGAGAGCACGGTGCTCAGCGCGGCGCTCGGCTCGCCGCTTGGGCTCTTGCTCTACGTGGGAGCTGTGGTGGACGTGGGCGCGCAGCAGCGCCAGTGCTGGCAGCTCCTCCGGATGGTGCAACGCTTGATCGCGAACGGCGCGGCGGGCCGGCTCGTGCTCATCTGCCCTGCCGACTCGACGTGCAGCGGCTTGGTGGTGGGCGCGTCGAAGGCGGTGCCTCTCGAGGCGCCCGAGCTGCACGTGCAGCGCGTGCACGTGCCCGCCGCCATCGACGTGTTCCGCGTGGGTCTGCTCGGCCAGATCGAGGCGGTGCAGCACGGCTGGCTGCGCTGGGTGGGCTCGATCGCCGCACGCCATCCAGAGGAGACTGACTTGTGGATCGACCCGTCGCCGCCACACGCTCTCCTCGCGCCGCGCCTCGTGCCGCACGCGAGCCTCCCCGCGTCCTCAGCGCCAGCGCTCGACCCGAACGGCACGTACCTGATCACCGGCGGCACGGGCGGCGTTGGCGCCGCCGTGGTCGCGTGGCTCCTCAATGAGCAGCGCGTGCCGCCAGCGAATCTGGTCCTGCTCTCACGCCGGCGCATCGAGCCGCCGCAGAAGGGCGTCACGTGCACGCAAGCGGATATTTCGTCCGCCGCGTCGCTCCGCGCGTGCGAAGCGCTCCAGGCACTGCAGAGCGTCGACGGCATCTTCCACTTGGCGGGCGTGCTGGACGATGGCCTGATCGCCAACATGAGCGAGGGCCGATTGCATGCGGCCGTCCAGCCCAAGGCGGGGCTGCTCGAGCTGCTCGAGCTGTGTGCGGAGCGCAAATGGCGCCCGCGCTGGCTGCTCAATGCCTCGTCGACCTCGTCGCTCCTTGGCTACGCGGGCCAGTCCAATTACTGCGCAGCCAATGGGCTGCTCGACCAAATGGCGACCTTTGGGCTACCGGATGCCGTGCAGAGGGCGCTCGACGTGCCACCGCTCGTGCTCACGCTCAATTTTGGGCCGTGGGGTGAGGTGGGCATGGCGCGCGAGGGCACCAAGGCGCACGAGCAATCGCTCAGGTCGGGTGAGCGGCCGATGGCCTCAAGTGTGGCGATAGCAGGCATCGCCGAGGCGCTGCGCGAGCTCCGCGCTGCCGCCACCTCGGGACGGCTGCATACGAGCGCGACCGAGGCGCCCGGTGCGGCGCGCGCGCCGCACACGCGCGGACTCCAGTTTGCCATCGCCGACGTCGAATGGTGGCGCTCGCCGTGGCCGTCGCACTCGCTCGTGCAGGGCATCATGCGTCGCGTCCCAACGGCCGAGGCGGTGCTCAACGTGATGGTGGGCGACGACGACGACGAGGCGGCGGACGAGCGGCCGATCAGGAAGGGCGTGGCGCGCAAGGGCGCCTCGTTCAAGGACGAGGGCGCCAAGTCGGGCGGCAGCACGAGATCGCCCCGGAGTGTGGCCCCGGGCGCGGGCGCCATGTCGGGCGCGGGCGCCATGTCGGGCGCGGGCGCCATGTCGGGCGCCAGCAGCAGCGCCGACGGGCAGCAGCGCGTCGAGAGCTTCCTCAAGGGACAGCTGAGCGTGTGGCAGCCGAGCTTGTCACTCGCGGAGCTCGGCCTCGACTCGCTCGACCTCGTGCAGCTGCGCAACGGCTTCCAGAAGGCATTCAAGCTGCAGGTCCCGATGGCGTACTTCACGAATGCGCAGCAGACGCTCGAAGAGCTTGTAGGCAAGCTCATCGCCAAGGTGTGAGATGGCGCATAGGTAAACATATGGTTGTGTGGATGTGACACGGCGGACCGGGATTGGGTGTGGCCATTGGGCTCAGCGTGTGCTGAGGAGCTCGTGCTGGCACTCCTCCACTGCACCCTGGCCAGTGAGCAGTGGGGGGGCTCAGCGTGATGCAACCGCGTTGAAACGTTAGGCAAGTGGGTTTCACCTCATATAGCTCATTGAACAGGAACTCTGACCCAACATGATCGTTGATCCTCACTGTGTGGGAAAGCAATTGTGCTGTGAGTACTGAGTTGCAAAATCAGGTGGTGGGGATAGTGTGTGAATCCAGATAAAGAATACCTCCCCCTATCCCTTTGGGTCAAACCTGCGCGAAGGAGCTGGCGCCTTTCTGCTCCAGCCATGCAAACCTGCGTCGGCTTTCCAAATGAGGAAAGTTTCTGGGCGCGGCGCGCCCCCTCTCTCGCCTTACGCTGCATGCGAAAGAGCGAGGAGAAAATGGAGGAGTCAACAAATCACGTGGTAGCCGAAACTGAGCCAGGGCCAGCGATGACGGCAGCTCCCGAGGAGCTCGCGTTCCCCGAGGGCTTCACGTGGGGTGCGGCGACGGCCGCATTCCAGATCGAGGGCGCCCACGACGCTGATGGAAAAGGGCCAAGCATCTGGGATGACTTCTCACACGCCAAAGGGAAGACATACCGCGGGCACCATGGCGACGTGGCTTGTGACCACTACCACAAGGCTGAGGCCGACGTGGCGATGATGAAGGAGATGGGCCTGCCCGCGTATCGCTTCTCCCTCGCTTGGGCGCGCCTCTTCCCCGATGGCACGCCCGCGTCCGAGAACGCTGCAGGCGTAGCCTTTTATCGGAAGCTGCTCACGCTGCTCAAGGAGGCAGGCATCCGAGCGATGATCACGCTCTACCACTGGGACCTGCCCTCGGCTCTGCAAGCCAAGGGCGGCTGGCTCTCGCCAGAGGCTCCAGGCTGGTTCGAGGCCTACGCGGCACGCTGCTTCGAGCTCTTCGACACGGACGGCTTCGTCGACATGTGGTTCACGTTCAACGAGCCATGGTGCATGTGCGCGCTCGGCTACGGTAGCGGCGTGCACGCGCCCGGGCGCAACACGGACCCGGGACGCGAGCCGTACATAGCGGCGCACCACACGCTGCTTGCGCACGCGCGCTGCTACCGTCTGTACAAGGCCAAGGGGTACACCCGCCCGATAGGGATCGTGCTCAATTCGGAGTGGCGCGAGCCCGCCTCCTCCAACCCGCGCGACCTGCAGGCCTGCGCGCGAGAGCTCGCGTTCATGCTCGGCTGGTTTGCGGAGCCCATCTTTGGCAGTGGAGACTACCCCGCCGAGATGCGCGAGCGCTGTGCCGAGCGTCTGCCCACTTTTGACGACGAGCAGACGGCGCTCGTGCGCGGCTCGTCGGACTTTTTTGGCTTCAACTGGTACTCGGCTCGCATCACCGCCGAGCCACGCACGTACCAGGTGCTCACGGCGCTGCCCTCGCTCATCCGCATGGGCATGGGCGAGCCCTATGGGCTCACCGGTTGGTTGCGTGCGAACGCGCGCGCTGCCTGGAACCAGGAGGGACCGGGCAACTACTTTGCCGACATCCATGCGATGCCCTCGTTCAAAACTACGTGGTCGACGACCCACATGACGTGGCCAGTGGTGCCGTGGGCGCTCGCGCGCATCCTGTGCCACATCACCGAAAAGTACAAGCCGAAGGGCGGCATCTACATCACCGAGAACGGCGTGGCCGTCGCTGGCGAGGACTCGCTCAGTGCCGCACTCGACACGCGGCCGGGCAAGCCGGGGGCGCGGCGCGTCGCCTATGTGCGCTCGCACCTTGTCGCCGTGCAGCGCGCCATTGCCAAAGGCGCTGACGTGCGCGGCTACTTCCTCTGGTCACTCATGGACAACTTTGAATGGGCATTTGGCTACGCGAAGCGCTTCGGCGCGGTTCATGTCGACTACCACACACTCGTGCGCACCCCCAAGCCGGTGGTCGCCTTTTACAAGAGCGTGTGCTCGTCGAATGCCGTCAGACCGTCATACACGGAGGCCAAGCTTGATGTCTTCGACAAAACGGCGCTCGACTTCCGCGTGGACCACTGGTAAAAGGGGCGAAAAGACCAGTCCCCGCGCGGTTCGAGCGGGTGCGCGGCTGCGAGAGAGCTTGAGAGGAGACTCAGAGAGCGAGAGAGCGACCCGGGGAGAGCTTTGAGAGAGCTGTCTCTCTGAACTTTGGGCACCTGCGTACAACTGATGTTCTGTGAATACTGATGAGAAGAAGTGTGAACCATAGAACCCCATGTTGCTCTCACTGGTTGCTCTAGTAAGAGCATCTGTAAGAGCCCCGATCGACGTGCATAGGGTTGCGCATGTGCGGCTGCTTGACACGCGCCAAGCCCGTGGCACCAGCGTCCGCTGATACCAGCCCGCAGCGTGTTGCCAGCCCGCAGCGTGTCGCCAGCCCGCAGCGTGTCGCCAGCCCGCAGCGTGTCGCCAGCCCGCAGCGTGTCGCCAGCCCGCAGCGTGTCGCCAGCCCGCAGCGTGGCACACTCAAGGCCACGACGCCTTCAGCCGAATTCGAAGTTTGCAACATACTCGAGGCAATCAGGGCCGGCGACACGAGCGCGACCAGCAGGTTCATCGAGACGGATCCAGCTGCTGTCAGCACCCCGCTTGTGCTGCATGTGGCGGCAGAGCTCGGGAAGCCAGAAATAGTGGGCTTACTGCTCGCCGCTGGCGCTGACTGCGCAGCGGTGGACGAGGATGGGCAGACTCCGCTGCACGTAGCGGTGGCTCATCGACGTGCAGCAGCCGTCGAACGGCTCACGGCGATGCAGCCGTGCGCCGAGCTCCATGTCACGGACAACTACAAGATGAGCCCGCTGCACCTGGCATGCGAAGATGGCGACGTGCAGATCATCGCGTTGCTTCTCGCAAGGGGCGCGACGCAGACGCCTAGCTCGCCAATGCGACCGCCTCGCACCTGGGCCCTCGACGGATCGGAGCGCGTGGTGTCGCTTGCCGACGAGTCGCCGCTGCCAGATACCGACGAGGCCGCCAGCCGGGGCGTGGACGTGTCGCACGCATCGCCTCTGAGCGCGCGACGCAAACAGCTGCTACAGATGCAGCAGCAGCACGGCGGGTCCGCTGTGTTCATCGCCCGCTCGCACTCAAACTTCGAGGCGGTGGCGCTGCTCGAGCGCGCGGCGAGCGGCGAGCAGATTCCCATGCCTGCCCTCTAATGCAGGCAGGGGTGGCGCTCTGGCTCAACTCACTCAGCGGTGGTGGTGTGCCGGTCTCTGCCCGCGGGTGTCGACTATCGACCGCGGGAGCCGGGGAGCGGCACATCATGCAGCACATACTATGGGCGAGCGCGGAGCGGTAAGCAGGCCGGCCCTGCACACCGGTTGGGTGACGTTAAGTTTCGTCACCACCCCAGGGTCCCTTTCAGGCCGAGCCCAAGTGTGCACAGCACAACGACAGAAATCAGAATGATGCTTTCACGATCACGTGGCTCCCTTGCTGCATGCTGGTTCCTACTCCCTGAGTGACTGTGCACGTTCCGTCCGAAGGGCCCTCACGGCAAGCGCACAAGTGAGTTCAAGTTCTTGAAAAGTAGACAGCACCCTAGAGCATGCAGATTTTGCAGATTAGACAAATTCTCAAAAAACCGGAAAAAACCCAAATGCGGAACAACCGACGGCTCCGCACACCACAGGCGCGGCTCCGTTCGCGTTCCGTGTTTTGGTGACCTACGGATCGCAAATAGGTCAGCAACCGAGCAAGGCCTCTCACTTTTGCTTCCCGCACGCAAGGCCGCGACGATGCTCCGGATTGCCCTCGTCCACGCCCTGGTCGCCGCTGCATCGGCTACCATCCTCGTGAGGGACGACTTCTCGACCGACGGCAACCTCGTGGGGTCGACGCCAGACGTTGGCGGCGTGTGGGCAGCCCAAGGGGATGGAGCCGGCTCGGGCCCTGTCGTAGTCAGCCAAGGCGCGCTCGCCGTGAGCAGCGCGTCTGCAGAGGACGTCTACAGCAACTTCACAGCGGTGGTGTCTACGGGCTCGGTGTACGCCGGTATGGACATCAACTATCCCACCCCGTCTTCCCTTGAGGGCACCGCCGTCGTCACGGCCTTCACGCACTTCAACTCCTTCACTGCGTCTGCAACAACCTCCTCCACATGTCTCATTAGCCCGACTGGCCAGACGAGCACAGGCTACAAGCTGAGGCATGGGGCGTCTACCACCGCAGAGACTCTGGCGTATGGCAACACGTATCGCCTGGTCTACCAATACGACACCGTTATCCGCAAGTGCTCGGTCTGGGTCAACCCCACCTCGGAGGCCTCCACGCGCATCATGACGGCTAATGTTGTCGCGGCGGATACCACGATCAGCGCAGTCGCTTTCCGGCAGACGAACTCGACACCCCCCTGGACCCTCTCGATCCGCAACCTCATAGTCGCGACCACCTTCGCAGAAGCGTGTCCTCCTCCTCCTCCTCCAGCGCCGCCCTCGCCGCCGCCGCCCTCGCCCTCGCCACCGCCGCCCTCGCCGCCGCCGCCCTCGCCGCCGCCGCCCTGCCCCCCGCCGCTGCCGCCCTCGCCGCCGCCGCCCTCGCCCTCGCCGCCATCGCCGTCGCCGCCGCCGCCCATGCCACCGCCGCCTTCCCCGCCGTCGCCTTCGCCGCCGCCTCCAAGGCCGCCGCCACCGTCGCCGCCGCCTCCCATGCCACCGCCGCCTTCCCCGCCATCGCCTTCGCCGCCGCCTCCCATGCCACCACCGCCTTCCCCGCCATCGCCGTCGCCGCCGCCTCCGAGGCCGCCGCCGCCCTCGCCCTCGGCGCCGCCGCCCCCGTCTACCATCCTCGTGAGGGACGACTTCTCGACCGACGGCAACCTCGTGGGGTCGACGCCAGACGTTGGCGGCGTGTGGGCAGCCCAAGCGGATGGAGCCGGCTCGGGCCCTGTCGTAGTCAGCCAAGGCGCGCTCACCGTAAGCAGCGCGTCTGCAGAGGACGTCTACAGCAACTTCACAGCAGTGGTGTCTACGGGCTCGGTGTACGCCGGTATGGACATCAACTATCCCACCCCGTCTTCCCTTGAGGGCACCGCCGTCGTCACGGCCTTCACGCACTTCAACTCCTTCACTGCGTCTGCAACAACCT
>Ga0210248_101806_pt1 | contig 14968 bp, 5 predicted proteins | sample ChrtobMetP3_32mM_FD_155493 | JGI IMG/M metagenome (GOLD analysis project Ga0210248, IMG submission 155493) | Chrysochromulina tobin associated microbial communities from unialgal haptophyte culture, Seattle, Washington, United States - P3_32mM | ecosystem: Host-associated > Algae > Haptophytes >...
GTGGGGCCTTATAAACATGAAAAATAGTAGACCACTCCCCCTTGGGTCAACCATTCATTTCCCAAACAGGTGTAGGGGTGGGGCCTTATAAACATGAAAAATAGTAGACCACTCCCCCTTGGGTCAAGATGACTCTTTTCGCCCGGATGGTCTGTGCGCTCGCCTTCCATCGCAGCCTGAATCCCATCTCCACAGGCACAGGACAACACTGAACACATCCGCCAGCCCTTCCCAACACCCTGCTGCTCGTCAGCCCCACCTGGCCACTCAGTCTCAGAAGAAGAGCTCCCAGTTCCGCCACTCGGGCTGCCGCTCAAGCGGTGACACGCCGACGCGCCCAGCTCGATGCGGCGTGGCCGCCTGAGCGGGTTCGAGGTACATGTACGGGATGTACGCGCCCTGGTCGGTGGCGCGGCGCAGCCCACGGATGAAGGACTTGGTGCCGGGCAGCGGATAGAGCATCTCAGCGTCCGTCGTATAGCTGACCTTGGAGCGCTGCGCCGAGTCCTGCGTCAGCGTGCTGCGACCTCCCCAGCGGCGCGCGTTACGCGAGTGCGTGTGTGGCAGCTCGCCAACGTTGCGGCCGCGCGACGTGTTGGGCTGCTCGGGCGCGGGCGAAGCGGGCGGGTGCGGCACGCGCTCGATGGCGGAGAGTGGCTGCCCGATCTCACTGCCAAAGCCCTTGCGCGCCGAGCTTTGTGGCACGCTCCCAGGCGTTGGTAGCCCGGCCATCATGGTGCCGGGCCGTCCGACGTACGGGCGTGGCGAGAGTGACCACATTAGGTCCTCACTCTTCACCTTACTTGGCACCACGAGAGCGGCACGCAGCGCGCTGATGGCGTTGGCGTCGGCGGCCTTGCTGCCGTTGCTGAGCGAGGCACGCGCGACCCAGTACGCCACGTAACGCTGCTCGTTGAGGGACTCAGCCGTGTGCCCGAGCCCAGGCTCGACGTGCCACTCGAGTTTGTAACCACCCTTCGAGAGCCCAGCGAACGCCTCCTGCATGTGCGTGAGCGGGCACACCGAGTCGCGCCCGCCCGCGAAGATGAAGATGGGCGTCTGGTTGAGGCGCGAGTTGGCGACCGTAAACTTGAGCAGCGGGGCGGTGCGCAGGCAGAGCAGCGCCCCGAGCGGCGCGCGGAACTTCATCGCCGCGTGCAGTGCGACGGAGCCGCCCTGCGCAGTGCCTCCAACGACGAGTCGCTGTGTGTCGCCACGGAGGATAGCCGCTTCGCGCTCGAGGATAGCATGCAACCGCTCGGTCTGTAACTGAAGCTGCTCCTCGGCGAATGCGTCAGCCTCCTCGTCATCCGGCTGGATGTAAAAGTGCATCGCGGGCAGGTTGCCCTCGCGCGTGCGGGGCGGCAGGAACCAAAAGGGCGAGCCGTCGCGCAGCGGCACACGCGGGAAGACAAACTTGATGTGTTCGCTCATCGAGAGGAACCGCTTACCGAGTCGGCCGTACACCCCTTCGGCGGTGGACACTTCTGGATGCAGCATCACCACCGTGTGTGTGTGCTCGCCGTGCGGCTCGAAGATGAGTTCCCCAGCATCCTCGCCCTTGCGCAGGTTGGCGAGGATCTTGGCGGCCGCCTCGACCTGAAAGGCAATGGCCTGCCGCCGAGTGGGCGACGAGGGTGTGCTGATGCCACTCATGCCGCCCCCCGAGCCGGAGCGCGAGGGCGAGCGTGGCGTGGGCATGCGCCCCTTAAGGAACGAGTTGAGAGCTCGCTTCATCTCATCAAAGTCGACCTGCCCGTCACCCGACTCGTCGATGGCCTCAAAGATCGCGTCGCAGTCAGCGACATCCGCAACGAAGCCGAGCGTCTTCACGGCGCGGCGCAGCTCATGCTTGTCGAGCATGCCGTTGCCGTCCTTGTCCCACTCGCGAAAGAGCTCGAGCACCTTGATGTTGTTCATCGCGAGGAAGGCCGAGAGCTGCTGCTGCTTCGCACCAACCAGCGGCGGCAGTTGGAAGCGCGAAGCGCCTTGCTCGGCATCGAAGGCGACGCGCGACGCTTCCCGCTCCTTGCGCAGCTCTGACGGAAGCCGCTTGCCCTCTGCCAGAGCGCGCGCGTCCGCCGCGTCGTTCGCCAACTTGATGCGGTGGTCGCTCAATGCGAGCCTGAGCTCCGAGAACTCAATGAAGTTGTTCTCTCCCCCCCCGGCAGAGAGGCTATTATTCGCCGATTTTACTTTGGCGCCGGAGTCGATGGTGTCGAAGACGGCATCGATCTCCGCAGCGGGCAGTTTGTACCCGAGAGCCGCGACGCCGCGCCGGAACTCCTTCTTGTCGAGGCCGCCGTTGCCGTCCTCATCCCACTCGCGGAACAGGTCGATCAACTTGACGCTCTCCCGCCGGAGCACGTCACGCAGCTGCTCCTGCAGCGGCACGCCACTCTCCGGATCGAGCTGCACCGTCGGCTTGAGGGCAGCGATGGCGGCGGTCTGGTACGAGAAGCTCAGGTTCTTATTCGTCACCTTGGCCGTGATGCTGCGGTCGGCTTTTTTTGGCGCGCGCCTGAGGTTGCGCAAGGTGAGTTCCTTGCCTACGCCCGCACGAAGCTTCTCGTTGAGCTCGGCGTACTCGAGCTGGCCCGATCCATCCGCGTCAAGGGACTTGAAGACGAGGTTGGTGTCGCTCTCCTCGACCGGGAAGCCGAGCGCCCTGATGGCCTTGTAGAACTCGTACGCATCGACTTTGCCGTTGCCATCCTCGTCCCAAGCACGGAAGAGATCGACGAGCCGCTGTGACGAGCGCATGAGGCCGTCCTTGAGCGACCACGTGAGGTACTGCGCCATTGTGACCATGCCGTTGGCCGTCGGCGCGAGCGCCTCAAAGCGTGCCTTGAGCTCCTCCGCTGGGATTTCGCCCTCCTCGCGCCCGCGCACCAGGATGCAGAACTCCTCGAAATCGAGGCTGCCCTGGCCCTTGTTGCCGCCGAGTGAGGCGCGCTTCTCCTTGACCTTCGCCTCAGCCGCCTTGGCTCGGATCCGCTTGCCCGAGAGCGCCGTCTTCAGCTCCTCGAACTCGACGAAGCCGTTGCCATCCTCGTTCATCGAGTCGAAGATCGCGTCGATGTCCTTCTTAGGCGCGTCATACCCGAGGGCCGCGATGCCCTTGCGCCATTCCTTTCTGTCGAGCGCGCCGTTGCCATCATCGTCCCACTCGCGGAACAGGTCGATGAGGGCCACCGAATTCTTCTTGAGGATCTCGCTCAGCTGCTCCACGACTGGCTTGCCGCCCGATGCGTCGAGCTTCACCGTCTCACCCAACGCCGCCGTGTGCGCGACCACGTAGTTCATGTTGACGGCCCTAGCCGTGAGCTTGCCAGTGCGGCTGCGGTCGACCTTCCCAGGCGCGCGCTTCAGGTTACGCAGCGTGAGCTGCTTGGCGATGCCCGCACGCAGTCGCTCGACGAGCTCGCTGTACTCGAGGCTGCCGGAACCATCGATGTCGAGCGACTTGAACACCTCATCGGTGTCGACCTGCTCGACAGGGAAGCCGAGGGCACGGACCGCCTTGAAGAACTCATTCTTGTCGACCGTGCCCGACTTGTCCTCGTCCCACTTTCTGAAGAGGTCGACGAGCCGTGTGGACGCCCGTGTGAGGCAGTCCTTGAGCGACCACATGAGGTACGTGTGCATGGAGATCTGACCGGACTTGTCGACGTCGAGCCACTCGAAGCGCGCCTTGAGCTCCTCCTCTTTGAAGTTCCCCTCTTCGCGAGCCTTGATGAGGATGCAGAAATCTTCGAAGTCGACGTTGCTCTTGTCGTCGGTGACGTCGGCCGAGAGCTGCTTGCCCTCGCCCACGTCCTTCTTGCTAGCCTGCTTGAGGCTCTTGCGCTTTTTGAGCTCGGCAGCCGCCTGGTCCTGCTTCGCGGCCCGGTTGACACTCACGTCAGACAGAGCCTTCTTGAGCTCACCGAATTCGACGAAGCCATCGCCGTTCTCGTTCATCGAGTCGAAGATCGCGTCAACGTCCTTCTGCGGAGCGTCGTAGCCGAGCGTGGCGAAGCCCTTGCGCCATTCCTTTCTGTCGAGCGCACCGTTGCCATCATCGTCCCACTCGCGGAACAGGTCGATCAGCATGACCGAGTTCCTTTTGAGGATCTCGCGCAACTGCTCAGTGATGGGCTTGCCGCTCTTGGCATCGAGCTTGACCGTCTCGGGCAAACAAGCCAATGAGGCCGCGATGTAGTTCGTATTGACATTCTTGGCGGTGAGCTTGCTAGTGCGGCTGCGGTCGGCCTTGAGCGACTCGCCGCGCTTGAGCTTACGCTGCGTGATCTGCTTGGCAAGCCCCTGTCGGAGCTTCTCGCTGAGCTCCTTGTACTCGAGGTTGCCGCTGCCGTCCTCGTCGAGAGTCTTGAAGACGATGTCCGTGTCCGCCTGCGACACTGGGAAGCCGAGGGACTTCACGGCGCGATAGAACTCGACTTTGTCGATCGAGCCCGACTTGTCCTCGTCCCACTTGAGAAAGATGTCGACGAGCCGCGTGGATGCGCGCGCGATGCAGTCCTTGAGCGACCAGGACAGGTACACGGCCATCTCGATCCAACCCGTCTTGTCGACGTCGAGCTCATCAAAGCGCGCCTTGAGCTCTTCCTCGGTGTGCTTGCCCTCCTCGCGAGCCTTGACGAGGATGCTAAATTGGGCAACGTCGAGCTTGCTCTCGCCTTCCTTGTCACCGGTGCCATCCTGCTTGCGCTTCTGTTCGGCCTTCTCTGCCGCTGCGATCTTGATGCGCGCATCCGAGAGCGCCACCTTGAGCTCCTCAAACTCAATGAAGCCATTACCATCCCCATTCATCGAGTCGAAGATCGCGTCGATGTCTTTGTTCGGCGCGTCGTACCCCATGGCTATGATACTCTTGCGGAACTCCTTCTTGTCGAGTCCGCCGTTGCCGTCCTCGTCCCAATCGGCGAACAGGTCGACGAGCTTGACGCTGTTCGCTTTGAGGATTTCGCGCAGCTGCTCCTGCACGCTGACGCCGCTCGAAGCATCAAGCTTGACCGTCTCGGGCAGCGCAGCCACACGCGCCGTCGTGTAGTTCATGTTGACGTTCTTGGCGTTCAGCTTCGCAGTGCGGCTGCGATCGGGCTTGGGTGGTGCGCGGCTCAGGTTGCGCTTTGCTAGCTCCGAGCCGATGCCCTGGCGGAGCTTTTCGTTGAGCTCCTTGTACTGGATGGTGCCCGACCCATCCGCGTCGAGCAGCTTGAAGACGGCATCGGTGTCCTCACGATCGACGGGCATGCCAAGGGCGCGGACGGCGCGATAGAACTCGGCCTCGTCAATGGCACCGTTTCCATCCTCGTCCCACTTCTGGAAGATGACCACAAGCCGCGTAGACGCGCGCGCGAGGCAGTCCTTGAGCGACCAGATCAGGTACTCGTGCATCTCGATCTTACCCGTCTTGTCGACGTCGAGCAGCTCGAAGCGCACCTTGAGCTCCTCGTCAGGGATGTCGCCCTCCTCGCGCCCGCGCACGAGCTCGCAGAACTCGCCAAAGTCGAGCTTGTTGTCAATGTCCTTGTCGGCCGCATCGTGGTCCTCGGCGGCTCTCTCCATGCCCTCGCGAAACTCCGCGGTGCTGCTCTTCTGCTTCCTAAGCTCCTTCTTCTTCGTCGTCTCCGCCTCCTTTGCGAGTAGATCGGTCCGCGCCTTCGACAGCGCCTTATTGAGTTCGGAAATCTCGAGGTACTTGTTGCCATCCTCGTTCATCGAGTTAAAGATCGCGTCGATGTCTTTGTTCGGCGCGTCGTACCCCATGGCTATGATGCCCTTGCGGAACTCCTTCTTGTCGAGTCCGCCGTTGCCGTCCTCGTCCCAATCGGCGAACAGGTCGACGAGCTTGACGCTGTTCGCTTTGAGGATTTCGCGCAGCTGCTCCTGCACGCTGACGCCGCTCGAAGCATCAAGCTTGACCGTCTCGGGCAGCGCAGCCACACGCGCCGTCGTGTAGTTCATGTTGACGTTCTTGGCGTTCAGCTTCGCAGTGCGGCTGCGATCGGGCTTGGGTGGTGCGCGGCTCAGGTTGCGCTTTGCTAGCTCCGAGCCGATGCCCTGGCGGAGCTTTTCGTTGAGCTCCTTGTACTGGATGGTGCCCGACCCATCCGCGTCGAGCAGCTTGAAGACGGCATCGGTGTCCTCACGATCGACGGGCATGCCAAGGGCGCGGACGGCGCGATAGAACTCGGCCTCGTCAATGGCACCGTTTCCATCCTCGTCCCACTTCTGGAAGATGACCACAAGCCGCGTAGACGCGCGCGCGAGGCAGTCCTTGAGCGACCAGATCAGGTACTCGTGCATCTCGATCTTACCCGTCTTGTCGACGTCGAGCAGCTCGAAGCGCACCTTGAGCTCCTCGTCAGGGATGTCGCCCTCCTCGCGCCCGCGCACGAGCTCGCAGAACTCGCCAAAGTCGAGCTTGTTGTCAATGTCCTTGTCGGCCGCATCGTGGTCCTCGGCGGCTCTCTCCATGCCCTCGCGAAACTCCGCGGTGCTGCTCTTCTGCTTCCTAAGCTCCTTCTTCTTCGTCGTCTCCGCCTCCTTTGCGAGTAGATCGGTCCGCGCCACGGATAGAGCCAATTTAAGCTCAGCGAATTCGATGTAGCCGTTGCCGTCGTCGTTCATCGAGTCGAAGACTGGGAGCAGCATAGGAGCAGCAGCGAGAGACGCGAGCTGTTAGAGAGCTGTGCTCAGCCGCCGGAAAAGGCGCGTGCTAGGCGCGTGCGGCCAGCTGGCGGACGGGGCTGGGATGTGCACAGATAGTGCACAGAGCACGATCGGATGCATGCAATACGCATGTGCACGGGCATGCGGCCGCCGCCGCATGAGCTCCGTATGAGCGTATGTGCACGCAGCGCCAGGCAGTACTCACTCGCGTCGATGTCCTTGTTCGGCGCGTCATACCCGAGGGCCGCGATGCCTTTCCGGAACTCCTTCTTGTCGAGTCCACCGTTGCCGTCCTCGTCCCAATCGGCGAACAGGTCGACGAGCTTGACGCTGTTCGTCTTGACGATCTGGCGCAGCTGCTCCTGCAAGCTGACGCTGCTCGAAGCATCGAGCTTGACCGTCTCGGGCAGCGCAGCCACATGCGCCGTCGTGTAGTTCATGTTGACGTTCTTCGCGTTCAGCTTCGCAGTGCGGCTACGGTCGGGCTTGGGTGGTGCGCGGCTCAGGTTGCGCTGTGCTAGCTCGTGACCAACACCTGCGCGGAGCTTTTCGTTGAGCTCCTTGTAGTCGATGGTACCACTGCCGTCAACGTCGAGCAGCTTGAAGACGGCATCGGTGTCCTCGCGTTCGACGGTCATCCCGATCGATCGGATCGCCTTGTAGAACTCGGACGAATCGATCTGGCCGGAGTTATCCTCGTCCCACGCTTTGAAGAGGACGATGATGCGTGTGGATGCGCGCGCGAGGCAGTCCTTGAGCGACCAGAGCAAGTACTCGTGCATCTCGATCTTACCCGTCTTGTTGATGTCGAGCAGCTCGAAGCGCACCTTGAGCTCCTCGTCAGGGATGTCGCCCTCCTCGCGTCCACGCACGAGCTCGCAGAACTCGGCATAGTCGAGCGTGTTGTCGGCGTCCTTGTCGGCGACATCACGGTCCTCGGCGGCTCGCAGCATACCCTCGCCAAAGTCTTGCTCACCAGTGCCGCCCATGTCGCTCGCTGCAGTCGAAGGTCGCTCCGGCTCCGCCATCGGATCGCTTCTCAGCATCCCCGGCCGGCTGTTCAACTTCGCTTCGCAAGGCCTCCGCGCCGTTACTTCGCTGGATTTTCTTTTCCAGTAACTGATGCATGCAACACGCTGTCACGTGTACGTGAGGGACAAGTGGGGCACAGCAACACTGGACAGAAACACGCGAATTCAAAAGCTCAGGCCTCCGCGGCCTTTATAGCTCGACAGGAATCAATCATTTCTCCATCTCAGATCGCATCTCCATTTAACCAGGACGCTCCGCTCGTCGTGCCATTTTGAATGCGATTGTAGAGCCCCCCCCTCCCATTAGCACTTGCGGGCGCTTGCAATGTCTGGGTTGGGACAAGATCACATGGGATTCGGCCGTGATGTCGTGCGGCACGCAGTTATGCAAGGGTTCCGCCGCGATACCTTGTAACGCGACTCCCCCCCGCAAAGCGCTCTGTCCACTCCAGCTGTATGATGCGATTGTCTGTGCACGGCAACCACGAGCCGGGGTGATGCTGCGAGGAAGAGCCGCGCGTACTCACCCCACGCCCATCGCGTGGCCTTAGCGATGAGTTATTTGCGGACCGGGATGAAAGCAGGTTTTCGCTGGCTTCCAGTGAATTGGATCGCCTTGCCGGCGCGGTTCATGAAACCTGGGTCGCCGCTGAGCCGCATGAACTGGTGCTTTTTCTGGAGGTCGGCGTACACACCCGCGTGCCCTTCGACACGCCCGTACTGCTCAGTCTCGCGCGAATTGACGACGTTTGACCCCCACCCGATGTCGCCAGCGCACTGGCCCTTCCGCCGGAACTCAAAGGCGGTCGACACCTTCATCGGGCTAAGATTGATCACGGGCGTTTGAGGCAGTTCTGGCAGTGACTGCGGCGTGCGCGGGCTGTGCGATGTGGCGTAGAGGAGGTCATCGTCGTCAAGCAGGTGGTGCGGCTGCGCCACCTTCAGGTGCTGCGGCGTCCGTGAACCGCTCGGATCTTTGCGGTTGTAGAGCGAGTCAAAGAGATAGGTACCCAGCCTCTGCTCACTCTTGGGCAGCGTCGCGTGGTCGAAGGAAGTAGCTGCGCGAGCACGGTGCTCGGGCATGCCTCGGTTTGGCGCTCGTCCTGTCGTTCGGCGAGCGACTCGTTGCGAAACAGTCGCTCAAGGCAAGTCAAGTCAAGTCAAGTCAAGTCTAGTCAAAGACAAGTCTAGTCAGTGTCAGACATCAAGACGAGGGTCCTCCCATACCTCAGACCCGAAAATCCCCCTGCCATGCACTGCACTTGACTTGACTTGTCTTGCATTGACAGACTACGACTGTTGTGTGAGGCAAGCCGACAGTCCTCTTGTCAAGCATGGCCACGCCCGGCGGTGTCTTCGTGCGCCGCGCCGAGTTCGACGACTGCCCGTCGATCGAGAAGCTCGTCGATGACGCGGCGCTCGCGCACAAGCGCTTCGGAGCCTTTGAGGTCACGACGATGATCGAGACAGCCACGCTCGGCATCACGGCCGTCGATGAGAATGGCAACGTGGTGGGCTATGCTGCTTTCTACGACTACCCGGCGCTGCAGCCGAGCGTCGATGCGGCCGCGTGGCCTAAGTGGCTGCACGACAACTTTGGCCACCCCGAGTACACCTCGGCCACGGCCGCGTGGCTCGCCTTCCTCGTCGCCGACCCTCTCTGCCAGAATGAGGTGGCTGAGTCGATCCTGCGCACCGCGTTCACCACGCTCTCGGACGCCGACGCGATCCTGTTCGCGCTGCCTGAGGACGTGCGTCCCTTCGCGCCCGTGCGCGATACCTTCGAGCCGCTGCAGTGCCTGCAGCCGGACGCGACGAAGCTGCGAGTCCATGCGTGCCAGCGCGGGCTGTACCTTCCCGATCTGCTCATTCGGCCGGCGCGCGTGGAGGACCACGACGACCTCGTGCCCGTCTTCAATGCACAGTCCGAGGTGCTCACGGAGCGCTACGGCGAGTTCTTCATCGCGGAGCTCATTGAGCGCCAGGACGCAAACAACGTGGCGCTAGTGGCCGAGGTCGACGGGCACGCAATCGGACTGCTGGCTCTCTCTTCGGAGATCGATGTGAAGCTGCTCAAGACGACCTTCGACCTGGAGCCCTTTGCCGAGCTCGAGCGGGAGGATGAGTCGGCTGCCAAGGCCGCCAAGGCCGCCGCTCAAGCCGCCGCCGCCAAGCGCAAGGCGGAGCTGACCGGCAAGGCTGAGGCCCTTGCCGCTGCTGCCGCCGCCGCCGCCGAGGCCGCCGAGAAGGCGGCTGAGGAGGCAGCCAAATCCGCGGACGGCGCGGACGAGGACAACGACTTTGGCGCGGGTGCCGCCAAGGCTCAGGCCAAGAAAGCCGCGGCGATGCTCGCCGAGGCCGCGGCGATCGACCCGGAGAACGTGGAGGTGCCCAAGGGATTGGCTCCTCCGAAGCTGCCCAACGCCTTCTGCATCTCCGTCTTCTGCATGGACGAGTCTTTTGAGTCGCGCTCGACCGACTTCTTGCACGCCGCCTTCTCTGCCTTCCCCGAGCGCGAGTATGCCGTGCTCACGCTGCCGCACACGACTCCCGAGTTTTCGCTCGTCAATGCGTTCACGCAGGCCGAGCCGCTTCCGTCCTCGTCCTTTGGCCACGTCTTGTACCTCTTCCACCGCGACGCCCTCGGCGGGCCACGCTCGCTCACGGTACGCCCTGCAACGGTACTGGACGCCAAGGCGGTCGGCGGGCTGCTCGGGGATCTGCACGGCAAGGACGCGCTCAAGGCCGCCTTCGACGCCGCCACCGGCAAGCCCACGCCGGGTGTGACTCGCACCAAGGCCGCGTACGTGGCCGAGTGCGTGGGCGCCACGGTGGGCGTAGTGCTGCTCGATGACGGCGTCGACGTGGCGCAGCTGCGGACGCACTACGCGCTCGAGGACTTCATCCTCTTTTCGGAGCACCGTGCTGACGCCCACTCGATGCTGCTCGGTCTCGTGCTCAATCCCATCTTCATGCAGTGCCAGCGGTACGTGCTGCGCGAGGTCTTCCGGCAGCACAAGAAGAGCTGCGTGTACCTGCAGCTGGCCAAAGGGCACGCGGTGGTGCCCACTGTGCTGCCCGAGTTCGTGCAGGCTAAGCCGCGCCGCCAGGTGAGCACGAGCCCCGATCTCATCGCGGAGCTCAATAAGCAGCGCGCGCAGCTCGCTCTCCCATTGCGTCCGTCGAAGCCCGCGGACGGCTCTATCTACTTTTTGACACGCAAGCTCCTCTCGGAGCCCAAGATCATCAACAACTCGCGCATCGTGGTCGTGGGCGCCTCGGACACGGCGCTCGCGCTCCTCGAGGCGCTCATCTGCGTGCCGTACCTCTACTTCTCGTACCTGTACCTAGTGGCTCCGATGGCGCATGACAGGTTGCATACGCCGCGCGGCGAGCGAACTGATGGCGCTCCGGCGTCCTTTTTTGCGCGTACGTCAACGTACACACGCGAAGAGCTCACGTCGCTGGGGCTGGGCTCACGCGTGCGCGTCGTCGACGCCAACCCGGTCGACATCGACCGGCAGGCGAAGGCGATCGTTCTGCCTGACGGCTCGATTCTGCCGTACGATTACCTCGTGCTGGCGCCCGAGTTCGGGGACCAGTCGCTCGTGCAGCTTGGCGCCGAGAGCGCCTCGGTGCGCGGCGCCTTCTCGCTCTTCGATGAGCGTGCTACGAGTGCGCTGATGGACTACATGTTCAACGAGCGGCCGGAGAAGACGTATGTGTACGGCGCCTCCCTCGACGCCTATGCGAGTGTGCATGCGTTGATCGTGCGCGGCGTGCCGGCGCGCTCGATTGTGCTCGTCACCGCGCCCCTTTCGGCCGACGAGGAGATCTTCGCCAACCCCAAGGTGCGGCAGAAGGTGGAGTCACAGCTCGAGTCCATGGGCGTGCAGCTCGTGCATAACATGAGGGTTGTCGGCCTTTCCGCCGATGAGGGTGGTCTCCTGACCGCAGTGATGCTCGAGGCCGAGGGCGGAGGCGCCACCGTCTCGCAGCCGTGCACGATGCTCGTGTGCGCGGGCGCTAAGGAGATTGAGCGCTCCACCTTCGAGGCGATCAATGGCAACTCGCTCGTGTACGACGGCCGGCTCGTCGTTGACGCCAAGTTCTGCACCAACGATGCCGCCGTGTATGCGGGTGGTGTGATCGCGAAATTCTCGCGACGATACCGCTCGAAGCTCTCACTGGGTACCGTGTCGGCGCGCGAGTGCGGCGCGAAGCTTGCGCAGGCGCTGCTGCCCGTGCTCGACCCACTCTCGGCGAACGCGGGCGGCGCCGATGCGCCCGTGCCCTCCTTCGCCAAGCCGCTTGTCACGACGGCGGTGCTGCCGGGAGGGCTGTACTACGCGGCGGTGAGCCACCCCACGCCGGGCTGCGATACGTACCTCAAGGCGCGTGCGCACCCCTCGTTCGGTCGCGAGCTCGTGACCGACGACACGCCGCGCAGCTACTGCTCCGTCCGCCTCGACAAGCACAACGTCGTGCGCGCCTTCACGTACCTTGGCAAGGAGCCGATCGAGGCGATCCACTGGGCAAGCCTCATCGGGCTGCCCGAGGCGGCGCTCAACAACCTCGCACCGCGCTTCGACGAGGGCATCGTGCCGGACCTGCCCGCCTTTTTGCGTCAGAACTGGACCGTGGCGCTCTACCACGACCGCTTCGGCGAGTTCATGACGGCGCTCCGTGCCGAGCTCGCAACAGATGAGGCCTTCATCAACGCGATGGAGGTGCTGCGCACCAGCAAACAGTACGAGACTGGCCAGCTGGCCCCCGTTGACTTTATGAACCTCCTGCCCGAGGAAAAGCGCAACCTTGTGCGCACGCGGCTGCTCGACTACGTCGCGGGCAACCAGAACCAGCTCGACATGTACCTCGTGCCCGGCTCGGCAATCATGAAGTCGATGGAGGAGTCCAAGCTGCGCTGAGCCACGGGGCTGGAATGGCGTGTGTGGTGGCGCGCTTGCATGATTCGAGGGAGCGGTCGCGCGGACTCTCGACCCGCGCGGGCTGTGTGGGCCGTCAGTCGAAGACGCGCACTCTGCACGTGCGGAACGCGCGTGCTGCCACGAGGTCTGAGAGGGGCGCTCTTGGGTGCTCTTTCGGCATCTCCGATCTCGCGCGTCATCAGTGATCGGATCGTGGCGGCCATATGAGAGGGAGTGTCAGTTCTACGTGTGTAACTGAATCCATGTGCGATGTGGTTGTGGTGTCGTTCGTGAGCTCGTTACTGTGCTCTGTGGTATCCCGTGGGCTGCGCGTCGTGCGTTGGATCACGGCCGGCTCGAGCCTCGCGACTTTCGCACACGCTTTGATCTGTTACGCGACTCAGTCTCAGACTCAGTCTGACACGCGTGACAGCCACAGCGGTCAGCGCTCAGCGGACACGGGCTCACCACTATCCACTTGGGGTTTGCACGAGCACCACCGCGGGAGGGTCCGCGCACGGCGCTCGGCGGGGCGCGACTCCACCGCGGACCGCGGCCGATGATCGATGCATGGACGTCGAGGTATGTTTACCGGTATCAATGTCTGAGCCAACCGTCGCCCCGCCGCCATGCGTCACTCCGAGGAATGATGCGGGACTTTTCCTGGACGCTCGGCGTCCTCGGATCGCTCCGTGGACCTCAATATACACACGAAAGAACCAGACACATCGGCCGCGAATACGAGCAGCACGATTGATTATAAGCCTGCAGAATCCAGAGACTGACAACTCGTACACAGGTGGAAGGCAACGAAGTGGTGCACAGACGAGGGACATACGAGGAGCACAGCGACCGGACACACGACGCAAGAAGCGCAAAGATCGAGCCGAGCTGGCCCGCACACATAGACAACAAGCGCGCAAAGAGCCAGGGCACACGCAAATGCACAAACAGGCGCACAGGAACAGCAGGATCTTGTCGAAGATGGACGGACCAGGGAGTGCGCAACAGAGGGGCGCAGCGCAATCGCACGGCGCAGTTGAGCAACGCGCAGCACCGACGCGGGAGCAACCGAGAGCGGAGGGCCGACCGGATGAGAGGAGCGATGGAGAGGGCCAGAGTGACGGCATAGGAAAGAAACACGTAGCGTACAATAGGAAATACAGGCTGCAAATAGAACACACACAACAGCGGCGTGGGCAGCCGGTACGACACGCGCACCACATGGCGCGGGCGCACCAGGACAAGCACGAGAAGGCAAGCCTAGAGCAGCGGCAGGTAGGAACGCCACATAGGGACAAGCAGAAGCACATAACGGGGAACGTATCACAAAAGGGTGCGAATAAGCACAGACACAAGTACACAGACACGGTGACACCCCACCCAAGAACGGGGACCCCAGAGGGCGCGCCACGAGAAAACACCGGCAAGTTTACCGGTTCACGCGAGCTGAGTGAAACAATTTCGACAGAAGATGTCGACGGAGCAGAACAAGGCGATGACCGACGCCGAAGCGATGGAACAGGACGGGTTGGTCCCAACCACGGAGGCAACGTACGAAGCAATCGAGGCGATCTACGTGGAGGCGCAAGACGCCCAGAAGACCCCGCTGCCGCAGGATCAGCTCGACACCTGCATCAACGTGCTCGAGGCGCTAGCTGGGGCACTCCCGGAGCAGCGCACGCTCTACACCACCGACGATTCCGAGGTGATCCTGGAACAAACGGCAACGTGCTTGGCATGGGAGGACGCAGTGCACGTGAAGACCATCAAGGCGCTCCTCGGGGACCCGAAAGAGGGGACCAAAAGGCTGGACAAATGGACGTGTGTCACAGAGTCACATGGCCTGGTCTCGAGGTGGACGGCGGAGTCCGGGGAGAAGATGCTCGTGTACGCCGCAGGCGAGGGCGGACGGGTGGAGGGGTGGCACATGGAGAACAAGAGCCAGGAGGTGGAGACAATGAGCGCCCATATCGAGAGGCCCGAGGTGCTCAAGGTACTCTCGCGCAAGCTCGGCGTCCTGCCGAAGGACGAGGAGAAGAGGATGACAGTGCTGCGGGCACAGCAGAGCTCCATCATCCAGGCGCTGTCGTTTGCCATGGGAGAGACCGAAGAAGTATGGGAAGAGTACAAGTACCCGAAGCTCATGGCGAGCTTGACGGGGAAGGCGACGAACGCGGCGCAGTCAGCACAGTACACGCTCAAGCGCAAGACGGAGCACAAGAGCGAGATCCACCTGAAGGAGCTCAGCGTGAAGAAACTCGACGAGCACCAGCGCAAGCCAGGCGGGACGGGCCGCGGAGCCCTCGATCGCGACAAGCTGCTCCT
>Ga0210248_101817_pt1 | contig 14897 bp, 7 predicted proteins | sample ChrtobMetP3_32mM_FD_155493 | JGI IMG/M metagenome (GOLD analysis project Ga0210248, IMG submission 155493) | Chrysochromulina tobin associated microbial communities from unialgal haptophyte culture, Seattle, Washington, United States - P3_32mM | ecosystem: Host-associated > Algae > Haptophytes >...
AGGAGGAGGAGGAGGAGGAGGAGGCCTCACCCTTCTCACCGCCAGTTCCGACGCCATCGGCGATTTTAGGTGCCTCCAGTGCTGCAGCCGGCTGGTCGCCGACGCGCGGTTGGGGCTGGGGCGGCCTTTTTGCGGCTTCGCCCGAGGCGGCCTTGGCGGACGCGAAGCACAAGTCCGCCGAGGAGGTGAAGCGTGCAGATGGAGGCAAGCGCCGAGTTGAGCACCATGGGGCAGAGGAAGCCAAGGCTCGAAAGGGTGCTGACGAAACCCGAAAGGTGGCTGACGAATCCCGAAAGGTGGCTGACGAATCCCGAAAGGTGGCTGACGAGAAGCGCAAGGAGGAGGATCGCAAGGGGCAGGAGGCGGCAAATGCAGCGAAGGCCAAGGCGGCAGCCGAGACCAAGGCGGCCGAGGAGGCTGAGAAGAAGCGCAAGGCCGCCGCCGAGGCGAAGCTGGCCGAGGCTGCGCAGAAGAAGGCGGCCGAGGACGCGAAGCGTGCTGAGGAGGTAGCCAAGCGCACCGCGGCCGAGGAAGCCAAAGCGCGAAAGGCGGCCGAGGCAAGGGCGAAGGCGGCGGCGGAGGCGGAAGTGAAGGCCAAGCAGGCAGCCCATGTGCGCCCCTCCGGCATGCCCAACAAGGAGTGGTACGTGACCGTGCTCAATATGGGGCGGCAAGCGGCCCTGGACGTGAGCATGGTCCTTCCGGTTCCGTCGAATCCGAGTTACCGAGCTCCCAAGTCTGCCCGTTGACACAAGGCACTGCGAATTGCATGTGCGTTGCTATGGACCGTGGATGGCGCGTGATCGCGCGCGCGTCTCGCATAAACGATGTACTCGTATAACAATATTATATAACATCAAGTAGTCCGCTGCCAGGGTAAGGTGTTGTCGGTCGACCTTCCCGAACGGTGAGCCTAGAAAGACGATGTTACGACGTTCACGTCCGCCCGGCGGGGCGGCGCGTGCGCGGCGTGCCGCGCCGCTAAGGCAAAACGACGCGGCCGGGCGCTCAACGTCCGAACGTGGGGTGGCTGTGGCCGCCCGCGGTGCTGGGAACGACGTCGAACGAACGAAGATCGTGGTAGTACGATCTACGCATAGAGTACAGGCTGTACGGTTGTGCAAAGAAAAAAGAGTGCGGGCTGCCTAGTGCCCCTGCCTCGACAGGGCCGGAATATGGGCACATTAAAAATCAGTGGCACTGTATCATGTGGCATGTCGGGGCGTCGAGACGCGCCTGCATGCTGGTGTGCCTGCCAAGCGTCATGATTATGCCGACTGCCATCCTGTCGCCGGAGTCGCTGCTATCTCGCTGCTATCTCGCTCAGTCGAACGCTTCAATCGAAGACGACGAAGCACTCCTCGTGCGCCTTCCCAATCCGTTGCTGCAGCTTGACGTCATCGCCCTGAATTCGCGTTGCGTGCGCGCGCAACTTCGCGAGGCGTTGCGGTGTTGCCTTCTCGAAGGTCACCGCATCGCTCTTGCGCACCATCTTCATGGCCTCGCCCGGCACGCCTGCAGGTGCCTGCACGGTGGGCATGGCTGCCCGGGCCGCGACGTTACGCATCGCCTCGACGTTACGCTTCACCTGGAAGAGCTCTTCGGTGCACTGGGTCACCTGCTGCTTCGTCGCCGTCTCAATATACGTGGCTACCTTGCCCGGCAGATGCCAAAAGACCGAGAGCTCCACCCCACGCGCCATCGCCTTTCGCGGCAAGAACTTTGCAAAGCCGAGCACTTGCTTGAGCGCCTGCTCCGACTTTGCATGCACGGCCGACGCATTAGCAGAGCTGCCCAACAAATCGAACCCGTTCTGCATGCGCGAGCGCAGCAGGTTGACCAGCTTCACGCACTCACGCTGGAACCACGCATCATGCTCCGCCTCGAACTCGATGAGGGCAGCCGTCGCGTTGAGCGCCTCATCCGTCTCCGAAGGGTCGATGACGTGGCCGTACCTGAGCCAATTGGCGAGCGCCGTCACGAGCTCGGCCCCTGTGTACGTCTCGATGCCGCACCGCTTCGGGAACAGCGGGATGCTCGCGCGGCTCTGGTTGCGGCAGTGGTGGGCGGGCAGGATCCCATCGAGGGTCGCATCGCGCACGCGAGCCACATCCTGCAGGTACGCTTGACTCAAGACTGAGCTCGAGTAACGGCCGAGGTTGGCCACCACCTCGTCGTCCGAGTGCGGACGTCGCACTGGGATGAGCTCCGTGCTACGGAATAGTGTATCCAGCACAAAGGTGCTCGCGGCGGCTGCACTCTGTCCTCCGAGAACCGCCGTGGCGGCGGTGGATTTGATGGTACTCCCAGGCGAGTAGCTGCCAGTCGCGGCGGCGGCATGCGGGTCCCTGCGGGACGTGTTCTTAAGGTCTCCGAGCAGATCGGCTGCGCTCATATTTGAGTTGTACAGGTTGTGCAGGTTGAAGGACTGCACGCTCCAGACAAGCTTGGGCGTCAGGCGCTTCAAGGCCACGTCATAGTCGTTGAGCTCGGCGATGACATCGAGTGTCCTGCGACCGTATGAGTTCATACGCTCCACTATGGAGGCGTCGACCGGGAACATGGAGTTGAAGATGACGGCCGATGACATCAGGTACACCATCCCGAACAGGTTGGCCTCGTACGTGCGGCTCGTGACGCTCCCCACGCCGGAGAAGCCCTCGGTGTCGATGAGCAGCACGCGCACCGGTGGGCCACCGTTTGGAGGCGTGAGCACCACCGGCTCGCTCGCGATCCAAACGCCGCCGGTGTGCGACTGGATACCGTTGCCCGTCTCGAAGAGGTTCTCGTGCTCGCCGCGCAAAAAGGCGCGCCCGAGGATGGAGCTCTTCCCCGTGCGCGTGGGCCCAACAGCCGCTATGATGGAGAAGGGCTGTGTCTGCGAACGTATAACGCTCATGCCCTCTTCGACGGGAATGAGCTGGCCTGTGGATAAGTCAGGCTTTCGGAAGAGCTGTACGGAGCGTATCGGCGGTCGTCTCTCGAGAGGTGTAGGTGCACTGTTCCCCAGCGGGAGCAGCAGCAGCACGGTGAGGCACACGAGCAGCACAATCGGGCCGCGCAGCATGCTCGTCAAGCCGCCTGGCTTCCGTCTCATGGCACGACTCTCCGGCTGGTCGTCGTCGTCACCATCGTCGAAGCTCGCATTCGGCACGCGTCGGCGGAGCTGACTGTCAACAGGAACAAAACCCCCGCTTCTCTCGGATGGCGGCATCGCTTCTCTCTTCGACGCAAGCGTGAGGAGGGCTCGACATGTTAAGGGGGTAGGTCTGACCTACCCCCTTAGACATGTGTACAAACGGCGCCCGGCGCGAGATCGAATCTCGAAGTCCACGAAAACCTTCTCTGCGGGGGTGAGGCTGGTTGCTGATACATGTATCCCTGTAAAAAGACACCCGGGGGAGCTGATATCCCACATGGATGCATGCAAGCAACGTGCTAAATTTGGAAGAAAATTAACGGCCCGGAAAGAGACCTTGTGCCACTTTGCGCCGCCTTTGCCCCCGCAGGATCGTGCTGACCGGTAGACCAGACGCCGGAGAGGAAGAGAGAGTGGGTGCCGCAGCCTTCCTTGGTTGGTTAGCGAATCTCGCGGCGGCCGCGCGGGGTCAATGGCACGGAACAGTGGGGATGCGCTCAAGAACGCATGGTCTTCTATTCGCAACCTGCTGCAGATCGAGACGCCAGAAGAGAAGACAAAGAGGCTGACATCCGAAGCGGCCTTTGCATTTGCGGCAGCCGCGGGGCCTGCATTTGCGGCTGCAGCCAAGGCACAGGCAGATGCCGAGGCGGCCAACGTCCCGCCCCCCGAACCGGCAAACTGGGTGCCGTTCCAGCAGAATAAGGAACTGAACGAGGCGCTGCACGAGCTCCAGGCCGAGATGGAGGGCATGGTGACGGCCGACTTATTGGCCGCGCAGCAGTCTGCTCAGCTCCTCCGTGCGGCGGAACTTGAGGCAGAGCAGAGCCGCTTGCCTCGGTGCATACTCTGCCGGAAAGCTTTCACAACCGACGCCTTCTTACACGCCCACATGAAGCGACGCCATCCCCAATACGCCTTCCCGGATGGCGGCGAGGGTGTTGGCGTTCGAGCAGGGCCCTGGGCGGGGACGAGCAGTGCTGCAGAGCTCGAAGGCCACCTCGCGGCACTCGCGGTACTGATGCCTCCGTTGCCGTCGAGCACGCCATCGGACGCCATGGCGGACGCCATGGCTCACGCTGCTCGCGATGAGGTAGGCGATGAAGTGGCCCAGGGGTTGCAGAAGTGGGAATCGGACGCCACGGCTCACGCTGCCGGCGATGAAGTGGCCCAGGGGTTGCAGAAGTGGGAGGCTTCCCTTGATGGTACCAAGCCTGGACCCAATCGCGTGGAGGCTGCCCTGGCGGCAGGCCGCGAGGTCGAGGGCGAGGTCGAGGGCGAGATCGAGGGCGAGATCGAGGGCGAGATCGAGGGCGAGATCGAGGGCGAGATCGAGGGCGAGATCGAGGGCGAGATCGAGGGCGAGATCGAGGGCGAGATCGAGGGCGAGATCGAGGGCGCGGGCGAGGCGGACCTGACGGCTGCTCATGAAACAGCAGCAGAGCGCCAGACTGCGGCGACGATGGCGACCGCCGTGCCGCGTTGGCTTGCGGAGATGGCTGCGGCCGAAGCTGCGGCCGAGGCTGCGGCAGAACAGGCGACGGCTGCGGCCGCTGCAGAAGCGGAGGCCTCTCATGCCGCAGCGAGCAAGGCGGCGGCGGATGCAGCTCGCCTAACCGCTGCCCAGGTTGCGGAGGAGCGCGTGGCGGCAGTGCAGTCGGCGCTGGAAAAGGCGGGGGCAGCTGCAGACGAGTCGAAGCGAGCTGCCGTTGAGGAGGCAAAACAAACAGGGGAGGAACAGAAGGCAGCGGCGCTGGCGGCGGCGCACGAGGCAGCGACGCAGGAGAAGGAGAAAGCGCTCCGTGAGGCTCGAGAGGCAGCAGACGCAGACAAGGCGGCTGCGGTGCTGGCTGCGGCCCAGTCGGCGGCAGCACAGGCGACGGCGGCGGCCGCGTCAGACACGGCGGTTACTCATGCTGCAATGAGCAAAGCGACAGCAGAGCTTGCATCATCACTGGACGCCGCGAGGCTGTGTGCTGCCAAGGAGAAGGCGGAGGCGCTCGCGGCGGCGCGAGCGGCCGCGGAGCAGGAGCGGAAGGCGGCGTTGAGGGCGGCCTTTGTGGCGGCGCAGAAGGACAAGGAGTCTGCGGTAGTCGCTGCGGCGGAGGCGGCGGCGTCGCAGGCGAGGGCGGAGGCCGCATCGGACGCCGCTGCTGCGCTTACGGCCGCGAGCGAGGCGGCGGCGGCGGAGCTGGCATCGGCGGTGGCCGCGGCGCGCTCGGCGGCGCTCGACGACAAGATGGCGGCGCTTTCGGCGGTCGAGGCTGCCTCAGCGACCGCACTATCTGAGCTACTTGCGGGGACGGCACAGGAGAAGAGGGCGGCGCTCGAGGCTGCTGAGCTCGAGAAACAAGCTGCGCTTCGTGAAGCTCGTGCAGCGGCGGAGGTGGAGAGGGACGCGGCACTTGCGGCGGCGGCCGAGACGGCTGCGTTGCAGTCGAGCGCGGCTGTAGCCGCGGCCGTGTCATCGGCGCGAGCGGCTGTGAGCGAGGCAGCCGCGATCGAGCTTGCGTCAGCCTTGGAGGCCATGCGTGCAGCTGCCGCCGAGGAGAAGGCGGCAGCTCTCGCTGCCGCGGAGCGAGAGGCAGAGGTAGCTATGGCGGCGGCTCGTGAGGCCGGTGAGAAAGAATCCTTGATGGCGCTTGAGCTTGTGTACAAGTCAGCGCACGAGGAGAAGCAAGAGGCGCTCCGCGCAGCTCGCGAGGTGGCAGACGCAGACAAGGCGGCCGCTGTGCTGGCGGCGACCGAGGCTGCGGCTGCGGCTGCAGCAGCGAGCGCCGCCGCCGACTCCCACGAAGCCCTCGTGGGCCTGGCAGCCGCTCAGGCAGCGGCCGCGCAGGAAAAGGAAGAGGCGCTCCGCGCAGCTCGCGAAGCGGCAGACGCAGACAAGGCGGCCGCGGTGCTGGCGGCGGCGGAGGCGGCGGCGTCGCAGGCGAGGGCGGAGGCCGCATCGGACGCCGCTGCTGCGCTTACGGCCGCGAGCGAGGCGGCGGCGGCGGAGCTGGCATCGGCGGTGGCCGCGGCGCGCTCGGCGGCGCTCGACGAGAAGGTGTCGTCACTGGCGGCTGCGTCGGCTGCGTCGGCGACCGCTTTGGCCGCAGCGCTCGAGGGCGCAGCGCAGGAGAAGAGGGCGGCGCTCGAAGCTGCTGAGCTCGACAAGCAGGCTGCGCTCCGTGAAGCTTTTTCAGCGGTAGAGGCGGAGAGGGAGGCGGCACTTGCCGCCGCGGCGTTGACGGCGGCGTTGCAGGCCAGTGCTGCGGCCAATTCTGCAGTGTCGTCAGCTCGTGCGGCTGTGAGCGAGGCAGCCGCGATCGAGCTCGCAGCAGCGTTGGAGGACGTTCGTGCAGCTGCCGCCGAGGAGAAGGCGGCAGCTCTCGCTTTTGTGGAGCAAGAAAAAGAGGCGGCCCTGGCGGCCGCGGCTCGTGTCGCCGCTGGGAACGAGAAGCGGATGGCGCTCGAGGCAGCGACGGCACTCCAGGCAGCGCACAAGGAGAAGGAAGAGGTTCTCCGTGAGGTGCACCAGGCGATGGAGTCGAAGAGGAAGGCTATACTGGCGAGGGATGCAGCTATTGCAGCAGCCACTGAGGAGAAGGTGGCAGCTCTCGTGAGCATGGAGCAAGAAAAAGAGGCGGCCCTGGCGGCGGCAAGGGAGGCTGCTGAGATGGACTCTTGGATTGCGCTTCAAGTTGCGCTCAAGGAAGCGCATGAAGAGAAGCAGAAGGCGCTCCGCTCAGCCCACGAGGTGGCCGAGGCAGACAAGGCGGCCGCGGTGAGGGCAGCGGCGGAGGCTGCAACTGTACAAGCCACAACCGTCGCCGCCGCCGACGCGGCGGCCGCTCGTGCTGCAATGAGCGAGGCGGCGGCAGCCGAGCTCGCGTCGGCGGTCGATATTGCACGGCTGTCCGCTGCGAAGGAGAAGGGCGAGGCGCTGCGCGTTGCGAGGGAAGAGGCCGACGAGGAGAAGGCGGAGGCGCTCGCGGCGGCGCTCGCGGCCGCGGAGCAGGAGTGGAAGGCGGCGTTGAGGGCGGCCTTTGTGGCGGCGCAGAAGGACAAGGAGTCTGCCGTAGTCGCAGCGGCGGAGGCGGCGGCGTCGCAGGCGAGGGCGGCAGCCGCGTCGGACGCCGCTGCGGCGCGTGCGGCTGTGAGCGAGGCGGCCGCGATCGAGCTTGCGTCAGCGTTGGAGGCCATGCGTGCAGCTGCCGCCGAGGAGAAGGCGGCAGCCCTTGCTGCCGCGGAGCGAGACAAAGAGGAGGCCCTGGCGGCGGCTAGGGAGGCGGCAGAGCAGGAGATTAGGACGGCCCTTGAAATTGCGCTCGAGGCTGCGCGTGAAGACACGCAAGAGGCTCTTCGCGCATCTCGTGTGGTGGCAGAGGCGGAGAAAGAGGCTGTAGTGGAGTGGGCGGCAGCGAAGGTTGGCGCGGCGGTAGGGCGCGCGGCTGCGAGCGAGGCGGCGGCGGCGGAGTTGGCGCTGGTAGTGGACGCGGTGCACTCGGGGACGCTCGACGACAAGGTGTCCGAGCTTGCGTCAGAGTTGGTCGCGGCCCGCTCGGCGGCGCTCGAAAACAAAGCGACGGCGTTCCGCTCGGCTGTACTGGCGACTGTACTATCTGCAGCGCTTGCAAATGCAGCGCAAGTCAAAGACGCGGCCCTCGAAGCGGCGGAGCTCGAGCGTGCAGCTCGTATGGCGGCCGAGGCGGAGAGGGAGGCGGTCGTCTTGGCGGCGGCCGAGACGGCTGCGTTGCAGGCCAGTGCTCTGAATGCCGTATTGAATGCAGCGCGTGCAGCTGCTGCCGAGGAGAAGGCGGCAGCCCTCGCGAGCATGGAGCAAGAAAAGGAGGCGGCCCTGGCGGCGGCAAGGGAGGCGGCCGAGCAGGAGATGCTGTTGCAAACACGTTCGCCTCCGACGCGTCTGCCGCCGCGACGGAGGCGGAGCTGGTCCGCTGCGCACGCATCTGCGCCAAGTGAGCCAGGTGAATCTGCCGAGGATGCATCTGCGCCAGGTGAGTCTGCCGAGGATGCATCTGCCGAGGGTACGGAGGGTATGGAGCGCCGCTCAGGCAACGACGACAACGCGTCGGTGGTGGCGTCGGCTACGGGTCTGCTGCGCAACGTGCCGCTTGCGCGCTTCCGTACTGTGCTGCTGCCCCACCAGCAGGCGGTCTTCGACCTCCTCGACTCGCCGCTGCTCCACTGCTTCGAGACGCTGCTCACGACGGCGCCTCCCTGGCGCTACGTGCATGCGCTGCTGCCGGGTGCATGCACTGACAGCCTCGCCAGTCCCGTGTACGCTCTCCCCGGGCTGGCTGATGGGAGCGGTGTGGAGGATGGCGCGGAGGAGGGCGGTGGGGGCAAGGGCGATGAGGGCGGCGGCGGTGCGCCGGCCCCCCTGGCGCCCACACTGTCAGGCACGCTCTCGGAGATCGTCTGGTGGTCGCGGCTCCCCAACGCCGGGCTCTCCCTCGTGTGTCAGGGCCTTGGCCGCACTGTGGTGCTCTGCGGCACGCAGGACGTTCCATACGCACGCGCCGATGTGCTCTTGCTTCCCGACGCCGAGCAGATCGCAGCCGCGGCGCGCTCGCTCCCAGCTAAGTGCTCATCCGTCGGGGTGGCTACCGAGGAGAGTATGCAGGAGAGCATGCAGCTGGGCCGCACCGACGGCGCTGCTGAGCGCGCAGACGCCGCGGCGGCCTTCGTCGCCTCACACGCTGCCGTGCTGGCGAGAGCAGTCATCGAAGATGCGTGCTGGCGAACATATGAGTTCGCACCCGCCCGCCTTGACCGCCTCGGCGCGGGCCTCGCAGCGTTCGCCTCCTTTTCGCCGACCGCTGCGGCAGCATGTGCGCGTGCTGCCGCTGAGCTTGCGCCCATAAGCGTCCCCCCGAGCGTCCCCTCGTCTGTTGACGACGGCATTGCGAGGTCACTACGCGAGGCGCCCACGCTCACACCGCTCACAAAGGCCAAGTCCATCTCGGACGAGGTGGCCGCCATCACTGCGCTGGCGGCCGACGCAGCGCGGCGCGGCGTGCCGTGGCGGCTAAGCCTTATCACGGCGGTGCTGGCGCAGGGGGACGAGCTGGCGGCGGCCGAGCCGACCGAGGCGGACGCTGCCGAGGCGCTCGCGCTCGTCGAAGCCGAGCTGTGGATCGATCTTGATGCGTTCCTGCGTGCGCTCGCCACACAGCGTGGCGACAGCCTGCCCGCACCCGCGCAACTCCTCTCGCTACTGCCGCCGCCACCTCGTGCGGGCTGGCCCGCCGCGTTCGCGTTGTCTCGGGCGGCCGAGGCGCTGATACACAAGACCGAGGCGTTCGGCGTGGACATTGCAGAGCCCTTTGCACGGTGCGATACGCAGCTGTACTCAGCGCGGCGGCGGCAACAGCGGCTGTCGTTCTGCGTGTGGGCCGCGATTGCGCAGGACCCCACCCAGGTGCAGCGCGCGCTCGAGGCTACGAGCACGCGAGAGCGGCTTGAGCAGGCGAGCCGACGGCTTCGAATGCTGCGGGAGGAGCTCGTGGGCGGGGGTTGACCAGAAGTACATGTGTAGATTAGGCTGCACAGAGGCACACGCATCGCATATGGACCGAGACACGAGCCATTTTCCATACTAGAGACACACAACCATTTTGATTTTCCGCCGTTGTCGCCATGCCATGGCGCGGAACGCAGATATCGCCCCCTGCCCGAGCCCCCTTATCGATTCACGATTGACGATTCGATTAGGGGGCGACCGCTCACAACGACCCGCCCTGCGGAAATGCCCCGACACGAGCATCATCCAAGCACCTCCCAAGCGTATGCCATGCCCTCATAGTATAAGGCACCTCGTTCTCCCTAATAAGGCACCTCGTTCTCCCTAATAAGGCACCTCGTTCTCCTTCGAGGCGCACTCGCAACGCCCTCTGCATGGTTTGAGGGCCGTGTCGTGAGAGCTAGGGCCGTCAACGCGACAAGCACATCGCCCTGCCTTGCCCGCTGTGAACAGCTATCATCGCCCTGCATGCATTGCCCTGCATGCATGCAAGCACGTCGCCCTGCATGCCCGCTGTGAACAGCTATCATGGATCACCAGGCTGGCACAGCCTCGCTCTGCGGTGATGCGAACGCCATAGGGTTGGCAGGGGGCGCCGGGGGCGGCGGTGTCGCCTCTGGCGCCGCCTCCACTCCAATCACACCGTTCGCCTTGAGCTGCTCTGCCACCATTTGGGCTGAGCGGAAGCAATGCGCCGCCCGCGCCACGTACGGGCGTTTGACCTCTTTGCCGCCAGGGGTCATCTCCATCACACGTTGCCAGCAACGGCCAGCCTCTTGCAGCTCCGCCTCACTGCGCATCATGCCACAGGGAGGCACATTCCACTGCGGCGGCATGTCGGGCATCGGGCACAGTACGAAGGCGCGCGTCTGCCACGATCGCAGGTCGCCCGGTGCGGCTGCACAGAGCTTGCCGGTGAGCTCTTTGAGCTCGACGTCATTGAACCACTCGGGATGCTCCTCGGCCTTCATGCCACCATCCGTGGGCGGCACATTGAGCCAAAAGATAGCCGAGAGCGTCGACGTGGCCCACAGCTTGAGCGCCTGAGGATTGCTCCCGTCGACGTCCTTGGGGAAGAGCGAGACTGCGTGCACGTACTGCTTGGCCGCCGCGGCCGGCTGGTTGAGCAGCGCCTTAATCTCCCCAAGTGCCGCGTGGCCTACAGGGTTGGACTCGTTGATGGCCACAGCACTCTGCAGCAGCTCCTCGGCCTTCGTGTAGCTTCCCTTCAGCTTGTAGTCGTCCGCCTGCATGAGCAGCCCCATGTAGTTTTTGGTCTCGCTCTTCGGTTGCTCTCTCAGCACCGTTTTCAGCATCGCGAGCGCGCTCTTCTCCTTTGCACTGTCCTTGGCCAGCTCTTCGTCGCCCTGCTTCTGCTCCGCGTGCCACTTCTTGTGCCGATCCCAATTCGCTCGCAGGCAGTCTTTGCTGCAGAATGGCGATGCTGGGTGGATCCCATCCTCACGGCAGCGTGCGCACGTCTGGAAGGCCTTGGCAGGAGCCGGTGGCTGAGCCGCGCCACAACCCCAGCAGTCCATATTAATGGGTCGCTCGAGATCGACACCCCGGCGCGGGCAAACAATTGCAGACTCAATCGCCTCGAAGTCTTTGACGAATTAGGAATTTACGAAAATGTGAAGCGCTCCACGTCTAAAGTGCGTCACCAGGGTCGCGTCTCTAGAACACCTCTCCAACCATCCCTGGCGACGCCAGGAACAGTCCCTCGCTGCGGTGCCCCGAAGATATCTACATGGACCTCCGAACTACAAGTAGCCTCCGAATCGAATGGGCATTCGCGCGGCCAACCGGCCATGCGCGCGGCTCACGTGGAGCCGAGGAATCGGTAGACCTTCTTCATGTCCTCCGTCTCGAAGACGAGCCAGCCCTCCACAAGCGCGGGCTTCTCCGGCTTGTAGCGCACCGTCACCTGTACAGGCTCGCCGGAGCGCCGGTTCATCGAGCCGACGTTGGGTGAGACGGAGAAGGACACGTCCGAGCCCGGCATGAACTCGCATCGGAAGGGCGCGAACGTGTTGAAGTCGTTTCGCACGGGGATCTCGGTCACCGACGTGGCGCGAACCCCTACGCGCACCTCGAAAGTCTCCGTGATCGGGTCGTTCGCGGTGATCGTCAGCGGGCCCCACTCCTTCCCATCGAGGCGCTTCGCCGGCAGGGCCGAGAGTTTCGTCATGTGATCGGCAAGATCGCGCTGCGAGACCTCACCATCTTTGGCGCCCTGGCGCATCGCGTCGGACGAGAGCGCCTCCCGCGCCACAAAGCCGCCCTGGCTCGGTTGGATGTCACCCTGGGCGCCAAAGACAACGCCCTGCCCCTGCGCGCGGTTCATGGAATGGATGGCCCGCTGGTTGAACCAATTCTCCTTTTGCTGCGCGCGCACCTTGTCCATTCTGCCCGTCTTGAGGTCCTCCTCGGTGATCTCGCTGATGAGCTTGTCGGCGAGCCCCGTCGAGCGCCCAAAGTAGTTCTTGCCAGCGGAAGAAGTCCGTGCGGTCGTCGCGCCCTTCGCCGCAGGTTGGTTGTCCTCGGGGTCAAACGCAATCACATTGCCGCGGCCGACTGCCATGCTCGCGCTGCCAACATCAGCGATGCCGCCGCGGTTGCCGCCGAGCGTCGCCGAGTTGTGCTGATCCTCCAGGTCAACATTGCCATCGCCGACCACGCCTGAGCCGCTGTCGCCGCCGTCAAACTCGGACTCTGCATTTTGGCGGAGCGTAATGGACTGTGCACGCACACGCGAAGAGAAGGTCATTTCAGACGTGGACACGCGACAGGAGCCCCTTGAAGGGTGTGATGACTGCGCGCACCGTCTTGTACTGATCCTCAGCGTCTTTGAACGAGTCTGCTCCACGTGCCCGCTGGTACTTTTCGTACTCAGAGAGCCCTTCCCCGCGCATGCAGATGGACGAGAGGCGCTTCGCCGCGGGTCGCACGAATGGCACGAGCGGCGCGGCCAGGAGCCCGGCGGCCGCGAGGATAGGCACGATGAACATTGACGACTCCGGTGATTGCAAATGAGATTCGTCAAATCGGGAGAAAAACTCCAGGCGTACATGTATGGGACAAGTTAAGTAATGGACCCTCCACATCCTTGCCCACCTCCCTCCCCCTTCACTTTCTTTTGGACGTTGAGACTTCTTTACTTGGGCGCGTCATCAGAAAAAACCGCAAGTCGTGGTCTTCGTGTTATCTCGCCATCGCCGCCAATGCACTCAATGCACACGTCACGAAGAGCTCGCGCGTACTTGCTCTTCTGCTGCTGCGTGGGAGGCGGCGCCTTCAAGGTGGCACCCAGTGCGGCGCGCCCACCGCAGCGTCCAGCTCCGCTCTTTGACGATCCGCTGAACTTGCGCACGTGGCAGCCTCCTGAGGCTGGCATGTCCATTCGTGGAGCTGGCGCGGCGGCCGCTGTCGGCGCAGCAGCTCTGCCGGCACTCCTTCGTCCGCCATCTGCGAGCGCCGTGCCGAGCAAATCTATAAACAGCCTCGACTTTAGTGGTGCCATTGACACCTCAGCGTTCGACCCAGCCAACTTCCAGCCTGTCTGCCCGGCGAGCGACAGCTTCTATCGCTTCGGCCAGGGTCTCGTCGTCGCCGTCGTTGGACCAGAGAGCTACAAAGAATACGCGCCGCTCGTCGCCGGCGGGCTGCTGCGTGTGCGTCTCGAGCTGTGCGTCGTCGAGTCCTTCGTCTACGAGGCGATCATCCCGTTCATCAAGGAGAACGGTCTGAGTTGGGTGCTCCCACTACACGAGACGGTGGAGACTTTCCTAGCTGGCACGGTGTTCGCCATCGGGACCAACTTTATCCTGCTCGGATCGACCAAGATCATCACCGTCATCGCCACCTACGCCGACATCTTCTTTGGCTTCCCCTTTCGCATCGTCGGTGGTCTCGGTTGGCGCACACTTGAGGACAAGGCGCTTGCCAAAATGAAGGAGGCAGCCCCGCCCGAGAAGCCGCGCCCGTGGTGCGCGCCCGCCCGCCACTGCACAGGCGTTGCCGCACGGATGTTGCCGAACAGGCTGCTCCTGCGGCGGCTCCCACCAGACGAGCGCTTGCATGCTTTCTGTCCATGCTCCCTGTCCATGCTCCCCCACCCATGCTCCCCACCTATGCTCCCACCAGACGAGCGCTTGCACTTGCGCGCACTCCCTCCCTTCCTCCTCTGGTGTGAATATTCACACCTGAGCTCCCGCCTTTCCTCCTCCTCCTCCTTCTCTTGTTCTCGTGCGGATGATGACATGCACTGGGCACTGATTCTGTGATTACCAAAGTGCCGGGCCTAGAAAACCCTCGTCTGATCGCTCTAACCCTAACCCGAACCTTAACCCGAACCTTAACCCGAACCCTAAACCCTCGTCTGATCGCTCGTCTGATCGCCCGCGACAGCCTCGCCGCTGCACGCTCCTCGCCGCTGCACGCTCCTCGCCAAGGAAAGCCCTTCGCCGCTGCACTTGCACTCCTGATGAGATGGTCACGCTCTCGCCGCGACACGTAGCCCTCGATCACCCATTCTCGCGAGTTCCCGCCTCTGACGCAGGTGGAAGGGCAAGAAGCCGAGGCCCGAGGTGCCTCTTGAGGAGATCATAGCAGCGAGCAGCAACACCACCAGCGATAAGGCGACGCTCGCCGTCTTCGGATCGCTACTGGCCGTCGGCCAAACCTCGAACATCTTCCGCCAGTTTGTCGAGGCCCTCGATGTCTTCGTCGGCCGTTACCTCCTGATCACGACCGTCACGTACGTGGGCATCAAGTTCATCCACTTCAAGCTCTTCGATCCGTTCCCGTGAGCGGGGCGACAGTGGACGGGACAGCACGGCCGCACACTGCCGCATGAACACGCATGAGATCCGCAATCGAGTAGAGAGCTGGTAACTACACATGACTACACCGTTCAACCGAATATCAGTTACCTCCTAGGAATCTTAGATGCTTCAAGCAAACTTCAACACAATCCGGGGGACCCTGAAAAAGGCGAGCGCAGCAGCCTCTTCAGGGTACTGGCTCGGACCCCCTTTAATTCTAACCACTTCCCGTCTTTTTTTGCCGACCCCCACCTACCATGGCGCGCACGCGCGCCTCCCCGCTGCGGCCGGCTCCAGGCGCGTCGGAGGACGGAGCTGCTCCCAACCATCTCTCTATTTGCCATCGACCTGCCCGCCCCTTTCGCCGCGCGCCTTGACGCGCGCGCGCTACGGAGGAGCTGCG
>Ga0210248_101835_pt1 | contig 14771 bp, 12 predicted proteins | sample ChrtobMetP3_32mM_FD_155493 | JGI IMG/M metagenome (GOLD analysis project Ga0210248, IMG submission 155493) | Chrysochromulina tobin associated microbial communities from unialgal haptophyte culture, Seattle, Washington, United States - P3_32mM | ecosystem: Host-associated > Algae > Haptophytes >...
TTCAGCGTCTGAGGTGCTCGGCCACGAGCCGACGGACATGGCTGACGGACCACGGACATGGCTGATGCGCATACCGAGCGATGCATGGGTGCCGCGGGTTCTCGTCGCGGACAGCACCGATGTCGGTTGAGTGCGGTCTGCAGGGCAGTGCGAGGCGCGACAGCGGAGGCGCGACAGCGGAGGCGTGCGCTCCAGCGCGAAGTTTACGCTGCCCCCTCAAACCTTAACACTTCTCACCACCACACTGACTCCAGATATCAGAAGCCTCCCAGCGCACGTCTCGACGCACCACATCCACCCGGTTTCGTTCGCGCGTACTCCGAGTACGTGTCACGGGGCGCGCACAAGGAAACAGCAGTCAAGGAAACAGCCACCACTCGCCGCCACCGCCCTTCTCTCGCCGCGTCGCCTCAGTCCCGGCCGCGCGCGCACTCTCGCGCTCACCAATGGCGCTCTGGCGCCGCTCAGCCGCCCTCCGCCTCGGCTGCCGCGCCGTCACCTGCACCGGCCGTTCCGGTGTGGAAACGAGCGCCCGCCGTCCACTCACTCCCCTTTTCCCACAGCAACATCTTACTCCCAGATACTCCGCGCACGAGCGCGCGCGCTGTCATGAGCGAGCGCCTTGTCGCCGCCTGCTGCGTCGTCAGCCGAGCCACCGCCGTCCGCCGCCGCCGCCGCCACCGCCGCCGCTCGCCGTCGGCATCGCCGCCGCCGCCCTTGCCCCGCGTCGCTCGGCATTTACATCTTCCTCCACACCCCATTTGCTGCAGACGAGCCGGGCGCGCACCTCGAGCCACGAGGAGCGAGATCTCGAGCGACGAGATCTACCGGTGCGAATCTGGCCGCACCTCGATCTGGCGGCCCAGGAGGAAGGATTCGTTAAAGAGCTGGATGGCCTTCGCCGCCTCGCGCGTCGTCGAGAAGAGGACGGTGCCGCAGCCGCGCGACCGCCCGTCCGCGTCCACCATGACGTCAGCATGGACGACATTGCCGGCCGCGCGGAAGTGGTCCTTGAGGGCCTGCCATCAGAGGTCATGCGCGGCGATCGAGCTCAGTCATGGTCCATCAGTCAAGCCTGCAGGCACTCACCTGATGGACCAGGCAATCATGGACCAGGCAATCATGGACCAGGCAATCATGGACCAGGCAATCATGGACCAGGCAATCATGGACCAGGCAATCATGGACCAGGCAATCATGGACCAGGCAATCATGGACCAGGCAAGCAGGCTCGCACCTGCCACGCGACGTCCCAGGGCAGATTCCCCACGAACACCTGGCAACCGCTCCCGCCGCCCTCGCCCTTGCCGTAGCCCTTGCCGCTGCCCTTGCCGCCGCCGCCGAAGCCACCCTTGCCGCCGCCGCCCTCGCCGATCCCGTGGCCGGCCTCGCGGTCCTCACGCACAAATATCGAGCGAGAGTGCAGAACCGAGTCGTGTAGCGTGCTGATGGCGGCCGCCGCCTGCTCCGGCGTGGCGAACGCGACAAGCCCACAACCGCGCGATCGGCCGTCGGGACCCATCATCACGTCCGCGTGAAGCACATCGCCCACTGCGCGGAAATGGTCCTTGAGGTCCTGCCAGCTCGTCTCCCACGCCAGGTTGCCCACATACACCTTGGTGCCCGGCGTCGCGGGCGCACCGGCGCCGGCCTGGGCACCGGGCGGGCCCGCACCTGCACCGCCTGGCCGCCCGAGTAGCGGGGTGGCGGCCGCTGCACGTGCGGGCGGCAGCCCCCCCGCAAAGGGCGGCGGCGCAGCGCCGCCGCTGCCCACAGGGCCCGCGGGCGACGATCGGCTCGCGGGCGCTGGTAGGCCTGGCAGCGCCTGCCCACGCACACGTGCATGCACGCCAAGGGGTGAGCGAGCGGGGCAGAGCGGGAGGAGGCGCGGGAAGGGGGAGCGGGAAGCAGCGAGGGCAGCGAGGGCAGCGGCAGCGGCGGTGGCGGCGGCGGCGGCGCACAGCTTCACGGTCCTCGCGGACGTAGATCACGCGCCCGTTGATGCTTGTGGAGTTGAGAGTTTGGATCGCATTCGCGGCCTCACGCGCCGTGGCAAAGGTGACCATGCCACAACCCTTGGAACGGCCGTCCTGCCCCATCATCACGTCCGCGTGCACCACCTCACCCGCCTGCCGGAAATGGTCCTTGAGGTCCTGCCAGCTCGTCTCGAAGGCAAGGTTGTTTATGAAGACGCGTGCGCCCGGCTCTGACGGCGTTGTTGTCGGCGCCCGTGGCGGCGGCGCCCGCGGCAGCGCCGGGACGGGCACGCCGGCGCCGCGGACCTGCGGCGGCGCGGGCAGACCGGGCAGCGCCGCCTCGCGGTCCTCGCGCACGAAGATTGCGCGCGAGTGCAGCACCGAGTCATGCAGGGTGCTGATGGCGTTCGCCGCCTCCCGCGCCGTCGAAAAAGTGACGAGGCCGCAGCCCTTGGAGCGGCCGTCGGCACTTTGAATGACGTCCGCGTGCGTCACCTCACCTGCCTGCCGAAAATGGTCCTTGAGGTCCTGCCAGCTCGTCTCCCAGCTCAGGTTGCCCACATACACCTTGGTGCCCGGCGCTGCCGCGCCGCTGTCACCGCTGCTGTAGCCCTTGCCGCCGCCGAAGCCGCCCTTGCCCTTGCCCGCACCGAAGCCCTTGCCACGGCCGTAAATCGGTGCGTGCGTGGCCATCGCGCGCGCGTGTGAGCCGCGCGCGATTAGGTAGGTTGCGTGCGTCTGAGGCGCCTTCCTTGGCGCCTTTCGTCATCATCAGATGTTCACGAGCCATGATACAATGTGAAGATGAAGGGTTTTTTGTCGTGGAGAAGTCTGTCGACGTTGGTGTTCCGCAAACACGAGAGTGATTGTACATGTAAGTGTATCCTATCAGCGTCTTTAGGAATCCTTCAGGGGAAATACGGGAACACTAGATTGTATCGTATGCGCCCTGCACGGTGTGTCTGCGTCTTGCCGCGAGGGTAAATGTATCTTGTCACATACATGTACATGTACATCATGTACATGTACATGTAGCTCTTGACTTGTCGTGTGAAAAAAAACTTGGATCCATGAAGACAAACAAGACCGTAGTGGCAAGATTTAGTGGTGGCCAGCAGCTCTGTTCGGCCCGCCGAACGGCCTGCACGCTACGCTTCGCCGACTTGGCCGAGGAGCTCCAGGAAAACGTGTTGGCGTGGTCGACGACGCGAGGGCTCGCTGCCCTCCAGCGTCTGAATCGGCACCTCAACCAGCTCGTCACCAAGCGTTTGGCGCTTGTGCTACAGCCGCTCGAGACGTCGCCCTACAACTTGCGCCGTGGTTTCGGCGTCACGCTACAACCCAGCGGGTTTTGCACCCAGCAGTGTTTGCATCTGGCAAATAAAGGGCTCGGCGATAAAGAGGCCACGCTGCTGGCGGCTGGTGCGTTGGCGCTGCCGCAGCTAACACAGGTGGACCTCTCATTCAACAAGATTGGTGACACCGGCGCCCGTGCACTGGCACGGGCTGCAAACCTGTTTGGCGCCTTCGAGCGCGTCGAGTGTTGGCTCCTATCTATGAATGAGATTGACGACGACGGTCTGGGTGCATTGGCAAGGGCTGCGGGCGCCATGCCACGACTGAAGCTCTTGTACTTGAACCGCAACAAGTTCGGCGACGACGGCGTGACAGCGCTCGCTGCCGCGCTGACCGAGGGCTCGTGGGGCTCGCTCCGTCTCATCACGCTGCACGACACAGCGACGACGGACCGCGGCGGGAAAGCGCTGTCCAATGCTGCAAAGGACGGCTACCTGCCCAAGCTCACGTTCCTCAACTTGAGCGGTACGGACGTTACAGCGAGCACCAAGGCTCACATCAGCGCTCATTGCCAGGCATGCTCGGTGTTGTGATAGGAGACGTCGTCGGCAGGTGTGCAACTCAAATGGAGGTGCGTCGGCGATGGGACTTACATCGTATCACTTAAGGTGGGACTCCACTGTGGGTCTCGCGAGTGGGGGGCCGCGACGCAGTGAGGACGCTGTGAACATCGGTGACGGGTCAATTGATGCTCGACACATGATGTCTTCATGTAGAAGTCAAGTCTCTTCATAAACGTACTGACACGAGACCTTGAACCTAGGCTAAAACAGGAACGGCTATGGCCTATGCGTTAACCGTTATCGAATCGAAATGTGCTCTCGAGGCTAGCAGTGGAGGTGAGAGTTGACTTGACTTGACTTGACTTCACTGTCAACAACTTACCGAATGCATGCAATCCTAACGGACCGTGATCCATAAGAAGCCTGCCAAGAAGTGCCTAAATCGGGAGGGAGGGCCCCATCACCCAGTGCGCAGTGCACTTCGTTGCGGCGAGCACTTCGATGGTCAGGATTGTGTTCATCTATATTCTGACTGGACGGTACTTGCACGCGATAGCGGCGCCTTTGAAGGAACCTGCGGTTGAGCGCCTCGATGATCACCTCGAGGAGCGCCTTGGTCATGGCCTCAGTGAGAGCCTCGTTAAGCGCCTCGATCGGATGCCGGACTCCAAGCGGGACAAGACAAAGTTGTGCATGCAGAAGGTGTTCAACCGGGACCCTTGGAATTCCAAGCAGAAGAAGGAGCTGATGGTCGACTTCTCGACGTGCTTCGAGAATATCGATCGCGCCGCCATCGTGCAGGCCCAAGAGTTGATCCCGAAGGGGTCGGCGGCATTGGCACCCGAGGCCGCCCCTGCTGACGAGCAGTCCGAGGTCCACCAAAGCCCGGATTTCCATGAAATCCCCATTTGGTGGAACTTGCAACATCCGTCACCGCCGCCACCCTCGCCACCACCACTTCCAGATCCCCCGCCGGCGCCGCCATCTCCACCAGCACCACCTTCACCACCACCTTCACGACCACCTTCACCACTTCCATCTCCAGACATTCCCGACGACAAGTCACCCGGCGGGATCGGCTCCACCTTCTGGCCCTACATTCCCGGGGAAGGGGGCGACCCAGGACAGGCGAGCAGGCTAGAGGAGCTTCTCAAAGGCCAGGTGCCCTTCGAGAAGCAGAAGGGGCGCCGTACCCAATAAGTAAGGCAGGCTAGAGAAGCTGCTAATAGGCCAGCCCTTCGAGGAGTCAGCTCCCGTGCGCGGCTCGTCTGTGCCAACTGATGTCCGTAGGCCTGAGTCCAAGGCTTGCGCGCGCGTCGACAGGTCCCCGCATTAGTCTCTGGTGTGCATGTTCGCCGTGCTGTTGTCCTCGCTACGTTCCGCGAGTGAGAATCGCGAGCATGGGAATCATGTTAGGGGTGTTTGGCTGTTTGGGTGTGTCTTCCCCACTCTCCTACGAAGAGTTGAGTCAGAACCCGGAGATTCGAGATACATGTACCGGTATTCGATTATTCGTGCGAAAATGCCTCTCTTCTTTCTCGCAGGTGCGCTCCTGGTGCTGCGCGTGGGTCCACTGTACATGCAGGCACCTGCTGCGCCAGCCAAGACTAGCGTACCTGGCCTGCCCACTGCCTCCGACGCGGCCGACTTCGAATCCGATCCTCGGGCCTTTTGCGCCTCGCGGCTCAAGAAGCACGGCACTGCTTTTGTGACGGCCGCTCGCGGCGGCGCCACTTTCATCGGCGACAATGCGGCGCTCGCAGCCATTGGCACGTCAGCAGTAGCTGCACCTGTGCCACCAGAGCTCGCGCCGCCGTTTGCCACGCTTCCCGCGGGCGACGCCGACCCGTTCGCTGCGCACGCGGAGGCGTTCAACTCGGTCTGCTACGCGACAATCTTCGAATGGATCCCCCAGTACAAGGAGGCGGGCTTCTCGACGTTCCGCTTCGAGGACTTCATCGACGGCCGCGTGCGCAAGCTACGCGCCTCGGTGCGCTCGCTCATGCTCCGCGCGACGGCGCCGTACACGCTCGGCGTGAGTGCGGACCGTCTCGCGAGCACTCTCGGCTTCGCAAGCGATAAGGCAGGCAACGCTGCTCTCGATAAGGCGTACGCGGCGTACGTGTCGTCGCGGTTGGGAGCATCCTCGACCAAGAGCGGCCCGTTTGGCCTGCCGTCTCTCGGCGGGTCCAGTCTCCTCGGCGGCCTGGGTGGCGGCGAGATTGCGAAGTTCGAGCAAGGCATGAACCAGTGGGCCTCTTCGCAGGGCATAGAGAGCGCGAGTGCGCTGCGGCAGCTCGCGTCGTCAGTCGAGCAGACGACGGCGCTGCTGTGCAACCTGCTCGCGGCCACGCAGCTGCATCCGAAAGCCGCGGCCGCGCTCGCCATCGAGCAAGCGGCAGTGCTCAAGGGGAAGGACCCGAAACTTCCGATCTCGACCGCCGAGCTCGAGGCCATGCCATTGCTCAACAGCTTCGTGCGCGAGACGATGCGAGTGTATCCGCCGTGCCGACCGGCGGCGCGTGTGCTCAAGGCTGACCTCGCCGTCGGTGCTGTCAAGCTTCCCGCCGGAACGCTCATCGCCCCCGAGCCGTTTGTTGCGCACTTCGACCCCGAGTGTTTTGCGGAGCCGTTGAGCTTCGACCCGACACGTTTCGGCGCGCCGGGGGCGCCGGCGCCGCTGCTGCTGCCGTTTGCGAGCGCGCCGACCGACGCGCTCGGCGGTGCGGCGGCCGCCCCTGCAGGCGAGCGCCTCGCCATCAGCGCCGCGAAGGCGGCGTACGTGCAGCTGCGGCGCATGTTCGACCAAGTACAGCTGGGGGCCGAGCCATCGCCAGTGCCATCGGGTTACCCGCTGCATACAATCGACGAGCGCGTCGAGGCGCTGCTCAAGCCCAAGATGTACTATGAGCTTCAGCGCGGCGTCAAAAAGCTCCGCTTCTGAGGAGGCCACATGTGGAACCACGCGCCGGCGTTGCGCTGTGGAACATTACGGATTCATTAGACAGAGTTTACCATGAGAGCCGGCGATCTTCGCCCATTCGGTGGAGTGTAGAGAGTGTTGACGGTAATGTTAATAAGACGGATCAAAAGCGCCGGCCTGTGCCCCACCACTTCGTCTTCGAGCGGGTGGGCTCGCAGATCACCGGTTGCTCTAACCTTTACCCGCTTAACGCTTCCCAGAGCGTGTCTAAGATTTGGTTGCTGGTCTTCACTGTGTCCTGTTTCACTGTTAACAAAAGAGCCCAAAGTTCCACACGCAAACCCTGGGAAAACTTGTTTCACACACGCTCTGAAACCCAATGCGACGCTTCCTGACGCGCACTGCCACCTGCTCGGCGATGGCCGCGTCGGCGTGCGCCAATATCTCCGCCGCCGCCAGCGCAGAGCCTGCCACGACGACGACGAAGCCGCCCAAAATCACTCAAACTGCCGCCGCACCCAAGTCAATCGGTGAGATGGTGCTCGGCCTGTGCACTCGCGGGCGTCACGTCTTCCTCACCGGGTCCATAGACGACGAGAGTGCGAAGGTGGTGATTGCGCAGCTCATGTTTCTGGAGCAGGAGGCGCCTGGCGTGCCCATAAGGCTGCACATCAGCAGCGGCGGTGGCAAGGTGCAGCCCGGCTTCGCGATCCATGATGTGATGCACTCGATCACGTCGCCCGTGCACACGATCTGCCTGGGACACTGTGAGTCGATGGCGGCGGTGCTGCTCGCGGCGGGTGAGCCCGGGCATCGCGCGGCCATGGCCAACTCGCGCATCATGATCCATCAGCCGCGGCTGACTGGGGGCGGCACATCGAGCACTGCGCGGCAGCTGGCCATCAGCGCGGCGTCGATTGAGCGCAGCCGTCGTAAGCTAGCGGTGCTGCTCGCCGAGCGGACGGGCAAGCCTCTCGACGAGGTCCTCGACCTCATCGAGTACGACCACGTGATGGACGCGCAAGAGGCCCTCGCCCTTGGGCTCATCGATGTCGTGATTACCAAGCCGGGCGAGGGCTTCATGGCGGGGGCGAACGAGAGCGCCGCCGCCGAACCGACGAGCGTGAATGCAGCGGACGCTGCGTCCAACTCAAGTGATTGATGCGGCGTGAACGGAATTGTGAAATTTGTCTTTCCAAATCGGGAATTGGAAGGCACTCACGCTTCCTGACCCTGGTGTCGCGCATCAGTGCGGGGCAGATGAAGAGTGAGAAGCAAACGTTCCCCGTACCGCGGTCACAATCGCCGTGCAGCTTTGCACCGCTCATTCTGCTCGTCGCCATCGAGCTCGTCATTTACATTGTCACGACCGGGCTCGTGCTGCTGCCCGTGCTGCTGCCCAACTTGGGCATCTCGGGCGGCCACAGCCATCACTCGTACGTCACGATCGCGATCGGTGTCCTCTTGCTGGTCACGTACCAGGTCCTATTCATCCTGCTCTGCGTCTCCGCATTCTGCACCGTCACCACGCCACCGGGTGACATCCCCTCGTGGCTGCGCTCGGACGGCAAGTCCGACCTGCACTCGTACTCGAACCTGCTGCAGGCCGTGGAGCGCAAGCGCGACGGCTCGCCGCGCTTCTGCCGCAAGACCATGGCGTACAAGCCCGACCGCGCGCATTACTGCGCGGAGGTGGGTCGCTGCGTGCTGCAGTACCAAACGTTTTCAGTCTCACTCAACTCGGCGATCGGTTTCTACAACTACAAGTACTACCTGCTCACGGTCTTCTACGGGTTCTGCACGTCCGCGTGGGTGGTGGGCGCATGCCTGCCCGATGTGATGGACTCGTGGCCACCTTTCTCAAGGCTACCCGACTCGAGCCCGCCACCCTCGGTGGCGGCAGCCGTACCATTGCCTATTGGAGCGAGAAGTTTGCTGGACATGGGGGCGGCGGACCTGCAACGCCGGATCGAGTTCGGCGTGAACGCGCTGGTGTTCCCGAGCGTCGTCGATGATGACGAGACGAGCCAATACATCGTCGACGCGACCATGCTCTTCACGCTCGTCGCAGCAGTGCTGCTGCTGATCCCATGCCTCGTGCTGTGCGTGCTGCACGGATACCTTATCATGCGCGGCTACACGCTTTACGAGTGGAGGCAGGTGCTCGACGGCAAACGAGCGAAGGGCATCTCGCTCTTCGACTACGGCGGGCTGCACAACGTCGCCCTCACGCTCGGCGTCTACCCAACGCTCTGGCTGTTGCCGACCCGGTCAGGCATAGAGGGCAACGGCATCTTCTTTCCGGAGCAGGAGAGGATGCAATGACGCGCACATGCCATCGTTCGCGATCGCCGCAGTCTGCATGCACAATACCTGTGTTCTGTAGTTGTACACTTACCACTTAGCACACTGAGACGCGCATGCGGCAACACTCCGAGAAGAGGCCACACACACTCGACTCCGTTCGCGGCCACAAAGCCGCACGCAGAGGCTCTGTCAAGTGCATGCTCATCGCTACCCACGAGCGCGCAGACGTCCGCTCGGCGCACTCTCATGACCAATCACATTGGCGACAGAAGGTCCCAAAACCTCAGCTTAGGCTCCAGCGTCTTCGCATTACGGTAGCCAATCAAGACGACGATTGGGATGAAGCTGTAATAGAAGGCAGTGACGCCGTAGGGCAGGACGGTCTCGTAGACGTCGTAGAGTTTCTCCTGGAGCTTCGCCAGAGGACCCTCGAGCGGTGCAAGCTTCTCCTTCAAGCTCGCGGCCATGGCGAAGGCCTTCTCGCGTAGGGCCACGAGCGACATCCACGCGACGCGCACAGATTCCTCGCGGACGGAAGAATCGCGCAAAAGCGGCGGCGCGTGCAGTGCCGTCGTGACTCTGGGGACATGTGAGGGGTTTGTGTATAGGAGGAGCCTTTTGTAGGTGTAAAGGCTTCTATCGCACCTCCCCACAGACTTGAGCAGGTCTACTCATGGGTGACTCAGTCTCTTCCGCGTCAACCGCGGGGAGCGCTGTGGCTGTCGTGCCAAGGTGAGGCATGCGCCTGGCGTCCCACAGCTCGCGCACCCACCGTGTTTCTGCGTGACAGCCGCTCGGACGGCTTGCCAGGCGCTGACATTTTCCGCCTGAATGTCTGCCCAGAGCTTGCGTGCGTGCTGCCGCTAGCTGATAGCCCTGTGTCTGCCGCCGCTGCCGCACAGGGCTGCGATGAACCGGAACTCGGACGCCATCACCTGCCCAAAGGAAGAGGTGCTCCGGCGGTTGCAGCGTGAGACCACGTGCAGCTCTTGCTGCTCGGCGCTGCGTGTAATGATCCAGCGGCCGCTGCACCAGCTGACCCTGCTGCAGTCCTTCGTGTCGCACGAGGACGAGAGCGGATACGTGCTCAAAGAGAGCTTGGCGACACCCAAGTCGCTCGAGGAATCATGCGCCAAATTTCCGCTCGCCGATTGGCTGAAGAATTGCCAGCCGATGAAGCGCGACAAGCGCTGCCCGATGCATGCCAACTCGCGACACATCTTCAACTCGGCGGATCTGTGGGAGGACATGTGGGCGGAAATGTCGACGCAGCAAAAGCAGTCGATCTGCTCCGTCCACGCCGAGGAGCTGCACGACAAGCTCTGGCAGCACTGCACCGATAAGCACCACCTGTGCAAGGACTGCCGGAACAATGTGATGTGGGCGTTTGAGAAGCTAACCAAGAAGGATCTGCCGCTGGTGGGCACGGAGGCGGAGCAGGAGGCGGAGCGCGCGAGCCTGCAGGCCTACTTCAACGTGGACGACTGCAAGGAAGGCTTCATCTGCGTGCATGCCTCCGCGCTGCCGACGATCCTCTATCACTACGAGGATACGTTGGCCGAGGAGAGCGAAAACTCCGCTAAGGGGCGCCACGCGCCCACGCGGCAGGCAGGTCTCTCGGAGCTGCTGTGCGTGGTGGGGCGGCTGCTGCTGCGCAAGGTGCTCACCTCGTACCAGTCCTCTCTCGAAGAGGAGCAAAACCAGCAGCTTCTCGTGCGCCTGGTCCTGTCCTACTTCCAGGTGAGGCCCACTGATGACCTCTGATGACCACCGTGATGACCACTGGATGACCAATGATGACCACTGATGACCACTGATGACCACCGATGAGTCTCGCACGTCCAGGCGATGGCGCTCGAGCGCGCGGCCCTCGCCAATATGGAGTCGCTCCTCGAGGAGGATAGCTCGGTCACGGCCAACAAAGCGGCGGGGAGCGCGGCGGCGAGCGCGGCCGAGGGCGACCGCGCGGCGAGCAAGCGCAAGCTCAAAAAGGACCGGCAGAAGCTCAAGAAGGAGCAGGGACAGCAGGAGGCCGGCGAGCCCGAAGACGCTGGCCCGAATGGGGGCGAGGTCACATGGGACGAAGACCAAGAGCTCCACCTGCTGACGCAGATGGGCTGGACGCAATGTATGGGCTCGACGGGCGCCGAGGGCGCCGCGGCGGGCGGAACAGGCGGAACGTGCGAAAGCTGTGAGGAGAGCGCCGCCGCGGCCGCGCACGAGCTGGCGAGCGCGGCGAGCCAGCTCGAAGTCGAAGTCGATTCCACGGACGCCGTGGAGGCGGCGCGGCTCAAGCTGCAGCTGAGTGCCGAGGAGTGGACGCAATGGGAGCAGCGCAAGGCGGGGCTCCTTGAGGAGCGCCAGCGGATGCGCGAGCAGCTCAAGCAGCGCTTCGAGGAGTTCTGCGACAGCCGGCCGCAGCTCTCAGCGCGCTGACAACGACGCTGCCGACGCCGACGCTGACGCGCCAACGCAGCGCGCAGGGAGGCAGCCACCTCTTGGCCCCGGACGGGATCGGTCCTCCGGGGAGGCAGCGATATGATTCAGAGAGGGGCGATGCATATAGTCGCATCGCTCCGGCTCGCGACCAACCTCGTTTTGCTATCCGTTCCGATCGCACATATTACATTCTCATTCATACTTTGGTCGTCGCCAGCATGATCCGCTCTCGCTCGCCGCTCGCCGGTACAGGGTACAGATCATGTGTTTTCTAGAGTGAGGTTCCACTGGATTCATCTAAAGTAGCAAAAATAAGGTCCGGCGCGAAAAAACGACAAACCGGGTGCCGACGTTGCCGCGTTGCAGGGGACTGGGGAGGTCACGGCGTCACCGTCAGCACGGAGCACGCTCAGTCCGGCTTCACACCCAGCACCCACGCGCCCGCACCGGACGGCCGACGGGGTACCGCGACAGCTGACCGTTTCGACCCGCGCGGTCAGTTCAGGACAGGAATCAGAATGTGTGCGGCGCAGAAACCAACATGCTCATTTGGCGCGCCTTCCTCTGTCGGCGCTCCTCGACCGCTTGCGCCCCGTGGCGCCACCGGCCTCTCCTCCAACTCGTGCAAACGCCGATGGCTGGACCGCATTGGGTGCGGGGCTGGCCGCCCCGAGCCCCTGCCGGCGTACTAGCAGCCTCACCGGCAGTGGAGCCGCCGGCGCGCGAGCCACCTCCATCTTGGCCGCCAGCGCAGCGTCTGAGGTCGCCTCTGCCGGTGCCCAGCCCTCAGCCATCGCCATGGCGGGTGGTGGAAGGTCAGCGTACTCACCCGTCTTGGGTCGAAGGGCGCTCAACGACAGAGGCGCCGAGTCGGGCACGGTCTGATCGTCGCCGGATGCTGAGCCGCGGTGGTCGCCTCGTCCTGGCGGCTCCTCGAGTGCCTCGAAGGCCGCTGCCAGTTTACCAGTATCCAGCGGAGCGGCACGGCCACCAAGGGCCGCTAGCACCGCGACGGGGGGAGGGGCCTCCCCCAATGGTATCGGTGTCCATCGGCGGCATACGCGCCAGGCGCTGCCGGGGGCGAGCGCGCGGCTGAAGCGCGCGCGCAGCCCGGCCGCTCCTTGATCACCCGTCTCGTGAACGGCCGCTCCTTCATCACCCGTCTCGTCACCCGCCGGCGCTACCACCATTCCTGCCGCCTCTGCCGCCGCCTCCGCCGCCTCCCCCACCGCCTCCTCCTCCATCGCCTCGGGCTGTGTCTCAGTGGCAGATGGCGCGTCGTCGGTGACCGCGTCGGTGGACAACGGCTCTACCCGGAGGATGGCGGCCGCCGCAGCCTGCAGCCGTAGCAGTCGGCGCGTATGGGTGACCAAATTAGGCAGCTCGACTGCCAAATTAGGCAGCGGTAGCAGCCGGCGCGCCTGGCCGAGCGTCCCTGACGAACCCGACGAAACTGACGAACCCGACGCTCGACGCCCCGCCGAGGCTGTGCGCGCCCCGGCCGAAGCACCGCGCCGTCCTCCGGGAATGCAGAGGAGAGCGCTCGAGCAGTTGTCCGGCAGCAGCGGCCGCCCTTCGCCCTTGCGCGCGTCTGGCTTGTGCGAGTCCGCGGCCAGCCTGAGCGCCCGCAGCACGACCGGTCGGCCCCAGCCCGCAGCGGCGCGTGCGGCAGTCGAGATGAGGAGTCGCACAGTCTCAGCATCCAGCAGTAGTGCCCTCTCGAGCGCGCCCGATACGGCGTCCGCGTCCGGCTCGGCAGCGGGCGCCGTAGCGTGCGCGTCCAAGGCGACATTCGCGACCGCCGACGCGTCCGCCGCGTCGGCCTCCATCGCCCCGGCTGTACCACCACCGCCGCAACCGCCGCCACGGCTCTCCTCCAAAAAGTGTAACGCCCACCGCTGCAGTGCAAGCAGGCGCCGGGCGCTCGCCGGCGCCGGCGTACTCGCTAGCCCCCCCGGCGCTCCTCCCGCGTCGCCCGCGCCGCCCGCGCCGCGTGCAGCCGCCTCTGCCTCGAGACGTTTCACACAGCCGAGCAGCAACGATGCATGCAAGGACTGTCCAAATAAGGACTGGCGCTTCCACAGCTTGTACAGTCGTGCAAGGAGGACGCTCCACTGCAACCGGCGCTCCTCCCACGTGGGCTCGAGCACCTCCTCGCCCCCCTCCGTCTCCTGCGCCCCTGCATTGGACACATCGACCGCGGCAGCCGCCTCAGTGCTCCCATCGGCGTCGGCAGCGCCATCGGCGTCGGCAGCGCTGGTGGCGGCGGCTGTCGTACCCGCGCCGGTCGCGGGCCGAGGTGCGAGGAAGCCGCCGTCGAGCAAGGCGGGCACTAGGTGGGTACTCAGCTGAACCGGGTGCAGCACGCGCTCCAGCTCCGTCGCGCATGCGAGCACGTGCTTCCGAAGCGGCGGCTCGCCGCGCGCCGCGCGCCTTCGCGTCGCATGATCATATGTGCGCAGCGCCGTGTCGAGCGTCGAATGAAGGTTCGAGAGCAGCGCGCGCTGACGTAACCAATAGTGCTCGTGGAGCCAGAGCAGTGCGTGTTCCGCCGCGTGCCGCAAGCGCCCAAGCGACGGCAGCTGGTTGTGCGTGCACTCGTGCCGCAGCTCGACCAGCATCGGAGGCAAGCCGACAGTCTGCGCGAGAAACTTGACGGAGACGGCCCGCGCGCCCTGCTGCAGTGGATCAACCACACCATTGACCAGGCGCGTGATCGTCATCGCATACATGAGCCGCACAGCATGCTCCGATGCCGCGTGCGGCGCATGCTCAATGAGCAACGCCAGCTCGGTGAGCGCTGCGGTCGCGTCGACCGCAAGCGGCAGTTGGCCGCGGGCACGCCAGACTTCGCCGAGCTCGACCCCAAGCGTGCGCTTGGCCGGCTCGTCGAGTGCGAAGAAGAGCGAGTATGCCTCGTGCCACTCGTGCCACGACGCCCAAGGCATCGTCGTCGCGACGGCCATTTGTACAGGTTTCCAGTACGTGACGCGCACGTCGACGAGAAGTCAAGTCAAGTCAAGTCGAATTTGACGTGAATTGTCACCATGTCACCTACAAGTAAGGTATTGCCATGGGAATTGCAGGCAACTGATTGCAGGTGCACTTTGGGGGGGGGCTTCGCTCGTCGCCGCGCGCGCTCGCCGCGCCGGTCCTCGACGCGTCCCTCTCAACGTCTCAAGCCTCATGCGTCTGGGTCCGGGGTCCTCGTCGCGGGGTCCCCCCCCCCCCCCCCCGGGGCGGCGGGCGGGGCGGGGGCGGGCGGGG
>Ga0210248_101875_pt1 | contig 14511 bp, 17 predicted proteins | sample ChrtobMetP3_32mM_FD_155493 | JGI IMG/M metagenome (GOLD analysis project Ga0210248, IMG submission 155493) | Chrysochromulina tobin associated microbial communities from unialgal haptophyte culture, Seattle, Washington, United States - P3_32mM | ecosystem: Host-associated > Algae > Haptophytes >...
CCTCTCATCAGGCATGTAATGGGGCTCACATGGTAATGAAATGGGTGCCCGGCACGGCGCTTATGGAGAGGTCCGAGGGTCCCGGGAGGGTCCCGAGGGTCCCGAGGGTCCCGGGGGGTCCCGAGGGGTCCCGAGGGTCCCGGATGGTCCAGACCCTCTGGACCCTCTTGGTCATCTGCTGTGAATTCACAGTAGGTAAGTGTGAATTCACAGCTTGAAGTGTGAATTTACAGCAGAGGGTCCCGAGGGTCCCGAGGGTCCCGGGGGGTCCCGAGGGTCCCGGAGGGTCCAGACCCTCTGGACCCTCTTGGTCATCTGCTGTGAATGCACAGTAGGTAAGTGTGAATTCACAGCTTGAAGTGTGAATTCACAGCATAGGGTCCCGAGGGTCCCGGGGGTCCCGAGGGTCCCGAGGGTCCCGGAGGGTCCAGACCCTCTGGACCCTCTTGGTCATCTGCTGTGAATTCACAGTAGGTAAGTGTGAATTCATAGCTTGAAGTGTGAATTCACAGCAGAGGGTCCCGAGGGTCCCGGGGGGTCCCGAGGGTCCCGAGGGTCCCGAGGGTCCCGAGGGTCCCGAGGGTCCCGAGGGAAGGTCCCGAGGGTCCCGAGGGTCCCGAGGGTCCCGGGAGGGTCCCGAGGGTCCCGAGGGTCCCGGCGGGTCCCGGAGGGTACAGAGGAGGGTCCAGAGGGTCCAGGGGTCCAGCCTGGGGGTCCCGAGGGTCCAGGGGTCCCAGAGGGGTCCAGGGGTCCAGGGGTCCCGAGGGTCCAGAAAAGGGGTCTAGAGGGTACAGGGCGGGACCCTCTCACTCGGGATGTCTCAAAGCAGTCGGCTATATGCGTTCGGATGTGTGTAGCTGTAGGGGTTCGAGGGGTGTCTCCGGCTTTGTGCTTCACATACTTAGGGATGTTTAGATAGAACAGCCCCGAGAGCTGGCCGAAGGCCGAGCTCTGAGTCCCCCCTAAACACAGTACGGGTTCGGGAGGGTGGGGCACGAGCGAAAGCGGCGCGAAGGCGAACCGGCACCTGCACTGGCACTGGCACCGGCATCGGAGGCGGTCGATGACGAGGACGATGATCAGGTGATGCTGCCGAGTGCGTGGCAGGGCAGCACAGCCAGCGATGGCGCATGCGGTGGCGAGCCAGGGCATCTCTTGATTCAGATGAGTTGGGTTGAGTTAAGAGTTGCTGAGTGATCTTGAGTCGTGAGTTAAGAGGTGCTGTGTGATCTTGAGTTTGAGTTACGAGGTCCTTTGTGATCTTGAGTTTTGAGTCGCAACTCAATTCCCCACACAACGAAATTTCTCCGGAAAGTTCGCATTGACGTGTCGGATCCGGCATGCCGCTCCTGCGAGGACCATTAGTCCAGAGCGTGCGTGCGATCTTAACACATGCCGCCACGAAAGCTTCCGAAAGCTAAGAGCCCCCTGTCAAAACATGTCCGCAAAATTTCCGAAATAGGATCCTTGAAAAGGAGTGTCTATAACGAACGCAATGGCGCATTTATCTCTTGAAATCGCGCACGACTTCGCCTGCCCCGTTGCTCACGTAGCGCCTGCCCCCTGCGAATCCGCTCCGACCGTCTCCCGCTCTCAGACATGGCTTCCCGCGCCTGCTCAAAGCCGGTAGGCGCGATGTACGCACGCGGCGCTGGTCCATCAACCCCCTCTCTTGATCAGAGACACAGAGAGAGGGTCGGCCATTACCGTGAGCAAGCGGTCGCGTCGCCACGCCTACATTCACGCCGATGGTATCAGAGAGGCATCAGGTCAATCATCGGCATGCGCCCAGTGAGCACCCTCGCAATCGTATTTCACAGTCGCCACCAGGGCATCTCTTGATTCAGGAATAACTCATGAGTTAAGATCACACAGGCACTTGTATGAGTTACTCATCTCAAAGATCACAAAGGACCTCGTAACTCAAACTCAAGATCACACAACACCTTGTGACTCAAAACTCAAGATCTTAACTCAATATCTTGCGGAGTCACGAGCTCCCCCCGGCGCCGGGCCGCGGGGCTTCGTCTGCCTCTTCCTTGTCCTCCTCGCAGTCCTCCTCAAATCCCTCCCCTCCCTTGCCACGAAAGAGCTGGTAGTACTTGACCTTAATGGCATCACAGCTCGGCTTGAATGCCTTCTTATTGCAGCCGACCACGACGAGGGTGGCAAGGTAGTCCTCGTGGTCGATGTTCGGGTCAGTGAGCCCCCCAGCGCGTGAGAAGATCTGCTCCACGTTGGCTTACGAAGAGCGGTCTGATCCGGAGTGTCCCTCTTCGCCCGACGGACAGAGCGCATCATGCCCATATCGAGTTCAACATCCACGAAGCGTGCGCCGCCACTCGGCCGAGCATCGGAGTGAATGCTGGTGTACCGTAACTATAACGCGTGAGCGCCTTTTTGTGAGATGCATTTTGCGGGGAAGAGACAAGAGTGCGGTCGGCGCGCGTGGCGCGCGAGCGAAGCGCAGGCCGCCTCTCGGCGGCCCCCTCGGTGAGCAATCACGATGTAATCATGATGCAATCATGATCAGGTTGATGAGCCATCACAAGCCGAGCAACATGCACATAAGCGGGCGGGTACAAATAGGATACAAAGGAGGTGACGGAGGAGGTGAAGGCGGTGGCGGCGACGGAGGCGGCGAGGGAGGCGGCGGCGATGGGGACGGCACGGGCTGATGGCTGAAGATTGACATGTACTGAGGTCTGAATGTGCTGATTGCTGAGGTTACACTTGCTGAGGGTTCACAAGGTCGGCGGTCTGAGGTGGCGGTTTCGGAGGTTAAAGGCCGGGGTCGCCTGTGCCAACATATGACCCGCTGGCAAAATGCCAGCTGCTGGCCAAAGGCCTATCTTCCTGCGCCCACCGCTGCTGCTGTAACTGCTGCTGCCGACGCTGATGATCTGCGTCGGCGCTCTGATGCCAGCTGTGGCCAAGCCAGTGGCCAAGCCGCATGCTGGATGTGGCCAAGCCGCCTGCTGGATGCGTGCTGGCTCCTTCTATACGGGCCTCTTCCCACTGCTCGAGGCGCCTCGCTTTCGAGCCGAGCTTGAGCATTGCGCGCGCGAGATGCTGGTTGGAGAGGGTCCACGCATGCTCGTAGTGCTCAATCTCGCCAATGACACTGCCCAGGTGCATCCACATCGTGGCCGTAGGTGCCACCTCGAGCAAATGCATTGACGGCAGCTCGGCTCCCGATGTGCGAGCGCGAAGCCGCGAACAAGGGTCGGTAGAAAAAAGGACGGCGGGGCGCCTACGACGACGCGACAAGATGGCAGGCGGCTATCTATGGTGGCAACCTCACGGGTCACCAGGCTTCGATGGTTGGATCCAGCTTATTCGTGAGCAATTCGAGACCGAGGACCAGGCCATTGATGGAGAGAAGACACGGCTTCGTGCCATCGGTCAGGGCAAACGTCAACACCTTGAGGCTATAGGCGTTCAGGTAAACATGTTGCATCTGAGTTTCGATTGTGGCATTGTCTACTCTCCCCCTGAGACAGGAGAGGAATGCGTATGGGCGATCGATCACTTCAAGGAGCGGATGCTCGAGTACGTTGCCTCTGATGAAGAACTTGCTGAGCGGCTCCTGCAGCACCAGCTAGCCGTGCATGGTATTGAGCTGCACGAGAATGTGGGCACGACAATCAGGCAATACCTTCCAGCAGCGGCGGAAATCGGTAATTGTGCGTTCGATGATTGCAGGCAAGAGCTAGACATGATGAAGAAGTCTGTGGGAAGCGGGCACGCTCGGAGAGAAGCCACAGTGCTGCAACCCGAAGAAAATAGACGAGCTGATCCGTGTCAGGTGCCACACCTTGCGAACCGATCTCCTTCCGACCGCGCGTCATCTGCAAACGGCATGCTCGATTATCAATCTCCAGACATGTCGCCGCCCTTCTACGTAGCGTCCACCGACACCGCGCACGCTCCAGTTCTTGCCGACCCGGCCATTGTTACTTACAGCCTTGCAGTCGTGGCCAAACGAAGTCCCATACGCTCAAATTGCGGTGCCATCAACAGCCTACGATGCTCAGCAGCAACTCCTCGTGCTCTTCGTGCGGTGGCTTACGCTGCCGAAGAGGCGTCTGCCGCGGCTGCTTTGCGTTTGGAGCGCGCATGGCGAGTACAGATCAGCAGCAGATTTGAGCCGCTGCTGGAAGAAGGTGTTTCGGTCCGAGAGCCGCAGCAATGCGCGGTGGTTGTCGCCGCCACTGGACTCGTATCGTACTCCGATGTTCGCGCGCCTCCTGCATCGCCTCCTCCACAGCCTCCGACTAGCTACTTCGACATGGTGGCGAAACGGGTGGCGGCTTTGGAGGCATCAGGGCAGTGGCGCGAGGCGTCTGAGCTGCTCTCCGAGGCGCTCATCCAATGCAAGACGTATGATGACCGCCGCATTCGTGAGGCAGCAGCGAGGCGGCTTCAATGGCAAGCGCGTCGCCGCCATGCACGCCGATGCAGATGTGCCATAGTACGGCTGCAGGCCATGCAGCGGGGCCGCTGGGTGAGGAGCGAGTTGTCACGACGGAAGCTAAGCCCCATCGATCTGGGCGTACTGTGGCCAGAAGTAATTGGGGGCACGTTTATCATCCACCTCCGCGTGAGTCCAACGTCCGAGGACAAGCATGCCCGACACGCGGCCGAGGCACGGGCTGCAGCCATGGCTGCTGCGCCGATGGAGCTATCTACGGCGAACGCGGAAGTGTTGGCATGTGGCGGTATTGAGGCGCGTGAGGCTCTCGCCATTTTCGAGCTACGGAATCGGCGAGTCTCTTGGGCCGTGCGACCATTCGACCTGGCTACGGCGAGCACCGCGGGCGCTGACGTGAACATGCCTGGTCGGATTCTTCGGGCGGATGCACCGGGGACAGATTTCAGTTTCGATAAGGGCGGCAGTGTTCGAAGTATTCACGATACGGATGACGACTGTGTCTCCCGCGCCTGTGAAACAGCCGAGGAAGGTGGGATCATTTCTGCTGGCACGTATCGGGAGTCATTTCAGCTTGGCGAGGCGTTTGAGTCGACTGCGTGTCGGCTGCGCAGGCAAGCGCTGCAACGTGGCTTGACTGCTGCTATACAGGTCGAGGCACGGCAGCTGGGCACAGCCATCGCCGGTAGTAACGCAACGGCTCCAGAAGAGGCAGCAATCAGCAACGCGCATGCTGCAAGGGCTAAGGCTCACCATGCGCACTTTGCATCGAGGATGCGCAAGGAGCAGACAGCAGCAGCGATTGAGGAAGCCTTGCGAAGCCACCTCCCTGCGCCCTGTCCCTTCGAGGCTACCCAAGGAGGAGCTGACCCACTTGCTTCCACCGAGGACGCCGACGCTTTCGCCGCCCTCGCCTCGATCGCTGCTGAACAGCCCGCTGCGCCCAGCGTCGCTTCCACTAGTGTTTCCGCGTTGGCGCACCCTGCTTCGTTGTGCTGCGCGAACAGCGAGTGTGGTTCGAGAGACGGCGTGAACAGGGCTGCAACACCCTGGTTACGGAGCCTCGACGCTTTTCGCAAACCGGGTCGATCACCATTGCACGCGACAGTGAGTCTCGGCGAGCGCCAGCGGCGCGATGTGCATGCTTCCGCGTACGTGGGCTCTCGGCGAGGCGCGTGGCTGCGTGCAGCGATGCCCTTTAAGCCTCATGCGACCCAGCTGTTGCTTGTCCGCCTACGTGGCTATGGGCGCGAGTGGAGCGTGCAATTGCCTTATCGCGCTTTCCTCGTAGTGGATCAGATGCTGAGAGGCGCTGCAGAGCCTGCGGCAGAGCCACCGCTGCTGTGGTTACCAGCTCTTCCTCCGCCGTCATCTGCAGGCGTGCTGACTCCCTCCACCTCCAAGCATGCAGCTCGCGTGGCAGCGTTGCAACAGTGGCTGCTGGCTGTGTTGCAGGCGGTGCGATCCGGCGCGCTGCGCTCGCATGCGCCACTTGCCATGTTGCTGGAGCTTCATATGCCCCTACTCCTGGAGTTGCAGGCACGCGCAAGGGCGTGGGTGCATCGTGACGAGAGCGGCGACGATGGCCGTCGAACTTCTCGCGCAGAAAACTTGGGCAATAGTTGCGAAGCTGGGCATCTGCTCACACAAGCACGTGCAGCGAGAGCTGGACATGCCGCGCATGCTGGCGATGACCATTGTCACGAAGCCTTCACTCGTCAACTCGAGCGCACTGAGGCACGGGATTAGCAAGCGGGGCCGAACCCGTTCAGCCGCCGTCGCCCGACGCTACTGCCTACGCTAGGAAAGTTTGCTTTTGGTGACCGGACCATACCTATACACGCACGCACCCTAGGGCCTCAACGTGGTCACCCGAACGAGATGGGCGTGTACTACGGTACAGTACATCAAGGATCAATTCTGCTTGGTGCATACTAACTAGACCCCTTTGAGCGGTTCTGAGGTCAGGTCTAGCACCCACCACTGCGCGAAGAACATGGTGCCACTTATCTTCGATTCCAGTAGCGCGTGATTGAATGTTTCTTGAATGACTTATATGACCGCTACAACACGTTTTGCTCATACATTGTATCGCCACCCTCATCGCCGGACCCTATGCGCTATGGCGCACACTGGGGGGAGGTGGGTCAGTCTCACTTATCACGGCCGCGCTGCACCTTGGGCGGCGGCGAGGGCGGCGGTGGTGCAGGCGGAGGTGGCGATGGCTGCGGCGGAGAGGGAGGTGGCGGCAAGGGTGGCGGCGAGGGTGGCGGGGGACGCACAGGCCCGCGCGACATCCGACAACGTGGCCGAGTACGAGGGGCTCAAGCGGCCCAAGCATCACTTTGCACAGCATGTTGCGATGGATGCGTGGAGGTATGGGCCTCCGCGCGGCTACTGGTGCTTTGGCTTCGAGGGCTTCAATAAAGTGATCAAGAAGGGTGCATCATTAAGCAATTGGAAGAGTGAAACTGTGTCAATCATGAAGTATTGGTCACTGCGTAGTGGGCAGCCCTCACCGCCGCCCCCGACGCTGCTGCTGCTCAGCTGCTGCCTCTATCCAACCACGGGCTTAAAAACCCGTGGAAGGATCCTCTTCATCACCGATGCCGCTTGCTGCTGCCCGCGTTTGCTTAACATTGCCTTTCCTTGCAATTTGATGACGGGCTCGGATGCATCTACGCGAGGGAGGCGGCGGCGATGGCGAGGGTGGCGGTGGAGCGGGTGGCGACGGGGATGGTGGAGGCGAGGGCGGCGGTGGGTTAAGGCAGCCCGCTCCAGCCGCTACCCTGCCGCCGCCGCCTCCACCACCCACAGTGTCCGAAAAGGATGCCTCCTCCTCCTCTTCCTCCTCTCCACCCTTGGCCGATGAGTCCTTGAATGCCGCCAGGACGCTGTGGCCGTGTGTTCGCGCACGCTCGACGCTTCGGACGGCCGCTTTCCTGAGCGACGCGCCGAACTGACGAGGCCTTGAGTTGATCGATGCAGCTCGCCTCTGCTAGCTGAACTCGTGTAACACGATCCGGTCGGTCGGGAGAAAAATGCTAGCTGGCCACACTCGACGCATCTGCCATTCGATGGCTAGATGGGCAAGGACGACATCTTTGTCCCCCATGTCCCGGCGCCTTGCAAAACGTTCGGAGTTCGAGGTGTCGTTTCACAAAAATGATCAAAAAATAATAATCAATTCCCACGCTATCTTGTTACACCGTCACCGGGTCCCAAAAGCAAAACAGAATGTCTCTACTCGCAGTGATGGCCAATGTCGAGACGAGACACAATGAATATACATTCTTAGGAAGCGGGTACAGCATACGAACACATCTTCGATGAGCAGCGCGGGCTCGACTACGAGTCTATTTTATCGAGATCTGAGCGCGCGACCGGCTCACGACGAGGAGCCTCCAAGACATTTCAAACGGTTCGACCGTGGGAGGATTTCAGGATCTCCTTCCAAAAAAAGAAGGAGATCCGGAGCGCGAGCCCCGCTTCCGAATTATCCGTTCTGAAAAGGGCTGGGAATGCAGTGGACCACCTCCAAAAGGGCGCGGCGATCTTACGTGCTGGATGCTCCCCTGCGCCTGGTGTCTCTGTAGCTGCACGAGTGGTTCGCTGTCGAGCACGTTTCAGACACCTGATTCAGACAAGAGTCAGACACCTAATGCGACATTCCGTTCTCTAAATGGAGTTGCGTCTGCTCAGACGTCTCTCCAGATTGCGAGGCGCTGCTCCCGCCAAGGCGAAGCATGTTCTGCGTGCATGCACCATCAGGTTCAGAGGTGATTAGCAACCGTTGACATTCGTGGCAGGCGGAACGGGCGGGGGACATGGGCATGAGGCGAGGTCTTGTCAGTTCGGCAGGTCGGGGGGCGGCGGCTCACCAGACGCATGCGCAAATTAAAATCGCGCAGGCGTACCCAGCGCGAGCGCTTTGCCTGCAGCTGCAGCAGGCTCTTGCCCATCTTGAGGTGCAGGCTTTCGCCAAACTGGAGTCTGAGCGGCGAGCACAGCCGGATGAAGGTGCCGTTGGACGACTCCAGGTCGTGCAGCCAGAACTCATCATTTGAGTGCATGACTTTCGCGTGTTCGCCAGAGACCGAGTGATCAGGAATGACCACGTCGTTTTTGTCTGCGAAGCGGCCGAGCGAGGCAGTTCCGTGCTGGGCGAAGCTCACCCAATGGCGCAGCTTAAGCGCGCGATGGTTGGACCACGACTCGAGCAGAATTGCGGGCGGGCGGACCATCATCGCTTGAGTCTTCTCGGGGTATCGCACTTTACACACCGGGCAGTGCGTGTTAACCGCAGATGAGCCCTCGGGTTGTATCCACCGCTGGAGACAGTTGAGGTGCACGTACTTAACGGATCCGGCGCACTGGCACGGGTTGATCAGAGGATCGCCCTGGTGGCCCTCCTCATAGCAGATGTAGCACTGTGGCGCGTCCTGGGCGCCGCCATTGTCAACGTCCTCGTCAGACTCTACGTGCTCGTCTGAGGTTGCACGGTCGGATCGCCGCTCGACACTCGCGTGACGCTCAGCGGCTGCTGCGGACTCGTCGAACGGCGAGAGAGCCGACACATCCATCACGACGTCAGCGGCAGAACGCACCTTGGCAACCAGCACGTAAGCCTGCCCGAGCCGGAAGACATCGCCCTCGCGTAGCCGCCAAGGGATCGGTCGTGATGCCCCGCGCATGCCCAGCTTGAGAAAGATATCACCACGGTTGCAGGGGAAACCAGGCATGCTGCTACTGGGCCGATGCTCGTCGATCACGGGATTGAACCAGAAGCAGCTACTTTGGCGTTCATATTGAATGTAGGCTCGTCGGCCAGTGAGCTGCGTGAGAAGAGCCATGGTGCGGGGAGGGGCGGGGATCATGTCAGTGTGGCAAATATTGAGGCTAGGCATGTGGCTACCTTCCAATCACGAATGAAGATCGAGGTGGTCGGCGATGCTGCTGATGTTGTCTCCTGCAACACATGCTCCTCATCCTCTCGTGCCTCACCAGCTGTCCTGGAGACAGCGTTGAGAGTAGCACCAGACTCATCCACCATGTAATCCGCCTGATGCACGCGCTGCTGATTTTGCGAGCTTCGATGAGAGTACGTACGCACAGAGACGGCAACGTGCATGGAGGTGTTCAGCAGGCAGGACGGAGTCTACCCTGCAGCGCTCTTGACGGCGCTAGCTTTTTTTGTGCCGGTAAGAGGACGAGGAAGCTAACGTAGCGTTTTTGCAGCTAACGCAAGGGCGTGTTCACTTCACACGCCTATAGGTCCGGCGCGGGCCGTGTCGCTTTGGATCGACCCGGCCCGGCTTGTGCGCGCCACACGCGCGCCCCTGGTGACCGTGACAGTCCGCACGGTATATACACTTACATACCTTCGGCCATTTCCTGCCCGTAGGATATTACTCGATAAGGAGTAAAGACCATTGGGTATATGAGCGACCCGCTACGGGACGGGGAGCATAACGCAGTTCGCGCTACACTCCCGCTACTCCTTGGGCCGCTCTGGCTGGGTATACGTAATATGTGGGACTGACTCACGGTGCCGAGGTCGACAGTGACTGCCGACAGTGTCCCCCGACAGCCGATCTGTCGTTTCACATTTCCCGAACCCCCCCATTCCGCTTGTCGTTTCACCTGTGTGTGTCGCGTTGTACCGGTGCGTTCCCTGTGGGATCTTTCGTGGAGCGTGGCTCCTCGGAGTGGTCACGCGTGCGAAGCGCCGCGGTAGTGTTGCGCGGGTTTGTCGACTTACCCCTCCTTGTTCAAGGACAACACTATGTCTTCTATCTCTCCTGCACCACAGGGGGAGGTGGGTCAGTCTCACTTATCACGGTATAGGCGGCACGGCACGGCAGACTCAGGCCGCGAGTCCGCCGGTCCGCGTCTTCGCCACCCGCCGCATGCTGCATGCTGCGCGCGCGCACAGAGCTCCTCACGCCAGTGCGCCAGTGGTGGCGGATCACGAGTCGGAGCGGTCCTTCGTCAAGTGGCGCGGGCACGTACGCCGGCGATCCACGCGGCCAGGTCGGACTCGACCTGCTCTATCGGTGGCAGGACCATGTCGACCCATACGGCCGTGCTGGGCATCTCGTGGAAGCGCTCGGGCCGTGTCGGCACGTCAGCAGGGTTCGCCTTCGAGGGGACCCAGTCGCCGAAGAACCACGACCGGATTCCTGCGAGCTGTGCGTGGAAGACGTTAACGCATTTGGTGGCGGCTACGGCGGCGGCTACGGCGGCGGCAATCACTGACGCCGAAGTGAGTCAATGATGGCGCATGAATGCTGTCGGCGACCTCTCCGATGCCGAGCCAGGCATGCGAGAGACTGGCGTCTTTCGCACGGCCGACCGCCCAGCCGCGTACTCATATGCAGACCTTTGTGCCGGCCGGGCGCGCCCAGAGAGCTATACGTATGGGAGGCGCCCTCCGTTCACACTGCTTGCGTTACGAGCTGCACGCCACACCCGCCAATCCGACTCCGCACATAACGCAAGGGCGTGTTCACTTCACACGCCTATAGGTCCGGCGCGGGCCGTGTCGCTTTGGATCGACCCGGCCCGGCTTGTGCGCGCCACACGCGCGCCCCTGGTGACCGTGACACATCACCGCCTTCAGCGAGTGCATGCTGATCTCGGCCGCCGCTTCGCTCGTCACGAGCGGCGGGTTGACCGTTGCCCATGGATCCCCAGGGCGGGGCTGCACGTGGACAGACGCGCTGCTGATCGCACGTAGTGTGTTCACCCACTCACCGTCCGTGGGTGGGCGATCTAGCCACCGTGTCGCCCGGAATGGGTTGCCACTGGCGCCGTCGTGGGCGCGGAGCAGGCTCGCGGTCGTGGTGCCGTAGCCGTCGCGGGCGAGTACCGCCTTAGCCACGGTCCACCATTCTCGACTGCCCGAGAATCCACGCGTGTGGCATATGAGCGGTCTGCCCGCCTCTCGTGCTCTGCTGGAATTCCGCAACAGGCGAGTGATAAGGACCATTGGGGAACGCAGTGGCGCGGCGCGCATGAGGAACATTGGAGTAGCGGGAGTGTAGCGCGAACTGCGTTATGCTCCCCGTCCCGTAGCGGGTCGCTCATATACCCAATGGTCTTTACTCCTTATCGAGTAATATCCTACGGGCAGGAAATGGCCGAAGGTATGTAAGTGTATGTACCGTGCGGACATCACCGCCTTCGCTGCGGCAGGAGTGCACGACCAATACCTGGTCGAGCCGGGGGCTCACTCGGGCAGCACCTTGGAACGCATGTCCCTGGATGCCGCGCGGCAACAGACGGAGCAGGCGTGCCCATCCATGCAGATGCCCGCCGGTCTCCGGACGGCGCGCGGATACGCACACGTCGGCCTGGCAGCCGGCCATGCGACTAACGTGGCGATGGTGACCGGCATGACCAGATCTTTCCTCCAAGCCTCCGGCCTGGCAGGACTGCCCCGCGTAGGGGGCTGGCGCGCACTCGCCAGCTGGATCTTGAGCGAGTGCCAGCGCGGCGCAGTAGTGACGCGAGCCTCGCGGCCCAGCCCCGTGCTCGCCACCGCAGCCGCCGTCGCGCCGGCCCCCACTTGTGCTTCTTAAGGTCGACCCCGGTCTGGCCGATTCCCATCTCATGGGACGCGTCCTCGAGGCCGCCTGAGCGCTCAGCAAGCGCGGTGCGCACGCACACGTGGATGAGCAAGGCTGCCATCGCGTGGCAGCCCCGCACGATCTCACCGCCGAGGGGCAGCGTCGATACGAGCTGGCAAGCGTCGGCAGCTCCGAGCTCAAAGTGAATCGCGTGCGCGAGATCCGGCGTCAGTGCCTGCCGACCATCGCGCATTGGTGGCGCGGACGCAAACGTGTCGAGGATGGGTGCGTCCGCTCTGATACGCAGCGCTAGCTTGGTCTGCATCGATCGCAGGAAGCCCAGCCGCGAGGGCGCGGCTGTGAGCCCGGCCGCCGTGGATTCCGGCGGAACGCCTCTGGCGATCGCCCGGGCGGTCATGATCGCCACTGCGTTGTCCTCGATGGTCTCGAGCCATTCTCTGATAATGGTACCTCCGATTCGAAAATGGAGCGCGTTCTCCGAGTAGCCTTCGGCGCGCAAGTACAGGGTGAGACGTACGAACGTGCTGCTGCTATCGCTGCTGCTGCTGCTGCTGCCGCTGCCGCTGCCCGTTCCCGCGCGTACAACCCGTTTCCCCACGCTCCAAGCGGCGACGCGACGCCGTTCGTGATGGAGTCGTCGGCCTGGTGCATGAGGTCGATCTGTATGGGGTCGTCGGCCGTGTGCCCGCGGAGCAGATCGATTGAGTCGATTGCTTCTAGAGAGAGAGGAGGAAGCGCCGTCGCTTCCTGGCCCGCTCGTGTGATCGCTGGCACGAGCTCATGCGCTCGCATGAGCGCCAGCCTGATCGACGCGATCCCCTCGTCCTGAGAGGCGCGTGCCATCGAGGAGAGGGGGTGGTATCTGGGTGCCCTGGGACAGGACGCTCCCGCGCATCGTGGCCCTTTCGGGCTTAAGGCTTTGTGGAACTAACGCGCCGTACTGAGCGTATCGTACAGTAGCATGATTGTGTTTGTCCGGGCTGCGGTCGCGCTGTACTCGCGACCTAGCTTTAGGCGTATAGGGGGGGGCTGCGGTCGCGCTGTACTCGCGACCGAGCTATACGTATGGGAGGGGCCCTCCGTTCACACTGCTTGCGTTACGAGCTGCACGCCACACCCGCCAATCCGACTCCGCACAGCGCTTAGCTTATTTTTCGCGTTGAGATTTCATTTCTGCGCGCGCAGAAATGAAATCTCAACGCGCGCGTGGCGTTTTTTAGCGGCGCTAAAATCTCAACGCGCGGGCAGCCTTTCTTAGCGGACGCTTAACTTTCGGCAATGGAGTCTGAGTTCAGGGCTCTCTATGCGGACGTGAGCGTGCTCAGCAATGGTGCACTCGGCTTGACTGAAATCCCAGTCGAAGTTGTCGCCGGCGGAGAAGAGGGGCTTTTGGTGGTGCCGCCACCCGCGCCGCGGGTGCCGCCTCTTTCAAAGGAATCGCTTCGGATGGCTGCATGCCAGCAAATGCTGCCATCCGTGCCGCTCGCACAGCGCCGGAGTTTGGACGCGTGGCCCGCAGCGCCACCGGAAGTGAGAGATGCGAAGCCCATGGGCTCGCATCTCGACGCAGAAATCCAGCGGAGGTGGCCTCAAGCGCCGCTCAGGAGCATGACGTTCCGAACCAACAACGACAAGGTCAATTGGCTTTACAACAACACTGGGCCGCCAATCTCAGCGCCAACATCCGGGCGTGCATCAGCAGATCTACATGTAACTTCAACACCACTTCCGCCCCGTGCATCTCCGCCCAACATCGCGGGTGCTGCCGCTGATCCAAGTACCGCTGCCAGCAGCGCCGCCATTGCCGCCGCTCCAAGTACCGCTGCCGACACGGGTAGCGGCAATCGCCGTTGGCATGACGACAAATGCGCTGGGCGCCTGTTCCACGCAATGTGGGAATGCAAGGAGCAGTTCCTCCTCAAGACGGACGAAGACTCGCGTAGTGAGCAGCGGCAGCGGCTCGAATGCCAGCCTCACAAGGTCGCGTGGTCCACAGCGGTGGCTCCAGACAAGGTCGTGCAGGAGCTCAGCCGGCTGCAACTTTTTTTCCGTGCAAAGACTCCCTTTCACAGTAATCTTCCAAACATAGAGGAGAACGCAAGGACTTTTCTCCCAAATTGAGTCTTGACGCTCACCACCGTCTCAAAGGACGGCTCCGCGCCCCTCGGTCAACACAAGTGCACAGACAACCACTCATTACCATCTGCATACGCTAGGACCTCAAGAAGGAAGATCCAAAACCCGTGGCGAGAGCAGTGCACGTGCTTCCTGCGCGTATGCGCCAGCTGTGGGGCAGGTGGCCGGCGCGCGATCGTCGGTCGCGGTCAACTCGGGGGCTATGCAGCTCTCTCGCCCTCTGCTGAGTACCCAGACCTGGAGCCAACCATCAGCCTCTATGCTTTCGGCTCAGCGTGCTTGGCTTTCTTGTTGGGCTTGTAGGTGGCCCCGACCTGTGCCATCCCGAAGGAGGCGCGCGCCCCGTTGAGG
>Ga0210248_101886_pt1 | contig 14459 bp, 8 predicted proteins | sample ChrtobMetP3_32mM_FD_155493 | JGI IMG/M metagenome (GOLD analysis project Ga0210248, IMG submission 155493) | Chrysochromulina tobin associated microbial communities from unialgal haptophyte culture, Seattle, Washington, United States - P3_32mM | ecosystem: Host-associated > Algae > Haptophytes >...
GCCGCCGCCCGAGTGGTCAGGTGGCTGGTCGTGCTTCCTCGTGACGCTCGTGCTCATTGGATTGCTCACGGCGCTCGTCGGCGACCTCGCTAGCCACATGGGCTGCTGCTTGGGCATCTCGAAATCGACGACAGCCCTGACCTTTGTCGCGATGGGTACCTCGCTGCCCGACACTTTTGCGTCGCGCATCGCCGCCGCCACCGAACCTACCGCGGACGCGTGCATTACCAACATCACCGGCTCGAATAGTGTCAACGTCTTCCTCGGCCTCGGGCTGCCCTGGATGGCCGCTGCCATCTACTGGGCCTCTTTTGGCCTGGAGCATGAGGCCGTGTGGCGCGACAGGTACTCCTCTGAGCCGTGGTACACGCCCCAGATGGCCGTCAGCTTCGTGGTGCCCGCGGGTGACCTCGCTTACTCAGTGCAGATCTTCTTGGCCGTGGCAAGCCTGTGCTTCGGCACACTCATTGCGCGCCGCCGTCTGCTCGGCGCCGAACTGGGCGGTCCGCCAGTCTCCAGGTGGCTGAGCGCTCTCTTCTTCGTGGTGCTGTGGGCCGTGTACATTGCGCTCTCGATCACGCACTGAGATAGCCCCGAGCTACCCGACGGCCAGAGGGAGGGGTGGAGCCTTCGGGGGGGCATACGTATGGCCAACGCTTCGACTCATTCATGAACATGATCCTTAATCGATACTTCTCACTTCTTCTCCGAGATTTGGGTTATGCGGTTATTGTTGCGTACTTGCGTTAGGGTTCGGGCTATGCCGTGCGTTACCCGTACACGTACTGTTTGGTTGCATCCGGATACGTAGGCGGTTACTTACAGGTACATTGTGAGCGGCAGAGCCAGAGGATCCGGGGGCTCTTGAAGACGGTAAAGTGTTTTATAGCATGGTTTAAACTTTTAGAGCGCCGGGGACGCGGAAAGACGATAAACCTCTAACCTCTTTGATTTATGATTTTACTTCGGCATGTGTTACTTAGTCTTAGACGGTCTAGTCGATGAAGTATCCGTCCGCCCGTTGCCCCGTCGGTCTCTCGCGTGTGGGATCCCGCGCGTCACAGTCTCACAGACCAGTGTGCCGCGCGGCGTATCTTGGCTTTGGTCGACGTCTGGCTCTGGGATTCAACAATACCTTAGAACCAGGCCTCAAGTAGGGCTTAGTACCACGATGCAATATTGCAGGAAGCACCAGGGTCCACTGCTCCACTCCCAAGGTTGATGTACAATGCTGCGAAAATCTTCTACCGGCATTCATGCGATTCTTGGGTCGGTGCACGCCCACAAGCACGCCGTGCAAGTTGTGAGTTGTGTGCTTGTTGCCTCGCCCTCGGCGAGTGCCGCCAGCATGGGAGGCCGCCCGATCGACATCGGTCATCGCGCGGCTGGACGGCGACTCCGGCTCAGCCTGTCAGCCAGTGTTGATGGGGGACAGCGGCGCCGTCCTTCGAAACGGCGCCAAGGCAACGCACGCGTGAACGCGTGCACGTACTCCCCCACCCCTTTCCAAGCTATTTGTAGCGGCGGTGAGCGCGGGCACGTACTCCCCCACCCCTCATATCATGTTGGAGGGGGAGTGAGCGCGAGGGGATCGGCTCTAGGTACGCGACGTACCGGGGGGAGCCGGGACACACACGGGACACACGGGACACCCACCGGTAAAAAGACACAGGACGTACCGGTAACTGAGGACTGACATGGTTTGGAGTCGAGGAGGATTGTGAGGTTGCAATGGGGATTCCAAATTTGGCTCAACTGCATGAAATCGGCGCGACGGCAGATCGATGCGCGCTCGCAAGGCTGTCCTCTGGGACGCGGTCGAGACGCGCAAGCAGCGTGAGACCGAGGCGTGGCGCGCGGCAGCCGAGGCGGCGGGCGTACCTGAGGCCGCGGCCGCCGGCATCTACTCGGCCACGCTCGCCGACGCGGAGGCGTCGCTGCCTACGAATGAGACGCTCGCCAACGTCGAGCGAGAGATCGCCAAGGACGTGAAGCGCACGTTTCCTTGGATGGAGAGCTACGCGACGCGCGAGGCCGCCACCCGCAACGTGCTGCTCGCGTACGGCCACCGCAATCCGGCCGTCGGATATTGCCAATCGCTCAACTACATTTGCGCCTCACTGCTCATGTCGCCGTTGCCGGAGGAGGACGCCTTCTTCTCGCTCTGCACGATCATCGAAGACCTGCTCCCGAGCGATTACTACACGCACGACCTTCTGGGTGCACGCATCGACCAGCTCGTCTTTGCCACGCTGATGACGCAGCACCTGCCCACGCTCACCGCATGGCTCACTAGCATGCAATGCCCGATGTCACTCTTCTCGCTGCAGTGGTTCATGTGCCTGTTCGCCAAGGATCTGCCTCTCTCACTCACGCTGCGCGTGTGGGACGTGATGTTCGTCTATGGCGACCCGGCGCTCTTTGCCTTCGCGCTCGCCTTGCTGCAAGTGGCGGAGCCATTACTGCTTGCATGCTCGGGCCTGGAGGAGCTCTACGACTGCCTCAAGACGCTTGGTCGAGGACTGGTGCAGAGGGACGCTGAGATTGCGCACCGGCTGGTGCTACACTCGCTCGACGCGCTCATGCGCACTTCGCTCGTTGAGGACGTAGAGGCCGAGCGGCAGTACCAGCGGCGCTACCACGCAGCGAGCATTGTGGTTCGCATGAGACGACCGCCAGAGCCAGAGCCAGAGCCAGAGCCGGCGGGTTCGTTAATGGCGGGTTCGTTAATTAACGAGCCAGAGCCAGAGCCAGAGCCAAAACCGATGATGGAGGCCACTCCGAGGCCCGAAGCCGCAGCGGCGCCTTCAGAGGCGCCCGTCATGGCGCCTGTGGCGGCGCCCGTCATGGCGCCTGTGGCGGCGTGCCGTACCGCCCCCGACGCGGCTGTCAGCTGCGCCGCTGCGTCCGAGAGCGGCGACGAGGCCGGGCCGAACGCTGCCCCGAGCGCAACAGGGGTGCGCTCCTCGGCCTCGCAGGGGTCGCTGCCCAGCTGGCTGAGCACTCTGATGACCTCTGATGACGCCCTTGATTGCCTCCCTCATCAGGTGCTACTCGAGATGCCCAGCTGGCTGAGCACTCTGATGACCTCTGATGACGCCTTTGATTGCCTCCCTCATCAGGTGCTACTCGAGATGCCCAGCTGGCTGAGCACTCTGATGACCTCTGATGACGCCTTTGATTGCCTCCCTCATCAGGTGCTACTCGAGATGCCCAGCTGGCTGAGCACTCTGATGCTCTTTAGCCCGCAAGCGTCCGTGGCGATGTCCGTGGCGATGACGCAGCAGCAGCAGGAGCCCTTCACCGAACAGGCGCAGAGCTCCTCACCGAACACCGTGGAGGTCGCTGCTCACGTTGCGGGCGTGCCGCTCAACACGGCGCTCAGCACGGCGCTCAGCACGGCGCCCCCCAGCATGCGCGGGCAGGAGTTTCCGTGTGCTCAACACGGCGCGGGAGGTGCCTCGGTGCGGGAGGTGCCTCGTGCTCTCGACCTTGCGATGGCGGCGAACGCACTTGTCGATGCGAGGCTGCATGCGATGCCGCAGGCCGAGTGGTTGGGTGCCATTGGAGGCGTTGGGAGCCGCCGCAGGCTCCCATATTTGGTAAGCCCGCCGCCGCCCGCACCGCCGGCGATAGCAGCAGCACTGGGCGGCCCCTCACTGCTCTCCAACGGGGGCAGCGGAAGCCACTCGCCTCAGCATCGGTTGACACCCAAAGGACTCCTTGATCGCCTCACCTCATCGAGTCAAGGCACCCCACGCGGGGCTCAGCACAGTGCTCAGCACGGCACCGCGACCTCACCCTCCTCGAGAACGAGTGCTGCCGCCGGAGCCAGCGTGGCTGCGCCGCTGAGCCCGCCGACGGAGCGCTTCGACGCCAATCCCGATCTGGTGGCTATGAGATCCAAACGCGCTCCCGTGAGCACTGAGCGCTGTCCTGAGCGCGAGCGTGCTGACGGTACCGGTACGAGTCTCGCCGGCTCCCCGCCGGGCGCCCATCACGGCGCCTCCTCCGTGGCGGCACGTCCAGGCGCCGCCGGCATCGACGACCTTCTCTTCTACTTGCGTCGCAATGAGCAACTGCTGCAGCAGCAGCGCGAGCAGCTGCTTGAGCGGAACGCGGAGCTGCGCGCCGAGCTGGGCGCGCGCGGTATCGTAGCGCCTCTCCACGTGGCGTCGTATCAGCAGCTTGAGGTGGGCGTTCAATCGTCCGTGCACACGGCTGCGTCGCAGCTGGAGGCCTACGACGCCATTCTGGACGTGGCGGCGATGGAGCACGCGCTTGGCAAGGGGTGGACACTACGCCTCTCACCGCTTGCGTGCACGCGCGGCAAGTTGATCAGGGGCGAACAAAGTCCTCGGAGAAAGTCCTCACATGGAACGAGCAACCTGGCCACGACAGCAACTGCCAACTTTGCACTGGAGGGCGCGCTGGCTGGGGGCGCAGGAGCTCGTTCGGGACGGCGCTCGAGGGAGGTGGCGCAGGAGAAGGCGGGGAGGGAGGCGGCGGAGGAGGGGACGGAGGCGGCGGCGGAGGCGGAGGCGGGCTGGGCGCTGCTCGACGAGCCGGGGCTCGTACGCGTGGCGGTGCTCGGCAGCTATAACTCAGGCAAGACGTTTCTGCTCAATCGTCTCTCAGGGCTGGAACTCCCCTCATCACGACGGGTAGCCACTCGTGGCCTCGGGCTGCGCCGCGCTGTCCTGGGCGGCGAGATGGGCGGCGAGCTGGGCGGCGAGCTGAACGCCGAGCTGAGCGGTGACCTGGGCGGCAAGGCGGGCAGCAAGACGAGCGGCAAGGCGGCCGGCAAGGCGGCCGGCAAGGCGGCCGGCCAGTTGGCCGGCCGGCCGGCCGGCGGCGGCGGCGGCGGCTTGCCGGCGATGCTGCTCGACACGGAGGGCTTCTTTGCGCCGGTGCACATCGACCGGCACAATGCGATGCAAGAGCGGCAGGAGACAGAAGAGCTCATCGAGCTGCTCGCTCTCCGGTTGGCCGACTACGTCCTGTACGTGGTCGAAGACTTCACCTCGGTGGTGCAGCGGCAGGCGCACAGGCTCGCGCGGCGCGTGACGCAGCGCACACGCGGCTTCACCGAACTGATCGTGGTGCACAACCTGCGCACAGTCACCACCGAGACGGCGCTTCGTCAGATCTGGCGCACCCAGGTCACGTCTTCGGTGACCGACGGCGAGGCCATGATCGGCGTGGTGCCCAACTTTCGTACGAGCGGCCGCGGCGGAGGCTCCCGCGCTGTGGCGGGCGCCCGCGCTGAGGCGCCAGAGCCCACCACAAGGCCCGTCGACTGGTTCAAGAGTGCGAGCGGCGTGCGCCACGTGGCCTTAGTGCAGCAGCTGTGCCCTTTCGGGGAGGCGCATAATAAGGCGACGTGCGCACTGCTGCAGCAGTGGCTCGAGTCCGCATACGTGCCTGTGGCCACGCTTCGCCCGCCGCTTCTCACGCAGCTGGCCCTCGATTGCGAGGCAGCTCTCATCGAGAAGGCCAAGCGCACCCTTCACCTCGAGATGGAGTCGACCTCAGAGCCGACCGTACGCCGGCTGCGCGCAGTCGTGGCGCCCGATGAGCACGACGCGCCGCGCCAGCGCGCCAACGCCGCCCGTCGAGCACTCTTGAGCACGCATGGCGCCGATGCGGCGACTGCGGGGCCGGGCAAGCCGCTCGCTGAGCCAAGCAAGCTGCTGTCGTCGTGGGTGCTGCCCTCGATGGACCCGCAGGACGATATGGCGACCATTCGGCTATGCTCCGAAGGCGGATGGCTACCCCATGTGGACTTGTGTGAAGGGACGGAGGCCTTCGTACTGCTCGTCGACATGCCCGGCATGCGCGCATCCGATTTGAAGCTGTCGCGCTCCGGCTCGCTTACTCGCGTCTCCGGCAGCCGTGCGCCGCCGTACAGTGACGCGGCGGAGGAACTACGCGGTGAGCGGCCATATGGAACCTTTTCGCTCTCGGTGCGAGTGCCTGACCGGTACCACAAGCGTTGGCGGGAGGCCCACCTGATCGATGGCGTGCTGCGGCTAAGCTATGCTGCCGACGCCGACGATGATGACGGCTGAGTGCCGTACGAGTTCGGTGCAATTCGCGTTCTAGCTGATTATCGTTCGTTAGCATAAGGGTTAGCCTTGAGCGCGTGGTACTCGCGGTGCCACATCATGTAACTCATAAACACAGATCCGGCCCGGGAACAGTCGCCGAGCGGAGAGCGCGAGAGCTATGCAGCTTCCTCGCCTCTCGTCCTCTAGGCGTGTATCCAAGATTCTGGATCTGGTGCATCTCCTCGCCCTAATTGTCGTGTGGTGTAATACGTCTCGACGTTAGAAATATTTTTAAGGACTGTAGTCTTTACAGTACCATCGCCCAGAAACGTGAGAAGCCAGATCCGAGATCGGCTCGTGCGGTCTGGGTCACGCGACTTGTACATAGCCCACGCGGCTCTCGGCCTCGCGTCGACTGGCAATAGCATGTGATGCCATGTGATTGCATTCTGATTGCATGTGATTGAATGTGATTTCATCGAATGGCGTCATGGAGCTTGAAGGTGGAGCTTGTTCTCGTACTCGAAGCACGCGACTCATCACTTGGAGGATATGTTGTGGGGGCATCCGGCGTTTCACCACTTCGCCATCTCGACCCACCATTCTTTAGGAATGTGGCTGCGCTGCTCTTTCCCTTTGGGATCTTTGGGCTGGGAGGCGGATATGGCGATAGAGACTTCTGTCTGCTTGCGCGTGACTGCCTCCACGTACGCCGTCTGCAAGAGGCTGGCCCTTTCACGAGCCTCATTCTCCTCCTTGACCAGTTGACTCAGCTTTTCTGCGTACTCCGAGCGTGCTTGAATCATGGTGTCCACAGCGACTGTCGCATAGAGCATAGGCCCATTCTGCAAGATCTCGACGGCCGGGGCGTCTGTCTCAGAGCCATCAAGGCCTGCTCGACTCAGCAGCACGTCAAATCCGCGACCAAGAGCGCCACTGACCTCTTGAGGGGCTCCGCCAATCTTGAGCTGAACCATGCTTTTATATTTCATCTGCCGAGAGAGCAGTGGGTTGCGCGGCACGCGTGAGCACACGCAGCATTACGTTGGTGCCGCGAGAGAAGGGCCATCAGGGGATTCGATCTCTCGGTGGCTCTGTACTGCAAATTTAATGAAGCCTTCCCTGCAAACCCTAGTTTGGCCCTTGCCAGCCAGCTGCTCGGTCAGGGCCTTACGTATGCTGCTGGCTGCGGGTGGCCCTTGAACGGCGTCAGCTCCCTTGACAGGCTTCGCATTGATAGTCTCGCTCAACTTGTCTTGCAGTACCTTGCCTAGCTCTTCGATGATGGTATTCTTCGATTCGTGTTCCTCACGTTGCTTGTGGAGGGACTCCCATTCTTGCGTTGCCGTCAACACCTCATTCAGATGTGTGAGCTGAAGCTCGTAAAAGGCTAGCTTGCTCTTCGACAGCTTTTCGCGCAACGCCTCTTGGATCTCGAAGTCATGGATCTCACGCAGGAAGGGATCCAGCTCGTTGATGGTAATGGTTCCGCTTTTATCCTCATCGAAAGAGTCAAATAGTTGGTGGATCTCATTCACAGTCGCGTGGATCTTCAAGCTACGCTGCACCGCCTTGACGAATTCCTCCTTGGAGAGACTACAATCTCCATTTAAGTCCCATTCCTTCATGAGCGTGCCCGTCGAGATCTTGCGCTTTACCATGGCAATCCCAAACTTGCGCTTGAGCGTCGATTCTTTCATCGCCTCCAGCTCAGCACATGCGGTCTGCAGCACTGCACGCTTCGGAAGTTGGGTGATCTGCAGCGCCGCCCACTCGGCCGCGGTCTTGAGAGGCTGCCCATTGGCATTCTCCAGAGCGAGCCGCACAGCCTCCTCGATCGCAGCAGCGTTCGCCTCCGCCGCCGCCTGCGCTGCTGCCGTCTTCTTGTCTGCCCTGGCCTGCTCCTGATCCACAGGTGGAGGGGTGTTCGCTCCTTTTGCCATGCCACCAACTTTTCGAGCGATGAGGAGTCGGGGACACCTGAGCAATGAAGCGATTTGAGTCGCCCATTCCTCGTCGCTCAAGTTGGCTTGCATCTCCAACTTGCGCGGCGGCGGCAGGGGCGGCGGCGCCGGCGGTGGCAGCGTGATCCTTGTCTCCCAGGGATACTCTGTGGGGGATGAAGGTCTCGTAGGGGATGGGTGTCTCGTGGGGGACGGAGATCTCGACGATCTGGGCGAAGAGCGTTCGGTTTGCTGGAGAATGGTCTCAATCTGGTGGCGGCTGGGAGGCCCTGGCATCGCTGCCTTCATCCACTTCGTCCGCACCTTGGTCTGCAATTTCGCTGGAACATCGGCACGCAAGTCCAGCTTGCTCATATTGCCGTCTAGCCACCAGTTAGGCGCTTCACCTCGGCCAGACGTCGAACCGCGCCGGTCTGACGACTCACCACGCCGGTCGGGCGGCGCACGATTCCGGTCTGACGAGACTCCGCGCCTATCGGACGACGCACCGCGCCGGCTGAGCTTTCCAGTGCGCGGCACACGATGCGAGTCGCTGCCAAAGCTGACTGATGCCTGAACGTTCAGCTTCAGCTTCGGCCGCTGGCTCGTACGTTTTTTGCCATCGGTCAACGAGACCGACATCGATAAAAAGCTCTTCGGTCAAGTTCGAAAACTCCACGCAAGTTTCAGATTTGGTTCCAAAAAAACCTGCTTGAGAGAGCCTCAACCGCGTCACTCAGCACCGCGTCGCTACCCACGTCCTTCGAAACGAAACTTGATTTTGCTGCAACCTTCGCGTAGATCTGGGACTGTGATCATCAACCGACCTGCTTCCCGACCGCCCGGTGGCGGCGCGGCCATATGGCGAAGAAGAAGAAGGATCCAGCGCCGGCAGGGCCGGTGGTGGAGAATTCTGCGCCTCCGCCTCCGCCAAAACCGGTTGCAACCGAGCTCCCCATCTTGCCATTGCCTGACGAGCCGACCGGCCTGCTCAATGCGGAGCGGCTCGTGGATGGCAGTGCTGTGAAGCGGGAGCGCGATAGATTTGCAAGCACCCGCCTCAAGCTCATGCGCCAGCTGCTTCAGACGGCTGACGTGGAGAGGCGGGTCGCTCGTGCTGTTGATGCGGTGCTCGGTGCAGACGAGCTTCCTGTCAACCCCTTCCCGACGATGGCCAAGCTGCTCCGTGTCGACGAGCTTGCGGTGGCACAGCAGCAAAGTAATTTGCCTGCGAAGGCCGGTGGAGGACGAGCTGCGGCCGCGGCCGTCGGCAGCCGTAGCCTCTGGCGTGAAGGCGAGGCGCCGGCCTCGCAGCTGAACAGCCAGCTGGTGAACCTCGCTCGTCAGGGAGCCGTCTGGCGAGCAATCGCGCCAATGTGCGACGCCGAGCGGATCCACAATCTTGCCACAGCGCTTTCTTGCAGCCCTCTCCTGGCCAGTGGCACGCGCACGGTGGCGCTCTCTGGCAGCCGGCTCCTCGAGATGAAGTCCTTCTCGATCAGGAACTGTTGTTCTTTCACTGGCGCGCACGCCTTTGGAGGGCGGCTCGTCGCGCGTCCACGTACCTTGGAGCTGCGCGATCACGTCCAGGTCCGAGGGCCCGCCGCGCGGCTAGACGCAGCGCTCGCCGTATTCGCCGAGCACATCCGTGCGAACGTTCGCTCTTTGCAAGCGACAAACGAGCACTTTGTCGTCGACCTCGAGGTGTTCACTGGAGATGGGGATATCTTTGATGACGAGGCGTCCGCCGAGGGCAGCGACGGGCGGGTGACTGCCAACTGTCGCGGCACGCCTGAGCGCTTCGCGCTTCCCGAGCTGCTGTCGTCTACGGCTGCATTTCCACGTGCTCTGCAGGCTGCCGTGCTCGCCCACTTGCCGATCATCTTGAACGTACTGGCATGCGTCCCAGCAGTGGGCGTGGTGGAGAATGACGTGGCGCTTCCGCCGCGGTGGCAATTTCTCGCCGTTGAGAAAACGTTCTGCTTTTACTTCGAGCCCACCGATGCACCCTTGCGAACAGCACGCTCCAGCGTGGGTCGAGACGATAGCATGCCGAGTCTCCAGGCCTTCCAGTTGGAGTCACTCTTCCAGTCAGTCTGGAAGAGTGATTCAGACGCTTCGTGGTACTTCGCCCTTCCCGAGAACCTCGGAGACGGCGCTTCTGGCAACGTGATCGTTGCCGACGCGTACGCCCGTTATCTTGGCTTCCTTCGTCAGCAGATTTGCCGGCTGCTCTTGCGCTGCGATCACGTCAATTTGGTCGAGTCCCTCATCTATGTGCTACCTGACGTTCCTCGCCCCGAGCGCGAGCCTTTGCTCGCAGAAATGCGCTCGTTCTTGGCCTCCGACGCCGCTTTCCTTGCCCATGTTGCGCATCAGATCGAAGTACTACATAATGTGCTGGCCGCTGTACAAGGCGCAGCCGTGGGCGAGCCGAAGCGAGAGTTTGCGTTGAATGTTGCGCAACGGCATTTCAGTGCCCTTTCAAGTGAACTCGGAGATTTCTGCGCGCGCTCTAAGTGGGCCGATGTAGAACCGGTCAAGCCTTACCTGCTTGATTTGACACGCCGTCTGCAGGAAGCTGGTCTGACAGCAACGCCCGAATGTGCCCGATCTCTGCGGCGGCTGCGCCGTGCGTGTCGCGCCACGAGCGTGGTTTTGGCCGACACGCTCATGCAAGCCCGACCTAGCATTCAGGCGGTGGTCGCAAAAGTGTTCGAAGCTACAAAGGTCGACGTGCCTGTGTCCGTGCAGCCGCCATCGGTGCGTGTCAAGGTGGTCGATGTTCATGCGGAGACTGATCGGCAGCGCAGAACACGTGCTTATCCGGCTGGAGTGGCTCGTGAGACTGTACTCATGCAGTACGCCATCGACACGCAGCTTGACACGGCTCTAACAGCCGCCCTAGATGACGTCTGCACCGCGCGTCTCGTTGCAGGCAACCCGATGCATGCGATCCTCCTGCGCATCAAGTCAGCGGCGCAGTACTTTGAGCTCTGGAGAGAGACGGACGCCGAGCTACGAGCGTCGATCCTCAACGACCTCACGGTGTCCGATGCCAAGAGGCAAATGTTCTGTTTCCCAGCAGGCGCTGGCCTCAACGCTATGGGAGGAGGGCGTCTCGCAATTTTCGGATTGAAGCCAGCTCTTTTGCTTGCCGACCACATGCAGCTGCACGCTCTGCGCGACCTCCTTGGTGATTTTATGCCAGCACTACCGAAGACGAGAGTTCAGCGTTACGAATTCCATGCACACGTTGGGTTTTGCAGCGATCTGCTCTTCCAGAGCTTCTCTGCCGATTCTAATTTGATACACGCCGTCGAACTACGAGAGGATCACTTCATATCTGGACCAGTCGAGCAAGAGGCAATAGTTATCCACTGCCAGCACATCGCACAGACACTTTTGCGCTTGCACCTGAAGACGAAGCACATAGTCGCGGCGATTGCGATGGGGCATTCGCTCCACAGAATCGAAGAGCTGCCCGCTGTCGAGAGTGCCCTGGTCGGCTTACTTGTGCGCTCGGTGAAGGACGGGCACGAGATCCGCCTCCATGCATTTGCTCTCGTCCAGCCTCCTGATGGTGGCGCGCGGTACGTGCAAGTCACCAACTCCTTCCACCTGTGCCATACCGCTCCTCAGGCCAACAGAGAGCCAACGGTCAAGCGCTGGCCGCCACGAATAGGGCAGGCATTCCAGTCCATTTTCCTGTCGCGGGCTCACGCGATGAGTTGCTTGGAAGCGGACGGCTCAGCGGAAGCTCCGCTCCTCCAGCGAGTCGAGAGCTGGTCCAACCACTTGAGGAAGCGCGCGCGTGAGGCGTTAGCAAGTGGGCTTCTGCTCGATGGATGCCAAGCACTGCTGCAGCTCAGCTTTCTGGAGGGGGATTTCGAACGCCTTGTTCCGGGGGTCGGCCGGCTATTGCGTTCCGGAGCAACGCGTCTTCGTCGAATGACTCTAGGGGGTCGAGTCCTCCAAGGCTTACTCAGATGCGCCCAGACAGAGCCTAATCAGGGCAAGTGCAACCAGACTGTTCTCGCGAGCATGTTTCACGCGTACCGCACGCCGCTGTTGGAATTTCTAGCCTCAGATACATCCTGCAACTTTGAACCGATCCGAAGCACCATCCAGGAGGCTTTTTACGCCGTACTCATTGACCTTAGGCAGCAGAGCGCGCTCAATCAGGAAGCTGGGACGGTTTTGGAGGCTGTTGAAGATTACATGACCTGCATCGAGATGGCAGTCGCGTCACAGGTAGTAGCAAATGATGCAGCGCTTCGTGCGGCGATCATTCAATCAACTGCGGCGTAGCAGTTGGCATGGCATGGTAGTCTTGCTGTGCGACGAGAAACTGAGAGTCCCCATTTTAGCGATAGAAAGTCTAAACACACACGACACACACTCACTCAGGAATCGTTACTTTTCTTATATGGTTTTCTTTTTCTGGACGCGCCTACTGTACGGGGTGTTCAAATGAAGCGGGGCGACCAAAACTGACCTTTGAAAAGGCTTTTCCGCAGCCCAAAGAGTATCCCTACTGTACCTCAGTGGACGGACGAGCCGCGATTTTTCGCAATCATATAAGTTTACCGGCGGATAGGAACGTTTCAGTTCCGCGTTGTCAGCGCGTGGCGTCGCGCAGCGGGCGGCGCGGCGCGGTCTCGCCGCCCGAAGCCCAAGCGTACCACGTGGGTGGCAGTGGATTAGGTCAGGCGTGACATGCCGTCCGACTTCGAGATGCGCATGGCGGTCAACTGCAACAAGGCTACGACGTCAGCTCTGATGCGGACGTCTTCAAGCTCGATGTTTCCTGCCCCTGTGCTGCAGCCGCGTGCGAGCAGCGATTATCCTCACTTACGCCCCGGCCCATACAAGTCGGAACAAATGTGGTGGTACAGTCCGGACGCAATGCGCGAGCATGTCAAGCAATCCTCACGGCCATTGGATGCGAGTGCGAGTACGTCGTCCTTCGGCACAACCTTCCGCAGCGTCAGATCACTCAATAGCACAGCGTCATCTCCGACTCTCGGCCGTATGCACCATGGCTTGCCCGGGCAGGCTGTGATGCGTCACGTTCCTACTAGCATGTCTCGAGATCCACTCTTGCAGGCACAGGCAATGACTACGGCACGAGCTGCTACGGCCACAGCGCTAGCGGCGTTGAAGTCCGGTTCTTGGCCCTTGCCGCCGTCAACACGGGGCGAGTACTGCGAGAATTGGCAAATTACACCGACACGGAGCGGCATGCTCATGCGAACGCAGTCGATGAATTCGCTCTTGGGGTAGCGGACACAAGCGACTTCGGCACGACGGCGCCCGGTGTTTCCAGTTTGCGTTTAGTCTTAGACTTAGTCTCTGACTTTCCTCTCGACTTTGGGGTTCGACTTTAGACCGGTCGTGCGCCGGTCCCGGTGGACCGGTGTCAGTAATTTTAGTATTCTTCAATCGACAGGACCGCGCCATGAAGACCCGTGTTCCATGCCACGCCATGGTACACGCGGAAGGATACGACCAGGGTCCGGTCCGGTCGAGAAACGACCCTCACTCAAAACGTACTCGATCTATGCCACATAAGGGAATCGGATTGACAGATGCCGCCACGCCACGCCAGCCGAGCCTATGGCTGTACACCGTTGCCCCATGTGCTAGAGCGCTCCCCAACCCGATTCGCGATTCGAGTGGCACCTGAAAACCCACTCTGCATCCGGCCTACGCAGGCTACGGAACGCTCACGAGCCGCCGCATCGAGCCCCCCATCCACCACGCGGCGAGATCGCGTGCTCCGCAAGCGCCCAGAGCCGCAGCGTGTTCTGGTCGGTCACCTCGGTGCCGTTCGCCGTGTACCGGGGGGGCAGGTCGTCTCGCTCGAGGATGGCCAGCGTGTCCTCCTCGACGGTCCCCGCCATGGCCAGGGTCGTGACGTTGACGGCGCGCCGCTGGCCCATACGGTAGCAACGCGCAACCGCCTGCTTGCGCAAGGAGGCGTCCAGGCACGGCGAGACAAAGACGACCTGCGATGCCGCGTCCAAATTTAGGCCGGTCGCCCCAATGCGAAGCGTGAGGACGAGGGCCGTCACGCCTCCGCCGCCGCTCTTACCACCAGCTTCGCCGGCGCCGCTCTCGCCACCGGCGCCAGCGCTTTCGAGAGGCCTTCCCAACCGCGCTACGGCCTCCTCTCGCGTGGCCCGCTTGGTGCTCGACTTGAGCCCAATCGCGCGTAACGGCTGGTCGTGGACACGCTGTGCGCGTATGGCCTCGAGGGTGGGCTGTATGAGAAGAGGATGGTCGACGAAGACGACGGAGCGCTCTCCGCGTGCCGCTGCGGCTGCCACCACCTTTGCGGCCGCGCTGAACTTGCGAGAGACTGGGATGGGCTCGGACTCCTCAGCCGCCGCCTTCTCAGCCGCCGCCTTCTCAGCCGCCGCCTTCTCAGCCGCCGCCTTCTCAGCCTCAGCCGCCGTCTTCT
>Ga0210248_101891_pt1 | contig 14420 bp, 12 predicted proteins | sample ChrtobMetP3_32mM_FD_155493 | JGI IMG/M metagenome (GOLD analysis project Ga0210248, IMG submission 155493) | Chrysochromulina tobin associated microbial communities from unialgal haptophyte culture, Seattle, Washington, United States - P3_32mM | ecosystem: Host-associated > Algae > Haptophytes >...
AGAGGCGGCGGCAGCCGGGAAGAGAGGTCCATGCTGTACGTTGGGCTCACTGGCGGAGCTGAGTCAGGTGGCGATGGCGTTGGCAGGTGGGTGGGCAGCAGCGGCGACGGAGAAAGGTCGAGCGGTGGTTACTGTGCCCATGGGTGGCCAGCACGTGCGGCCGGCGATCGGGATCGACGAGTATGTACGGCATAGGGCGCGCTGAAGCCGCCCGCTTCGAGCGGCACAGCAGGTGCTTCGAGCGACACAGCAAGGTGCTTCGAGCGACACAGCAAAAAGGCGCACGCGCAGTTTCGGTCACAAGGTTAAAATTCCCACACTTCCATCCTTACGGTTCGGGTGCGCGACCTGATCTCAGCTTCACTCACAAGGCAACCGTTGAAACTTACAAACTTGATTCGCCGTCGGCCTCCCTTCGTTCGCGCGACGAAAGTCAGCAGGGTGTCAGGGACTTGTGCAGCACTGGTGTCAGATGACGAAAGCTAAGGCGCAACGCTCTGCGCAGTCCGGTGAACTCCATTCCGAGCAGCATGCACCAGGATTCTCGAAATCAGCCGCTTTCATTTGCGTAAGCTCGAGTTTCGCCGCTGTGCTTGCAGTCTCGTGGCACTTCATGGGTCGAGAAAGTAAAAGCGAGATAGCTCTCCGGGCTCGAATCGCAGCCCTTGAGAATGTGCTTGTGCATCGGGAGCAGCGCATTGCCCAACTCCAAGAGGCTTGCTCAAGAGACTCCAGCGGCCCAGACGCCAGTCTTAAGGCAGCCGCAGGCATTGCTGCAGCGTTGTCAGCTGATTGCAACGTGGTGCAAGAGATCTCTCTTCACTCAGTGGCTCCTGCTGAGTTTCGACCCCTGAATCTCACCTACGGGCTACCATCGACTGTGCGCTGCCCCATCGTCATTCGTGGCGCTGTAACGTTTTGCCAAGGAAGTAAACTGGCGCAGTCTTGGACGTGGAACCGTGTCCGTAGAGCAGGGCCGCAGCGGCAGGTCACTTTCGATGTGTCTGCCGAACCCGGCTTGACGTATTGGAACAACGTGACCATGCTGGCTGAGCTCGTCAAGCTGCGTGGCCTTCGCACCCAAAACTTCAAGACGGTGACGACGAGAATCGACCGATTTGTCGATGCCATAGAGTCAGTCGATGACGAGTATGGTCCCTTTGTGCGATATGGTGCACCGCTGCGTAAGTTCTCAGCTTCCATGGCAGACGAGCTCAAAACGGCACATACTAGCATCAATACTCACGATGCTGCAGGGCCTTTGGGGCGTCTAGCTCCATTGCTGCCAGACAACTTCGGGGAGCGCGAGATTACTTTGTTCCTTGCGGCTGCTGGCGTGACTTCCACCGCTCACTACGACAACTCCGCAAACATGCATATGCTGCTTAGTGGACGCAAGCGCTTTCGACTGCGGAAGCCGTTGCTTGCGCTTGACACACTCGTTACCTGGCCTGACACACATCCGAATGCGCGGCAGCTGCAGACGCCTGTCGCCCCAGATGACGTCACGTTCACAACGGTCGAGCTAGAAGCTGGCGATGGTCTTTTCGTGCCTGCAGGCTGGATTCACGAAGTCACGGCACTCGAGAGGTCGATTGCACTTTCGCTCCTTGCGCCCAATTTCGAATATGGCGATTTCGAGAGGTTTGGCACAGAGGATCGCCTGCAGATGATTCCTTTCCTCGCGCGGTTGCGGGGCACGTTCGACCCAGTTCGGCTCTCAAAGGTCTTCAAGGTCTTCGTCGTCTCCTTACTCGCACGTCTCGAGATGCCCGAGCTGATGCGCACGCTGCTGAGCATGTACTCGGCCGAGACACGAGCGGAGTTCGGAATGCCACCCGCGGCAACATGGCCGTTTGGTTGCCATGCCGCAGATGCGATCGATGCGGCGATCGTCCGCGAAGGCGCCGAAGTCGTCGCAATGCGTTTCCTCAAGTACCATGCCACACTCCGCCCTCGCTATGTGACGGTCTACCTGGAAAACATACTTGGTGTGATGGCTAGCTTCCTGGACTTGCCGACCAAGGAAGCGACGTATGCTGCCTGGCTCGACTTTGCGACGGCTTGCTTGATCATTCCGCCTTCGCCATGATTGCACTGGTTGCGAGCTCAGGTGTGACATCGACGACGTCTAAGCTGCGTGCGCCCTTTGCGCTCCTGTATGTTGTGTATGTGTCCGCCGCGCTGCCGATGCTGTGAGGCTGAGGCTCCACGCGGGCTTCAGACGACAGACCCGAGGTTCACCCGCGGGGCTGAGCCGGTCGGCGCGAGCATCTCTGTGTTTGTGAGTATCAATGGTACCGCCGATCGCCTTCGCGCGCCGGATCCGCGGGTGACTCCTGTGGCACTAGTCGGTCATTAGTCGGTGGGTCCTCGGTCTGTGTGCCCCATGTGAGCCCTGTGTATAGTGTCGCTGTCGGCTGGGCGCGAAGCCGAAGGCGAACGTGGTTCCGCGGATCCGACGAAACGAGTAACCATCTAACCAACCGGTGCGTTGAAAGTGTTATCGGGTTGGTGCTGTTTACAGTACGCGTTGTGAGCTAGTTGTAACCGCACACGTATGTACGCCGGTCCGGGAATCATGTAAACATTGGCTGTGAATTCATAGTGTTCACGCGTTGCTACTGTTAACAGCGTCATGGATGCTTCTGTGGCTTGGCTCACGCCTCCATCCCACCCGCCTTCTGCATCCACTATCCGATGCTGGCGGGGAGCGTGGTCCTTGGCTACGCACGCTATCTCGGCATCGACCCTGAGACCGAACCGAGGTTGGTTGACGTTGCGCGGGAGGCACTCACTGACCCAATGCCTCCTGGATGGGAACGGCACCTGAATGAAGAACATTGTCGGCCGTTCTTCTTCAGTCCGGAAGGGATCACAACCTGGGAACATCCGCTGCTGCAGCACTACCTCGCAAAGGTGGATGGGCTTCGGGCGAGCACTGCTAGAACTACCCACTGGAGCACCCAAAGCATTCCACCGTCAGCGACACATGCGCCACACTTGCAAGCGCAGCTCGCTGGACACGTAGCAAATGCACACCAGTATCTTTCCAGTCAATATCTGCAACCGCCACTATCGACGATGCAGTACTGGCCTGCCTCTTTGCCATACCATCCGTTGCAAAACATGCCGCTGCCGCTCGAGGCGCCTGGACACATTCCAATGCCGATGGCATACGGGCACCCAGCCTCGTACGCGATACCGGCCATGGAGCATGCTTTCACACCGTATGTTGGCGCGCTGCACCAATACCACGCTGGTCACCCCACCCAGCATGCAGCACTCGCACCACCTGCTGTGCACCTGCCCACCATGGTGGCGCTTCCTCACGTCGCCTGCGCGCAATTGTCAGTGCCCTCCATGCAAGGCCCCCCGCTGGTGACGGATCTGGAGCGCTTACGCCATCATCAGGTCGAGAGGTATCAGCAGCAGCTACGACAGCTTCATGGGCAGTCCGATCTTGCCAATCGGACTCCATCTGAAGCGCCATCCTCCAGTGCTCCTCACTGGCAAGAGCAACGCCGCCGCCAGTGGCAGAGGCTGCAGGAGCTGCAGCACGATCATATCGAGCGCCAACTGCAGCATCACGACGACCACAACGACCCGCGGAGCAACCATGGGCCTGTAGATGAGACGCGAGCTGAGGCGGCGGCCGTTGGTGCGACTGCTGACAATGGAGGCATGCCACCGACGGAGCGCAAGGCCTCAGAGGAGACCGTGCGATGCGCGTCGCTCGAGTCCGCCGAGCGCCTCGGCGAGTGTGCTGGCGGTGCCCATGGTACCGAGGAGGAGCCACTGCCGTCTCTCAAGCAGCTCGCGGCGCCCCTCCTTGGTATCATGGGCTCGGCCCTACAGCGTACTGCCTCTGCTGGTGCCACCGCTGCCACCGCGCTCAAGCGTCGCGGCTCAGCTGCGGCCGCCGCCGCTTCGGCGGCGGCCGGTGCTGGACACGGCGCTGCCGCTGTAGCCGCCGCCGTTGCGTTTGCGCAGGCGCCTGGATCACCGGCGCCGCCACCGCCTCCTCCTGCTGGCATTGGTGGCGGCAGTGTGGCGCAGCTGGCGGCAGCAGAGGTAGAGGCTGCGGAAAACGCCTTCCGTGCTGCGTCCGAGGTTTGGACGGCAACGCTCGGGCAGCAACGCGAGGCCCTTCCCTCGTCCGCGGCTCGCCTAGTCAATCAGGTCCTGGGCGATGCTCGCGCTCGTGTTGAGAGCGTCTCCCAGCAGCTTCGTGCCGAGCTCGAGCACGCCGGCTCTCGTGGGCGCGCCTTCTGGCCGGCGGAACCAGTCTCTACCTCGGACGAGGCCACCGCGCCTGGGTCCGCTAAAACTGCCACCATGCTCACGAAGAGCGCGGTGGATGCATGCGCTGCGCTGGGAGAGGCGCGGGATGCAAGGGTGCTCGAAGTGGAGGCGACTCTGCGAGCATGCGAGAAGCGCCTTGACGCGCTGCGCTCCACGCGGCACGAAGCGTCGGCCTCGCTCGGTGGGAACACCATCCTCCCCAAAGTCTCTAGTGACACAGACGAGCCGTCCTCTGCCGAGGTTGTGGCAGCAGACAAGGCCCTCAAGGACCTCGATTCGTCTGCCGCGTTTGAGCTCGAGCAGGCGCTATGGCGCGGCGGACTGCGCGGAGCTGCGCTGCAGGCACGTGTTGCCTCGGAGCTGAATGACCTGCGTGAGCAATGGCGCGAGCATCGGGCTAAGGCGGAGCATGCAGCCGTTGAGGAGGCCAGGCAGCGCGAAGCGCAGAAGAAGCGTCTGGCCGCGTACGTGCGCCGCTCGATGCTCGATGCGGCCACGCACTCGCTCTCCCGCCTCCTCGACGTGGCCACTGCTACTGCAGGTGACCTCACAGCAGTGGCACTCCGCGCTCTGCATCAGCGAACAATCGCGATGCACCGAGGGCTTGGCACGCCGGCGGACGATGGGGCATTGACACGGGACGCCGCCACTTCCTCGCTGGTGCAACACCTCGTGTCCGGCGGCGAGGCTCTGATGGTGCAGCTGCATGCCGAGCTCGCCACGCTCGTGGAGGCGGTGGCCGCTGCGGCCACGCAAGTGGAAGCGTGGGTTCGAGCGGAGGAGGAGCTACGCATTGTTGCGCGCCAAGCCGATGTGCAATCGCGTGGAGCCGTGGGCGTCAGCGAACGAGCTTTGGAGGCGCGGTGCGCAGTGTTCGACGGCGATGTGTTGCAGCTGCGTTACCGGGCGCTCGAGGGCTTCGGGCGTGGCCTTACCTTGATGCTGGAATTTGGCGAGGCGCTTCTCGTCGGCGAGCTCTTGCGTGTTGCGCCATCGTGGGGCACGCAGCAGAGTATGCCCCCGCCGCCGTACTCGTCGGCCCAACCGTTGGGACCGGTCTCAACGACGCGGACAGCGATGCCCCATCAGCAAGCCGCACCGCAGGTCGGCGATTCATCACGCGACATTCACTTGACGGTACCGGCATCGACAAAAGAGCATTCTGCCACCCGTCATTCATCTCTGCTGTGTGGGCCACCCATGAATGCCGTAGCTGCGTGTCCTCCCACCATTTCCGCCACACCGGTGGAGCATTTGGCACTGCGGGCGCCGTACCAACGTACGGTCGCCCGACCATGTGCATCCCTGTGTGCATCCTTGCCGAGGGCGCCCTCCACAGCAAGCGCCGAGGCTGGCTCTGCTTCGCCCCATACGCCCCAGACTTTACAGTTGCAGCACAGTCGTGTGCCAGCCTTCGACCCGGCAGAGAGCAGCGCCGAAGCGGGCACGCCCCTGACTCGAGGAGCAGCGTCCACGGCATTCGCGGAGGTCTGGCTCAACTCGCGGGGCTCGCTGCTCTCGCCGGGCTCGCTGCCGACAGCCAACATGTCCGTGACGCCATTGACGGCCGTGGACGACGGCAGGCTGTCCGTTGGCACCATTCCAGTGCTTAGCTCGCCCCCTTCGTGCCTGGCCTCTACCACCCATACCGCCGAGCCTGTAGGTGCGCCGCCGGCCGCTGCGCCCGCTGAGGAGGAGCTGGTGGCACGGCAGCTGCTCTGGGAGGAGGAGTCAGACGCTGCTGCCGCCGCTACGGCAGCGGAGGAGACAGGGGAGGAGGTGGCCATAGCAATCATAGCAGAACGCGAGCAGGGTGAGATGGCGGTAGAGGAAATGCTGGCGTTCCTCGACGAGGCGGCGCAGCTTGTCGGGCTTCCCAAGCCCTCGGAGCAGATTCAGGAGCAGACTAGGCTCGAGAGCAGGCCTGCCCAAGTGGAGGATGTATAGCCAGGAGCGCGCGAGAGTATCTCGAAGGCTGTGTCCGTTGCATTTCTATAAGATGTCGCCGACAAACGAAAGCGCTCTTTCGGCGTCGTCCGAAAGGCGACGTACCGACGAATGGTGAAGCGTCCGCGCGAGGTTGCCGTCGCCTCGTCCAGCGAGCCTTTTGCTACTTTGGGCGAGGCTGTTCCCACCGCCATCGCTTCTGCACCAAAACGCAAGCGCAAGGACTCGCGCAAGGATGCAGTCGCACCCCTGGATGCCCTGGTTGCATCCCACGACAACAGTTCCAGTGACGCGGCCGCGTCTGCGTCGGCGGTGTTACCCGTCAACAACCCGCGATACCCCGCCGTCCAGCGGCGGACGGCGCACAAGAAGAAGAAGACGCTCGTGGTGTGCTCACGCGGCGTGACCTCGACCAACGTTGAGCTCATGGAAGACCTGCTCAAACTCATGCCGCACGCTCGCAAGGATCCAAAGTTTGACAAGAGCGAGCCTCTCACATCGCTCGGCGAAATCGCCGAGCTCAACGGCTGCGCGGCGGTGCTGTACTTTGAGGCGCGCAAGATGAAGGACCTGTACCTGTGGGTGGGCGCGGTCAAGGCAGGAGGCCCATGCGCAAAGTTCCTCGTGCAGCAGGTGAGGCCAATGAAAGACCTGCGCCTCACAGGCAATTGCCTGCTCGGCTCGCGCCCAATTCTCTCCTTTGACGGCGCGTTTGACGGCGCGCCGTACCTGCAACTGCTCAAGCAGCTGCTCGCGCACGCGTTCGCGCCGCCCAAAGGCCACCCGCGCTCGAAGCCCTTCCACGACCACGTGCTGTCCTTCTCTGTGCTGGGCGGGCGTGTGCTCGTGCGCCACTACCAGGTGGTGCCGCCGCTGCACGACGCGAAGAAGGAGGGGGATACCCTCGTCGAGATTGGCCCGCGGCTTGCGCTCGTGCCCATTCGCATCCTCGGCGGCGTCTTTGCGGGCGAGACGCTCTATGTCAACGACACGTACCAATCGCCCAACCTGCTGCGCGCGGAGCAGAAGCGGCGCTCGGCAAAGCGCACGATCGGTCACGTTGCGCAGAAGGAGAAGCGCCGCAGCCGCCTCGCGCAGGGCGCCGACCAGCCCCCCGCTGACGACCTGGCAGACGTGTTCGCCGTCGGCGAGTAGAGAAACTCGCTCACGGTCTGCACGCCCTCCGATAAAGAGCGGTATGCGATCAGCGCACAGTTGAGTGCTAGCTCGAGAAAAATATTTTCGTACAAACGGCGCCGTTCACACCCCTCGGAATCTTCGGCGATCTCCCTTTTCTAATTTCAATGTCGCGCATTGTTCTTGCTGCAATGGCCGCTTCGGCGTCGGCTTTCTCGCCTGTGGCGAGCTTCTCGCCGGTGGCAGCACCGCAGCGCGTTTCCTCTCCGCAGATGTCCACAGACGGCTTTTCACGCCGTGCTGCCTTTGCGGCCATCTTCGCCGTGCCTGCCGCTGCCAATGCCATGGCTGTCAGTGACAGCTACCCCTCGAACCGCGCCGCTCTGTCGCCGTGGCCGGCAGGCTGCCTGAGCCTTGAGGAAAACGCCCTCTCGCGCCCTGATGCGCGCATGGACCCAAATGGCGCGCTTTGCGCTTGCGGTCGCCCAGACTGAACATGGGCGTTGCCACCGCAGGTGCCTGGCCTCAACAGCCCTGGCCTCGTTCCCGCCAAGAAGGTGCGGAGCGGCTTGACGCGCGCCGATTTCGACGAGAAGATCCGCGACGCTGACACCAACCATTTCTGGTACGCGCGCGCACGCTTTGCAGGCAGTTTGGCTGCTCTCGCTGTCTGTGTAGGCCAACACTTTGCGATGCTTATCCAGCCAACTCATCGTGGACTGCTTGAATGCACCTGTGCTGCAGGTCGCCCAAGGGGATCATGGACTCGGTCCCGAAGATGAAGGGCATCATCACGCCCAAGACTGCGGGCTTCAAGACCAAGTAAGGACGGGCACGCGTGGGGAGTCTGAGAATTGCGTTGTGTTTCGACAATTTATGACTCCGTGAGGCTGGTGCGACATTTACCCTAAACCCTATCTATACCTTGAAGTGTGCATGACACATTCAGTGCAAAGAGTGAGGAAAACCCTCAGCCGCGAGCCGCCTCTGCCCTCACAAAGTCAAAGAATCCCGCCGGGGCGCCGGCGTGACGTGGGGCGCGGGACCCACCCCAACAGCACGGCGCACCTTCCGCCGGCGGTAACTTGATTCGGAGATGTGCGTGACCACCCCCCTCTTCCTCCCGATTCCCCCAAAATTCCGTAAATCCGTAAAAAAGTTGTATTTCCCTCTGTGTTGAGGCCCAGAGCTGCCCTTTGATCAGCTGTAAAGCCGGGTGACGCAGGAACTTCAAACTTGCAGATTGGACTCAGTTTCGGCGTGCGAAAAAGCCCCGCGCGCGCTCTCTCCTTGGAGTCGAGAGGGCTCGCAACATGGCCAACGTTCAGGATTCGAGCAATGACAACTCGAGCGACGATGACGACGACGATGAGGACGAGGAGGAGGATCCAATGGAGGAATCTCTCGTCAACCTGGTCGGCAATACGATCAAAGAGCTCGCGCCAGCAGCGCAAGTGTTATGCAGGAAGCAGATCATCCTTTCCAAGTTGGGTCGAATGGGCATCTTCCGCGTGGTGGATCTTCAAACGATCATGGATGCCGACATTCAGATGGTGGTTGCTGCATTGTCCCCCACGCCTCTGCTCTTTGCCTTCAAGCTCAAACAGGCGGTCACCGCCTTGCTCGCCGGTGCCGAACGACAATCCACTTCGAGCCAGTTTTCGCCCGCCGGCGCCGCTTCGACCGGAGGTGCCGCTTCGACCGCCGGCGCTGCTTCGACCGCCGGCGCCACGTCGCCCGCGAACGCCACCTCGCCCGCTGGTACAACCCCAGGCAGTGGCGCCTTCCAAACGCCTCCGATCAATGTCGCACCCGCTGCCACGCCGTCACCCAACACCTCCGTAATTGCCACGGTGAAGATCGGCCCACAGACGTATATCGGAGCGCACCAGTTCACTGTCACGGTGACCACTTCCTTCGCTGAGCTCTTGCGCCTTGCAATCTCGGGGAAGAGCGAGGTGGACCGTGCAAAGCTGGAAGGGCTGCCTGTGAAGGTTGAGACGTTCACAGGTCCGCAGCACCTCTCGACGCACAAGGCCGATGCGTCGCTCTCGGCGCTCGTCACCGACTCCATTTCGCTCGGCTACCGCCACATTGTTTTTACGCATGCCCTGCCCGCCCAGAAGCCCGCTGCCCGCCCCTCGAATAGTGCGTTTGAGCGCATGATGGGCCTTGGGCTGCCAGACAGAGAGACCGCTGCCGACGAGGCTGAGCTATCTTTTGACCAGAGGCTTTACAACTGGCTCGTCGATATGTGCGAGGAACAAGGGCTTGGCGTTCGTGGCGACGAGAAGAAGGAGTGTGAGTACCTTCTAAACGCGAGTTCAACGAGCGCTACTCGCACGCGGTCGTGACCCCTGGGTTGCTCCGATCTATGTATGCGCTGCTCACAAGCGACGGCTCGGCACCCATGAACAGCCAAGCGAAAGCTGTCGACGAGGCGGTGCTCAAATTTCTGGCGGCTGGCGGCGACGTCGAGCTCTTTCCAGACCTGCGCGCACTCAACAGCGGCGAGCGCGGCAAGTACGACCTCTTCTGGGCGGCGGGGGCTCGCGTACTCGCCTCACTTGAAGCGTGCGCCGCCGACGATCGGCACGGCGAGAACCGTACTCTGCTGCAGCCCCTCTCTGTGCCGGACTTGCGTCGGCGTATCGTCGAGCAGCTCGTGAGTGAGGGGCACCCTGAGCCCACCGCTCCGTGCGATGAGTGGATCAGCTTCCAGTTCGCGCCACGCTGCCCATCACGCACGATCGCGACACGGCATACGGGTCGTTGGGACATCACCCTCAAGGTGATCTCCACTACTTTACGCAAGTCCAACGAAGATTCACACTATTGCAACGCTCTGGAGCTCAACGTGAAGGCCTTCTTACACGACGCCGACTTGGTACTCGAGCGTGAGTTCAAGGTGCTCCTTGAGCATCGTCAGCAGCAAGATCGAGCTCGCCAGGCGGGCCAAGGTATCGGGTGGGGTGCCGTGCTGAACAATCCTGATGCAGCAATATCTACGGGTGACATAGAGAGGTACCTCACGGCCACCCTCGAGCGTATCGTGCGGGTCTCGAACGACGATAAGTGCAAGGTGCCGACTGGCGAGCCTGGCAACCCGGTGGGCACCAACGTGCGCCCAATGGCGGCGGGCGTCGCCCTCAAATCTGTGCGGCTGCTGGCCATGGACCACAGCTGGCATCGTGCCTCCATCACCCCGACGGTGACGCTGCTGTCGGACGTTGCGCACGGCTTCGAGACTGGCAATTGGCGACACGGTCAGCTGGTTGTGAGCATCAAGGACTCCGTGCTCGAGCCGTCCTCGGCCTTCCGAAACGCTGCAGAGCTCGCAACCACCGTCCTCGCTGCGTGCGCTAAGCCCATCATCCTCGACAAGAGGACCGACGGCGGCCCAGAGCAGAATACAACGTTCGGCTCGGTGCAACTTGCGGACGTGGCGCTCTGGAAGAAGACCGGGGCGGACTTGTGTATGCAGACGGCCAAGGCGGCAGCGCAGCGGAGTGGTAACCCCAAGGCCGATCTGTGGCACGCAGCGAGTGCACGCTGCACCATCGGCTGCTCTGAGTGCGGCTTGCCACGTGTGCTCTACTCGCTCAACCGCCTGTCACCCGAGGAGAAAGACCTCGCACAGTCCGCCGTCGACAACGTCTCCTCTTTTGTCTGCGGTGCCACTCAGCTGTTCGATGAGGGCCATCAGCTGGCCTCCAAGCTCTTCGTGCGCTCTGCGAATGCGTGCGGCTTGCCCGTTGAGAAGCAGTACTATACGTCAAAACAATTTCGTGACTGTTGCACATGGTGCGGCTTGACCGATCCCCTGGAGCTCGAGGACCTGGAGAGCCTCAACCTAAACGGCGCAAAGGGCTACTCGATCTGCAAGAGATGCTACGCTGACGGCAAGAAGGTGATCACGTTTGGCAAGGCAACAAAGACAGCGTTGCACCAGTCAAAGGCCAAGGGGCGGAAGCGAGCAAAGAAGGCGGTGGTGGACTCAAGCGAGGAAGAGGAAGACGACGAGGACGGGGATGACGAGGAGGAGGACGTCAACGAGGGCGAAGGCGAGGGCGAGGAGGATGAGGATGAGGGCGAGGGGGAGGAAAACGAGGACGAGGGCGAGGGCGAGGACGATGACCATCAGTACGAGGTTGAGATCATCCTTGCCAAGAAGGAGTTCACCGAGCCGCGTAAGGGCAAAGTGATGAAATGGGCCGTCAAGTGGCAGGGATTTGACGAGACGAGCCAGATGACGTGGGAGCCGGCAGGTAACCTCACGAACGTGCGCAGTGAGGTCGATGCCTTCGAACGGCGGCTTGCGTCCATGCCGTCGCTCACCGCTTTCACAGCGCCAGCGGGCTCGTCGGCGTGCTGCTTCGGCAGCACCTGCAGGCACCAGAGCGACCGCGAGACGACGCAGAACCCGTGCTCCGTCTGCACCAAGAACATGCATCACATGTGCGCGAGCGAGCACCTTTTCCTCAAGCCATTCTACTCAGAGTTGGAGCACTCAAACATCTGTTTCGATTGCTCGCTGCTCATTGCACTCATGGAGAAGCGCACGCCGTTTGGTCTCACCGGCGCGCAGCTCATGTTTGAGCCGTACTATCGTCAGCTGCGTGGCGTCGCCTCGCTCGCACCTACGCCATTTGGACTGGGCGCCCTGCTGACCACGAAGGCGCTCAAGCTCTTTGAGCCCGACGCGCTCATGGCGCGCACGCTGCCGACGCCGGCCAAGTGCTTGACATGCAAGTCGGCGGAGGGCGAGCTGCGCGCATGCTCGTTCTGCAAGAGCGGCATCTACCATGACAACGCCAATTGCCTCGGGGAGCAGCGTGCATCGGAGGCGTCGCTCACCTACAAGAGCTTCCCGTGGTGCTGCCCCAAGTGCTTCCAGAGGGGCAAGGTGGCACTGGAGAAGATACTGCTGCTTGGACCGTCTCAAACCAACAAGCGGGGGCGCTGAGCGTGACTGATGCACTGGATAAGACACTGCTTCGTGCTTGGACAAACTCATAACAAACTCAAACCATGCAGAGTGCTGAGCGAGACTGATGCTGGGTGTGCCGCTTGGACTGAGCCCGCCGCCTCTAGCCCGCCTCGGTACCACACAGTACGCAGTAGCTAAATGTGAGTCCGGTGAGTACCTTACTAAAAGGCATCAGGGTCTAAGTACGGCTCTAAATGCCATAGGCTGTAGTACTCTTTTCCTGCACACTTCTGACTTACTTCTGACTGGCACTCATCTCTAACATCACGCTTCATCCGTTATACCGAGTTGACGACCCTCAGCGGCGGGCGGCCTGTGAGCGTGATCCAATTGGCTCAAATGGTCAAGCAGAACGGATGCAAGCCTGCAAGGGCTTGATAGAGCACATCATGCATTGCATGCCCTACCCCAGGGGGGCTATTGGGCGCCGTTTTGGGCGTTCTGTTACGTAATTACGGATTTACGGATTTACCCCCCTCCCTCCCCCTCCCACGCTCCGACCCGGTGACGCGGATCACCGAATCAAGTTACCGCCGGAGTAATTCACCTAACAGAGTAGGTTAGGCGTTAGCATAGATTTAGTCTGCAATTCGAATCTTTGATGGCATCTCGCTCCTTGACTAGTCGGACTAGAGGGCAGCCGGCAAGCTCGCCATGCGCCGTTCTCCTTCCTCCTGCACTCAGCGGCTCTCTACAAAACTCTCTACAAAACACATGTCCCAGAGTAATTCACCTAACAGAGTAGGTTAGGCGTTAGCATAGATTTAGTCTGCAATTCGAATCTTAAATTAAGGGGGTCACATTTTGGATCATGCTGTGACGGTCACGAAAAAGTGTGACGAAAGGACGGCCAAGAGCAGAAAAGGGGGCAAAATGCAAGAAGAGTAGAACTGCGATGCAAGGGGGGCAGTTTGTGAAGGGGGGCAAAGGATCAAGGTGGTCAGCGGAAGGGTGAGGGTGGATGTACTGGGATGGGGGATTGGAATGCGAAGCGCGTGCTGGTGCGAGGCCGTGCGCGTAACGCACAGACCCTGTCCAGGCGGAATCGTCGCATCGTCGGAAATGAGAGAAGGCCACGCCTGCCAGGCGCGTCCCCGGGGGGGCGCGCTTACATGACTACTGGCAACAGGCCGGCAAGCGGGGCGCCGCTAAGGAGGTGAGATTTCCTGGATTTCGCCCAGATGGCGACAGGGAGCGCCGCGCCGATCACGGCGGCGAGCGAGATGAGGCGCAGATGGTGCGTGAAGAAGGAGGTGGTGGCCGTGCGCGACGTGCCGTAGACCGTGCGGTCGATGCACCCCTCGGCACGCGTCTCGGCGTGCCACGCGTGCAGCATCCCCACCGTGCCGGGGTGCACCGGGCCGGTGGTCTCGATGACGATGAGGACGACCTGTCGGCCCTTGGCGAGGGCATCGGCGAGTGCCCTGCGTGCCCAGCCACGTGACCGACGCCCGTGGCGTGGTCGAAGGGCGCCTGGTCCGCCGTGTGTGTGTGTGAATTTAAAACAGGACCACACAGTACAGCGGCGCTCATGCTGTGTGTGTCCCCCAATTTCGTTAATTCCGGAAGCTCTGTCGAGCGGAACCGCATGTCCCCAGCACACGGCCGCGTGACCGCCAGGAGCAGCAGACCCTCACGGTGTGTCCGGGGAATTCGTCGGAAATCAGAGAAGGCCACGCCTGCCAAAGGGGTTGAGGTATGAATGGCTTCAAAAGGAGGCGAAAGGCGCTCGAAAAGAAAAGCGAAAGGATGTGGGACGCAAAGGGCGTGAGGGCATGTGCGCAAGACGCACAGACCCTCACGCCACTCGCGGGCGGCCGCGTGCGAGCGCTCCGAGCCGCGCGGCACCACCCCAGAGGGGAGGGGCGCGCGGCAGACGCGCGAGACGCGAGAGAGAGAAGAGATAAGAGAAAGGCGTTGGGCGTCCGACGAGTGGGGTTGCCGCGCTGTGGCGACAAATCGTCAGAACCAAGGCTGAATCTCAGCGGATCGTGGCAACAAGGCCACTCTGCCGCGTACAATACCCCGTTCCTTATTCAAG
>Ga0210248_101898_pt1 | contig 14391 bp, 19 predicted proteins | sample ChrtobMetP3_32mM_FD_155493 | JGI IMG/M metagenome (GOLD analysis project Ga0210248, IMG submission 155493) | Chrysochromulina tobin associated microbial communities from unialgal haptophyte culture, Seattle, Washington, United States - P3_32mM | ecosystem: Host-associated > Algae > Haptophytes >...
TGCGATCAATCACCGCTTTGTCACCAGGCAGTAGCCCCGCATCTGTCATGGAGTAACCTTGGATAGTGACAAAGAAGGTGGAGTCTATTTGATCCACCAGAAATTCACTGGGATCCAGTCGTTTCTCAACATGGTCATCTGCTGGAGAGGGTAGCCCTGCAGGCACTTTGGAGTTAAATAGTGTGATGCCGATTGGCGTACGATTGATTACTGGAAACTCCACATCACCGACTGGATCGATATCTTTTGCAATGGTGGCATCGAGCTGTTTGCGCGCATAAGCCTGCAAGAAGTCAGCGATGATAGGTTTTTGGCTACTTGGTACGCGGATCACTTCGGTGGGTTCTTGAAATTTTCCGGTGCCAGCTTTGCGGCCAGCGCCTTGGCGATGACCACCCCTGAGAGGTTTGGTTTTTTCGGTTTCTTTATTCATTAGATTATTGTAACGATAATCAATATTAAGTAAAGACAATTGTTAATTAATCATTAGCTCACGAAGAACATGCATACATGCAGAACTCGTAGGGCGTACCAGCTTGCGGTACGCCGTATTCTAAATTCCATTTCGCCTCTAGGCGAGATACTTTACTTTTGCTTGCTAGTAACCGTAAAGGTCATGTCCGCCAAGTGCCCGCTGTTTCACAGCGACCTTGGCGCCAAAAGTAACCAAAGAACACGACACCCAACTGCCGCTTGTATTCTTCGGTCTTGGCGCCAAACCCTCAGGCGCGGCAAAGGGGGCTTGAAAGTGAAAACCAAACCACGTGAGCACGAAAACTTAACCCCTAATGACTTAATTTTTTTGTGATTTTTTAGTTAAGTGTTGCAGGTGTTAAGGCTTTGTTGGTGTTTCTGCTTCAACAATATCTCGATACACATGCCAAGTGGCATGGCCAACAATGGGCATAGTAATGATAAGCCCCACAAAATAAGTGGCAAACCCTAATGCAACCAACATGACAATACAAGCGCCCCAAAGTAGCATGGTGATGGGGTTTTTGGTGCAGGCGATAATGCTGGCAATGGCGGCGGTGATGGCGTCTGTTTTACGGTCGGCCATGAGTGGAACAGCCACAACACTAATGGCAAATACTAGCGCGGCAAAAAAGCCGCCAACCGCAAAATACACCATACCGAAAACGGGTTGATTGAAAGTGAATACACTCATGATTACTTCGTTTAAGGTGGGGAATACACTGTCTTGAAAATAGAGGGCAAAAATAATCAGCGAGGCGCGTGCCCATATCAGCAAAATAACGGCTAACACGCCAGCGAATACGCCCACATTGAGCATATTGGAGCGCCAAGCGGTGAGGCTGGGCAATAGCTTGGGTTGTTCGCCTAATTCTAGTTGCCGGCTTAAGTCATATAGCCCCATGGCCAGAAACGGCCCCAGTAGCAAAAACCCGGTGGCTAGGGCCGGAAACAACCCATAAGCTTCATCAAAGACGATTTTCATGACCCAGCCTGCCACCGCAAAAAATGTCCCGTAAAACAGGCTAGGTAAACCTGATTGACGTGTGTCTTGGATGCCTGCTTTTAGCCAACCAAGAATGTTGCTAGGTTTAACGTGGCGGATAACAGGAAAAGTGCTTTGCGGAGGGTTTGCGCTTGTTAGTTCATCATCACTCATGGGCTATAGCTCTCATCTTTTGCGGATAGTGGAATAAGCTGGGTTTATTATGCGGTAATTAGCACAATTATGAAACCAATGGGGTGATACCCAAAAGCAGCAATAGTGGACAGCCCAAGATTTTTGACCTGTTTGTTAAGTTGGTGACTGTGTTTGCGCCGTGTGTTGTATTACTTGCAACCAAGCGCGGTGAGCAGGCAAATCTGTGCGGCAGTGCTGGTGTTGAGTTGTTAACAATTACTTAAACATGGTGAACATACTGGTATTGATGCGTATTACGCGTTTGCCAGCGCCCCTGACGAAAAGCATTAATCAGGGTTTCTGCACGCTCACTATGCATGCCTTCAAAACCAGGGTGCTCTTGATCTAAAAAGTCGGTTAAACCAGTGACGTGCGCTAACTCTTCACGGCTAACGTGTTGGTAACCCATGCTCCAATTTGCAAAACCTCGGTCTATAAGGGGCTCTTCAAGAAGCTTCATGACATGATGATGCCGTTTGTCTTGAGCTATTTTTACGTAAAGCGCATCTACAACATCACGCTCTCCTTCAAGCACTTGAAAAAAACAGCCTTCCATATAGAGTAGCAAACCAGTGATGTTGCGCTGGTTGTTATTCACGCGCGCGTGGCTCAGTAAATCAATTAATTCCTGATGCGTCATTAAATGGCTAGCAATGCTGGTATAACTCAGCATGAATAATTGCGTGTCTTGGTGCATGGTAGCTCCCTGCATTAAACTACAATTCATGTGACTGATTTAATTGCGAAAAGTTCTTTTTTTGGATGCCGTGAAAGTGAATCATGTGCATGTAAATAGCGCATGACAATTGAGGGTAATGCGGTAATTTGCACTATTTTGAAACCAATGAGGTGATACTCAAAAGCAACAATGGTGGGCAAGCCATGATTGTTGCACTTTTGGGTTATGTAGGTGACTGTGGTTGCGCCATGTGTTGTAAACACCGTACTAAGTGGGCTTGGTTAGTATATAGATTGGTACAAATGGATGTTTTGCACACACCTAATGGGAGCGTAAGTAGTCATGCGGGTGCTTTTGCTAATAACTTTAACTAACGTGGCTTAATACCGGCTGGCCGTGATTCCATACAATTTTGTTTCGGCCTGATTTTTTGGCAAGGTAGAGGTGTTCATCTGCCAGTTTTAGGGTTTCGTCGATGTTGTTTTTAAGTACGTAGCTGGCACCGATGCTGATTGTAAATTTAATTTCTTTATCGTCGTACTGCAGGCTGGTGTCCTCGCAGGCCTGTCTTAGGCGTTCTAGTAGCGCTTGTGATTCGATAAAATTTTTAGTGGTGAGGATAAAACTAAACTCTTCGCCACCGATGCGACCGTAGAGGTGCTCGCCTAAATGCTGGTTGAGCATTAAGGTGATGTGTTTAAGGGCGGCGTCACCTGCCTCGTGTCCGTGAATGTCGTTGATGCTTTTAAAAAAGTCGATATCGATAATGCCAACAGCTAGGTGTTTTTTATGTTGGATTGCCTCTTTCACAATGGGGTCGGCTTGAACAAAGAAGTAACGCCGATTTGGTATTTTTGTCAGAAAATCATAGTCGGCAATACGTTGTATTGTTTCTATGTGATCTAGCATGGATAAGTTTTGGTTTACACGGCAGGTAAGCTCGTCATAGGTGTAGGGTTTAGATATAAAGTCGTTGGCACCGTGTTTTAAAAATTGGGCAGATAAGTTTTTTCTAACTGAGCTTGAAATACCAATCATGCATAGTTTGTTTTTACCAGCCAATAAGCGCGCTTTTGCAGTAAAGGTGAGTCCATCCATAATAGGCATTTCTGCATCCACTAGGGCTAGTTTTATATCTGGGTGTGCGCTTAGGATAGCGAGCCCTTCTTCTCCATTTTTGGCGTACATCACATTTAAAAACTGGGTGTTCAGGTATTGGCCTGTAAGCATTTTTAGGGATTCTGAGTCATCTACAATCAGTACAGTAATCGATTGGTTGAAGTACAGCCTGCCAACGAGGCTGGCTAGATAGTCGTAGGAGTTAATATCGGCCTTTAGTACATAATCAATCACCCCTTTTGAGGTGAGGTCTTCATGTAAATCTTGGCTAAAATAGCCTGAAATGGCAATAACAGGCAGCTGCTTTTCATTCAGTAGATCAATAATTTCGCCACTTTTTGCATCGGGTAGGTTTAAATCGCTGATGGCGAGAAAAAAAGGTTCGGTGTCAGACTCTAACAGTGTTTTTGTCTCTTGATAGTTGTGGGCAATGACTACGTCGCATCCCCATTTGTCATGCAATAATGACTGGGTCATCATGGCAATAGAGTGTTGATCTTCGACAATAAGAATACGACACCCAGCCATGATGCTTTGGTGTGATTGCGGTCTGTCTTGATTGCGCACGGTCGCCATATTGGAATATTAACTTTAGATGTAGGCAAGTAATTGGTGAAGATGAAGCCCATAAATGCCCTTGTTTTAATATTTGCCTTGTTTAAAAGTTGCCATAAGCCTTGTCGCATAGCGATAAGCTTGCTATACGAACGCTTTACACATACACATAACGTTAATCAGCTATTAGCATTCACAAACCACTCAAAGGCGCAGCGATGTCTGAACGCATGTACACAAAAAGTAGTGTGATGATTGCGTTAAGGTTACTGGTGTTGATGGTGCTGGCTACACACATTGGTCATCGTCTGGGGCACGCTCAGCCTCTATAAAAAATTGCGCGCCTTGCAAAGAGCATATTTGCACGTTGTTATCTTCCGTGCTTGGCATGTTGGCACTGATGCTGAAGCATATCAACATAAGCGGGCGCATGTTGGCTAGCGTTTGCGCCCGTGTAAGGAATGATTAGGTTACGATTATTGTGGCGCAAAGGGCAAGGCAGACTTGTGTACGATGATGCGTAATTTTCCATCTTTGCCTTTTTTAAACACCCACGTTTTATCCACCATGACTTCATTGCCGTCCTTGTCTGTAACCCACACATTGCCCATGGTGATGGCTACAGAACCATAAATTTGTATGCCTTGGTTATTTTCCCCCGCGTTGTCGTAGCGGGCTTTTACCCAAGGTTTAAGTGCAAACCCTTTGTCATCGGGGTAATCTGGGTCGCCCCCTACAAAATAGGCTAACGCGCCTTTCTTATCATTTCTGAAGGTTTGCGGGCCAAACGCCAGCGTAGGTTTAAAAAACACTTTTCCTTGGTCGTAGTTGTAAGCTTCAGTCAATACTTGCTCGGCAAAGGCTTTGTAGTCGCCACCTTCTTCTTTTATCTGGCCAATTTTAACTAGCGCATCACACCATGCTTGTTGTGCTGCGTTTACTTCGTCGTAGGTGATGATATCTTGCGCACCCTCTTCCACATAAACTAAGCCCAAGTCGTTAATCACTTGTTGCACTTTTTCATTGGCTTGGCTGGTTTGCTGCGCCGCTGGTTGACTTGCAGGCTCGGTTGGTGGCTGGTTGCACGCTGTTAGAAAAAAGGTGGATATCAGGGCTGTTAACGCGATGACTTTACTTTTCATGCAGAGGGTTCCTTTGCGTGTGTGTTGGATTGGAGTGGCATGGTGTGATGTGGACAATGTTTTGCCCACACGTAATTAATAACAAGGGCGTTTAGCTAATCCTTGCAGTTATAACTGGTGTAAGTTGCGAGCATTTTTCTCGCCACAGACGCCTCATTGTTTGAGTCATCTGCGCTTTGGTTGGCGATTTTAGTTGCGCCTTGCCATTCTGAATCTGGTTGTGTGGGTTGGCCTTTTTCTTGCGATGCATGGTAAGTACGTTTTGACATAAAGTGAAGGTTAAGACTATTGGGGGCTTCTGCTTGTGCCAAACCTGTGCTTGATAACATGATGGCGCTTACAAGGCTTGCTATGTTTAAACGGTGCATAATGGTCTCCATTTTGTTAAGAAAGAGGTGTTAATTGTTGCAATGTGCTGATAGCGGGTTTAGCTGAGGGTTTGCGCATTACACCCTGTATAGTGTTGGTGGATAGATGCGCATATGTGGTCATGGCGTATTCGGGTTTACCAAAATTTTTTCTAAGGAAATGAGACGATACTCAAAGGTATCGGCAAAATTTGATGCGCGGTTTCTTGGGTGGCCTAAGCGGTCTAGGTAACGTCCTAGTATTTTTTCTGCCAGCCATGCTCGAATTGGTGCATGCGCTTTCACCTGTGCGCGAATATCTGATAGTAGAGGGGCTACATGGTTGGTTTGTAGGTGATCAAGTAATTGAAATGTAGGTGTGATGAATGCTGTCATATCATCGTCGCGCACCACACGGAATGCATTTTGTCGTGCTAACGCATCCAAAAACGCAGCATGCGTGCTTCGGGTGCCTTGTTCTGCCGCTTTGGTATCTTTGGATTCACGACGGAAATAATCAAAAATCACTACACCGCGCTGTGATAGTTTGGCTGACTTGACCAAGGCTGTTTGTAAGTCGATATAGTGAAAGCTTTCAGCAAACATACAGATATCGAACACCTCCTTGCTGTCAAAATCTTCAAATTTTCTGGTGTAAACAGCGGTTTTGGTGGGCAATTTTGCACGTGCTAATTGGTTCATGGTCTCAGATGGGCAGATGCACGTCATTGCATACCCGTAGCGCGATAAATGGAGAGCAATGGCACCAGTACCAGACCCTACGTCGAGAATGCGCTTAGTATCTGCTGGAAAGGCGGATACAAGGTGGTCGACAAAATCTGCTTGCGCCTTACCAAGAGCGGATAACGAAACGACGTTTGGTAGGCCCTTAGGCCAAAATCCATAATGCAAAAACCCATCGCCAAAGACTAATTCCGATAGTCTTGCTACTACATTGAGTTCATCTACTTTTTTTTGCATACGGTACGGTTTCTTTTAAGCTAGGCTCCATAAATTAAATGCGTTTTAATTTATTGGGATGGAGGTATAAACGTTTAAAAACAATACCTGTATTTGTTGGATAATAAAAATATATTTATATTAATAAATCGTTCTTTTTAACAGCTGTTTTAAGGTGGGCTCGTTTACAGTCCGCAAAATACTCAGTCGCTAATGCGGCGCGTCGTATCTGGCCTAGCTCTATAAGCATAGGTAGTATCACTATCGCGGAAAGGCGCCATGAAGGTGAAGCTTAACACCTCAACTATCCCGTTATTTACTCCTGTTAGGCTGTTAAGTGGTGCCTTTAAATAAGTCCTCAGCAACTAGTTCTTGCTGTAGAAATTGCCAAACCAGTAAAGCGTTTAGAAACCCTAAGCACGCAATATGGAGTAAATGTACGACGTGTATTGAGCTGTTGCTAAATAGCATGAATGGCTGGCATTGCTTACATAAGTGTTTTACGCATACACTTATCGAAAAAACTCAATAGAAGGCTCTAGTATGTCTGAACTCATGTACACAAAAAGTAGTGTGATGATTGCGTTAACGTTACTGGTGTTGATGGTACTGGCTATACGCATTGGCCATCATCTGGGGGCACGCTCAACCTCTATAAAAAATTGCGCGCCATGCAAAGAGCATATTTCCACGTTGCTATCTTCCGTGCTTGGCATGTTGGCACTGATGCTGGGGTTTTCGTTCAGCATTGCGTTAGAGCGCCACAGTAGTCGCAGTGAGGCAGTGGTGGACGAGTCTAACGCGATTGGCACGGCTTATTTGCGAGTAGCCTTATTGCCTCAGGCAGAGCAGGCAGAAGCGCAGGTTTTGTTTGCGCGTTATCTGCAAGTCAGGCTAGATGAATCTAAGCTTAATCTTGCTCAGGCTACTGAGCGCGAAAACTTGAATCAAACTGCAAATCAATTGCAGATGCAGTTGTGGAATAAAGCGATGAAGGTAGCGGCTGCGGACCCGAATCCTGTGCGTGTTGGCCTATTTGTTCAGGCGCTGAATGAGATGATCGATGCTTATGGGAAACGTTATGCAGAGTTGAATCGACACATACCTGAACTGGTATTATTGCTGCTGTACGGCGCATTGATCATTTCTGGCGGTATGTTGGGGTATTCTGCAGGCGTTAGTGAGCATAAGCCTTCGAATGCAGTATTTGTGATGTTATCGCTAGTGGTGCTGTTGATGTATGTGGTGATTGATTTAGACAGACCCCGCCGCGGCCTAATTGTGATTAACCAAGCCCCTATGGAAAGCTTGCGCGCTATGATGATGAAATAAGTGGTTTTTCAAGAACGTTGGGCGGACTTCATGCAGTCCGCCTAATGAATACAGTTATGAAAGCAACTCTTCCACATGCTTCTTAATATTCGCTGCAATCTTCTTGGTAGGTAAGTCGTTGTCATCACCACCAAACGGGTCTTCAATCTCTTCCGCTATGAGTTCTAAACTAGCCAATACATAAAAAATAAATACTACGATTGGTATAACGTAATAACCCAAGCTAAACACATAGCCAAACGGCAAGGTCATGATGTAGAAGAAGATGAATTTTTTAATAAATGCACTGTACGAATAAGGGATAGGTGTGTTTTTAATGCGTTCGCAAGCGCCACAAATGTCAGTAAATGATTGCAGCTCAGCATTGATAATATAAAACTGTTCACCTGTGATTTTGCCGACTGTGTAGAGATCGTTCGCTTTTTGAAACAATTGCTTAGCTATTTGGTTGGGCTGGTGCTTGCGGTGGTCTATTTCTAAATCCAAGCCTTCAAATAACACTTTGCTGACTTCTACATTAGATAAATGTTGAGAAAGTACCGATGCATAGACAGGAATAGCGTTTTTGAAGAAATCGCGGTCACTTTCCTCAGACAAATACGCAGACAGTTTAAGCGCTAGGTTGCGGCTGTTGTTGACTAAATTGCCCCAAAGTTTTCTGCCTTCCCACCAGCGCTCATACGCGGTGTTAGTTCTGTAAGCCAGTAATAAAGACAATACAAACCCCACGGTGCTGTGCATTAATGGAATATTTTTTACATGGCTTTTATCGGATAGTTTCCAAAACTCTATTTCCAAATAGGCTATGCCACCTGCATACAAACCAATGAAAATCATCATGGGAATGAGTCTGCGAAAGGTATCCGCCTCATGAAAACGGAAGATAAAAGTAATCCAGTCTTTTGGGTTGTATTGAATCATGTTGTGATGTGAAGTTTATTGAAAGTCTTGATCCAGTTTACCATGGCAGGCCTACTCGAAATATGAATTACGCCAGACTGTTAGTTGTTTTGTAGCGCCTTGATGCCTGACACGTTAGATGTGGCTACTTGCTATAAATACTCACCTTAACAGGGCGGCTTAAGCAAAGCAGATGTGCCAAGCAATTAGAAAATTCATGTATATTTCCATACCATTCGCTGCGCCCTTGAGGGTGTAGAGGGTGCTACTTAAAATGAATGTTTTTATTAAATTGCTCACATATAAGAAAGAACAAAAATGAATAAAAAAAACGATGTTGGTTGCTTTAAGTACGTTGCTGGTGGTGGGTTGTGCTTCAGTCCCGATGGAAACAACCGATAAAGCCAGTGCAGCAAAGCAATTTGCGCCACCGCCTGAAGGGAAAGCAGGTTTGTATATTTATCGCTATGGTTCGTTTGGTGCGGCGCTTAAGAAGGATGTATGGATAGATGGAGAGTGCTTAGGGGAAACTGCGCGCAATGTGTTCTTTTATGAGCAGGTTGCAGGGAATCAGGAGCATAAAATCTCTACAGAATCTGAATTCTCACCCAATGATTTGTTGGTGAAAACAGAAAGCGGTAAAAACTATTTCATTCAGCAGTACATTAAATTTGGCGTGGCAGTGGGTGGTGCTGGCTTAAAGTTAGTGGATGAGGCCGAAGGTAAAAAACAAGTGGAAGGTTTAGGTTTAGCCATGAAAGGGCATTGTAGTAAGTAGATTAGCCTTATTGCCTAAAATATTATCAATGGGGTTGTGTGACCCCATTGATTTCAAAAAATTAGATTAACTCATCACAATTAAACAAATACGCCTTACATGCATTCAAACATTAGGCATCAGCAGGTGATGCCTAGCCCTTACATGCCGCTTCAAACTCTCGACGTTGAATTGCGATATTTTCGAGTTGATTTTTTACATAAAAGCCATCAGGGCAAGCCAAACGTGCTGCTTGCTTGCAATCATCCCAACTTTTTATGCCACTACAGGTATATTCTGCCCATGCATAGTCATCAATTTTAGCTAACTGCGATTGCGCTGCACAGCCGCTCATGAGAAACGCAACTAATATAAGATATTTATTCATATTTCATCCTCTCATTTACTTATTTCAAGACACGCAAGCATTCATTTAGTTGCTAACTATTAGCGCATGAGTGAGTCGGTATGTATGCATATACACTCAATTGATACGCTCATTAAATTACCTATGCATCCATCATCGTTTGGTTTTTGGTGGCGCGTTTTTACTGGCAATTTCTGCCATGCGCGTTTGTCGCGCAGTTTCTTCATCGCGCACCGCATCAATCACGCGAATCACACTTTTCAAATCGACAGGTTTGTTATTTTCTTTGATTCGCCCAGTGAGTTCAACCTCTAGCGATAGTGCGCCACGTGCATACAACGCCCAAATTTCTTTGGCATATTGTGTGTTGAGCAGGTCTGGTGCAAATTGACCAAAAAAGGTGGATAAATTACCAACGTCTCGCTCCAACATGCTCATTGCATGGTTATTGCCAGCGGCATCTACTGCTTGCGGTAAGTCGATAATCACTGGGCCATCGTTGCTGAGTAAAATATTGAATTCAGATAAATCACCGTGCACGATGCCAGCGCACAGCATACGCACTACTTCTTGAATCAGCGTGTGATGATGTTTGCGCGCCTCTTCGGCAGTAAAGGTTAAGTCGTTGAGTCTAGGTGCTGCGTTGCCGTCTGCATCGGTCACCAGTTCCATCAACAACACGCCTTCGTAAAAGTTGTAGGGCGTTGGCACACGCACGCCCGCATTGGCAAGCCGATACAGCGCATCGACTTCAGCGCTTTGCCAAGCTTCTTCTTGCGCTTGCTTACCATATTTAGAGCCTTTAGCCATGGCGCGCGCCTGACGGCTACTTTTAACTTTGCGGTTTTCGGTGTAATCCACACTTTGCCTAAAACTGCGTTTGTTCGCTTCTTTGTATACCTTGGCGCAAATGGTTTCTTCACCTCGGCGCACTACATACACCGTCGCTTCTTTACCACTCATCAATTGGCGACTTACTTCGTCAATTAAGCCGTCTTCAATCAGGGGTTCTAGTCGCTTGGGAGTTTTCATAGCACTGAATAATACGTGTTTAATTGGATGGCCGTAAATCTTAATTTAAAACGGACTAAAACTGTTTGTACAAATGGTTTGATGGTTTCGTACATTCACTCATCAGTTACTCAAAATAAAATGTCCACCATTTAAGAAAAAATAAAAGCCGCATTTGCGACTTTTATTTTGCTCGAACAATCTAATTGAGCCTCTTAGATTATTTGTAAGAGACTTTACAAAGACGATCTAGTGACGGTTCACGTCATGTTGGGTTTTTTCCCAATTCGATATCTGCTTTTCAGCCTCTTCCTGGCTACATCCATAGGCCTCTTGGATTTTGCCAGCCAGCTCATCACGTTTGCCTTCAATGATATCTAATTGGTCATCAGTTAATTTACCCCATTGTTGTTTAACTTTACCTTTAAGTTGTTTCCAATTGCCTTCAATTTGGTTTCTATTCATGATAGCTCCTCTAAACTTTGATTAAAGATTGTGACATCGAAGTGATATTTAACGCTTACTCAGCAAAGTTATCCATGCGGCGGATTCCTAATTCTCTGTAAGAAAGCGCCTATGTCTATCCATTTGACTATTTAAGCCAAAGCATCTGGCCGCTTATCGTTAGGTGTTGAATCAATCTTACTATTTAAACTCAAACACATGACGTAATTAATTAAGGACTGCCGTGCGATTAAGTTTAATATGTGGTGTGATGATGTTTTGGTGCGCAAATATTGCCATGGCAACAGAAGAACCTAAATACAATGTGATAGAAACCTCAGGTGACTATGAGTTACGTACGTATGCGCCGATGGTGGTGGCAGAAACCCTAGTGGAAGGTAGCTTGGACGATGCCTCAAGTGCTGGGTTTAAACGCATAGCGGACTATATATTTGGTAATAATACATCACGTGCAGGCGGCAGTGAAAAGATTAGCATGACGGCCCCAGTAACAATGGCCCCCAAAGCCAAATCAGAAAAAATCAGTATGACTGCACCTGTGACCATGCAACAAAAGGAGGGGCAATGGCGCATGTATTTTGTCATGCCTAGTCAATATAGCCTAGACACCTTACCAACCCCCAATAATCCAGCCGTTAAGCTACGTGAGTTACCCGCCAATCGTGTGGCTGTGATACGTTTTTCTGGGCTGGCAGGGGAGGAGAAAACTGCTAAAAAAACAGCTGAATTGTTAGATTGGTTAAAAACCAAGCAGATTACTCCGCTTGGCGAACCAGAACTTGCACGTTATAACCCACCTTGGACTTTGCCATTTTTTCGGCGAAATGAAGTGCTAGTAAGTTACTAAGTAAAATTAATTAGGCAAATAAATTGCACTTGATACGGTATGGATGGTTTAAATGGATTTAGTCACAACACCCAGGTTTGCAACTGGGTTTAGTCCGCTTACTTTGCCATGCTGCTAAAAAATCTTGCTTAGTCATGGGCGCTATATTTAGGTCTTTTTGCAAATCGCTATTAACGACGTGTTGTTGGTAGTGATTAAAATGGGCGAGGTATTTAGCGTATGCGCGGTCAGCACCAATTAGTAACATATAACGTTGCCATAGCCATTTTTTTAGTTTAAACATAGGTATTTCGCTTTTAAAAATGTTTGATCAAGTGTTTACATGACTTGAAAATTTACATTTTCAGATCATGCCTTTATACAATCATGTCGCATCAATCAATGGCAAACTTTAAGTTATGGTATGCCAATAATCTTTAGGTATTCTTCTAACGTGAGCGTGAGTTGTTCTAGTGAATTGCTGACCTCGTCTAGGTGCGTGTTGGAATCGAGGTGCAGTTTTTCTAGCAGCGCTTTGTGTTTTTCCAGCGCTTCAAAATGCGCTTCGAGCTTAGTGTCTTTGATGTCTTGAGCCATGACAGTTCTCCTTGTTGATTGTTTTGCAGGTACTGCTAATTAGACACACGCCAACAGCGAAGGTTGACGTGTGATTAAGCCGTTATTATTGATAGTTACTAGCCTACTGCTCGATCCTACTGCTTAAGTGAGGCAATATCCACCACAAAACGATATTTCACATCACTTTTCAGCATGCGTTCATAGGCTTCATTGATATAAGGCGCGTCTATCATTTCCACATCGCTGACAATGTTGTGTTTGCCGCAGAAATCTAACATTTCTTGTGTTTCTGCAATACCACCTATCATAGAGCCTGCGACATGACGTCGTTTGGTAATGAGGTTGGCACCATGCATTTCTAATGGGTCTAGCGGGCCCACCAATACCAAGGTTTTATCGCGTTTGAGCAAGGCAATATAAGGGTTTAAATCATGCGCCACCGGCACGGTATCAATAATTAAATCAAAGCTGGATGCGTGTTTGGCCATGTCATCTGGATTTTTGGAAATCAACACTTCGCTTGCGCCCAAACGCTCAGCATCCAAAGCTTTGCTGGCAGAAGTGGTAATCATCACTACTTTGGCACCCATCGCGGCGGCTATTTTCACGCCCATATGCCCGAGGCCACCTAAACCGATAATCCCTACTTTTTGGCCGGGTTGTACGTTCCAGTGTTTAAGAGGGGAGTACAGCGTAATGCCCGCACATAACAAAGGTGCAACGGCTTTAGTATCTAAATTTTCTGGCACGTTCACCACATAGTTTTCATCTACGGTAATGCGTTCTGCATAACCACCAAACGTCAGGCCGCCATGTTTAGGGTCTTTGGCATTGTAGGTGAGCACCATGTCGTCACAGTATTGCTCAACACCGTCATGGCATGACTCACAATGGCGGCAAGAATCCACCATGCAACCCACGCCTACTAGCTGGCCCACTTTGAATTTAGTGGTGTGGCTGCCTACTTGGCTGACTCGGCCAACAATCTCATGCCCTGGCACCATGGGGTAAAGTGAGCTGCCACCCCATTCATTTCTGGCTTGGTGAATATCGGAATGGCAAATGCCGCAAAATAAAATATCAATGAGCACATCATGATGACCGGGTTCACGGCGATCAATGCTCATTGGGGCGACGGGGGAGGTGGCGGTTTGCACACCATAGGCTGCTGATTTCATCATATCTCCTAAAAGGTTAAAGCGAAAAACTTAACTCACTAAGAATGACAGAATTCGCTGCACCTTGCTTGTCTGTATTGCCTGTTTTGAAGGAATTGAGAATCGCACAATGTGTGATTAGCGCATCAGATCTCGACTGGCACTATGCGTTTATACAGACTGTTGCTAACATCTGGTTTGATGAATATCAGGAATTCCTAATGTTAATGGTCATGTTGCAAATGGCGTTATTGATTGCAGTAGGCGTGCTGTGGCAACGATTTGCACCCTCGCACATTACGGCTGTAGCGCATCGCCGCGCGTTAACAGATTTGGTGTTTTATATTTTGTTGCCAGCTTTGGTACTACATGTGATCTGGCAAAGGCCATTTGATGCGAGCAGTATCAAAATTTCACTGACTGCATTGGCTACATTGGCGGTATCTATGTTGCTGATGTGGCTATGTATCAAGTGCATGCATGTGTCACGCCCACAACAGGGGGCTTTGTTATTGGCTGCCACTTTTCCAAATGCTACCTA
>Ga0210248_101909_pt1 | contig 14293 bp, 6 predicted proteins | sample ChrtobMetP3_32mM_FD_155493 | JGI IMG/M metagenome (GOLD analysis project Ga0210248, IMG submission 155493) | Chrysochromulina tobin associated microbial communities from unialgal haptophyte culture, Seattle, Washington, United States - P3_32mM | ecosystem: Host-associated > Algae > Haptophytes >...
TCCTTGCAAACCCAGGATTCCGAAATTCCCGATTACACTTCCGGCCCCCAGCGCTCCTTGCAAACCCAGGATTCCGAAATTCCCGATTACACTTCCGGCCCCCAGCGCTCATTTGCAAACTCGCTATACCTGTACCTTGGCTCAGATTCCAAATTCCAATCCTGGCCCCAAGGCCCCCAAGGCCAAGATGTTTAGGATTCCGAGAGTCCGAAGGTTGAAATTACATTTCCCCCCCTGTAATGTCACACAACCGTCTACTGATTTGGGGCAGTTGTAGCGGCGGAGGGACGTTTTGGCGGACCGTTTTTGGTGTCGGTTTTAGCGCATCAGTTTATGTAAAAAACGGAACGAAGGTTCCTAGGGATCGACTTTCGATCTTACATCTTTCATCCTCTCTAAAGGGTCGGCGTGACGTACCCGCGGGTACCTTCGGTATCCTCCCTCAATCTCTCCATTAAGTCCGATGCAACTTTCTGAATCTGATATGTGTGCTACGGTATACCGTCTCACCGAACCACGGGTGTAACCATTGACTGTGAACATACTCTGCAGTTGAACAAGTTTGCGTGATTCTCTGTGTAATCGGCGCGATTCTCTTCTCTGCCTTTCGTCCCTGAATCCGCGCGGCTGGCGGGCCCGCGGTCCGACTCGCGACGCCAAGAGGCTGAACATTAAGGGCGAGCCCTCGGTGGGCGCGCGCAGATCCGGCTCGACGTGTTCATGTCGTTGTCCTCACCTTTGCTGCCCGATCGAGAGGAGGCCCCTCGATCTACTCGGCATTGGGGCTGGTGTGTAAGCGTAGCAGGTCTCGTTGGCTACATGCTGCTCGGGGTACTTGAGCGTCTGACATACGCGCAGATGGTGCTCCGTATGCCCACGGGCGTGCTCCTCATGCACACGCAGCTTGCGCTCATGAACCTCGCACTATTCATCTTGCTCTTGCTCGCACGAAACCAGGGCGCAGGTAACGGGTCGTTGCCCGAAAGCGAAGTGCTGCAGCGGCCCAACGCCTGTGACCTGCTCAGCATGGCCGCGCTGGACACGATGCACTCGTTGTTGGCCCTCGAAGGGGCCACCGCAATCTCCGGGATACAGCAAGCGCTACTTCTGCAGGCCACCATCCCGGCGACAGCCATCCTAGCGATGCTGCTTCCAGCATCGGTCGCATCAGGCTTGCCGGCCGGGTCTAAAGAGAGTGAAGGGGGCTTCTTGCCCTTCTTGCGCCATGGCATCTCTTACATGGTCAACCAGCTCACGCCCTCGGAGTGTATCGCTCACGTGGTCACTTCACACGTGACTTACCGAATACTCAGCGCCACGCTTATCGCGGGCACTGTCTTTGCCGCCTTGCAATCTGCGTGGGATCCAGCAGCGCCCGACGGCGTGTTCATCGAATGGATAGACACGCCCTCATCGCAAGCCTCGCCTTTGGAAGGATTTGGCACGCGCACCCCCCCTGCAGCGGCGCACACGGTGTCTGCGAGGGCAGACAGCAGCATCAGCCTCCTCAGCAAGGACGAGCGGCTGCCCGCGCCGACCGGCCGACTAGTCTTCGTGCTCGCCGCTGTCATCGCCGCGTTTGCCAATGTGCACAAGCGCCGCTGCCTGATGCGCCAGCCAGCGGATCAGCTCTTGCTCAACACCTGCATCGCAGCCCTGCAGCTGTTGATTGGTCTCTTCATTGGACCGCCTATGCTGATGTTGCTTCGTCAGCAACCCATTCATGAGTCCCTCCTTCAGCTCGCGCGCGGCCTGCGCTGCTGCATGAGCGGCTTCAATGCCGTCATCTGTACCGACGCCTCGGATGCGTACGGCACTCCGGCACTGCTCACCTTCTTCATCGCATCCACGTTTTGGAGCGCCGCCTCCTTTGCTCTCCTCTGTGCAGGGGGCAAGACGTGGTTGGCCGTCGGGAGTGCGCTGCTGCTACCCACCACCCTTCTCGCCTTCGTGCGGCCCGTGCCTCTGCCATTTTCTTGGTTGGCCCCGCCGCTAAGCCTGAGCGCGTCGGACATGGCGATCGCCGCCTTGCTCTGCGTCACACTGGTCATCTTTCACCTCGCATCGCTTACGGGCATTCAAGGCGCCAAAGAGCAAGCTGGCTGGCGGCTGGGCAACGCTTCCAGCCCGCTCTCAGACCACAGTGGAAGCTCGAGAAGCGGTGGCGCGCTCACTCCGCGTTCGCGTGGCGCGCGCAGTGTGCTCGATGTAGATCCTGCAGAGCTGGTCGGCCCGTCGCTGCACCTGTAGAGCAGTCGCCTCATTTGAAAACGCTCGGCAGCAGGGCAAGAGGGTGGAGCGGTGGACGCGAGGGTGGTCCACTGTAGCCCGCCAAGAACGCAGTCTAGCGTTGGTCGATGGGCGGGGGGAAGAGACGCCCTCTCTCTTGTACATTTGCACTCCGGTGGGGGCTGCCTGGCGACCCAGGCATTGTACCATTGTTATTTATGCTTAGAGTGAAGTAGGGCATCGCGCATTATGGTCATGCGATACCATGCAAGCCATAGTGACTTGTGGTAAGACTTGTGGTTGTGCGCTGCGGACTCTGCGGACGCGCGGCCACTCCCGGGCCGGGCACTCAGTCGCGCACTCACGTTACACCGGCGCGGCACGTCGAATTTCGAACACCGCGCGAGCGGCGAGCGCGTCAAGCGGGGTGCGGCGTGCGCACCAGCGTTCCAGGCCGCAAATACGGCCTCGGCCACGGCCTCTCGTCTACCCGTTGAACGTGGCTAAATCTAATTCCCATGCTAATTCCGCGCCTCCGCGCCACCGGTCTCGCCACATGACGTGGCGCACATGAGGGAGCTCCCGTCATCGGGCGCCCGCGGGGCTTTTCGCCTACTGTACTAAGGCAAGTGGCGACTCCCTGTGGCGGGGCCTGTGGGCTCTGGTCTCTGGTCTCTGGCCCCGGGGGCTGTGGGCTCTGGTCTCTGCTGCCCCCCGGGGGGCTCTGTCTCTGGTCTCTGGCCCCCGGACTACTCACTACTGGTCTTGAGCGGCGCCGGGAAACTCTCGACGCGCCGGAGCCGTTGACGCACCGTCCCGTACAGGTCCGAGCCCCGGAGGGCCGTGGACTCGCGCTGCATTGTGGACTCGCGCTGCAGTATGAGCGAGGCGGCGCGTATTGGGCTGACCGGGTTGACCGAGCCACTGCGCAAGCGATGGCTGCTTGTCGGGTTCGTCGGGTTCGTCGGGTTCGTCGGGTTCGTCGGGGATTGGTTACGGGCGGCCGCCGAGAGAGATGAGGGGAGCGTCGCCATCCTCTTGTGTCCCAGCCAGTCGCTCTGGCCGCCGAGCCATTCGTCGGTCTTCGTCGCGCCGTTCGCCGCACCATCGGCCGCACCGTCGCGCTGCTCATCCGGCAGCGCACTCTGCCCAAACGTGGGCTGGCGAATGAGCGCCTCTTGCTGGCCAGGACCGAGGCACAGGACCATGCGATCGAGCTTATAATGCTCGAGGAAGGACTCGAGGGGGCTCTTGGCGCTCGCGACGGCGCTCGGGTCGGCGCTCGGGACGGCGCCGGCGGGGCTGGGGAGCGCCATCTTGTTCGGCGATTCCCTGGCGGGCTGTGCCGAGGGGGGAGCCGAGGGTGGCGACGGGAAGCTATAAGCGAGGGTTGGCAAGTGGCCGTTGGCGTGCGCCATCTCGGCCTTGGCCCCCCCCTCCATCTGCCCCTCCATCTCCCCCGGAGGCGGCGGCGAGGAGGATAGCATGCCGAAGGCGAGGCGCCGTGGCGGGCGCTGCGGAGAGACGGGCCGGGGCGGGGGCGGGAAGCTCCCCCGACGGCTCCCTATCGGTTGCTGCGCGGCCACGTCAGCGGCTCGCGCCACAGCCGGCGCCTCCAGCAGCACGCTGGAAGCTCTCCGTGCGGGTGGAGGAGCCGCGGCGGGCGCCGTGGCGGGCGCCTCGTCCTGCGCCGCGAGCGTCGCCGCCGCAGGCTCGGCCGCCGAGGCCGCACCTAGCGTGGCGGCTGTCGAAGCCGCGAGGCCCTCCGCTGGAACGAACGCCGCCCGCGCAAAGTCGCGGCGTACGGCGACACGGAATCCGTCGCTCGGTCGGAAGCCGCCGCGTCCATCCGGACTCGGCGGCACACCAGCAAAGACGCTCGGGCTGGCCGGCATCATCACGACGCGCTTGGACCACGACGCGCTTGAACCTGCGCTCGGCGGACCTTCTCGAGCCAGCGCGTGCGCCGTACCGAGCGCGGGTTCAAGCGCCGTACCGAGCGCAGGTTCAAGCGCCGTACCGAGCGCAGGTTCAAGCGCAGCACGAGCGGCCGTTAAGGCTTCAGCCTTGGCCGCCGCCTCGGCTTTCGCCACCGCGAGAGCCGCGGCAGCCTTGGCAGACGCCTCCGCTTTCGCCGCCTCAAGCTCGGCTGCTGCGGCGAAGGCCATGGCTTCCGCCTTCTCCCTCTTGGCCGCCGCCTCCTTCTTGGCTGCCTCGAGATCGGCGGCCGCGGCGGCCATGGCGTCGGGCTCGGGCGCCGTATCAAGCATGGGCTCGGGCGCCGTGTCGGGCGCAGATGCCGTTTCAAGCATGGGCACAGGCGCCGTGTCGGGCAAAGGCGCCGTATCAAGCATGGGCTCGGGCGCCGTGTCGGGCTCGGGCGCCGTATCAAGCATGGGCTCGGGCGCGGGCGACAGCTTCGTGGGCATCTGTGCCTCATCATCGACCACCTGTAACGCCGACAGCGGCGGCGCCGCACGGGCGGCGGGCGCCCCTGTCTCCTCGATCACAAGTGCCGGTGCCAGGGCCTGTGCCGGCTCCTGCGCCGGCGCCTGTGCCAGCACCATGAGCTGCTCGGCCACATCATGCTTGTGTCGAGGAGGTGGAGGCGGTGCAGGCGAGAGAGCGAAGCAAGCGCTCGGGTTCATGCGGGGATCCGTCGGTGGCGGCTCTTGATCCCGGGTGCTCGGCAGGTTGAGTGTGCGTAGCGACAGCGGGGGAGTGCTCGGCGGCGGCGCCGGGTCGGTGTGAGGGGGCGTGAGGGGGGGTGTGCTGGGCGGCGGCGCGGGGTCGGTGTGAGTGGGCGTGAGAGGCTCCTTCGAGCCCTGCTCCCTGCCGCCGTCCGTAGTGGACTGATCCCAAAAGTCCGCAGATGACTCGGCAATGGGGCTCATCGGTCGCGTGAGCGGCTCCTCTTCATCCTCAAGGATTGGTCTGAGCGACGGCACCAATTTCGGGCTCTGCGGCGGCTCGACCTCATCAAAAGCGAGCGCCTCTCGCGCGACCGCGATAGGGTCCGAGAGCTCGACTGGGCGAGAGACGTGCGAATAGTACTCCCAGTCAGCGTCGGCGGCGGACGGCGCCGGCGGCGTGGTCGGCGGCGGCTTGGCTGGCGAGACACTGACCACCTCGATGACGCGGGGCGCGCGCTTGCCGTCGCCGACTGGGGAGGCGGCCGGCGCGGGTACGGGAGCGAGCCGGGCAGGCGAGACACTGACCACCTCGATGACGCGGGGCGCGCGCTTGCCGTCGCCGACTGGGGAGGCGGCCGGCGTGGGCACGGGAGCGAGCCGGGCAGGCGAGACACTGACCACCTCGATGACGCGGGGCGCGCGCTTGCCGTCGCCGACAGGGGAGGCGGCCGGCGAAGATGCCGGTGCCGGCACTGGGACCCTCAAGGCGGGCCGAGCGGCGGCCGTGGCAGACACCTTCGTCAGTCTCATATGCGGTTCCTCTTCATAATTGTCATCGCTCTCGAGGATCGGTTTCAGCGACGGGACGAGTTTCGGACTCATCGGCGGCTCGGCGATTTGATCAAACAAAATCGCCTCGCGCGCGATCGCCGCGGGGTCCAATATCTCGACTGGCTGCGGTAACTTGCGCTCGCGCGGGCCGCAGGACGACCATGCGCTCAGCAGCGCCGCCTGCGCCGCCTGGACGAGCTGATCGTCATCGTCGTTGTCGTCATCGGAGTCGGAGTCGCTCTCAATCGCAGCAGCCGTTAGTATCATGGGCATTGCCCTCACCACCTCCTCCTCCCCCTCCGTCGCTGTGGGCACCGCCCTCACCACCACCTCCGTCGCCGACGCCATCTCCGCCTCTAACATCGCCGTCAGCGGATCGGCCGCCGGGGCCCTTTTGGGTGGCGGTGCTGGCGCCGGCGCCGGCGGCTTGGCCGGCGAGACACTGACCACCTCGATGACGCGGGGCGCGCGCTTGCCGTCGCCGACAGGGGTGGCGGCCGGCGCGGGCACGGGAGCGAGCCGGGCAGGCGAGACACTGACCACCTCGATGACGCGGGGCGCGCGCTTGCCGTCGCCGACAGGATGGGCGGCCGGCAAGGCAATCACCTTGGCTGCCGGTATCCTCTTGGCCGAGCTGGGGGAGGCCGAGCTGGGGGAGGGGGGTGAGGGGGAGGCTGAGGGGGCGCCCGGCACGGCGGCGTCGGCCTTACCGGTCCGCCTCGCATAGACAGCCTCGAGGCGCCGTAGCGGTGACTCAGTCGGCGGCGGCCCTGCGCACCGCAGCCGTCGCGCGACCTCTGCATGCCCGCCAAGCTCTGCAAAGTGGGCTGCCGCGTAGCCCTTTGCGTCTAAACGGTCGACGAGGGCCCCGTGGCTCAGTAGGACCTCCACAACGGGCAGATGGCCGTGGAGGGACGCGAGCATGAGTGGAGTGCCGCCGCGGCTATTCGAGAGCTCGACGTCAGCGGCGCGCTGCAGTAGCGCCGCGACGAGCGCCACGTGGCCGCATGCACTCGCACGCAGCAGCATCGACGCGTCGCGCAGTGCGCCACCCGCCTCGTCCATCGTCGCGTCCACGTCGCCACCATCATCGAGCCATGCCATCACTGCAGCCACGTCACCGCGCGCCGCGGCCGCGCCCATCGACTCTGGCAGTGTAGCTCCTCCTCGGGAGGCCGCTCGCGAGGTCGCTCGGATCCCCGCGCGGCGCGGCGGCGACTCGGCAGCCGTTGCAGTGGCTTCGTCACCCCCCTCTGGCGCGGCGGCCTCCATCTGTGCGGTCAGCCGGCGCGCTGCCGAGAGCAACAGCTTCGCCGTCGGGTCGAGCGGTTTCGGCGGCGGCGGCGTGGCGAAGGCGTGAGCGAGCGTGTCGGTGGCCGGTGGAGATCGCGTGAGATCGAGCTGCAGGCGCTCGAGCTTGTCACGTTCGGCACCCACGGACGTCTCATCGGCAACGTGTGACGAAGTAGGCGAGCCGGGGTCGAGGGCGCGCCGAGGCGGGGTGGTGGGCACACTGGAGGGCGCGCCGCGCGAGCTCCGGCGGCTGAGAAGATTGAGCGGAGATTGCATCTTCCACACCACTTTTCGGGGACGCAAAGCCAGCGCCGCCGCGGCTAGCGATGCAGGCGTCGAGAGGCGACGCTTGGGGGCGGAGCCGGGGGCGGCGGCGGGGCTGGGCGGTTCGCCGCTTGTGCGCCGCTTGTTGCCCTCACGCGCGCGCGCCACGGCAGCGGCGACGCGCATGTCGACCACCGATTGCAAGTCCGATCCGATTGATGAGGTACCGATGTGGGGAGCACGCTCGTCGGGGGCCCACAGACGAGTTCGATCAGCCTCATCAGCGCGGCTCATCTGTTCGATCAGCGCGTCGCCGCCGCCGCCGCCCGTTCGCGTCGTTGCCGTCGGCGCCGCCGCCCGCACGCGCGTGGCTAATCTCTTGATTAGGGTGTCCGCCTCCTCGAGCGAGCTCTCCTCTGACGAAATCGGATCGACTCGGAGCTCGTCGAGCGTCTCGTCGTTCTGGCTGAGACCGCCCAACTGGGCGGCTACAGCGGCCTTCTTGAGGCGCTCGAAGAGGCGCGGGTACGTGCAAAGCCGCTCGATCGGACGGACGAGCAGCGCCTGCAGCGAGAGCGCGCCCGCCTGCTCCGCCTCATGGCAGAAGCGTGCAAAGCCCGGCTGCTGCGCGAGCACGCGGTGCGTCTCGAGCGCCACATGCTCGTAGTTGCTGGCAAACTCGGCATGGTTAAGCAGAAACGGCTCGAGCGCGATGAACGCGCCCACCGTACCCTTGAGACACCTTGTCAGCTCATTGCGCTCGCGCTCTCTGGTCTCTGCGTTGCGGCCGACGCTCGAGAGCCGGCGCACAGTCGGCAGCTGCTGCAAGAGCGCCTGGTGCGTCTGCAGCAGCGACTCGCCGTTGCTAAAGAGGTTGCGGAGCTCGACCTCATCGCACACGTGCCTCTCACGTAGTGGTCCGAGGTATGTATTGACCATCGTGAACAGGTCACCGACAAACGCTTCCTCGGTCGAGTGCAGCTCCTCGATGATGGCGACGACGGTCACCGACGCAACTAGCTCCGGAGACAGGCTGGGCGGAGAGGCGTCGGCGTCCGCCGTTGCGTTCGGAAATGCCGTCACGAGGGCGTGCTTCATGATGTGTTTCATGCCAGTTTGTCTGGGAATTCATGTTTCACGCGAGTTCAAAAGCTGGTCAAGCCAAGGTACAATGTACAAGCCATGCCTCGCCAAGCCGAGCTGTCGATGCTGTCCTATTGGCTGTCGAGGAGTGTGACTTCCCCACAGCCGGGCGACTCAGGGCGTAACCACAAATTGTTTTGTTAATTTCCCCAGCGAGATCGTTCATTATGGCGCTGGCCCTCTTCGCTGCCTCTGCTTCCTTCGCACCGGCCGCCCCGCTCGCGCATGTGGCTCCAGCCGCGCGCGCGTCCGCGGTCGTGATGGAGACCAAGGGCGACCTCGCGACGCTCGCGAACAAGCTCAACCCCGCTGTCGGCTTCTGGGACCCGATGAAACTCTCCGATGCAACCCTGTGGGACTACTCCAACGAGGCGTCGATCGGCTGGCTCCGCCACGCCGAGATCAAGCACGGCCGCGTCGCCATGGCCGGCTTCGTCGGTTACATCGTGCACGCGAACGGCATCCACTTCCCGTGGCACACCCCAGGCGACGAGCTGTGCGGCAAGGTCTCCGCACCTGAGCTGTGGCACAACCTTCCTGATGCGGCGAAGCTTCAGATCGTGCTGGGCATCGGCTTCCTCGAGTGGTGGTCCGAGTTGCGCTTGATTCCAGGCGACAAGCACTACATGAAGGGCGGCAAGCCCGGCTACGTGCCCCCCTTTGACGCGACGCCCGACCAGCTGCCGCACTGGATTGGCCTCAACCTGTACGACCCGCTCAAGTGGTCCATGAACAAGACGCCGGCGCAGAAGGAGCGCGGGCTGCTCGTCGAGCTCAACAACGGCCGCCTCGCCCAGATCGGCCTGTTTGGCTTCCTCTCGGAGGGCAAAGTGCCGGGCTCCGTGCCGTTCTTGAAGGGCATCATCCCGCCCATGTCGTACGATGTGATGGCGCCCTTTGAGTTCGACTTCTCGCACGGCATCACCTTCTAGGCGCTCCTCCACCCGTCCGCCGCCCGCGACCATTCTCTGAGCATGGCGCGTGCGCCATGCCGTGCACACGAGGACCCAAGTGCCAGAGTGCCTTAGCGCGCGCTACAGGAAGCGCCTTTGAGCTTTGATGTTGGGCGCGCCCGACAGCCACACCACACAGTATGTAGTAAGTGTGGAGATATGACTTGCAAGTTGCATGCTGATTATTTTTGAACCCGGGCCGCGCGGGCACGATGCTATTCATGATTTGAATGTCCGTCGTGGTATACGTGGATCCTTGTTCGTGTCGGACGCGAGATCCGGCCGGGATCGGCCCGCGGCGGAGCTCAAATAGACCGAGCCGAGATCCGCCCCCCGCCGCTACACGCCCGGCATGTGCCACATGTGACATGAACTGGCCATCGGAAACATTCTGGGCGAGCGGTGCGACCCACCGACAACGAGCCCGACATCGACCCGCCTAGCTCACTCCGAGCTGCGGAGAGCGAGATCTGGGCGCGTTGATCTCGCTCATCCGCGATCATGCCCGATCCGCTCGTCATCCAACGCCTCCTGTGAGTCATGCGCTCACCCACCCCGTACCTACTGTCAGCATGCGTCTGAAACCACGCACCGGCCACGTGGCCAGTAGCGCACCGTCGCTCGCTCGCTCTCTCGCGCGCGTACAGGTTGAGCGCCGTGGTGAGCTCCTTAGGTGATGACGGTGGGCGCGTCGCGTCCTGTGAGCTCGTGCACCTGCGAGAGCTCGAGGGCGAGGTTGATGAGCGGCGCGAGCGCATCCGCCGTCTCGAGCGCGAGTTGCTCGGCCGGCGCCGTCGCGGGCATATAACGCTCAAGGTAGATTCGAATCGTCGCCCCGACCGATCCTGTGCCAGAGAGGCGGAAGATGATGCGGCTGCCGTCGGCAAAAAGCAGCCGCACGCCCTGGCGCTTGCTCACGCTCTTGTCGACGGGGTCGTGGTACTCGAACTCATCCGCCGTCGCGAGCGCGCAGCCCGAGGTGCCGAGAGGCTGCGGCCGATCGGGCCCATGGCCGGCGAGTGTGAACATGGCGCTCACCCCCCGTAGTCGCTCGAGCACACGAGCAGCTCCGTTCGCGTCGACTCCCTCGTAGTCGTACCGCGCGTAATAGTTGCGCCCGAAGTGCGCCCAGTGCTGGCGCACGATGTCGCCGACGCCGACGAGCGCCCCGATCGGCGTCTGTCTGTTGTGCTCGGCGAGGATAGTGAGCCAAGCGAGGACGGCCCAAAGGCCATCCTTCTCACGCACGTGGCTCGAGCCGGTGCCAAACGACTCCTCCCCGCATAGGAGAGGGTCGAGCGTCGCGCCGCCGAGCAGGCGGGAATCCATGAGGTTGCCAAAAAACTTCCAGCCGGTCGGTGTCTCGAAGAACGGGAGACCCTGCGCGGCAGCGACGCGGTCGACTGCACCGCTCGTAGGCATCGAGCGCGCGACCGCCTTGAGCCCGCCCGCATTCGCGAACCACGGGATCAAGTGCGCATGCGCGGCAATGAGTGCGAGCGAATCGGACGGCGTGACGAAGAAGCCGCGCCCGAGGATCATGTTCCGGTCCGCGTCACCGTCGGCGGCCGCGCCGAAGACGGGTGCCGAGGATGCCGACGGCGCCGCGCCGCCCGCAGCGGTGACGCCCATCGTGGCTACGAGCTCATGAGCGTAGACGAGGTTCGGGTCCGGGTGGCCGCCATTGAAGGTCTCGGAGGGTTCGCAGTGGTGCAGGCAGCTCGATGGCAGCCCGAGCTCGCCGCAGAGCACCGCCTTCGCGTACGGGCCCGCGACGCCATGCATGCCGTCGAAGACGACGGACATGTCCTCACGACGCAGTAAGGTTCGGATCGCGTCCATGTCAAAGCAGCGGCGGAGCAGCGCGACGTAGTCCTCGGTCGGCTCGATGACCTCGACCTCGAAGGTGCGCTTGGCGGCGGCGGCGCCCTCGCCGGTCACCTCTGTGAACACGTGGCGGGCGGCTATGCTCAAGTCCACCTCGGGCAACTGGTCACTGATGCGGTATTCAGAGAGCGTGTTGGTGCGCTTGTGCACGGCGTCGGTGAAGGCTTCGAGTGCGGGTCCGCCATTCTGCACGTTGTACTTGATCCCGAAATCCTCGTCCGGCCCGCCGGGGTTATGCGACGCCGTGAGCACGATGCCGCCGACAGCCACGCCACCCTCGCGCTCGCGGATGACGGCGGAGACGGCGGGAGTCGAGAGCAGACCACCGACGCCGACCCAGACGCGCGCCACGCCATTGGCCGCAGCCATCTGGCAGATGGTCTGGATGGCCGCCGCGTTGTGGTACCGACCGTCGCCAGAGACGACGAGCGTCGCGCCGTTTAGCTGACCCTCAGGCAGCGAGTCGAAGATGGACTGCACAAAGTTTTCGAGGTAGTTTGGCCGCTGGAAGACTTTCGTCTTCTTGCGAAGACCCGAAGTTCCCGGCTTTTGGCCCTCGTGCGGCTCCGTAGGCACGACGCGCGGCGCGAGTACAGCTGTCCGCTGCTGCAAGGCTGAGGCTCCGCTAACGCTGCCGCCGGAAAGGCGCAACAGCGGCGAGGACTGCAGCGAAGAGGACTGCAGCACCGCCTCTCGTCGGTGTGACATCGACGGCACCGCCGCCACCGGCACCGCAGCCTTGCTGGCATCGGCCGACTCGGACAGCAGGAGCGCTGACAGAAGGACCACTCCTCGGAGCAGACAGAGGTTCATCATTTTCGCGAATCGGAGATAGCATCTCGTTCATTGGAATGTGAATGACGAACCATTCCACGTCGCTCGCAAGGGAGCCCGTTCCGCTTCAAGTCTTTCCCATAAGGGGTCCCTCCAATTTTGCAAAGCGACCTTTTCGCGCGAGTCGGACGGATCGCGAACTTGTAATATGCGGAGGTGCCTCCGCCACCGACCCTGTGCGCACGAATAGTCTAAGACACGAGCGCAGATGTTGACGGAGCAGACGAGAACGCTTGAGCTCCAGCACGCAGTGGCCGACAATGTGCAGTCACTCCACCACCACAGCCATGCGGCGTTGGGTGGATCCAGCAGATTCGATCATGCCAGCCGCGGTGGCGGCTTGCAATTCTCGTGGGATCCCGGCCTCCTATTGTTCTCGTGGTGGCACCCGTCGACGCCGGCGACCTACGCGATTTCACTCGCGATCATCTTCACGCTGGCGGCCGCTTCAGATGTTCTTTCCGCGCGAGCCGCCCTCGCTGCGCCTCCGCTGCTCCGGTCGCATGGCAGCGCAGTGGACGCCGACGAGGACGCTTCCTCCGACACGCCGTTCTATGATAGCGTGCGATCATCTAGCGCTCCGTGGCTAACTGGTTCTGTACGCGCTTTCGGCCTGCATGCGTTGTCCATCAGCCTGAACTTCGCCTTGATGTTGCTGGTAATGACGTTCAACATTGGCGTGTGTGCCGCGGTCGTCGGAGGTCTGGCCGTGGGACGGACGCTACTCGCCCATAGTCGGCGTTTGCGCCCCACACCGCGACCAAGCGCTGCCGAGCTGTGTCCTTAGAAGCGGAGAACGTTTGCGCCATAGAGACCTCGCGGATCTGACATTGAGATTTACGACGGGACCGGCCACAGAATTGGGCGTCTCCATCGTGTGTGCTCGCCTACTTTTCTCTCACGTGCATGCCGTGCCCGAGGGTCTGCAAAAGAAATTTCTTGGAAAGATCCCCCCGCAATTCCTCCGGACTCATCTCTCGCTCGTCTCGCCGTGGACCGAGTCCTTCGTCGCACAAAAATCTTCTCCATCTGCCATATGAAGCTCTTCCTCGTCGCGACGTGCACGCTCTCAGGCGCCGCCTCGTTTGCTCTCTCGGGCGCGGCTACGACGCCGCGCTCGGCAGCCCTCGCGGCCATGCCGGCCCGCGTGGCGCCAGCCGCGATCCGTGCCGCATACAACCCGGACCCGATGGCCAAGGCGCGCCCGAAAAAGTCGAAGGAGCCCAAGGAGAAGGTCAAAGGCCCGGCTACATCGACCCTGATCGCTCCCGAGCAGACCTTCTTCGAGGGGCCGCCGTCGATGACCGAGACTCTCATCCCCGGCCTTTCGCTCTTCACCGTGGTCGGCGTGATCCCGTTCACGGCATCACTCGCGCGCCAGGCGTGGACGCGGTACAAGATCACCAACCGGCGCATCGAGGTGGCCTCAGGGTTCCAGGGCAAGGATGTGGTGCAGATCCTCTGGCGCGAGGTGTACGACGTGAAATGGCTGCGGAGGTACGGGGGCGCTGCCGGCGACATGGTCTTTACGCTCAAGGACGGCTCGAAGCTCGAGATGCGCTCGGTGTCTCAGTTTGACCGCAACCTGGCGTACATCATGAGCCAGGTCGACGAGGCGGTCCCCGAGGCATGCGGCTACCCCGACAAGCCCGCCCTTGAGTACAAGGAGAAGGTGGCCAGTGGGGCGGAGCCGGCGCCAGTGCTGCCTCCCCTTGAGGCCACCCCCGTTGCTGTCGCAGAGGAGTAAGGTAGGCACCGCCGCCTAGACGCCCCTTGTACGAACACATGAGCGAATGCTCCTCTTGGCTCTTCACCGCTGACGACGACTGGAGTCGTGTGCGCAGACACGCGCCGTTGTACAAATTTTGAGCCGAAAGATCGCTTAAAGGATTACGGTTTATAACTACCGTCGCGGTCTTACACGCTGCGGTCTTTCTCACCGCGCCCTGCCCTCTTCACGGGTGCCCCCCGACTGGGTGATGGCGTGAAACAGGTTTGAGACACCCCACCGGTGTCGGATCACTCCCACCGATGCCACAAGTGAAGAGAAAAATGGCATATAGGCGGCGTCGGACGCATCCGACGGAATTGCGCGGCGGCAGCGCGCCCGACGTGTGGCCCATCGGCACCTTGAGGGGTCTTCTACTTTGAACGACGAGCGCGCGACGCGGCGTCATGTGCCTGGGGCGCGCACAACGAATTTGGTGCAGAGGACGAGCAGTTGAC
>Ga0210248_101912_pt1 | contig 14281 bp, 11 predicted proteins | sample ChrtobMetP3_32mM_FD_155493 | JGI IMG/M metagenome (GOLD analysis project Ga0210248, IMG submission 155493) | Chrysochromulina tobin associated microbial communities from unialgal haptophyte culture, Seattle, Washington, United States - P3_32mM | ecosystem: Host-associated > Algae > Haptophytes >...
AAAAAAAAAAACACAAAAAAAAAAAAAAAAAAAAAAAAAAAAAAAAAAAAAAAAAAAAAAAATCCGCAAAAATCGTTGCAGGATTGCAGACTCTGATAATTGATGAATATCGCGGAATCCTGATTGACACCCCGATTCCATCGATTAAGTAACTGACACCCTGCAACCGATACCCGCGCAGGAACTTAACTAACCGTTACCTAACCCTCCCCCCAACCGCGCCCATCCCAGCCGCCGCCGGCCCGTCCTAGAGAACCCCATCTCGTCACCGCCCTCCCCCTCAGGGGGTGGGCGCGGCCGGCTCCCCATAAGGGGTCGGTCACGATGAGGACCACCACGGCACCATCGCCCTACGGCGCGACGCCCCCCCATCCGGGGGCGGGCCGTGAAACGCATCGGAAAATCCTCCCCAGGGTGGATGGTTTTTCCACAACCTCCCGAACTTCCCCTACGGAAAAGGGGGGTTCGATGTGTCGGGAGGGGGGGGGTAAGGTGTCACCGGGTGTCATCACTCTGATGAACCCCGGGCCGTATAGGCCGTTATACTTGTGGGGGCCGCTCGTAGGGGGGGTCCAACGAACCGCCCCCTGCCAAGGGGGGGTTCTAGCCGCCCGATGGTCGCCCGCCTCGTTAGGTACGGTCCGGTGAGACAAAAGAAAAACTTTTCTAGAACCTCGCAGTAACGCGCGAGATCTACGCAGAAGTATGTATTATACCGGCCCCCGGCCCCGCCGGCCGCGGGACGGGGACTGCGCTGAGGGCTTCACGTCGCGTCGCAGGGCGGCGTCCCGAAATTCGGTTTGTTGCATTCACAATTTCAAATCGCATTCACCTCCCCAGTCCCCACAGCGCAGGCCGCTTTCCCGTTCAAAGGGCGAACGAAAGTTGGACACTTCAGCGCCACGAACCACGAAGGTCGCAAGGTGCCCAGTTGCGGCACCAATGTGTGCGGTGGGAGGTTTATTTGACCTTTGAGATTGCGGATCATACAGTGCTTTTGATCTGCATAGGTGCTGAGGTCTGTGGCACCCGCCACCCGACCTAGGGCTGAACGTCCAACGTGTGCAGCCGCCAGCACACACTCGCTTCACTTCAAATCCAATTTCACACGGGCGCCATGACGGGCGCCTGCCCCTGACGTATTGCCGCCGCTGCCGCCGAAGGCGAAGCGGCTGGACATGAAGTCGAAGAGCCCACCGGCAACAAAGTGGCCGCTCGCGGCGAAGGCGCTGGCCAATCCCGAGGTAGGCTTGTTGAAGATGGAGACGAACTCGTCAAAGTCGAGCACGCCGTTCCCATCCGCGTCCACCTCGTCCAGCAGCGCCTGAGCATCCTGCCCTTGGATGTTCATCTCCTTGAGGATCTGGTCGAGCTCGTGCACCTGATAAGGGAGGCCATCCAATACAATCAGAGGCAATCAGCGGTCATCAGAGGATCTGATCGAGCTCTCGTGCACCTCGATCACACCCGAGCGGTCGTAGTCGAAGGCGTCGAAGATGGCGCGAAGGCGCTGTACTGAGCGCCTGGGTGCGCGACCGCCACCAAAGCCAAGGCCCGCGTCGCTGCCGATCTCGCTCCACGCGTCGTCGTCGTCGCCGCCGCCACCCGCCTCCATCGCTTCGCGCCTGATCTTTTCGATAAAGTCATTCGATTGGAACTCGCGCTCGATGAGCATCTTCTTGGTCAACAGACTCGAGGAGAGCACCAGGTCAGGACGGATCACTACGGGCGTCGCGCCGCCATTGGCTCCCCTGCGTGTGGGTGGACTGCGGGTCATTGGCAACGTGCTGCCGCGCCCCTGATTTTGCTCCGTGGATATCGCGCCGCCGTTCGCACCCACGCGCGTGGGTGGAGACCCCCGTGGCTGCTTTGGCCGCTCGGAGCCGGTCGTCTTCGTCTGCCTGCCGGCCGCCTCGTCCGCCGCTCCCACCGCACCAGGCGACGATGCTGGACGCGACACTGGGACAGTGTCGCCCGTCACTTTCCCTGACCGAATGCGCAACTCACGGAAATGCTCGGGAAGCTTCTGCAGCTTCGTCCGTTCGTCCTTCTTTCTCTGCAGCGTCCACTCGTCGGGCGCGCCGGTGATGCCATGAAGCTCAGCCAGCTCGATGAGCTCCTTCTTCGTGCTGGCGTCCAGTATGAGCTTTGGGTCCACCTCCCACAAGCGGAGCACCCGCTTGATCTCCTGCGCCTTGAGCGGCGCGAGCGGGTGCGATGACTTGATGAGCGGCGCCGAGGATGACGCGGCCGAGGACGGGCGGGTCGACGAAGCCATCGAAAAATGAGATTTGACCGCAATTGATCAGTAAACTGCCCTAATTGGAAAACTTTTTCTTCTGCAACCTGAGGGTGCGTCACGTACTCACGTTCAAGTGCACAGCAGGGTACGGATATCAGGCCCTCTCCGGCCAGACACACCCGCGCTCGCCAAGCCACCTGTTCACAGCAGGCCCGAGTGCCGAAGCAGCGCCTGCGGGTCGGGCTCGCGCCCACGAAAGGCTTTGAAGACCTCCGCGGGGGGCGTGCCGCCGCCGAGCGCCAGGACGGTCTCGCGGAAGCGGCGCCCGACCGCGCGCACGGCCTCCTCATTCTCCAGCCCCACCTCCTCGAAGGCGGCGAACGCGTCGGCGCTGAGCACTTCGGCCCACTTGTAGCTATAGTAGCCCGCCGAGTAGCCGCCCGCAAAGATGTGGGAGAAGCCGCACAGGAACCGGTCGGTTTCGAGGGGCGGGATGACGGAGAAGGTCTGCGCGATCTGCCTCTGCAGCTCGAAGGGCGAGGTGGACGCGTCGTTGGGATCGAAGCGATGATGGAGCGCCATGTCGAGCGCTCCCAGGTTGAGTTGCCGCACCATGCCCATGCCCGCCTGGAAGGTCTTCTGCTTGCACAGCTTCTCGAAGAGATCCCTTGGCAACGGCTGCCCCGTCTGGTAGTGCTTGGCGAGGCCCGCGCGCCCGTCGGCGCCGTACATGGTCGCCTCCTCAAAGCAAAAGTTCTCCATGAACTGCGAAGGGAGTTCCACAGCGTCCCACTCGACGCCGCTGATGCCCGCGGCCGGCGCGTGCGTCACCTCGGTCAGCATGTGCTGCAGCCCATGCCCCGTCTCATGGAACAGCGTGGTCACCTCCGAGAACGTCATCAGCGACGGCTGCCCTTCTACTGGAGGCGAGCCGTTGCAGGTCAGGTACGCGACGGGCTTGCGATTGAGGACGCGGGAACGTCCAACGCACGAGCCCATCCACGCGCCGCCGCGCTTGTTCGCGGGGCGCGCGTACGGGTCGAGGAAGAATGAGGCGAGGTGCTCGCCCGAGGCCTCGTCAATCACCTTGAAGAACCCCACGTCCGGGTGCCACACCTCAGCCTCGCCATCGGCGCGCTCGATGCGCACACCGAAGAGGCGTGTGCACACGCCGAACAGGCCGTCGAGCACATTGTCGAGGGCGAAGTACGGCTTGAGCTCCTCCTCCTCGAAGCCGAACGTGTGTTCCGATAAGCGCTCCGACCTACACACGTGTATGGAGGCGCAATCAGAGCTCATCAGAGGCCAAGCGCTCCGACCTACACACATGTATGGAGGCGCAATCAGAGCTCATCAGAGGCGTCCTCGCACCAGAAAGGCACGTCCCACAGCGCAATCAGAGCTCATCAGAGGCCAACAGAGGTGTGCTCGCGAAGGGCACGTCCCACAGCGCAATCAGAGCTCATCAGAGGCCATCAGAGGCGTGCGCGCACCAGAAGGGCACGTCCCACAGCGCAATCAGAGCTCATCAGAGGCCATCAGAGGCGTGCGCGCACCAGAAAGGCACGTCCCACAGCGCAAGCTTGGGCTCCGCAAAGCCCTTCGAGCGCGCAAAGGCGGTGAGCTGCTCCAACTCCTTTTGGGCCGCCGGGTACGCCTTGCTGCGAAGCATCTCGGTGAGCGCGTCGACCGCCTCCACGGTGAGGGCCATCTTGCGAGAGAGGGAGACCTCTGCATGCGTACGGAAGCCGAGCATGCGCGCCTGCAATTGGGGAGGCAATCAGTCACAAATGAGAGAGGCCATCAGAGGCGTGCATGCGCGCCTGCAATTGGGGAGGCAATCAGTCACAAATGAGGGAGGCCATCAGAGGCGTGCATGCGCGCCTGCAATTGGGGAGGCAATCAGTCACAAATGAGGGAGGCCATCAGAGGCAATCAGAGGCAATCAGAGGCAATCAGAGGCGCGCCTGCTCCTCGCGCAGACGCAAGATCTCGACGATCAGAGGCGCATTCGCCTCGCCCGCCCTCGTCACGAAGGCCCGGTAGAGGCTCTCGCGCACCTGATGAGGGAGGCCATCCAACACAATCAGCGCCAATCAGCGATCCGAGAGAGGCTCCCGCGCACCATGATGAGGGAGGCCATCATGCAATCAGAGGCAATCAGCGGCAATCAGCGGCAATCAGCGGCAATCAGAGGTCCGAGAGAGGCTCCCGCGCACTGAGCGGTCTTGGAGGAACTTCATCGCGGGCAGGTAGGAGGGCATGTCGAGGCCGAGCTTCCAGGGGCCCGCCTCGGCCGTCGCGCCCGCCTCGCCCGCCTGCGCCGCGCGCGAGGCCGCGAGCGCGAGTGCGGACGGAGGAAGCCCCTTGACCTGATGAGGGAGGCCATCCAATGCAATCAGAGGCAATCAGAGGACCGGTAGAGTGCGGACGGAGGAAGACCCTTCACCTACGTGCTGACGCCGTGGTGAGCACTTGCATGCAAGGCAGGCCATCAGCGAGTGCGGACGGAGGAAGCCCCTTCATCTGCTCCTTGTCCCGGAGGACCATCAAATGCAATCAGAGGCAATCAGCGGCAATCAGTGGCAATCAGCGGCAATCAGCGGCAATGACTCACCTGCTCCTTGTCCCGGAGGACGAGCGAAAAGGCTTTGGTGGCATCGAGGAGGTTGTTGCTGAAGGTGGTGGAGAGCTCTCCGAGGCGCAGCCGGTTCTTGTTGAACGTCTCCTTCGCGTCGCCCTTGAGCCCCACGCCCGAAAGCTTCATACCCGCGAGTGAGTTGGCGACGATGCGCCGCTGCGCCGGCTCGAGGGCAGCCGCTTCCTTCTCGAGCGCCACAAGGGCGTCGAAGACGGCGACGGACTGCGAGAGCTTCGTGGTCGATTTGATCACCTCGCTCTGCATCTCGCCGTGCGCGGCGCGCAGCTCGTCGCTATTCTTGACGCCCATCAGGTGGTTGACGACGCCCCAGGAGAAATCAACCGGCGCCTCGAGCTTTTCCATCGCCTCGACGACCGCGGCGTAGAGGTCCGCCGGCGTCGTCGTGCCTCCAGGCAGGCTCGCCTCGAGGGACTCGAATTGCCGCTCCATCTGCATCAGCGTGGTCGCGACCGCGTCCTTGACATGGACTGCGTCAATGCTCGCGAAGCGCGGAAGGCCCTCTTGCAGGAGCAGCGGGTTCTCCGTCGCGGTGGCCGAGGCGACCAGGGTGCGTGCTCGCGTGCTGCCGCCGCGGAGGACGACCGCGGAGGAGCGTGCGATCGAGCCGAGCGCCGTGGTCGACGCAATCGAGCAGCCGACGAGCGCGAGGCGAAGCATCATGTGGCGAGAATCTTTCACGAAATTGCCGAAAGTGGCGTGTGCGTCGATGCACGATCTAATTCCGTGGTGTATGTATCCTTCATCACCTGGCCATTTCGTTTCGGGAAATTAGATCGAAAAGTCTCGTCGGCGTTCCCGGCGGCAGAGTACGGTACTGTAGCGACAAAACGATGGAAGTGGATGCGGGAGCCACCGAGGCGGCGGCGGCTGACCCGGCTGCTGCCGATGCCTCCGAGGAGGGCTCGCTGCAGACGTACGACTGCGCCCTCTCGCCGGCCGACTATTGGACCCTGCGAGACGATCCTCGCTGGTTCCAGTACGTGATTAACAGCGACCCGGCGCCAAAGACTCTCATCGAAGTCTCGCGCACGGAGGAGGATGGTGTGGTGAAACGAGTCTCCAAGGTCACGCCGGAGCGCAACCCGATCCCGGTCCTCATGCGCGGCACGCTCGGTTGTAAGGACGGCTTCACGATCACGATGAACGAGACGTGGAAGCGCGGCAGCTTTGGCAAGGAGCACCCGATGACTTTTTGGCACGAGCCACCCGTGTTCAAGGACCGCATCCGGATCACCGGCATGCAATGGGTCGAGCCGCACCCCGAGAATGCCACTGGCTGCCGCATCTTTTTCCGCTTGAACGTCACCGTCACGGGAAGCGGCGCCGCAAAGACGGTCGCCAAGGGTATAGAGAAGGGCTATTTGGCGGGGTACGCGCAGCTGCCGGCGCGCGCGCTCGAGTACAATACGCTCCGCCGCGCCGCCGCCGAGGCCAACGACGCCGCCGAGCGGCTCACCGCGCGCATGACTGTCGACGACGACCATGCAACGGAGGTGACTCCGCCTCTCGTGGACAAGCGCGTGCGCGTGGTCGGGCTGACGGGGCGCGCGGACCTCAACGGTCAGCTCGGGACGGCGAACTCGTATGACGAGGTCGACGGGCGCTACCTCGTCACGCTCGACACGGGCGAGGGCATCAAGGTGCGTCCCGATAACCTAGAGGCGATCCAGCGCGATGACCCAGCGTCCCTCGCCGGCCGTCGAGTCACCGTGCATGGGCTCCTGCGGCGGCCGGAGCTCAACGGCAAAGTGGGCACGCTCGGCTTGTACGACTACCGCGAGGGGCGCTACCAGGTGCGTGTCGAGGAGGGCAGCAGCGTGCTGCAGGTCGCCATCAAGCCGGCGAACCTCAAGCTGGTCATTGAGAGGGCGGAAGGTGCCGACGGCGCTGTCGGCTCTGGAGCGACTGAAGCGGCGCGCGCGGCCGCGGCTGCGGCCGCTCTCGTGGCGGGTACGTCGCTGCGCGCGCGGCTGCGCTGGCGCATGGCGTTGATGGGCGTGCGCTTCACGCGTGTGCTGGAGCTGCAGCGTGACGACGACTTTCGGCTGTGCGACGCGCGCATCGACGACCCGCAAACAGAGGGCTTCGGCCCCGCGCGCCATACGACGTACCGCGTCATGACACAGGTGCGTGGTCTGCAGCTGGACGTTGATTGCCACTGATGACCTGCCTTGCATGCAAGCGCTCACCACAGCGTCATGACACAGGTGCGTCTGATTGCGTCTGATTGCGTCTGATTGCGTCTGATTGCGTCTGATTGCGTCATGGCACAGGTGCGTCTGGTTGCGTCTGATTGCGTCTGGTTGCGTCTGATTGCGTCTGATTGCGTCTGATTGCGTCTGATTGCGTCTGATTGCATCATGACACAGGTGCGTGGCGGCCGGTTTGGCTGGATGTCGTGCCGGCATCGGTACGCCGAGTTTGAGAGGCTGCGCGCGTCGCTGCTCGCCTTCTTGCCGGGCGTGGGCGAGAAGCTCCCGGAACTGCCCGAGAAGAAGGCCATCAGCGTCACGGCCGCCGTGATCGCAGAGCGTGTCGCGGGGCTCGAGGTGTTCCTTCAGGGCGTGCTGGACCATCTTGATTGCCACTGATGACCTGCCTTGCATGCAAGTGCTCACCACAGCGTCATCACACAGGTGTTCCTCCAGGGCGTGCTGGACCATCCGACCCTCTCGACCTCGGATGAGCTCGCCGAGTTCCTCACGTGGCCTGAGGAAGCGCGCGTGCCCATCTTCGCGCGCGCGCGCAATAGCCTGCAGCAGCCACCTCCGAACGCTCAACGGCGTGCGATGGCGCTCGCCTTTTCTCTGCGGCGCGAGGCAGCCAAGCGGCGGAGCGGCGGAGCCGCCGAGACGTCTCCAACTGACGCCGACGGAGGCCGGGGCGCCGTATCGGGCGCCGATGCTCCAGGTGTGAATCGTCCAGGTGTGAATCGCCCGAGCGCCGTCTCGGGCATCGGGACGCCGAAGACGGTCGAGAAGAGCGCCGTGGTGAGCTCGCCAACGGCCTCTCCGCGTACGGCCCAGTACGTGGTGCCCGGGTACACGGATGCGCTCGCTGCCGCCATGATGCGCACCGCCGACGACGCCGCGTCCAAGCTGCAGCGCAAGGCACGCGACCGATCGGCGCGCAACAGCCGCATCACCGAAGACCTCGACTCCGTCGCCGCCGTCGCTCCCGCTCGCGGCGACCCGAAGATATCCCGGAGATATCCCGGAGATATCCCGGAGATATCCCGTATGGCCGCCGCGACGGAGCGATTCGCCGCACGCCTTGAGGCCGCGGGCGGGGGCAGCCTCGCGGGCGGCGCGGGCAGCTCCTCGCCCACGGCGGACTCCTCCATACTGGCGGTGCTGCACAAGCTCGAGACGATCGACGCGCGGCTCCAGCTCATGGAGCGTCGGCAGAGTTGGGGCTGGCTCGATGGTCTCGTCAACTCAGTCTCGTGCGGCACCGTCAAGCCTGGCGGTGAGACGTGGTGAGAAAGGGCCCTCAACGCGGGGCCCTAACGGCTCCCGAACGGCTCCGAAAGGGCCCTCAACCCGGGGCCGTAACGGCTCCCTAACGGCTCCCTAACGGCTCCGAAAGGGCCCTCAACCCGGGGCCCTAACGGCTCCCTGGCACGAGCGTTATGCTGGGCGGGCGGGCGGGGAGGGGCCGGGACCGGGACCGGCGGTGTGTGCGATGGGCGGCGCGGGCGTCGGTGGCAGCGATCGGATGCCATGCCGGCCGAACGTGTGAGCGGTTTTGAGCAAATTGCTCGCGCGCGATACATACAGATGTACGAATGTGAGAGAGGCGGAGAGACTCTGATCTCTCGTCTACCTAATCGATTACTCTACCGCTGTGATCGATCCTGTCGTGATCGGCCGCGAGAACCGATAACGGAACGTTCTGGATACATTGTTCAACCTACACACGACTGGCGTCACGACACCTCAATCATCATCAAGACGACCGCGCTAGCGTCGAGTCCCACGAGAATACGCACCCTGACAGCTCACCATCGGGGCGAGCGGGTTGTCTGCCGAGGTACGATTGCTCGGATCGATGCCGCCGCCACCACCCGCCAGTCCACCGCCCATCGACACGGGCGGCACGCGGCGCCCGGCACTCGGCACCCTCGCAGCCGGCATCGGCCGCGTCTCCGGGTTGGCTCCCATGCAGCTATTGCGCCCTGCCGAACGGCCCATAGGGCCCGGCGCAGCAGGTGTGGCGATGAGGCGCGATGCGCTCGAGGTTTGCGTCCGCCGTCGGCCGCATGGTACAACGCCGCCTTGGCCGCCGCATTGGCTGCCGCCTTGGCAGCCGCCTGCTCGTGCGAAGACGAGCTCGTCGAGGTGGCTTTGCATGCTCTCTAGGTGGCTCTGCATGCGGAAGGCGACCCCAGAGGAGCCGCACGGAGCCCTTCCCGCACCGCCCGCGCCGCCGCCCGCGCCGCCGCCCGCGCCGCCGCCCGCGCTGCCGCCCGCGCTGCCGCCAGCGCCGCCGCCCGCGCTGCCGCGCGCGCTGCTGCCGCCGCAGCCTCCACGAGCATGCGACGCGAGCGCCTCGCGCATCATCGCCTCCCGTGCCGCCTCACGAGATGCGTCGAGAGGCGTCATCCGTGGGGCTCCGCCGGCGTCCACACCCACGCCAGCGAACCGCCGAACGCCCGGCGCCATCGGCGGCGGTGGACCACCGTGACCACTCAGCATCGCCGGCGGTGGACGCGGCTTATTGACGATGTGCTGGCACAGGGGGGCGTGCCTTTCCCAGGCAGCTGGGGCGAAAGTGCGACCGCAGTGTGGGCAAGCCTCGAAGCGGTCTGCGCCGCGGCTGCCGCCGCCGTATGCGCCGGCAGCGCCACCGTTGTACGACGCCGCGCCACGACCACCGTTGCCACCCTTGCCACCCTTGCCGCCGCCGCCACCGCCGCCGCCTGCGCGACCGCCGCCACGGGCTGCACGGATAGCCTCTCGGAACGCCAACGACTCCTGCCTCCAGTGGGATGCGGTTGGGCGGCGCGGCGCGGCAGAGGTCGTTCGCGCGCTACACGTTCCACTGACACGGCGGGCCTGCTGTGTCGGCCTGCGGGCACTGGAGCTGCCCAACGCTGCGGCCAACTGCGGGCTGCGCGCCGGGCCATGCTTGAGGCCGGCACAAATGTACTGGTGCTTCGCAATGCGGTCCGGGCTGAACTTGCGCCCGCACCGTGCGCACGGCACGCGGCCGTCCACGTCCACAGGCTGAATGGCCATCGGCGGACGCTTCCGTGCAGCGGACACCGCTGCGGCCGAGACTGGACCCGAGCTGCACTCGCCGCAGCTCGGGCCACGGCTGGAGCGTGCGCCACCGCGGCCACTGCGGCCACCGCCTAAATCGCTGAAGCGCTGAGTAGCCGCTTTGCACTGCATCATGTGCAGGTTGAGCTCCGCCTGTGGCATCTCCATGTTGCATGCGGGGCACGGCACCATCATGCTCTGCTGCTTTCGCGCGCACTGCTGCATGTGGAACTGCAGCGAGTGCGCGAAGCACGCGCGACCGCAGTGCGGGCAGGAGACGTTTGGGGGCGGCATTATGTGCCGCGCAGGTTGTAGAGGGTGCTCGCACTCGCTCCGCTCGCGGGACGAGCGCGTGTGAAATTGCTGTGAACAAGACAAAATTGAGTCGAAAACCTTCTCCCCAATTCCCCACACACCCCATGCACAGCCCACACACTAAAAAGAATCCGCACGGCGGACGGAGTCGGAGTCGCAATGTCTCATCCCCGTTCGGTTAACCCCCAGCGTTCCCCGGCCTTCCATGGCGCAGCTCTTCACAATGTGAAGGCCGGCCGAGATGATCACACGGTTCTCGACCAGCCACTTCTTGGGCACTTCCAGCTTGTAGCCTTCGCCATCGGGACCGCAGCGCACCGCGCAGCCGGTCACCGGGTCAAGGAAGATGAGGCGGTACTTGTCCTTTAGGAACTCTCTCTTGACGAGCTGCATGAGCTTTGAGCTCGAGGCCTGCATCGGCAGGAGCACGAAGAGGCGCGGGCAGTCGAGCTCACCCTCGGCGAGCCGGTTGAGGCTGCGCTCAAGACTCTGCATCTTGGCTTCGGTCTCCAGCATCGCCTGTTGGAACATGTCCGACTGCCGCTGCAGCATCGCACTCAGCGCGCTCGAAAGCTCGCCACCGGTACCGCCGGGCATCTGCGAATGCACCGCGTAAGCATTCTGGCGCAGCAGGCCCTGCGACGTTTCCAAGGCCGCCTTCTCCTCAGCCAGTTCTGTCAGCTCCGCCGCCGTCGTCGTCGCGTCGCCCTGTGCCGCGCCAATCTGCACGAGGGCGACGCCGAGCGTCTCCGCCTCGGATTCAGTTGAGATCAGCCGCATCGCCAGCGCCAGCTGCGACGCCTCCAGATCGGACCCCTTTGAGAGTGAGTGCTCCATCACCAATTTACTCGTACCGATTGAACCACACATTGATGCTCGATGGGACGTCTCGCGAGTTGCGACTTGCAGAGCATGCGGTGCAAGTAGCGGCTATGCCAAGGTTTATCGATGGTTTCTTCGTCGATCACGCATCGATACTCTCGATGGTCTCTTTGTCGATCACGCCGTTCAGGGCCCCTGATCCAGGACTCATGAACGAAGCCGCCTTCGCCTTACCGGCGGGCGCAGCGGCCATCGCCTCGACTTCCTTGAGCGCTGCGGCCTTGGCCGCCGCCTTTTGCTTGAGCGTCTCGTCGTTCCAGATGAGGGCTCGTTGTCCAAAGTGGAGGAAGCGTTCCTTGCTCCCGGCGCTCACAAACTCGATCGAGCCGTCGCGCGCCTTCTCCTTGGTCATCTCGCAGTGCACGAGGTACTCATCCTCGCACTGCTCCTTGAGCATCTTACGCAGCTGCTTGTACGCCTGGCCCGTCGCTGCCTTGACTGCCTTGGCCGCAGACGACGACGTGCTGGTTGCATCTTCTCCGAGGGCGCCCTCGCCCGAATACACAGCCTCAAAGGTCTTGAGCGCCTCAACCTCCGCCTTCGACACTGCCTGCGTCGGCAGTCCGGCAGCCGACGGCAGCGGCAGCCCCGCAAGGCGGCCTGCCATGGCGCAGCTCTTCACAATGTGAAGGCCGGCCGAGATGATCACACGGTTCTCGACCAGCCACTTCTTGGGCACCTCCAGCTTGTAGCCTTCGCCATCGGGACCGCAGCGCACCGCGCAGCCGGTCACCGGGTCGAGGAAGACGAGGCGGTACTTGTCCTTTAGGAACTCCCTCTTGACGAGCTGCATGAGCTTCGAGCTCGAGGCCTGCATCGGCAGGAGCACGAAGAGGCGCGGGCAGTCGAGCTCACCCTCGGCGAGCCGGTTGAGGCTGCGCTCAAGACTCTGCATCTTGGCTTCGGTTTCCTGCATCGCCTGTTGGAACATGGCCGACTGCCGCTGCAGCATCGAACTCAGCGCGCCCGAAAGCTCGCCACCGGTACCGCCGGGCATCTGCAAACGCACCGCGTAAGCATTCTGGCGCAGCAGGCCCTGCGACGTTTCCAAGGCCGCCTTCTCCTCAGCCAGTTCTGTCAGCTCCGCAGCCGTCGTCGTCGCGTCGCCCTGTGCCGCGCCAATCTGCACGAGGGCGACGCCGAGCGTCTCCGCCTCGGATTCAGTTGAGATCAGCCGCATCGCCAGCGCCAGCTGCGACGCCTCCAGATCGGACCCCTTTGAGAGTGAGTGCTCCATCTTCTCGAGCATCGCGACGACGCCACTTCCCGCCCCCTTGCCTGCCTCTTCCCCGCCCTCTCCGCCCTCGCCGCTTCCGCCGAGGGGAGCGATGTTGCTGCCAAAGGTCGGGCGCTGCGCATAATCGGCGTGCCAGCAGCCCTCAATCAGCTTCACGATCGGCCCGGTGGTCTTGTCCCGCCACTCCTCGTCCGGGTCGGCCAGCTTCGGTCGCTCGCCCTGGGTCACTCTCTGCGGCAACGAGGTCGCAGCCGCCAGTACCTTTGCGTACGGCTGCTCGCCACAGACGACAATCCACGCGAGGATGGAGAAGGCGTAGACGTCTGCTTCGGGCCCCACGTGCGGCGGATTTGCGAAGAGCTCGGGCGCCTTGAAGGGCAGCGTGCCACGCCCGCCCACGGTCGACTGCGACATGGAGGTCATGTTGGCAGAAGTGGAGAGCCCAAAGTCGGTGATCCATGGCACGTCGAGCGGCCCGATGAGCACATTCTCCGGCTTCAGGTCGAGGTGGATGATCTTGTGCGAGTGCACCGCCTCCATGCCACGCGCGATGCCCGCGAGCAGCCGCACGATTGCCAAGGGTGTCTGGAACATGTGGTTGTCGAGCGCGTCCTGCAGCGTGCCGCTTGGCGCGTAGCTCATCAGGATCATCGGTGCAGGCTCGAAGCATGCGCCGTGCAGCTTGATGACATTCGGATGGCGCACGCGCGAGAGCGCGCGCACCTCACGCCGGAGTGCCTGGTTGAACGAGTCGTGCGCCGACGTCGAGTCGAAGGCGTTCTGCTTCCCGCGGCTCTCCTTGGGCGGCCGCGGCTGCTTGATGGCGACCTCGATGCCATGCCACAAGCCGCGCACCACGACCGCCTGCCCACCCTCGCCGAGCTTCTCGAGGATCGTGATCTCGCGCGCGTCGAGCTCAAACGCCCTGAGGAGCTCCTGCGCCCGAGTCATGCGTGCCTTGGCACTGGCGCTCGCGCTCTCGGAGAGCGTGAGCGAGGTCACCATGTCAGAGGACGACGACGTGGACGAGTGCGGGTAGCTCGTACTGTCGGCGCTGCTCGACTTGGTAGGCGCGACTGCTGGCGTCACCACGATCAGCTTGCGGCGCATATTGCGGCGACGACGGTATAGGATGACCAGGGCTAGGACAAGGATGATGATGATGACCCCCGCGATGACGCCGATGATGATGCCCGTTGAGCCGCTCGTCTCCACTGCCGATGCACCGGTCGACATGGTTGACATGGGTGACATGGGTGGAGGTGACACGGGTGGAGGTGGCGATGGTGAAGGCGGCGGTGGCGGTGGGACGTCTGCGATGGTTGGCGGCGTCACGACCTCGAGCACGACGATCGAGACGCCGGTGACGTTCGCGAGCATGGCGGCCGCGCTGCTCGGGCTGCTCGTCGCGCTGGCCATCGTCGTCTGCACCGAGGTCGCGGTCGCCGTGGTCGTCTGGATGCTCACGTCGGCGATGACGCTGCCCGGCGATATAGTCAACTCGACCGCCGATGGGTCCACGCCCGCGCGAACCGCGAATGCACTCTGCATCTGGGTCTGCACGCTCGGGGTGAATGAGGAGACGTCGCCGCCGAGCTCGAGGGTGAATCCGACCATACTCATCGCCGGCGGCGAGGGCGGCGGCGAGGGCGGCGGCGAGGGCGGCGGCGGCGAGAGCG
>Ga0210248_101915_pt1 | contig 14244 bp, 11 predicted proteins | sample ChrtobMetP3_32mM_FD_155493 | JGI IMG/M metagenome (GOLD analysis project Ga0210248, IMG submission 155493) | Chrysochromulina tobin associated microbial communities from unialgal haptophyte culture, Seattle, Washington, United States - P3_32mM | ecosystem: Host-associated > Algae > Haptophytes >...
CGATGGGCAAGCCCGGGGTCGGTGCGGTCTATGCCGACGCCTCCGGCCTGCAAGGCTGGGCGGCGTGGACGGCGCACCAAGGCGAGATCTTCCTTACTCACGGCGAGTGGACAGAGGAGGAGCTCGCAGACAGCACCTTCTCGATCGCCGAGAAGGAGCTCCTCGCATCGACGCTCGGGTTGGTCACCCTGGCGCCGATAGCCGACCTGCGATACGTGTACTCCTTCACGGATAACACGAACGCGGTGAGCGCGATGCGTCGCCTCAAGCCTCGCTCGCTCCGAGCCGAGCGCATGGTCGCTGCCCGGCTCCAGTGGATGGAGCAGAGGGGCGTCCTCGAGGCCGCCGAGCGGGTCACGACGGGTGCCAACCTATGGGCGGACCTCGGATCTCGCCTGCAGGCCTCCGAGGTCGTACGACAGGCGCAGGCCCTAGGGCTACGCGTCAGGGTGGTCGAGGCACCGCCCGAGTGGCGGCGCGCGACGTGGACCGACGAGCCCCACCCTTCCTTCACGCAAGCCTGAGCGCTTGTGTGCCTCCGCCTGCTCACTCTGCGCAGGCGCACTTGCCGACGGCGTGGGCCGAGCGAACAGCGAAGCCCTCGACTGGGCGGCGCTACGCGCCAAGTACGTCAACGCGGCGATGGCTGACAAGAGCGGCGGCGCATTGACGCCCGCCGTGCGGCACTACCTTCGTTTCTGCGTATACGGCAGGCACGTGTCGCCGATGCGAGAGACGGACGTGTCAGACCCGCTCGCCATGAAAGTGGCGGACGAAGCGTTCCTGATGGATTTCGCGCTGTGGCTAGTGCTGTCGAAGCCCTCGGGCCGCTCGATCAGCGTAAACACCGCGGCCAAGTACGTCAGTACCGTCAAGGCGTGGCACCTGCGGAGGTTCCACCGCCGCATCGGGGCAGACCTTGAGCTCTCGAGCCTCAAGGATATGCTGAAGGGGCTGCGCCGAGAACTCGGCGTTCCCCCTAAGAGAGTCAGATACGGCGTGCGGACGCAGGACCTGGCGAGAGCCATGGCGACAGCATACGCGCCCCTCGCTGCCGGCGTCAGCGACGACGTCGAGCGGCTCAATCGGCTCAATAAGAAGGCGGCCCTATCGACTGCCTTCTGCGGGCTACTACGGGCGGCAGAGATGTCGCTGCAGCCTAACGAGACCTGGCACCCGGAGCTCCACCTGAGCCGAGCGGATGTCAAGTTCTACAACAACGAGAACGGCGAGCTATACGCCGTCCTCATGATGCGGCCGTGCAAGAATGGCAAATACTTACGCGGTAAGTCTGTACCCATCGTCCTCTCGGGCGGGGGCACGATGATCGACCCGGTGAGCGCCCTCTGGGACCTTTACGCCGGCGACCCGGTGCCCGAGGCGGTCGAGCACGTCACACCCCTGTTTCGCGTACGCAGCCGCGGCGCGACAGGGTCCATTACTGTCGATCAGGTGCGCATCGAGGTGAAGACCTTGATGAGCAACCTCGGGCTCGACCCGGCGCGCTTCGGAGCGCACAGCCTGCGCATCGGCGGCGCGACGGCGGCGGCGGCGGCCGGCGTGCCACCATCGGTCATCCGCGTTATGGGCCGGTGGAACTCGGACATATTCGAGATCTACACCCGTCTCACGCAGCAGGCGGCGGCCCGCATGACCGGCGTCATCGGCTCAACCGCCTTCGACGACCTGGAACGCGGCGCGTTCCACACGGAGGAGCTCGAGCTTCTCCCCTCGGAGATGGACGTGGCGCCAGAGTTCGACGGCAACGACGAACTCGACGACGACACATTCTACTAAAGGGCACCCGCGCGAGCGGGTGCTTGCTATACATCGCTATGCTTACAGCGGAGCGATATGAGGCGACCACAGGTCGTCTCTACCAACCATCCAACCAACCAACCCGACCGGCTGCAGCGCTGTGGCCCTTATGCCGGCGCTCGACGCGCCGGGCGCTTCGCTGCGGTGGTGTGTGGGCCTCCAAGGGCTTGCCGGTGCACTGAGGGCGGTGAGGGGCGGGGGGCGCGGCGCGGCCGCGGGGGATTCCCCGGTCCGTCGTGAGGTCACTTTGGCCTAATCCAACTCGTGTTACGAATACTCAAGTTGGACGAGGCGGGGCGCCCGCCAGGGCGCGAGTTCCAGTCACCAGGAGTGGGGTCGCGCCCACGAGGGCGCCGCGCGAGGCCGGCGGAGTGCCGGAGGGTAACCCCTTCGATGTTGCCGTTGGCATGCATGCATGTGGATCTCGGGGAGATCGCTGATTAGTTAGGGGAGAATAGGGATGATTCGAGATCCTGATTCCCCCGCCTTCTTTCGACCCAGCGGCTGCCTTCGGGCGTCATCAGCCCGGGCGGGGCCGCGGCGGTCGCGTGATGCCCACCCACCCACCTCTGCATCACGGGGGGGGAGATTTTGGGAGATCGCTTGAGTCCTTTGGCCGTGGCATCCGCTCACCTGTGTGCGGAGGGCCGCGTTGACGAGGCGCGATAGGATAGGGACCGGTGAGGGTTGGGGTCCGCGGCCGCCCTTGTGGCTGGTACGCGTGTCGGTCGTTCTCTGTGTCTGTGTCTGCGTCCTCCCGTTCCGACTCGATGACGTGTACCGGTGTGTGGGCCTCCAAGGGCTTGCCGGTGCACTGAGGGCGGTGAGGGGCGGGGGGCGCGGCGCGGCCGCGGGGGATTCCCCGGTCCGTCGTGAGGTCACTTTGGCCTAATCCAACTCGTGTTACGAATACTCAAGTTGGACGAGGCGGGGCGCCCGCCAGGGCGCGACTCGTGATCCCCATCTTTTAGAAAAAAGAGGGGATGTCAAAATTGTCATAGCTAATCCATGTAAAATCTCCGTAGTCAACCTACCGCGGTGGTCCTGCCGCAAAGGTGTGAACGGGGCACGAACGGAATTTGGGTCCATTTGGCAGATTGGCACGGGTACCAGTAGACCGTCCACAATGGCCGGCGAGCCGCTCGACGCGGTCAAAGACGCGGCGCGTCGCACGTATACCATCGTCAAGGCCAACATCCAGCTGCTCGACGACGCCGGCCTCTTCAGATTTGCGCATCTGAGTACCTTCACAACCGAGCTCGGAAAACCTATTACCACAGATCTCTTCAATGTGGCGGCCATGCAGGAGCGTGTGCTCGCGCAGCTGACCGACCTGACAGAGGGCTTCATCTTCATGAACGCGCTTGCGTTCTGGTTCGAGGTACTCGGAAGCCTCTGCAATTGGGTGCTCGGCACTTCGGAGTGGCTGGTACTCTTCCATATCCTATATGCGTTCGCTGTGGGCTACGTGCTCTACTGGCTGGTGGTGCACGCGGAAGGCAAAGATTACAAGCTCGTCGCCATCGGCTTGTACGTGCTGTACTCAATAATGAATGCCATATCTGCCGTCCGTCAGGCCTGGCTCGTCGTTCCCGCGATCTTCCTGTCCCTGAAGACGATCGCCAGCCTCAGCTGTGCATACTACGCCTTCAGTATTCGTGAACATTCGGCGTATGCACTGTGGCGCCCGCGGCACGTCTGGCAGTGGGACGACGATCCTCAGCAAACCGGTAAATGGGTCCAGTACGCGGACGAGCACCACGCGGCGCTCGACTCAGCGCTCGCCGCGGGCACGAGGTCGATCACCCTCGGCAAATACACGATCGACCTTGCGGAGATGACGCAGACCAAGACGGCCACCGGCTTTAAGCGAGCGATCCGCAGGCAGCAAGTGGATGATCCGGCCGCCTGAGAGTACATCGTGCTGCCGTGCACTACTGTAAGGGCGCTCGTGGTTGAGCGCCTTCCGCGGTGGTCCTGCCGCATGCGACGTGAACGTCATCATCGACTCGTCGCGTAGTGTAACGAGGCCCGAAAACCCACCGCGGCGCGGGTGGACCGCGGTCCGTCTCATTGTCATGATTATCGTTTTCAAAATGAAAGTGTGTCTCGTTCTCTTCATGGTTTCTCTTGCCCCGCTGAGGTGAGGCGCAGTCAGCGGCTCGCTTCGCACTGCGCGCAACTGCGCGTGGCCTCCAACATCACCCGTAGCACCGCATGGCTCCTATCAGAGTAGCCTTCTACTATATGCATGTGCAGTCTGAGCCTGCACGCCCCGCCGAAGAGCAGTTCCAGTCCTGCTGGCTCCGAACAGCACGCCGAATGCTCGCTTATGTCACTACAGTGTCACGCTCCGCCCTTTGCCTGAACGGCGCGACAGAAAATGGCCGACAGAGCCGCCGAGGTGGCGATACAGTAGCTATAGTGCTTCAGTGGGAGCGAGCGCGCAAAGACAAGCATGCCACTGAGGTCGCCTACGCTCGCCGGTGGCGGTGCCATAGCAGGAGTGAATTTGCTTCCAAGCCAAAGAACGCCACCGGCAGTGAATGGCACAGTGGCAGCACCAGCAATTGCAGAGTTCTGTTGCTGCTTTGCCGGAATGGGCCACACCAATTTGGCCATGGAGAAACAAACCTCGAAGGCTCCAAACCACATGGCACCCGTAAACGCGCCGCCGAGTCCCAGAGCGGGCCACAGGGCTCGGCGCCCCGCGAAGCTTGCAATCATGCTGCCGCCGATCAGAGCCTTAGTCCCTAACCCAGCATTTGCCGCTGATGCGGCGGCCACCTTGGCTGTTGCGGCGGCGGCCTTGGCAGCTGCTGTCAAGCTATGTGCATTGCCCATCGCTTTGCCAGCGCTTGCAGCGCCGCCTGGTTGCACCGTCATTCGTCACTCGTTTCCTGGATTTTCCTCGATTCACACAAGGATCTCAGGCGGAGGTGTGAAACGCTCCATGATCACGATACAAATAATAGGCTAGGACCTAGTCAGAATCGCTATCATCGCAGACCACCCTGTGACGCCGGCCACCGCGCTCAGGCAGCATGGCCAACCGCCCCTTGGCCTTGTGCGAGAGATCCGCGGCAGATGCACTTGGACCTTCCCTTGGGCCTGCAACGTCTCGAGAAGGGTTCGGCAAGTTCATCCACTTGCTGATTGACGCACGAGTCAAGCGTGCCTGGGCCTTGGATCGGAACGCAGCGGCCGCTGCCTCCGCATCAGCTGCACCACGTTGCTTGGCTGCGGCAACAGACATCCTGGCCATAACTCGCTCAGATGCTTTGTCAGCTTCACTGCGCTCCAGTACCGCAAGTGCCCCGGTTGGTGGGAGCGGGAAGCCCAGCTTGCGGCGCAGCCGTGTGCGAGTGGAAACAGGACCGTCGGTGGCGACGGCCAGAGCGCCTAAGGAACCCGATAGGCCAGTGGTTGGCGGCCCTGCCAGATCTGGTGCGGCGCTGTCATTGGGCAACCCGAGCTGCGTGTCTATTCGGTCGTATGCGGGCATGTGCCCGGGCGAGCTCCTGTTCTTCTCGGGCTTGTTGATTTCAGCAAACGGGTCACGGCGACGCACGCTCTGCCGAGCCTTCCTGCGCTCACCTGACCGTATGGCGCCTGAAGAGGTCTGCTCGGTGATTATTCCCTCGCCCGAGGAAGGGTTGTCGATGCCGCCGCCGAAATGCACTCTTGATGAAGGAACTAGGACGGTTAGATCAACACCCTTGCCCTTGAGAGGCATGGGTGCTGCTGCTGCTGCTGCTGCTGCAGTTCAACACAACAGGCATGGGTGTTGCCAACTGTAGCAGCTTTTCACGAAGCATTGTTGCCTAATTGGGCAATACATGCGTGGGGACGCCCCTGGCCCGTGGGGGCTGGTGTTTTGGTATGACGCTCGCATTTGTCCTTCACTCACTCACTCACTCCCTCACTCCCTCACTCACTCACTCACTCACTCACTCACTCACTCACTCACTCACTCACTCCTTCACCTTCGCGGATGTTCGGACGAGGGTGTTCATGGCAAGCACTACTTGTACGCTGATCGTTTTCCTCACGCTCCTCAATGATACTACGGCCCCGAAGATGCCAAAGACGCCCTGGTACGTCGCGAGAGCCAGCAAGGAGCAAAGCTGGAAGAATGAGCTTCGCCAGCGGGGCGTCAAGTTTGCAATCGGCAACGGTGCTTGTCGGCAACGCTCTCGCACGGCATGCGAAATGGGTGTTTCGCTGCCCGAATGCGCGGCGAACGCGTCTATGGGCGACGCGACGGGCTGGGCGGGCTGGTCGGTGCCGGAAGAGCTCCGCGCGCGCGGCACCAGTTCAGGCGATGCGGCACTCTACGTGCCGCTGCTGCAGAAGCTGCGCCGGGGCCAGCCAATCACGCTTCTAGCGCTCGGTTCATCCGTCGTCGGTGCGCACGCTGGCTGTACAGCACCATGGCCACTTCTCAAGCATTGCCCGTGCCCCAAATGCTGTGGATCGCGCTGCGGTCGCTGGGGCGGCGATGGGTGGGCGTTGCGGGTGCTCGCCCAGATCAATGCAACCTGGCCAAACCCGGATCACAAGCTGTACAATCTTGGCGAGCCGGGAGGCGATCTGATGCCGTCATTGCTAACATGCCCGGCTTCGTACTTGACCTTCCAGCCCGACCTCGTGATTCTCGACTTTTTTACAGCGTACCATGGCGGCAGAGATGCCGTCATTTATGAGCGCGTCGTTCGTATGTTGCTCGAGGGCGATGCAGCGACGGCGGCGTCAGCGCCACCAGCGGCGCCAGCGGCGTCAGCGGCGCCAGCGACAGGCCACGTGCGCGTACGCCCCGTGGTCATGTTTGTCGGGTTCTTCGAGTTTGGAGACCGCCACCACGCGAAGTCGACATTTACGACGCTCGGATCACAGCTAGCAGCGGCCCTTGGACGCGACGCCAGCGCCGTTGTCGACCTATGGCATGCCCATGAGCCCGCTCGCGTCGAGGAGATGTCGAACGTCATCCGCGCGTGGGCGCGGACGAACGAGCGCGACATTTCATCCACGGACGTTTGGCGCAACTGGTGGCGCGATCAGGAGGTCCGTGCGCTGCAGCTCGCCTACCGGTTGCCAGCGGTGTGGATGTTCCATGCTTTTGGAGCCGAGTTCGAGACGCACCGACACGGCCTGTGGGCGCGCGACTTTGCATGCTTCGACGGGCTGCATCCCAACCATGATGGGCGTGCCGAGCGGATGGTGAGCGATCTCGTATGGAAGGCGCTGAAGGAGGGGCTCGACGGTGCGGCTCCCCTGCCCGCAGACGCGCGATATGTGCTGCCGCCTTCGCTGCAGACGTTGCCGAACCGCGTTGGCTACCTTTGCTTCCAATTCGACGCCGAGGGGTGGGAGATGCTCACGGGCGCCAAGCGCACGAACCGAAAGCTGCACGAGCAATCGCTCATTCAAACGCGCGAGATGCCCACAATAGTTCGCAATGAGGGCTGGCAGTTTGTCATGTACGAGCCCAACTCGCGCACGCCCTTCAAGCCGGGCATCGTGGCGCACGCACCTGGCGCGCGGCTGCACTTCAAGCTCGACACCTCACGGGTCCGCGAGCCGAGCGTCGCGCTGCAGTACCTCGAGTCGCACACCGGCATGGGCACCGCCACTGTGGATTGCAAAGGCTGCGAGTGCTCGACTACCACCATCGACGCCTCGGGGAAGGTTGCACGGCTCTCAACGCTCTCAACCCGCGAGATCGCCGTGTCCGCGGATCCTCAATGCGAGCTCCACATCACGCTACGCAATGACACAGCACAGGGGTCTGGCGCGGCCAAGTTCAAGCTTGTGCGACTCTTTGTGCTTGGCGCATCGTCGACCGCCACCTCTGCGCACTTCGTAGCAGCCGACCCCGCCCTTATGCCCGATGACGGGCCCATAGCCTGCCGTCGGCCCCGCGGTGGCCTCTCCTGCTCCGTCGGTCGCGGCAGGCGCGCCCGTTTGACATCTGCTCATGGAGCGGCGGTGACGGAGCACGGAGGGACATCAAGCTCTGGGCAGGCTGCTGAACTCGTGATGAGTGCGCGCAACGTGGGACTTGAGCTCTTGCGCGCGGCGCGTACCGCACGCAAGAATAGCGCGGGATTGGAATCACTCGAGCTGCTGTTGTGAAGTTTAGCAACAACAGACCCGAAGACCCGGTCGGCGGTCCGGCGCGCGGGACGAGCACCGGCGCGGTTCCGCGGGGACTGGGCGGTACGCGCGCGTGGCGCGGCCGGCGGTGAGTGTGGCGTAGGCTGCGCCGGTGCCGGGCGCGCGCTCGGCCGAGCGCGGCGAGAGTCGAGACGAGTATAGTATCTCGCACGCCCAGCACGCGCAGACCGTCCGAGCGCGTAGCGAATACCTAGGTCCGTAGCCCCCGTCCCCGGAGGAGGCGTGGCTCGCGCACTCACCAGGCACATAACAGAATTGCTGGGCACTTTTGTGTGGCCAAAACAGAGTTTGGGATACAAATCGATAAAATCCGGCGGCACATTTAATAGCCACCATTACATAGCATAATGCGGGTCTGACTCACTCCACTCCAGCGCATGTCCCATGACATCACCCCGTGACCTAGCTTTCAAACGGTGAGCGATTTCGACGTGGGATCGCCCATGCTCTCATCGAGTCGCGCCGAAGATGAGAGGCATGCACGGGATGAGCGGCTGCAACGGCGACGCGCCCCCCACGGACGCGTTGAGCGCGGGATCCTAGCTGGGCTGCGGCGACACGCTAAGGCCCGTCTTCCCCATTATCCTCCTGCAGCTCGATGGGCCGATGAAGGCGTCGGCGTAGCGCGCGTTCCTCGAGCAGTTTCATCTGCGCATGCAGCTCGTCGGCACGGGCCTCGGCCATCATGCGTGCCATCTCCTGCTCGGCCACCGCTGCGCGCAGCGCGTTAACATCCGCAGGCGTCTGTGACACGGCCCCTAACGGCTTCTTGCGTGTAGACAGCTCGAGCAGCTGACGATGAGCATCGGTCACGAGGTTTTTCTGTCGCTTGAGCGCTCGACGCAGCTCGTTCACTTCGCTATCACGCGCAACAGCCGCCTCGTCGACGCAGCCGCCGCTGCTGGCCGCTGCCGCTGTGACCTGCGTCAAGCTTGCAGCGACTCCGTACAACTGCGTTGCGACAGTGAGCTGCAACTGCAACAGCTTTGCTGCGCTTACCTGCCGCGAGTGCGTGCGCTGCCGCTGCTGGAGCTGGGCGGTGAGGTCTGCCAGCTCCGATTCCATGGCGGAGAGGCTCACCGATGTGCGAGAGTGCTCCTGACGAAGAGCTGCAATCGCGTCATCCTCGCCGGCAAGCTGGCGCTCGAGCTCCATTACAGCCATCTGCAAGCGAGAGACGTCTGAGGGCACCTCATGAGTTTCAGGTTGGTGCCTGAGCGCTGCTTGTGCCTCGGAGGGCGCCAAACCAGTTCCCATTCTTATTGCGAGGGAATTGCGCGAAGGCCGCTCCGAACACTGTGAATTCACACCTAGTTTCGAAAAGGCTTCAGATCGCCCCCCCCCCCCTGAATTAGCGAAATACGTTCACGTACAGCTGCGCAACCGCAGCAACCAACCACAGATAGAGACCTCGGTAGGAATCAAATCTCGTCGTCCATGCCATCCACATCCTCACCACCCCCATCGTCGCCACCACCACCATCTTCAAGATCAAGTGAGTCTGACGCAGGGCGGAGCTCCGAGAAACCTCCGAACCCATCGACGGCCACATTCTGAGTGTCCGCGTCGTCGTACTCATCACGATACTCAGCACGGTCCGCTTCCGGGAGCGCGTCGGCGGCATCAGCCATGTATTCGACGGCCGACGATGGGTCGCGGTACATGGCTGCGGGGTCCGCGGCAGCGATGAGGTGGGTGTCGTCGAGGCGGACGTAGGCCTGCGAAAAGGCCCAGTCCAGGAACAGCACCGCAAGGCACGACAGCACCACCGCAGAGGTGATGATGAACGGCACGTGCCGCGGCTGCGCGCGCCGCTGCCACCGAGCGCACGCCTGCGCGATCAGCATCGTGGCGGCCATGAAGCTCACCGACCGATACACATTGACGAGCGGCGCCCACTTGAGCACGTGCGCGCCCGGCCGGTGCGTGAGCACCACCTCTTGAACTTCGCGCCAATACTCGCCTGGGGGCATCAGATCAAATCCCGCGGGGCCGCCGACGACCGCCCCGACACCGAGCGCGACGGCAGTGCCCACGGCGGTCAGCACGGGGGCGGCGACGAGGGCGGCGAGCAGCGCGGGTGCGAAGGTCCACAACGTGGCAGGAACGCCGAGGACGGCGAGTAGGTCGAGCTGGTTGGTCGCCACCATCATGGCGACCTCGCCCGCATAGCTGCCTCCAATACGCCCCGCGAGAAGCAGCGCCGTGAGAAGCGGTCCGAGCTCGATGGTGAATATAGAACCAAGGGCCAGCGCGTACAGCTTCCGCTTGGCCTCCGCCTCGTTGGCGCGAACGATCCGATCGACGAGGGAGAGCACCATAGGCAGCGCTGGGTTTCCCTGTAGGTACTTTTCGAGGAAGCCCGACACGATGGCCACGACATCGACACGTCGCAGCATGTCGCCAAGCAGCATCGAGACGGCCGCGCCCGTCGCTCCAAAGGCACACACTACCAGCGGCAGCGAGTACAAGAGGTAGTCGGCGAGTCGTCGGCCCGCGCGGGGGATGAAGGGCAGGCGCGAGAGCTGCGTCGGTCGTGCGGCCGCGCCGCTGTCCTCGCCGCGCGCGCGCTCCAGGTGCAGCTCGCGCGTCGGCCCGAGCTGCACGGCTGAATCCTCGACGTGCGAGACGAGGATCATCGCCAGCGAGCGCGATGCGGCCACGGAGCGGATCAGCTTGACAATCTCTGCAGTGACGGCAGGGTCGAGCCCGACAAACGGCTCGTCGAGAATAACAAGGCGCTTCCGCTGCGCAAGGATCTGCGCGAGTGCAGCTCGGCGGAGCATACCACCGCTCAGTTGACCAGGCATCTTGGGCCCGTCCGCCGCGCCACTCAGACCGACAGCCTCGAGCATGCTCGAGATCGCCGACAGTTGGAATGGGTCTCCGCTCGCTCGGAGCGCGAGCGCAATATTCTCGGCGAGATTGAGCGAGTCAAGTAGCACGCCCTTCTGGAAGAGGAAGCCAACGCGCTGCGCGACTGGCACCGCTGGGTCCCACTCGACGCTCACCAAGGATCCAGGAAGCGTTGCGAGGCCGCAAATGTGCATGCAGCAGGATGACTTGCCAGCTCCGGACGACCCACGCAGCCAGAGCAGCTCGTGCGGCCGCAGCTCAAAGGACACACGCTTATTCACAAATGGGCACGCATTCGTCAAGCGCTCGATGCTCACCGACACGATCGGGGTGGACTCGCCCATTTTTAGATGCGCCGTTCAGTAGGAGAAATACGAATCGCAATCGTCGGAAGTAAAGTTACAGAATGGATAGAGTCGTGGGTCTGTGCGTGGTGACGCTTTAAACCGTTGGCTGTGAAAACGCAGTTCGGTTTCATATGGAGGCCCCTTTCCATGCGTCGCCCAGCGTAGGCGGGGGGTCCGAGTGGGGAGTCGAGCGTACGCCGCAAGGCACGCAGCACTCGTGGGGCAAGCAATCGCGCGGCTCACGCCATGCTGCAGTGCAGGAGCCCTCCAAGATCAGCCGGTCCTCACGACTAGATTCGCCCTCGACAGGCTCGCAAACAGGCGGCGCATTGGCGATGTGGCTCGATCGGAATCCACAGGAGTTTCTTCGCATGGTGCGGAAGTCAGCGAGTGAGCCGCAGCTTGAGCAGCGTCCAAAGCCTAAGCGAATGCCAGACGATCCGGAGAAGGGCACTGTGAAGAAGAGCGAGGTACGCGCAAGTGACATCATCGCTGCGCAGAAAAGGGCGGACCTCGAGAAGGAGGCCAAGGATCTGCTCACAGCCGAGCGCACGGCGTATGCGAAGCAGGATCAGCACTGCCAGCTGGTGAACCAACGCGGGATGAAGCAAACGCAGCTCGAGGCTCTCAAGCACAAGGCTGCTCGGGCGACGCTAGAGACGGACCTGATGGTGGGCGAGCTTGACGCGCTGCGTACGCGGCTGGCGATGTTGCAGCACGAGGTGAAAACGATGGAGATCGAAATGGCCCTCGAGGTCGACACGACGCCGCGGTATGAGCACATGCGTGATCGTACCCGGTTTGATGTCGATGAGGTCGCCAAACGATGCATGCCGCCAACGCGCGAGCTCGCCGAGCTGCTCACGCAGATGACGCGGATAGGCGGCAGCCACTACACCGAGCAGTTCGCCGCGCGGAGCTTGCTGCAGGCCGTCGAGCGCCTCGGCCTCCAGCTGCAGGCGCGCAACAAGTACAACGAGCTTGAGATCGCGCAGCTCCAGTTGGAGAAGGGCGTGACTGCCGAGAGCAAGGAGGCCGTGCGCGACATCATGCGCCGCAAACATGAATCCAGCCTGCAGATGAGTGGCGACAAGACTGCTGAGGAGGAGGCAAACCTTGTCTCGGTGCGTCTGCCGCCCTGGGTCCGCCTCTGCCATCCTGCGCCCCATGCTGAGCTCTTCGCCCCTCGGCTTTGCCAACGCCCCTTGGAAACTCGATCACACTCCCTGCCCTGACCCTGTGCGGCGTTCACACTCCCTGCCCTGACCCTGTGCGGCAGGCTGCAAACTCCATCACTGGCAAGACTGCGGCGCTCGCCGTCGAAAAAGTGTACTCGCGCGAGCGCATCAACGACATCTTGTTCAAATACGGCAAGCTGAGTGCCGCTTTTAACGAAACGGAGCCCGAAGAGCTCGTCGACAAGGTGCTGCGCATGTGCACGGGCTCCGAGTCCGAAAAGGTGGAGCATCTCAACCGCGACGCCCAGAAGGCGAAGGATCGGGAAGAGAGGCTACGCGACGAGATCTTGCAGCTGCAGCGCAAGCGCGAGATGATGCGGTTCGACGGCGAGGCCGACACCACTGGCTTCCTCGTCCTCACTCCCCGTGGCGAGAATGTGATGGACTATGGCGGCGACGACGAGGTCATCGCGCTCGGCGGCCAACTGAAGGACAGCGCCCGCAAGGCGGCCGAAGCCGTCGAGCGGTACCGCAAGGTTGCGTTGCTCCTCACGTCTGGATCCATCGCCCTCTCCGGCCTGATGAGTGTCGTCAAAGTGCTCAAGCCGCCCAACGGTGTGCCCGCCTCGCTCACGACCGCGGCTGAAGGTGGTTCCATCCCGATGCACGCGACGCCCGAGGCGCTCGATCACGTTGCGGAGCGGCTGCTGTCGACGACCAGCCAGTTTGAGAAGCTGGCGAGCGCTCCACACGCCAACCAAGCACCGGAGTTCATCGACAAGGCAGCACGCCAGGCCGTGCGCGCTTACAACGAAGGGTACCCGCGCATTGTGTCGTCGTGGACGGAGCCCGCTAGCAGCAGCCGCGCGACCTCGCGCGGCATGACGCCGCGACATGGGCCGGTGCCGCCCGAGGAAGGCGACGAGGGTGGACTGGAAGGTTGGCCGCCTCCGACGCTAGTGGATGGGCTTGTGTCGCCCACTGAGGGCATTGGCTCGCCGACCAGCCTCACTGTCTCGGCTGAGGGCCTTGGTCAGGAGTCCTCTGCGAGTCTTTACGAGGGCAATCAAGGCATGAGTCTGGTGCGTGTGGGTAAGCAGCGGGTCTCGCGCACCCTCGGCTCCCACGCCTCAGGCGGCGGCGGGCCCGGAGCTTCCAAAACGTCACGGACCGTGCTGCCGCCGCTGACCGCCTCCGCGCTAGCGCCCGCGTCGTCCGCGAGCGCACCAATGCCACCGCCACCGCCCCTGAGCCTCTTCGCGCAGATGGGCATGGCTCGGGGGGGCGAATTTGGTTCGGCGACCCACCTCGCCCACGTTGCCAAGATGCAGCTTGACTTTGGCGAGACCAGCGGCAACAACATACGGATCCCGCTCGCCCTGGGTAGCGATGACGAAGATGGGCCCGTCGACGATAGCGACGACGACGCCACGGAAGATGGGAAGCCGGTGGGCGATCGAGATAGTGTCGGACCCAGGGGCGCGCGCGCGCGGCTGCCGCCAGCCGGCAAGTCCGGACAGAACACGAAGGCGCCTGCTCAGGCTGAGGCCGGCGGAGGCGCCTCTGCCTCTCCAAAGCCGCCAAAGAAGTCAAAGTCGGTCACGATGAATTTGAATGCACGATGATGATCGCGCAATAACCGCCTGTGGTTCGCCGCTCGGCACCACGTATAGATCAGTAGATGCAAAGGCCGCGTGAGGATGTACGCGACGAAATTACGTATAAAGGCGTGTACTGCGAGTGCGACTGGGCTCCTCGGGTAGAGGGGAGCCAGCCGGTAAGAACCTGCCTGAGGGGGACCTCGGAGGCATAGGGGTCGTTGAGCCCCGAGAGGTAGGAGACTGGTGCTTAGACTGAACAGGGTCACG
>Ga0210248_101933_pt1 | contig 14124 bp, 13 predicted proteins | sample ChrtobMetP3_32mM_FD_155493 | JGI IMG/M metagenome (GOLD analysis project Ga0210248, IMG submission 155493) | Chrysochromulina tobin associated microbial communities from unialgal haptophyte culture, Seattle, Washington, United States - P3_32mM | ecosystem: Host-associated > Algae > Haptophytes >...
GGGGGCTACACGTGCGCTGAGGCGAAGCAGGGGGGCTACACGTGCGCTGAGATGAAGCAGGCGGGCTACACGTGCGCTGAGGCGAAGCAGGCCGGGTTCGATCCGAGGGAGTGCATGCAGGCCGGCTTCACCTTGCAAGAGGGCAGGGCGGCTGGTTATAATTCTAACGAACATTATTGGCATCAAGGAAAGCCCCCGCCGAGAATCGAACCCAGGTTGACCCTCGCCGCGCGCGCCCTCCGCCTCCGCCCCCCTCCGCCCGGCGAGCCGGGCCGCGGCCGCCGCCGTGCCGCCGCGCGTGCGGCCCGCGCGCCCTGCGTGCGGCCCGGCCGCCGGCGTGGCGAGCCCGCGCTGCCGACTCACGCCCGCTCGTGCGCGTGGCGTCCTCGCGTGGCGGCGCAGGGAGATATGACTGGAATGGGATTGAACTTCGTTGATGGCGCCACATGCCCGCGTGGGACAGCCCCTCGGTGCCGCGATCCCAAGTCTCGTCCTCTAGACTATGGGCGTGCCGGGCACCTTCCACGCAGCATCTGCGTTATGCGAGATGGCGGTCGCCTACGGCCCTAGATACTGCCAAGATACTGCCAAGATGGTGCAGGACGACAGCAAGAGCATGAGTCAGCATCGTGAAAGAGACCGAGTTCGCCCGCTGTACAGGGACCATAGACGTCGACACGCACGCCTTGTTGTATGTGTATCGGCCTGCTGTGAAGTAAGTGTGAATTCATAATGAAATGCTACCTCGCCGACGGGCTATACGTTCGCAACGACGCCCTTCAGACGCTCACACTAATGGAGGAAAAAAAGCGTCGTACTGAGCCCAAACTAGAGCGCTCGACTTTGCCGCACACTTCTTCATCACAATGGCGTCGACCGCCCTCGCCCCCGAGCTGGTGTGCGGCCATATGCTGGTGCAGGTGGACATCTTGGAGAAGGCAGTGAACGAGCTGGACGCGAGGCAGGTCAAGGCCGCGGCGGAACAGGACGCGAAGCATGTCAGGGCGGAGGCCACACAGAGCGCCGCGATGCAGCTCGTGCAATCCTTGCTCACCCAGATGACGGAGCTGCGCAAGGAGCTGCAGGAGGTCCGCGCACACAACCAGGCTCTCGCGGCGCGCCTCAATGCGGAGCTCGAGCTACCTAGAAGCGCGAGCGGTGCCTCGCGGCCGGCGACGCTGGCCGAGGTGAAGCAGCGTCGTGCTGCTCTCGCGGAAATCAAGGCTGACGGCGTGGACTGCGGCATGGCCAAGGCGGCGGGCTACACGTGCGCGGAGGCGCGCGTGGTGGGCTATACGCTGTCCGAGGCGAAGGTCGCGTGGGCGACGGACGAGCTGCGCGCGGCGGGGTACATTAGCTCCAAGGGCATGACGTCGCGCGACTTTATGGACCAGTACGGCGCAGGGCGCTCCAACTTTTCGGGCCTCGACTTCACGGGCGAGGACTTTAGTCGCATGGTACTTGACAAGGCGTGCCACTTTTCGGGGTGCATCTTCAAAGGCGCATCATTCAGAAGCGCCACGCTCGTCGGCGTCAACTTTTCCCACGCCGACCTTTCCGACTGCGATCTGAGCCACGCGAGCTTGCGGGACTGCACGCTGACTGACGCCACGCCCCCTGCCAAGGGCCGGTGGGGGGGCGCGAAGCTCAACGGCGGTACCGTGCCGATGAAGCAGTTCGGCTTCTCGTGCGCCGAGGCGAAGGCGAATGGTATGGTGCAGGGCCTCAAGGCGGCGGGCTACACGTGCGCTGAGGCGAAGCAGGCGGGCTACGTCGAGGGCCTCAAGGCGGCGGGCTACACGTGCGCTGAGGCGAAGCAGGCGGGCTACACGTGCGCTGAGGCGAAGCAGGCGGGCTACGTCGAGGGGCTCAAGGCGGCGGGCTACACGTGCGCTGAGGCGAAGCAGGCCGGGTTCAATCCGAGGGAGTGCATGCAGGCCGGCTTCACCTTCAAAGAGGGCATGGCGGCTGGTTATCCTTCTTGGGCTTCTTCTTGTTGGAATAGCGGTAAGCCCCCGCCGAGAATCGAACCCAGGTTGACCCTCGCCGCGCGCGCCCTCCGCCTCCGCCCCCCTCCGCCCGGCGAGGCGAGCCGCGGCCGCCGCCGTGCCGCCGCGCGTGCGGCCCGCGCCCTGCGTGCGGCCAGCCGGCGTGGCGAGCTCGCGCCGCCGACTCACGCCCGCTCGCGCGCATGGCGTCCTCGTGTGGTGGTGCAGGGGATCGTGACTGGAATGGGAATTAACTTCGTTGATGGCGCCGCATGCCCGCGTGGGACAGCCCCGCCGTGCCGCGAAGTCTCACCCCTTAACCATGCACCCGAACTTGCATACTTGTTTTGCCAAACTTTTTTTCAGGTCGCGTGTTCACGGGCGCTTCACCGTTGGGGTCACAACGTCGACTTCACACCCAAGATTTCACACCCATCTCGGCCTCTCCCTCTCTGGCTCGGGAAGCTCGGAGCGGCGGACGCTCTTGCGAGCGCCGCGCCATCCGTCCGCAATGTCCGCAGACGACAAAGCCTCCGTGCTCCAGTCGATGACCATGCTTGCTGTCACGGGCCACTCCGAAGCCATCTCCGTCCTCGAGTCCTACAACAGGAAGGCCATCACATCCGCCGACTTTGTGGCCTTCTCCAAGCTCATCATCGCGGAGCAGTCCGAGATCCAAGTCAGAGCCGTCGCAAAGGCGCCTCCGCGCACCGTGCCCAAGCCACCTCTCTATCAGCGCGTGATAGAGAGAGGTGAAGATGAGCCCAAGGTACCTCTCAATCAGCGCACCCCTCCCGATCAGAGCCCCGCTGCCAGCTCGTCGGCGGGCTACCTCTTCATGTGCTCCGGCAAGACGTACGACGAGTGCCTACGGCGCGCGCTCTTCGGAGCGGCCGCCAACAAGATCGCGACGATGCGCCGTGCGATCGTGCCGCGCGTGACGCCGCTCTTTCTGCTGCACTTTGGCAAGCGTACGCTGTACGGACCCTTTTACGCGAGCGACGCGCCGGCTTCGATGATCGAACCACAGGCATGGGTCGGCGCCGGCCAACATCCGCGTGGGCGGAGCGAGCCCCCAGACAACAGCGACGAGAGCCGGTCGCCGTACGCCGCGCAGGTGCGCGTGTGCCGCGAGGTGGACGCGCGCTGCGGAGGCCCAGTGCGCGTGTGGACTCTACCACCGGACTTCTTCCAGTCGCTCACGGCCGGCGAGCTTGACGAAACGCAGACGGCCTTGTTGCTACGCGAGCTCTCGCGCAAGGGCACCATCGCGCGCGAAGCCGATCAGGTCCCTGTTCTCGACAAGCCGCAGACGCAGCAGCTGGAGCGGCAGCAGCCGCAGCCGCCGACGTCGACGCAGCCTACGCAGAAGCCGCCGCCGCCGCCGCCGACGCCGCAGCAGCAGCAAGCGCAAGCGCAAGCGATGCTCGCCGTCAACCGTGGTCAGCCGGCGTGCCCAGTCGTGACCAGTACGGCGCGCCCAGTCGTGCCCAGCGGCAGCAGCGGCAGAAGCAGCGGCAGCAGCAGCGGCAGCGGCAGCGGCAGCGGCAGCGGCGGCGGCGGCGGCGGCAGCGGCAGCAGCAGCGGCAGCGGCGGCGGCGGCGGCAGCGGCAGCGGCAGCAGCAGCGGCGGCGGCAGCGGCAGCGGCGGCGGCAGCGGCAGCGGCGGCGGCGGCGGCGGCGGCGGCAGCGGCCCTTCGTCCTCCGCCGTAGCGGCCTCGGTGCCTTCACTCGGCTTCCTCTTCATGTGCTCGAGCCAAACGTACGACGAGAGCATGCGGCGCGCCCTCTTTTTTGCGAGCACGGGCGGGCAGCTGATGGCATGCTGATTGCCTCCCTCATCAGGTACGACGAGTGCATGCGGCGCGCCCTCTTTTTAGCGAGCACGGCGGGCAGCTGACGGCATGCTGATTGCCTCCCTCATCAGGTACGACGAGTGCATGCGGCGCGCCCTCTTTGGCGAGCACGGCGGGCAACTCCCGACCCTACGCCGTGACATCGAGCCGGCCGTCACGCCGCTCTTCCTCCTCAACTTCTCGAGGTTCGTCAATTGCCTCTGAGGACCTGCCTTGCATGCAAGCGCTCACCACGGCGCCCCCCACCTCCTCTCGAGCAGGCGTGTGCTGTACGGCCCCTTTTACGCGACCGACGCGCCGCAGATGAACCTCGAGCCTACGGCTTGGAGTAGCGCCACTACCCGCCGGTCGCATGAAACGTCCGGCTTCCCTGCGCAGGTGCGTGTGTGCCGGCTGGGTACCGTGCGGCAATGGAAGCTGCCAGACACGATGCACCTCAAGGCTGGGAAGCTCAACGCGGTGGAGACGTCCACGTTCCTGCGGGAGTTGGGCGCTCCTGGCGGCAAGGGTGCGTTGATGGCCACTGATGACTCCTGATGAGTTCTGATGACGCTCCGGGTGGCAAGGGTGCGTTGATTGCCAATGAGAACCTATTTGGGTCACCAGCGCTCGCCACAGCGCGCTCGACGCACCTCGTCCCTCCTTGACAGCACCTTCCTCATTCACAGGTACCCTCGCGCACGACGCGAACGTAGTGCCACTCCATCCGCTGTCGCCGTCGTCACCGCCTACGCACCAGCGCACCCATGCCCAACCCCCCGACGAGCTCCCCGCCCTACCTGCCCTACCTGCCCTACCTGCCCTACCTGCCCTACGCCCCGATGACCCCGCCGCCATCTGGGCCGCCACGAGCCCCCATCGCGCGCTGTGGGAACCCGCCCTCGCCTCCGTACCGGTACCGTTACGTGTGGCTACGGCGGCGCCCGCAACGGCGCCGTCGACACCGCCCTCGGCGCGACCGCCGGCGCCAACCGCATCCGCCGCGGCGGCGCTGCCGTGGGCACATGACGAAACTGGGCGTGCGGCGGCGCTGCCGCGGGCACATGACGAAACTGGGCGTGCGGCGGGCCCCGATGGGCTCCTGTGGGGAGATCTGACCTGGGACGAGCGACGAGCCGCGGCGTGGCTCGGTTATGACGAAACCTCGTGGGACCGAGGCGAGGCACCCCCGACGTGCATGCATGCGTGGGCGACGCTCACGGCCGTCGAGCAGCGCGCGGCTTCCATTTTAGGCTACACGGCGGCCACGTGGAATGCGGAGCTCGAGCAGGGAGATGCGGAGCTCGATCAGGGAGATGCGGAGCTCGATCAGGGAGATAACGCTCCGGAGGGTGCCTTGAGAGTGACGGACGAGGCGGACGCCGATGGCGCCAATGACGAGACTTTTGGTGCCGGCGCCGTGGACGCGACGCCCGCCACGACGCTGCTGACGCCGCTCGGCATGGCACTGCCCGCCCTGTCGAGCGCCGCCGTGAACATAATGTCCCATTCCCATTCACATTCACATTCACAGCTGCCCCCATTCGCATCGCACACGCCGCCCGCGTTCGCGCCCATGGCGCCCGTGGCAGCGCCCTTGGCCAGAGCGGCGGCGGCGGCGGCGCCATCTCGGACCGCGGAGATCCAGATCCCATCTCGGACCGCGGAGATCCCATCTCGGGCCGCGGTGATCCCATCCATCCTCATCGACTGCTCGTCGGTGGCAGCGGCCGACAATCCGCTCGAGATGGGATTCCTCAATCTGAACGCCGTGCGCCAAGCGCAGATGGAACTGCTGATTGCATGCTGATGGCATACTGATGGCATGCTGATCGCATGCTGATTGCATGCTGATGGCCTCCCTCATCAGGTGCGCCAAGCGCAGATGGAACTGCTCAGCCGCGGCTACAACGTGACCTGCCTCGTGCCACGTATCTGGATGGAGGGCGGCAGATCGAATCTGGCTGATGAGATCGTCATCTCGCGCCGTAATGAGCTGTGGAAGCTCATCCACGAGGAGCAGCTTGCGGAATTCGCGCCCGAGGGTTTGAATGCGCGCGAGCTGCCCCCCCTCGTCCACTGCGCGATCGCACGGCGCGCCATCCTCGTCACCAACTCCAAGTTCGCGGATGCCATCAGTTGCTACCGCGCGCCCGCGCAGCAGGAGGCGATGAAGGGGTGGTTACGCGCCTGGGTATGGCCCCTCACCTCTCGCGACGGGCGCTTTGTGCCCGAGATCGCATCTCGATTGCATGATGATTGCCTCCCTCATCAGGTATGGCCCTTCACCTTTCGCGACGGGCACTTTGTGCCCGAGCGGAGCTTCGTGCCTCCAACGCTCACGCTGTCGCCGCCGCACGCAACGCCCACCACGGCGCTGCACGAGCAGCTCGAGCAGGAGATTGGGCCGGCAGTTGAGGACCTGCTGTCCGCGGCTAGCCAGGAGGCTGTGTATGCTCCCTGATTGCCTGCTGATTGCATGCTGATTGCATGCTGATTGTCTCCCTCATCAGCTGTCCGCGGCGAGCCAGGAGGCTGTGTATGTGCTCGAGTTCTCTGATTGCCATTGATTGCCACTGATTGCCACTGATTGCCACTGATTGCCACTGATTGCCACTGATTGCCACTGGAGGCTGTGTATGTGCTCGAGTTCCCTGATGGCCTCTCTGATGGCCTCTGATGGCCTCTCTGATGGCCTTCCTCATCAGGTACGGGCTCGAACTCCCGGGCAGCGCCGTCGACCGTTACGACGCTCTCTGCCACGTGGTGCAGGTGCGCTGATTGCCGCTGATTGCCACTGATGACCGCTGATGACCCTCTGCCACGTGGTGCAGGTGCGCTGATTGCCGCTGATTGCCCCTCATTGCCACTGATTGCCACTGATTGCCACTGATGACCGCTGATGACCCTCTGCCACGTGGAGCAGCGCATCCATGCCGTCGGCAGCCCCGCCTCGGCCTCGGGCGGGCTCTCGGCGCGTCCACCTCCCTCGTCTGTACGCTATGGTGCCGCGTCCGGCGCGCGCGCGGCGGACGCGGTGCGCCGGTTGCCTTATTTGGAGCGCAAGCTTGCATGGGACATCATTTCGAAGTGGATCTTTTTCGTGGTGGTCGCCAATACCGACCCGGACGCCTCCGCACATAGCGCGTGCCCACTCGAGCCGGTCATTCCCTCACGTACAGGTGTGCCTCCACTGATTACCCCTGATGAGCCCTGATGAGCCCTGATGAGCCCTGATGAGCCCTGATGAGCCCTGATGAGCCCTGATGAGCCCTGATGAGCCCTGATGAGCCCTTCCGTCGCCCACAGACTCGCTCGTCGTTCGATGGCTGGCGTCGCAACTGAAGAGCACGTACCGCGCCAACTTCCCACAGCGCGAGTCCAACGATGACGGCTTCTGGTATGAGAGGGACACCCAGCTTGACTCCAGGGCGGCCTCCGATTGCATGCTGATTGCCTCCCTCATCAGGTACGAATTGGCTGAGGGTCTCTCCAAGTTTGCCACCAAGGCGGCCTCGGATCTGCTTGAGAACGCCCAGGGGCTCCAGGAGCACTGGAAAAAGGCCATCTCTCATCGCGGCGTGACGCTCGGCGACAGACAGCTGGGCGTCTTCAAGCGCCCTCACCCAACGGATCCCGAGTCCGTGCAGGTAATTACCCTTGATGACCCACTAATTACCCCAGATGACCCACTAATTACCCCTGATGACCCACTGATTACCCCTGATGAGCCCTCACCCAACGGATCCCGAGTCCGTGCAGATCGTCTACCGACCGGTGGGCATCGGCGGCGGCGGCTTGGGCGGCGGCAAGGGCGGCGTGGGCAAGGGCGGCGGCGGCAAGGGCGGCGGCAAGGGCGGCGGCAAGGGTGGCGGCGAGGGCAGCGCCAGTGATGAGGTGGAGGAGCACACGGTGGAGATGTGGAGCTCGCATTTCGACGACCTTCGCGAGATGTACATCTCCGGTGGGCACGATGAGAGCCTGATGCTGACGCGCCTCTTCGCGATGGCGTACCGGTACGAGATGCGCTCTCGATGCGATCTCGATGGACGAGAGTGCCAATCAGGCGGCCATTTGAGTGCATGCTGATTGCCTCCCTCATCAGGTACGATGCGATCTCGATGGACAAGAGTGCCAATCAAGCGGCGCTGCCACGGCGCTTGATGGCGACGCTCCAGGTGCGGAGTGCCTCTGATGACGCCTCTGCGCCTCTGATGACGCCTCTGATGACGCCTCTGATGGCAACGCTCCAGGTGCGGTGTGCCTCTGATGACGCCTCTGCGCATCTCATAATGCCTCCTCTCCCCCGCCTCAGCGGTGCCTCGGCGTCGATTTCGAATGCTACGCCTCACCGCTCAACCGCTACAAGCACTTTGGGTGCGGAATGTACTGCTCGGCTTGGTTCGACTCCGACCGTTACTTTGGGGCGGTCGGGCCGTTTCAGTCCTTCCGGCCGCGCTCCGGATCCTTCGAAGCGAATCCCCCCTTCGACAAGGCCTCGGTGTGTGCATGCTTTCTGCACATTGCGGCGCTGTTCCGACAGGTGCGCTGATGGCCTCTGATGACCTCTGATTGCGTCCCTCATCAGCACATTGCGGCGCTGTTCCGACAGGTGCGCTGATGGCCTCACTGATGATGGCCTCACTGATGGCCTCTCTGATGATGGCCTCACTGATGTCCTCGCTAATAACCTCCCTGATTGCGGCGGCGTTCCGATAGGCGGACGGCCCGATGTCGTTCGTGGTCGTCATCCCGGATATGGATATGGATCACTCGGATCACCTCGCGACGTGCGTGCATGCGTGCGAGCCATGGCGACGCCACGTGGCCAACGTGCCCGCGAAGCAGCATGCCTACCTCATGGGCCTGCAGCACCGCCGAACCGGCGCCGGCGCCGGTGACAAGTACTGGTGGCCTGAAAAGGGTTCGCAGCTCTACTTTTACCAAAACGAGGAGGGTGCCTCGCACTGGCCCGTCACCGAGCCCGTGGTGAACGAGCTCATCGCCGACTTCAATCCGCTATACGAGCCGCAATATGATGGCGGCGGCGGCGGCGGCGGCGGCGGCGGCGGCGGCGGCGGCGGCGGCGGCGATGAGGACGACAACGGCGAGGGCGCCTATGAGGATGGCTATGAGGAAGACAATCGCTACTATGAGGGTGGATATGGCGAGGAGACCGACGCGGGTGCCATCGATGATGACGATCTCGACCTAGAGGAGATGTTCAACATCGCCATCGGCTGATGAACATCGCCAACAGCAGATGAACATCGCGCCATCGGCTGCGAGAAGATGCACTGAAGATGAACCTTAAGTGGAATGAGCGAGCACAGGAGAGCACGGGCACAGGACGCAGCACCTCGGTATGTTAAGAACTTTCCGTTCATGTCGTTCATGTCTGTGACGAAACGCGCTGTCGCGGCAGATCGACGAGATTGATTGGAAAAACATGCTCTTAGCTGCCTCTTGCTATGCGCTCGCTCTCGCGAGCTCACCCGGCCCACGGGTCCACGATTCCCTTGACGCAAACCGCGCCCGACGGCAGCTCTACCAGAGTGACCTCAAGCTTGCGCACGGCAGCGCCAACATTGAGCGGCTGCTCGCCGAGCACCAGCCGCAGAATGTCAAGGAGTTTAGCATGGGCATCAGCGCGTACGGCCGTTCGCGGGACTGGAAGCGCGCTATTGGGCTGCTCGACGAGATGAAATCGGCCGGAGTCGATCCCGACGTCTTCAGCTACAGCGCGGCCATCGCCGCGTGCGAAAAGGCCGGACGGTGGGAGGAGGCGTTGGCGCTCCTTGACGCGATGCGGGCGGCCGGCGTGCCTCCGAACGAGGTCAGCTTCAACTCGGCGATCTCGGCGTGTGCCAAGGGCGGCGCGTGGGAGCGCGCGCTCCGGCTGGTCGATGAGATGCGCGCGGCGGGCCTGAACGCCAACACGATCACCTTCAACAGCGCCCTGTCAGCGCTCGCCAAGGCCGGCTTGTGGGAGCGTGCGATGCAGCTGCTGATGACGATGCCCAAGGCGGGCGTGCAGCCAGATGTGATCTCGTTCAACAGCGCAATCGCCGCATGTGCCAAGGCCGCCGAGTGGGAGAGAGCTGTCTCGCTTCTCGTTGCGATGCGCTCGTGTAACATCGTCCCTAATGTGGTCAGCTTCAACTCGGCCATCTCCGCGTGCGTGCATGCATGCATGCTGATTACCTCACTCATCAGCCATGTCCCTAATGTGGTCAGCTTCAACTCGGCCATCTCCGCGTGCGTGCATGCATGCTGATTGCATGCTGATTACCTCACTCATCAGATTGCCGTTGAGCGTCGCTGAGTGACTGCTGATTGCATGCTGATTGCATGCTGATGGCCTCCCTCATCAGGTGCGCCAAGGCGCAAGAGTGGCAGCGTGCACTCAGCTTACTTAATGAGATGCGTACTGCCGGGGTCGCACCGGACGTGATTACGTTCAACTCGGCGCTCTCGGCGCTTGCTAAAGGAGGTGAGACCTCCCTGATTGCATGCTGATTGCCTCCCTCATCAGGTGAGAGCGTGATTGCATGCTGATTGCATCCCTCATCAGGTGAGAGCGCGAGGGCACTCGCGCTGCTGAAGACGATGAAGTCGACAGGGATCAGGCCTGACGTGTACAGCTACAATGCGGCGATTGCCGCGTGCGAGGGCAGCGGCGAGTGGCAGCAGGTGCGCTGAGTGCCGCTGATTGCCATTGAGTGCAATCTTATGAGCACTGATGGCCGCTGATGACCCTCTGCCACGTGGTGCAGGTGCGCTGAGTGCCACTGATTGCCACTGATGACCGCTGATGACCGCCGCTGGATGCAGGCGCACGGGCTGCTTGACGAGATGCGATCTGCGGGGGTGACGCCCGACGTATATTCATACTCGTCCGCGATCTCGGCGTGTGAAAAGGGCGGCGAGCTCACGCGAGCTCTCGATCTCCTGCGGGAGATGCGAGCTCGGGGCGTGAGCCCGAATGTGATCAGCTTCAGTGCTGCCGTTGCGGCGTGTGCCAAGGGCGGGCTGTGGAACGAGGCGCTCGCCCTCCTCGAGCAGATGCGCCAGGTGATTGCGACTGATTGCGACTGATTGCGATTGATTGCGATTGAATGCCCTCCTCGAGCAGATGCGCCAGGTGATTGCGACTGATTGCGACTGATTGCGATTGATTGCGATTGAATGCCCTCCTCGAGCAGATGCGCCAGGTGATTGCGACTGATTGCGACTGATTGACATCGGACGGTGCTCTGAGTGCCTCTGATGAGACCATGATTGCGCTTGAGTGCCTCTGATGAGACATTGATTGCCGCTGAGTGCCTCTGCACATTCCTCTGCGTGTCTGATTGCATGCAGGTCGGCGTCGCGCCCAACACGATCACGTACAACGCCGCCCTCGCTGCTCTCGAAAAGGGTGGCCGGTGGGAGCAAACGATTGGGTTGCTCCAGCAGGTGCGCCTGATTGCGACTGATTGCGACTGATTGCGACTGATTGCGACTGATTGCGATTGGGTTGCTCCAGCAGGTGCGACTGAATGCGACTGATTGCGACTGATTGCGATTGGGTTGCTCCAGCAGGTGCGACTGATTGCGACTGATTGCGACTGATTGCGATTGGGTTGCTCCAGCAGGTGCGACTGAATGCGACTGATTGCGACTGATTGCGATTGGGTTGCTCCAGCAGGTACGCCTGATTGCGATTGATTGCGATTGATTGCGACTGATTGCGATTGATTGCGATTGATTGCGATTGATTGCGCCTGATTGCTCGAGCAGATGCGTGCGTCGGGCGTGAGCCCGGACGTAACCACCTACAACGTCGCCATCGCCGCTTGCCAGAGGGCGGGCCGTTGGGAGACCGCAGGAGCCCTCCAGGCCGGTAGGGATGCCGTTGGGGGACGTCCAGAGTGGCCCGAGAATCTCCTCGCCTTCAACGCGGCGCTTCGTCGCCACGACGTCCGGTTTCGTCAGGTCTCGTCGAAGGCTTCGGCGCCGCCGGTGGTGCGCACGTCGCCGCCGGTGATGCGGGCGCCGTTGCGGGCGCTCTCGCCGCTGAGGCGGTGGCTCCGGCGGTGGCGCGGCTGCCGCTCGCGCTCGCCATGCTTCTGACGCCGCGATAATCACAAAACCGCTGCGGAAGTTTTTTACGAGGTTGTTTAAAAAATCGAGATACTGTCGTGTGCGACGAAAAAACTGGTCAGGTCAGCAACTTGGTCGGCATGACAGTCGGACGACAGGTCGGACAGACAAGAAAGAACGGAGAGGCAAACTGTCTCCAAACTCACCGCCAAACTTAACCGGTAGCGCGTACCCCCTACAATAAAGATACGCACCTTGCTCGTGTTATACAGTTTAGCTGAGACAGTCTCTTCACACGGAAACTGGGTGTGAAATCAACTTGTGAAATCCCTCGCCATGGCCGCGAGTGGCAGCGCCGAGGCGGTCGACGCGATGTTCGACGCGCTCCGTCGCGGCGACGAGGCCAAGGCCGTGGGCTTCATCGACAGGGTGACAGGAGCGGCCGACCTCGGCCTTTGCCTGCTTCGTGCATGTGAGACTGGTCACCCTAAGTGCACGAGGCTGCTGCTCGCTGCCCACGCCGCCGTCGACCAGGCAAACAGCAACGGCTCCACGCCTCTGTACGCCGCCTGCGACAAAGGCCACGGCGACTGCGTGCAGCTGCTGCTCGGCGCCCACGCCGCCGTCGACCAGGCAGCCAGTGACGGCACCACGCCTCTGTACGCCGCCTGCTATAAAGACCACGGCGGCTGCGTGCAGCTGCTGCTCGCCGCCCACGCCGCCGTCGACCAGGCAGACAGCAACGGCTTCACGCCTCTGATCGCCGCCTGCAACGAAGGCCACGGCGGCTGCGTGCAGCTGCTGCTCGCCGCCCACGCCGCCGTCGACCAGGCAAACAGCAACGGCCGCACGCCTCTGTACGCCGCCTGCAATAAAGACCACGGCGACTGCGTGCAGCTGCTGCTCGCCGCCCACGCCGCCGTCAACAAGGCATCCAGCAACGGTACCACGCCTCTGTTCGCCGCCTGCTATAAAGGCCACGGCGGCTGCGTACAGCTGCTGCTTGCCGCCCACGCCGCCGTCGACCAGGCAGACAGCAACGGCCTCACGCCTCTGATCGCCGCCTGCATCAAAGGCGACTGCGGCTGCGTACAGCTGCTGCTCGCCGCCCACGCCGTCGTCGAACAGCCAGGCCGCAACGGCAACACGCCTCTGATCTACGCCTGTATCGATGGCCACGGCGACTGCGTGCGGCTGCTGCTCGCCGCCCACGCCGCCGTCGACCAGGCAGGCAGCAACGGCCGCACGCCTCTGCACCACGCCTGCAACAAAGGGCACGGCGACATAGTCAAGCTGCTCGTGCTTGCTAGCGCACGCACCGACTTGCGATGCGCTGCGGGCACAGCCCTCGATGTCGCAGAGGCCCGAGGCCACACCGTCATCGCAAGATTCCTGCGTGCGGCAGCCGAGCGGGCAGCCGAGCTTGCCGCTGCGGCTCTGCTGGCTGAGGAGGAGGCAGAGGCTGCGCACAAGCAGCAGGCGCACACGAAGAAAGCGAGCAAGAAAGCCAAAGCCAAGCAGGCTGGGGCGAGCGAGGCGAGAGCGCCGGTAGCGAGTGCGTCAGCGGCCGCGAGTGGCCGCGCCGAGGCGGACAGCGAGGTGTCGGCGGCGGCTGGCGACGAGGACGTCGTGTGTCCTCCTGCTCCTTCTGCCGCCGCCAACGAGGCGCTGCGTGTGGCCATGGCGGCCGCGCAGTTCGAGGGCCTGGTCCGGGCGATCGAGGAGCACCACGCACTCGCAAGCGAGGATGTGTTGGCGGAGGCGAGGGCGATGCGCGAGCGCTTCCAAAAGAAGCGCAAGCAGGAGAGCCAGATGCTGCGTCGCAAGCACGCGGTGGAGATGGAGATGCAAGCCAACCTGTCGAAGCTGTCGCTGCTCGAGGTCACACAGTCGCCGCCTGCCGCAGGCTCAGCATCCGCAGAAGCGGCGCCTGCATCGGAGACCCCGGAGGCACCCTCGGCGCCGCCTGCGGCCGTCGCCCTCACCCTCGCCGAGCTTACGGCGGCGACGGACGGCTTTGGAGAGCAGAGGCTCATCGGCAGCGGCGGCTACGGCCGCGTCTTCACCGCGGATGCGCTGTCGTCGCTGCGGCCCGAGGCGCTGCCGCTCTGGCTGCGCCACAAGCCCGTCGCCGTCAAGCGCGCCAAGTCGGGCGTGCACGATCTCGCCGACCTGCAGCGCGAGGTGAGTGTGCTGCAGCAGTGCAGCCACCCGCAC